>RCUO01000394.1_pt1 | contig 22608 bp, 21 predicted proteins | sample 2166161 | NCBI WGS metagenome assembly RCUO01 (sample SAMN09932617, study PRJNA488358) | compost metagenome | feature: garden; material: soil; isolation source: compost soil in cyclohexanecarbonitrile-enriched culture | place: Germany: Experimental Botanical Garden Goettingen | collected 2016-01-27
TAGTACGCGTGCTCCCAGACATCGCAGCACAGCAGCGGCGTGCTGTCGCCGGTCAGCGGCGTACCCGCATTGCGGGTGGCCTGCAGGCCGAGCTGACCACCCGGGTGCTGCACCAGCCACACCCAGCCGGAGCCGAACAGGCCAAGTGCGGTTCGGTTGAACTCTTCGCGAAGACGCTGGCCGTCGCCGAACTGGCGCTTGACCAGCTCGCCCAGGCGGCCCTGCGGTTCGCCACCGCCACGCGGGCGCAGGCATTGCCAGTAGAAGCCGTGGTTCCAGGCCTGGGCTGCGGCATCGAACAGCGCGCCCTGGGCGTGGCGGACGATGTCCTCCAGCGTGGCGTCCTCCCACTCGGTGCCGACGATGGCGGCATTGACCGCGTCGACATAGGCGCGATGGTGGCGGCCGTGGTGCAGTTCCACGGTCTGTGCCGAGAGGTGCGGCTGCAGGGACGAGGGCAGATAGGGCAGGGCGGGCAATTCGACGGGCATGGACAGGTTCGTGGCCAGGGGGCGGCGGCAGCCGGTACCATCGGCTTACAATGGGGGCTACCGTGGGCAGTCTAGCCGACCATCACGGTTGGTTTGTCCGGCGAAGCAAGGAGTGAGGTGTGGCGGTAATGCAGCAAATCCAGGCCGAGGTGGATCGTTACCCGCTCGTGCTGTTCATGAAGGGCACCCCGCAATACCCCATGTGCGGCTATTCCAGCCGTGCCGTCCAGGCTTTGATGGCCGCAGGCGCGGTTGCGCTGCGCACGGTCAATGTGCTGGAAGAGCCCGAGATCCGCGCCAACCTGCCGCGCTTCTCCAATCTGCCCACTTTCCCGCAGCTGTTCATCAACGGTGAGTTGATCGGCGGCTGTGACATCGTCATGGAACTGTTCGAAGCCGGCGAGCTCAAGCGCATCGTCGAAGAGGCTGCGCAGGGATGAGCGCCTGGCCGTCGACGTCACCGGTAGACGGGGCGCTCGATGGCCGCCCGTTGCAGGATCGCGTGGTGCTTGTTGCCGGCGCCGGTGGTGGGCTGGGGAGTGCCGCCGCTGTGGCTGCCGCCGAGGCGGGAGCGACCGTGGTCCTGCTGGGGCGCAAGCCACGCCGGCTGGACCGGGTCTATGCCCAGGTGCAGGCGGTCGGGCCGGAACCCCTGTTGTACCCGTTGGACCTGGAAGGTGCAGGTCCTGACGACTATGCCGAGTTGGCCCAGGCCGTGGCGCAGGAGCTGGGACGTCTTGATGGCCTGCTGGTCTGTGCAGCGCACTTTCCCGGCCTGACCCCGTTCGAGCTGGCCGACCCGGCCAGTTTCGCCCGAGCCGTGCACGTCACCCTGACCGCTCCGGCCTGGCTGGCCCAGGCCTGCCTGCCGTTGCTGCGCCAGCGCGAAGACGCGGCACTGGTGTTTACCGTGGATGCCCCTGAGCGGGTGGGGCAGGCGTACTGGGGCGGCTATGGCGCCGCCCAGCATGGCCTGCGCGGGCTGATCGGCAGCCTGCATGACGAGCTGGCCCGCAGCCCGGTGCGGGTAAGTGGCCTTTACCCCGGCCCCTTGCGTACCGCCCTGCGGGCGCGGGCCTATTCGATCGACCAGGACCCGGCCGCACGTGGCCCGGAGGCCGCCGCTGCAGCGGCCGTGACGCTGTTGTCCGCCGCCGGACAGGCGTGGCGGGGGCAGGTGCTCGATGCGGGCAACCCGCCATCGGCGAGTGAAGACGTTCGTAAAGCGGAATGAAGATCCCGTCACGATAGCGTTGCGATCCGGTGCCGTTTGTCGCACAACCGTCACATTGAAAGCGTAGCGTGTTAATCTAGTGTTAACCGTTGCGGCAGCTGCCGTTCACGGTAGGGAACCCCAGATAAATGTCCGAACAGCCGCCCGCAAGGCTGCTTGGATGCGCTTTTTTTCCGCCATCGCCAACTCGCATCGAGGCTACCGAACAATGACTCACCCATTCCGGATGTCCAAGCTCACCCTTGGTCTCGTGGCTGCGCTCGCCGCCGCTCCCGCCTTCGCCCAGAGCACCTCTGCCGGTGTCGGCGGCCAGGTCGTGTCCAACGCGGGCACCCCTGTGGCCGGTGCTGAAGTCACCATCACCCACACCGAGTCGGGCACTGTTTCGCGCGCGACCACCGATGCCTCGGGTCGTTACAACGCGCGCGGCCTGCGCGTGGGTGGTCCGTACACCATCACCATCACCAAGCCGGGTGAGGGCACCAAGACCGAAGAAGGTGTCTACCTGAACCTGAACCAGGTCAACACGGTCAACGCCAACCTGGCCGGCGACGTTGCCGCCACCAATCTGGACGCCGTGAACGTCGTCGCGACCGCAGGTGGCCTGGACGTCTTCAGCGCCACGAAGATGGGCACCGGTACCAACGTGACCCGCGAAACGATGGACGCGCTGCCGTCGGCCAACCGCAACATCCAGGACTACGTCCGTCTCGACCCGCGCATCTCGCAGGTCAGCAAGGCTGACGGTGCGATCTCGGCTGGCGGCCAGAACACCCGTTACAACGCCATCCGCATCGACGGCATCAGCGCTTCCGATCCGTTCGGCCTGGGCTCCAACAACCTGCCGACCGAGCGTCAGCCGGTGTCGATGGACGCCATCCAGGAAATCAACATCGACCTGGCCAACTACGACACCACCATCGCTGGTGGTACCGGTGCGGTGATCAACGCCGTGACCAAGTCGGGCACCAATGAATTCCACGGCACCGTGTACGGTTCGTACCGCGACAAGGACATGGTCCGTTCGCGCCTGGAAGGTGACCGCCAGGACTTCAACGGCTTCGAAGATGAGAAGACTTATGGCATGACCTTCGGCGGCCCGATCGTCAAGGACAAGCTGTTCTTCTTCAGCAACTACGAAAAGTACGAGCGTTCGGCCGCCGGCATCAGCCTGAGCGACACGCCGATCGGCAAGGGCACCATCACCCAGCAGCAGATCACCGATGTCCAGAACTATCTGGGCAAGCTGGGTTATGACCCGGGCAGCCTGGCCGCGCCGAACAGCAAGACCGAAATCGAAGAGTATGCGGTCAAGCTGGACTGGAACATCAACGAGAACCACCGTGCCGCCCTGCGCTACAACAAGATGGAGCAGAACGTCGTTCGCTTCCCGCAGGTCAGCAGCAGCGCGATCTCGCTGAGCAACTTCTGGTACCAGCAGCCGACCGAATACGAAACCTGGATGGGTGAACTGTTCAGCGACTGGTCCGAGAACTTCTCGACCGAGTTCAAGGTCTCGCACAAGGATTACTCGGCCAACCGCGTGCCGCTGGTCGACATGCCGCAGATCCGTATCCGCTCGGGCAACGATTCGCTGTACGTCGGTACCGAGCAGAACACCCACGTCAACATCGTCGAGTCGAAGGAACTGAGCGCCTTCGGTGCCGGTACCTGGTACGTCGGTGACCACACTGTCAAGTTCGGCTTCGATTATTCGAAGAACGAGCTGATGAACTTCTACGGCCGCAATCTCAACGGCGTCTACGAATTCGACAGCGTCAACGACTTCCTGGCCGGCAGGGCCGCGCGCTACCAGCTGCGTGCGCCGCGCGCCGATGGCAGCCGCAGTGACATCCCGGCCGACTTCACCCTGAAGAACACCGGCGTGTTCGTGCAGGACACCTGGGCGATCAACTACAACCTGAACCTGATGTTCGGCGTGCGCATCGACATGCCTGACTTCAGCAGCCAGCGCCTGTACAACGCCCGCATCGAGCAGCTGTACGGCTTCAACAACACCAAGCTGGTCGACAAGAACCTGGTGCAGCCGCGTGTCGGCTTCAACTACACCTTCGACAGCGAGCGTCCGACCCAGCTGCGCGGTGGCGTGGGCCTGTTCGGTGGCGCCGCCCCGAACGTGTGGCTGGCAGGTGCCTACCAGAACACCGGCCTGAACTACATCGAGTATGACCAGCGCAACCCGCCGGTGGGTTCCTTCACCCCGGACGGCAACAACCCGTACGTTCCGGCCGGTGGCCCGGCTTCGGCCCGTCAGAACGTGGACATCATCGCGCCGGGCACCCGCCTGCCGTCGGTGTGGAAGGCCAACCTGGCGTTCGACCATGAGCTGCCGTGGTACGGCATCGTGGCGTCGGCCGAGCTGCTGATGACCAAGGTCAAGGACGGCATCTACTTCGACCGTCTGGACGTGTCCGCGCCGACCACCTACGGTCCGGACGGCCGTGCGATCTACTGGAACGACGCCGGTCGCAACCAGGCCAACGCCCGTGTCGACGACAAGGGCACCAACTTCGGCATGACCACCGGCACCAAGGGGGCGAGTGACCGTGCCAACCGTCCGAGGGACATGGGCGACGTGCTGGTCATGCGCAACACCGACAAGGGCCGTGGCAGCCAGGCGACCTTCTCGCTGGCCAAGCCGCTGACGGAGAACTGGGGCTGGTCGCTGGGGTACACCTACACCCAGTCGAAGGAAGTCAGCCCGCTGTCCAGCTCGCAGAACACCTCGAACTGGAACAACACGCTGATCTTCAATGCCAATGAAGACGTGGCCTACAACTCGCGTTACGCGATCAAGGACCGCATCACCGGTACCCTGGAGTGGAAGCACAACTTCTTCGGTGACAACGCCACCCGCGTCGGCCTGTTCTACGAAGGTCGCTCGGGCCGTCCGTACAGCTACATCTTCTACAACGATGCCAACGGCGATGGTGCAACTACCAACGACCTGTTCTACGTGCCGAATGCACCGGGCGACGTGCTGTTCACCGGCGGCGCGGCGATGGAGAAGAGCTTCTTCGACTGGCTGGCAAAGAATCCGGAACTGGAGGCCTATCGTGGCAGCGTGGTCCCGGCCAACCAGCACCGTGCCAAGTGGATCAACTCCTTCGATGTCCGCATCAGCCAGGAGTTCCCGGGCTTCGTGAAGAGCCACAAGGGTGAGATCGCGCTGGACATCATGAATGTCGGCAACCTGATCAACAAGAAGTGGGGCCTGATCGACGACTACGGCTTCTACTCGACCCGCCGCGTTGCCAACTACGCCGGTATCGATCCGGCTACCGGCAAGTATGTGTACTCGTTCACCGGCGCTGACGATTCGTCGATCCAGGAAAACAACAACGACAAGGGCAACACCGGTGTGTCGCGCTGGTCGATGCAGCTGACCCTGAAGTACAAGTTCTGATCCGTCAGAGCCTGAAGCAGTAAAGGAAACGGCCGGGGAAACCCGGCCGTTTTCCGTTCAGGAGAAAGTCCTTGCCGGGGTGCCTGCATCGGCGTAGCATCCGAACACGTGCGCGGCGCAGATGCCGCCGAAGCGGTCCCGAAGCGGCGAACGCGGGACGCACCTATCCAACGGTCGGGCTTCCCGGCCGTTTTGCTTTTTAAGGGGGCGGCAGTACAGTCGGACACCTTAAAGGAAGCAGAAAAGTGGATATGACAACGAATGAAAAGGCAGCGCGGACGCTGCCGGTGCAGGACGCGCGGATCTACCCGCGTGGTGGCCTGGATGTGCTGTCGCGGGCCGAGGTTGCGCGCCTGCGCGATGCCTCCGGCGGCGGCATGCATGAGCTGCTGCGCCGCTGCGCGCTGGCCGTGCTGACCAGTGGCAGTGCTTCCGATGATCCGCGCGCGGCGCGCGATCTCTATCCCGACTTCGACATCCAGGTGGCGCAGCAGGATCGCGGCGTACGCATCGACCTGGCCAATGCGCCGGCGATGGCGTTCGTCGATGGCGAAATCATCCGCGGTGTCGCCGAGCTGCTGTTCGCGGTGGTCCGCGACCTGGCGTACATGGCCATCGAGATGGGCCCGGCCTATGCGGCCGAGCTGGAGTCGTCCGAGGGCATCACCAATGCGGTGTTCGGGCTGCTGCGCAACGCGCGCATCCTCAACCCGGGTGACCCGAACCTCGTGGTCTGCTGGGGCGGCCACTCGATCTCGCGCGACGAGTACCTGTATACCAAGCAGGTCGGTTACGAGCTGGGCCTGCGTGGCCTGGACATCTGCACCGGCTGCGGCCCGGGCGCAATGAAGGGTCCGATGAAGGGTGCGACCATCGCCCATGCCAAGCAGCGCCGTACGGTGACGCGCTACATCGGCCTGACCGAGCCGGGCATCATCGCCGCCGAGTCGCCGAACCCGATCGTCAACCACCTGGTGATCATGCCGGACATCGAGAAGCGCCTTGAGGCCTTCGTCCGTATCGGCCACGGCATCATCGTGTTCGCCGGTGGCGTGGGTACCGCCGAGGAGATCCTGTACCTGCTCGGCATCCTGCTGCGCGAGGAGAACAAGGATCTGCCGTTCCCGCTGATCCTGACCGGCCCGACCGTGGCCGCGCCGTACTTCGAGCAGATCGACCGTTTCATCCGCCTGACCCTGGGCGATGCTGCGGCCGAGCGCTACGAGATCGTCATCGGCGATCCGGTGGCGGTGGCCAAGAAGATGTCGGCCGGCATCAAGCGCGTGCGCGAGCATCGCCTGGCGCAGAAGGACTCGTTCTTCTTCAACTGGTCCATCGAGATTCCGTGGGAGTACCAGCAGCCGTTCGTGCCGACCCACGAAGCGATGGCGGCGCTGGACCTGCATCACGGGCGTGCGCCACACGCGCTGGCGGCCGACCTGCGCCGGGCGTTCTCGGGCATCGTGGCCGGAAACGTGAAGGAAGACGGCATGCGCCGCATCGAGGAGTTCGGGCCGTTCCAGATCCATGGCGACCCCGACATGATGCAGGCCCTGGACGCGCTGCTGCGTGCCTTCGTCGAGCAGCGCCGGATGAAGATCTCCGGCGAGTACCAGCCCTGCTATCAGGTGCTGGCCTGACAGGCCAGGGCTGAACGGAACTGGCCCGGGTCGTCGGGACCCGGGCCGGGGCGGGGCAGGGGAGCTGCCGCCGTCAACTGATTGACGCCCGTCGCCCCCGGGCGACCGTTCGTCCTGCCGCCGCTTGCCGCCGGGCGGCAGGGCGTTCATCTTCTGTGTCATCACGCTGGGGAGCGTTCCATGTCTGCACGCCGATCCAACGGCTTCACGCTGGTTGAGTTGATGGTCACGCTGGTCGTACTCGGCGTGCTCGCGTCGATCGCGTTTCCGAGCTTCCGTGGCCTCATCCGTTCCAACCGCATCAGCACCTCCAACAACGAGATCGTCGGCGTGCTGTCGCTGGCCCGCAGCGAGGCCATCCGCAACGGCCGCGGTGCCGGCGTGTGCGCCAGTACCAAGGGCTTCGCTTGCGACGGCACGTGGTCCGACGGGCTGATGGCCTGGGCCGACAGCGATGCGGCCGGCGGCGCCTTCCAGGACGGCGAGACGGTGCTGCGCTTCGTGGCGGGCAACACCACCCAGGCCGTCACCGGGCCCAACGAGGCCATCGCCTTCGATCCACGTGGCCGCCGCCGCGCCACGGCCAACCAGTCCCTGGAGCTGCAGCCGTCGGACTGCAAGGCCGACGATCCCAAACGCAAACTGACAGTGAACCTTTCCGGCCAGGTCCGGGTGGAGCGGACGACGTGCAAATGAGGCGCAGGACACTTCGCGGATTCGGCCGGCGACAAGGCGGCTTCAGCCTGCTCGAAGTGATGATCGCATTGCTGGTGCTCGCATTCGGGTTGCTCGGCTTCGCCCTGCTGCAGACCCTGAACGTGCGCTTCGTGCAGAGCGCCAACTACCGTACCCAGGCCACCAACCTGGCCTATGACCTGATCGACCTGATGCGCGCCCAGCGCGCCACCACCATGAAGGGCACCGGTTACGTGGACGCGTCCTTCGCGGCCGGCTCGATCACGCCCAAGGGGGCCTGCGCATGGCCCACCGGTGAGGCCGTTACCGCCAAGCAGAACGTGGCGCGCTGGCAGTGCCAGGTGGTCAAGACCCTGGGCGACAAGGCCAGCGCGCAGGTCACCTACACCGCAGGCGTGGTCACGGTGGCAATCAGTTGGGGTGATCAGCGCTGGGATGCCAAGGACCCCGACAGCCTGACCTCCTTCGGAATGACGACCCAACTATGAACACCACCGCGCCATTCCGCCTGCGCCAAGCCGGCCTGTCGTTGATCGAACTGATGATCGCCATGGTCATCGGCCTGGTGCTGATGTTGGGCGTGGTGCAGATCTTCATTGCATCGCGCGCGGCATCGCAGTTGTCCGAGGGCTCGGCCCGTACCCAGGAAAATGCGCGCTTCGCGCTCGATTTCCTGCAGCGCGACCTGCGCATGGCCGGCCACTTCGGCTGCGTCAACGACCAAGCCCACGCGGTCAAGGCCATTGATGCGATCGGCTATCACTTGGACGGGGTCACCTCGGGCAGCGGTGAGCCGTTGGACTTCTCGGTGCCCATCCAGGGCTATGAAGCCACCGGCACCGCGCCAACCAATACGCTTACCCTGGGCGCCACCTGGAGCGCGGTTGCTGCGGCCCCCAAGAGCATCACCGGCCTCAAGCCGGCCCCGCTGCCGGGCAGCGACATCCTGGTGCTGCGCTATCTGGATGCCGACGGCGTGCCGGTCACCGGCATCGCCGCCGCCCCGGCAGAATCCACGCTGACCATCAGCACCGCCGGTGGCAAGCGCCTCAACGCAGGCGTCGATGGCGGCGCCTCGGTGTTCGCCATCGCCGACTGCACCCGCGCCGACGTGTTCGTCGGCAGCATCAGTGGCGGCACGTTGACGGCGCTGAAGACCGACCTGTCCAACTACTCGGCCAATAATGCGATGACCATGGTCTATCGCGCCGATGCAGTGGTGTACTACGTGGCCAGCAACACCGCCAACGAGCCGGCGCTGTTCCGCGCCCGCGCCAAGGGCGACAACACCTACGGCGCTGCCGAGGAACTGGTGGAAGGCATCGAAAGCCTGCAGTTCCTGTACGGCCTGGATGAGGCCACCGATATCGGCGTGCTCAAGCCGCCGACCGGCAACATCGTCGGCCAGCAGCCGGCCAACAACGTCAGCACCGGCACCGACGCGGCCGCGGTAGCCCAGTGGCGCCGCGTGGGCATGGTGCAGATCGGCCTGCTGGCGCGCAGCCCGCAGCAGGCCGGTGCCGAGGCACCGAAGAGCGCCGACAACTACCTGGGGGTGCTGGGCGTGACCATCGCGCCGGGCTCCAAGGACGACAAGCGCTACCGCGCCAGCTATGAGCTGTCGGTGGCCCTGCGCAACCGCCTGTACGGGAACTGATGCCGATGAACATCCACACTCGAGCCCGCCGCCCCCCCGTTCCTGCCGCACGCCAGCGCGGTGCGGTGCTGTACGTCGCGCTGATCATGTTGATCCTGCTGGCGCTGCTTGGCGTGGTCGGCATGCAGGTGGCCGGCATGCAGGAAAGGATGTCGTCCAACTATCGTGCGTCCGGCGTGGCCTTCCAGAACTCCGAAGCGGCCGTGCGCAGTGCCGAGGATGCGGTCGAGAAGATCGCCAACCGCAAGGATGGCGGCAAGAATCCGGTGGTGAGCAGCGCCGATATCGACCAGATCTGCGATGACGGCTTCGATCCGGTGGCCTGGGTGGCAGGCAGCAAGCTGGGCAGCAAGCCGCTGGTCAAGGTGCGCCAGATCCAGGGCTGCATCCAGGGCGAGGGCTCGCTGGCCATGGGGGGCCCCAACGAAGCGCCCACGCCGATCTTCCAGATCACCGGCTACGCCGCCGACAGCACTTCCGATGGCACGTCCAGTACCGCCATCGACACCATCTTCAAGCTCTGAGGGCTGCCGCAATGATGTCGCGCAAATCCAAGACCCTGGCCGGGGCAGCGGCTGTACTGCTCACCGGCGGCGGCTATTTCATCTATTCGCTGATGGCCGCGCAGGGCCAGGGCGTGCTGGCCCAGCAGCCGCTCAACACGGTGGCGCAGACGCCGCCGGCCTTCATCATGGCCGTCGACGACTCCAACTCGATGACCTTCGAGCGCATGTTCCCCGGCGGCGACGGGCGCATGCAGTGGAACAGCACCACCAAGAGCTTCTTCAAATCGGCCGGGGTGTTCAGCAATGTTGGGGTGAACTGTGCCAATGGCTCTACAGACTGCTATCTGTACCTGTATCCGCACGCCAAGTTCAATGATTCCTACTCCCCCGGTGATGCGATTCCGCCGCTGGACATCTATGGGTTCGCGCGATCGCACGTCTACAATGCCAGCTACTTCAATCCGGGTGAAAAGTACGAACCGTGGCTGAATGCCAACGGCTCCAAGTGGAAGGACGCCGACCCGGCCAAGACGCTGGCAGATCCCCGCTCGGGACAGCCGGGCAATGCTGTTGTCTATGATCTGACGGTAAACCGTGCCGCGACCGGGGAGCTGTTCCAGTTCGTCGATGGCATGAGCATTCCGGATCTGTCGGGCACCGGGACCAGCTACTACGTGAACAGCTGGTGGGACCCCGGCTGGAAGACCGCGGCGGTGTCCAATACCGGGACCAATACCTATGCGATCCAGTACTTCCCCGCCACGTTCTATCTGCCTGAGAGCGCGGCCGCACCGACCGGGTACAAAACCGACGGCACCAGCCGGCCGTTGATCTCCGGTGCCTGCGGGCCGGGCTGCAGCATGTACCGCTACCAGATCAAGTCCGGCAACTACAGTAGCGATGCCGCGTTCAAGGCCGCCCAGCAGAACTTCGCCAACTGGTTCCAGTACCACCGCAACCGCCTGCTGGCCATGGTCGGTTCGTCCAGCCATGCGATGGTGGATGTGAACAACATGAAGGTGGGTTACTTCACCATCAACAGCCGCACCGCCGTGACCATGTACGACATGTCCACGGAAAAGACCGAGCTGTACAAGCAGATCTACAAGCTGGCACCCAATGGCGGTACGCCCAACCGCCTGGCCGTGGATTTCCTCGGCAAGCAGTTCCGCCGCACCGACGACAAGGCGCCGGTGCAGTTGGCCTGCCAGAAGAACGGCGGCATGTTGTTCACCGACGGCTATACCAACAAGGCCGACAAGGACAACACGCCCTCCACCTCCTACGGCAACGTCGACAAGGCGTGGGGCGGCGCGCCGTTCGAGGACGCATACAGCGAAACCATCGCCGATATCGCCGCGGCGTACTACTCCAGCAAGGACTACACGCCGCTGCGCAGCGGCACCGCCTTCCCGGCGGGGCAGGTGCCGGTCAGCAGCAAGTGCGCCACCCTGGACAAGAGCAGCCCCGACTGGAAGCGCTTGGACTGCCAGGCCGACCTGCACATGAACTTCTACGGCGTCACGCTGGGCGCACAGGGCCGCATCTACGGCAACCAGGCCAACCAGACCAAGGATCCCTACACCTACGCGCCGGACTGGAACGCAGGCTCGAACCCGACCACGGTCGACGATGGCAACGTGATCGATGAAATCTGGCACGCGGCGATCAACAGCCGCGGTGAGTACATCAATGCGCAGACCCCGGCGCAGGTGACCGATGCGATGCGGCGCGTGCTGTCGGCGGTGGCCGCCGGTTCGTCGCCGTCGGGTACGCTGGCGTTGACCGGTGCGCGCATCGGTGCCGGTTCGCTCACGGTCACCCCGTCCTACGATGTCACCAACGACAACACCGACTGGTCCAGCCGCCTGACCGCCTCCAAGGTGTCGGTCAATGCCAAGACCCAGCAGGTGGAGTACACCGCGGCGTGGGAGGCCAGCAGTGCGATCACCTCGGCCGGCCGCAACATCGTCATGAACAAGGCGGGCACGCTGGCTGACTTCAGCAGCGGCAACCTGACCCTGGAAGACCTGTGCGGCAAGCCGTCCGGTCTGTACCCGGGCATGCTGATCTGCACCGTGGACGAGATCAAGGGCCTGGGCGCCGATGTCGGCACCGCGGTCAACTACCTGCGTGGCGACAGCACCAAGGAAGTACGCCGCAGCGGCGGTATCTTCCGTGACCGCGGCACGCCGCTGGGCGACATCGTCAACTCCACCCCGGTGATCAGCTCGCCGCAGGACGACTACGGCTTCCGCCAGCTCGGCGGCGACTATTCCACCGGCTATGCGACCTACCTGACCAGCAAGGCCAAGAACGGCAAGTACATGGTCTACGTGGGCGCCAATGACGGCATGCTGCACGCGTTCGACGGCGGCATGGCCATCGACGGCACGCTGAATGGCGACGGCGGCAAGGAAAAGTTCGCTTATGTCCCGGCCACCTCGCTGGGTCACATGGGCAACCTGCTGTTCCCGTACAAGGCCGGCAGCAACAACCAGAAATTCCAGCACCGCTATTTCGTGGACGGCCCGGTGACGGTGTCGGACAGCTACTACGGCAAGGACTGGCACACCACCCTGGTGGGAACCTCCGGCGCCGGTGGGCGTTCGGTGTTCGCCCTGGATGTGACCAACCCCAACGCCTTCGGCACCGACAAGGTGCTGTGGGAAATCAGCGACGTCAACACCAGTCTTGGCGAGAAAGTGCGCGAGAACATCGGGCACGTGCTCGGCAAGCCGGTGATCGTGCCGGTGCGCTCGGGCACCGACGTGGTGTGGAAGGCGATCTTCGGCAATGGCTACGGCAGCGCCAGCGGCAAGGCGGTGCTGTTCGTGGTCGACCTGGCCACTGGCACCACTAACATGATCGAAGCGGCGGAGGCCTCCACGGCGATTTCCGGCAAGAACGGGCTGGGCAACATCGTGGTGATCGATCGCTGGCGCGGCACCGGCCAAGATGAGCGCGGGCGCGATGGCGCGGCCGATACGGTGTATGCCGCCGATCAGCGCGGCGCGCTGTGGAAGTTCGACCTGACCAGCAGCGCCACGTCGGTGGATACGCCGGTGTTCACCACCGCCACGCACGCCGAAGGCCCCTCCGGCGGCGCGTCCACCTACCGCCAGCCGATCACCGGCGGCCTGGCCGTGGCTACCGGCCGCTCCGGCGGCGTGATGCTGTTCTTCGGCACCGGCAGCTTCTCGTTCATGACCGATACCGCCGACTTCACCATGCAGTCGATGTATGGCGTCAACGACGTCAGTGGCAAGGTGCCGAATGTCAGCCTGGATCCGTCCAATCTGGTGCCCTACAGCGTGGTCACCACCGACCTGACCCGGTCGCTGACCCAGGGAACCGCGCCGGTCGGGTCCAGCGGCTGGGCGATCAACCTGCCGACCGGCCTGGGCGAGCGATTCGTGGGCAACCCCACCCTGGTCAGCGGCATTCTGTTTCTGCCCACCTACGTGCCCAACCAGAAGGCGGTCGGGTGCTCGACCACCGGTTCCAACTGGCTGTTCGCGCTGGAGTCGCTGACCGGCGCCGGTGCCATGTCGCAGATGCGCACCGGCAGCCCGACCGGCACCAAGCCGCCGGCCGGCACCGCCGGCGTGGCGCTGGATACCGGCGGTACCGCACCGGTGAAGGATGTGTCGGTGGTGGCCATTCCGCGGTCGCCGGAGGTGCCGGCCTGCTGGATGGCAATCGGCGTGTCCGGTGGCAAGCCGATGTATGCCCCATACCCCTGCGGTCGCCAGTCGTGGCGGCAGGTGAAATGACCTTGACCCGCAACAACAGGACGTCCCGCATGCGCGCGCTCCCTTCCCGCCGGTTGGCCGGTGGCTTCAACCTGATCGAACTGATGCTGGTGATCGGCGTGATCGCGGTGTTGTCCGCGATCGCCTATCCGTCCTACCTGGCCCACGTGCGCAAGACCCACCGCACGGCGGTCAAGGCCGACATGGTGGAGTACGCGCAGCGCGCCGAGCGCCAGCATTCGTCGGAGAACAGCTATGCCAGCTTCAAGCTGCCCTACGAGGTGTCCCCGCGCGAAGGCGGCACGGCGCGCTACAAGCTGGCGATCGACGCCAAGGCGTCGACCTTCAAGATCACCGCCACGCCGCAGGGCACCCAGACCAAGGACAGCTGTGGCACGCTGACCCTGGACCAGGCCAACCGCAAGACCGCCGAAGGCACTTTGAGCGAGTGCTGGTAGGCATCGGGCGGGCAGGGCACGGCGACAGGTGCGCAAGGTGTTGCCCTTCGGCAAAACCACCTTTACAATGCGCCTCCCCGCCCGAATAGCTCAGCCGGTTAGAGCACTTGACTGTTAATCAGGGGGTCGTTGGTTCGAGTCCAACTTCGGGCGCCAGATCCGGAAAGGCCGCGAGAAATCGCGGCTTTTTCTTTGTCCGCGATCGGCGAGGCGCCACCGCAGCCGTTGGCGGTGCGGGTCATGGCTGCGCGCAGGGATCGGGCTTCCTGCCTTGGCGCTCGGAGCGGATGCGCCCGCTGTTGTTGACCACCACGCGGCCGAACGGCTGATCGTTCCGGCACACCCACAGCGACAGATTGGTGCCCAGCGCACGGCCGTTGTCCAGGAAGCGGATGAAGGGCCGGCCCTGGCTTGCCCTGATCCGCCAGCCGGAGGGCGGGTACAGCGCATGCTGGTGGAGCACGTCTTCGGCCGCGAGCGGGCCGGCGTGTTCAGGGCGGTTCAGGTGGATGATCCAGCCGTGCTGCCAGTCATCCGCGCCGGCGCATTGCAGCCCGTCGCGGCTGGCGCACATGCTCACTTCCACCTGGCGCCGGATCGCGGCCATACGCGCGAACGCCAGATGGCTGCTGAGCAGGTGCCGGGCGCTGGCCGCTCGTTGGCGGTCCAGCAGGGCCTGCAGGTCCGGCCAGGCGATGGCGCACAGCGTGGCCAGCACCAGCAGCACCACCATGGCCTGCAGCAGGCCGGCGCCACGGGCGCCACCCGGTCGGATCAGGGCAATACCAGACATCGCAGCGCACCGGACAGGGCAGGGAGCGCCAGACTGCGCGCCGCTCCCGCCGCAATCTATCAGGCAAGGCAACGCCGCCGCGTAGGCACACCCCTCAGCCGTCCGTCACCAAGCCCCCCGGTATACTGGAGGGCCCGTGCATTGGCTGCACCATGAGCGATCGCTTTGAACTTGTATCCCCGTATTCGCCGGCGGGCGACCAACCCGATGCCATCGCCAAGCTGACCAGCAATTTCGAGGCTGGCGTGGCCAAGCAGACCCTGCTGGGCGTGACCGGCTCGGGCAAGACCTACACCATCGCCAACGTCATCCAGCAGATCCAGAAGCCGACGCTGATCATGGCGCCGAACAAGACCCTGGCCGCGCAGCTGTACGGTGAGTTCAAGGCGTTCTTCCCGCACAACGCGGTGGAGTATTTCGTCAGCTATTACGACTACTACCAGCCGGAAGCCTACGTGCCGTCGTCGGACACCTTCATCGAGAAGGACAGTTCGATCAACGAGCACATCGAACAGATGCGGCTGGCGGCGACCAAGACCCTGCTGTCGCGACCGGATGCGATCGTGGTGGCGACCGTGTCGGCCATCTACGGCCTGGGTGCACCGGAAGACTACCTGTCGCTGCGCCTGATCCTGTCCAAAGGCGAGCGCATCGACCAGCGCGACCTGATCAATCACCTGACCCAGCTGCAGTACACGCGCAATGAGTACGAACTGCAGCGCGGTACCTTCCGCGTGCGCGGTGAAGTGATCGATGTGTTCCCGGCTGAATCGGACAGCGAGGCCCTGCGCATCGAACTGTTCGATGGCGAGGTGGAAAAGATCACGATGTTCGATCCGCTCACCGGTGAGACCATGCGCAACCTGATGCGCTTCACGGTGTACCCGAAGACTCACTACGCGACCACGCGCGAACGGGTGCTGGCAGCGGTGGAGACCATCAAGGTCGAGCTGAAGGAGCGGCTGGAGCAGCTGTACGCGCAGAACAAGCTGGTCGAGGCGCAGCGCCTGGCCCAGCGGACCCAGTTCGACCTCGAGATGATGGCCGAAGTAGGCTTCTGCAATGGCATCGAGAACTACTCGCGGCATTTGACCGGCAAGAACGCGGGCGAGCCGCCGCCGACCCTGTTCGATTACCTGCCAGCCGATGCGTTGCTGGTGATCGACGAATCGCACGTGACCATTCCGCAGATCGGGGCCATGTTCAAGGGCGACCGTTCGCGCAAGGAAACCCTGGTCGAGTTCGGCTTCCGCCTGCCGTCGGCGCTGGACAACCGTCCGCTGCGTTTCGAGGAATGGGAAGCGCGCTGCCCGCGCAGTATCTACGTGTCGGCGACGCCGGGCCCTTACGAGTTCCGTGAGGCTGGCGAAGACATGGCCGAGCTGGTGGTACGCCCGACCGGCCTGATCGACCCGGTGGTGGAGATCCGCCCGGTCGGCACCCAGGTCGATGACCTGATGAGCGAGGCCAACGAGCGCATCAAGGCCGGTGATCGCGTGCTGGTCACCACCCTGACCAAGCGCATGGCCGAGAACCTCACCGAGTACCTGACCGAGCACGGTATCCGTGTGCGCTACCTGCACTCGGACATCGATACCGTCGAGCGCGTGGAGATCATCCGCGACCTGCGCCTGGGCAAGTTCGATGTGCTGGTCGGTATCAACCTGCTGCGCGAGGGGTTGGACATGCCCGAGGTCTCGCTGGTGGCGATTCTGGATGCGGACAAGGAGGGCTTCCTGCGCTCGACCGGTTCGTTGATCCAGACCATCGGCCGTGCGGCCCGCAACGTACGCGGCAAGGCGATCCTGTATGCGGACAGGATCACCCGTTCGATGCAGGCGGCGATTGACGAGACCGACCGCCGTCGCAGCAAGCAGGTCGAATACAACCAGGAACACGGCATCATTCCGCGCTCGGTCCTGCGGCCGATTGTCGATGTGCTGGAGGGCGCGCGCTCGGATGCTGCCGAGAAGGAGTCCCGCAAGGGCAAGGGCAAGGGCCGTTCCGGTGTGGCCGAAGACACGGCCGACTACCGTTCGCTCAGTCCGGTGCAGTTGGCAGCCCGTCTCAAGGCCCTGGAGCAGCGGATGTACCAGCATGCCAAGGACCTGGAATTCGAAGATGCCGCCCGGGTCCGCGACCAGATCAGGCAGCTGAAGGAAGCCAGCCTGGGCTGAACGCGGTAAAGCGGGTTTTCTTCACAAAAGTATTGCGCTTGCCGGTCGTCGTCCGTAATATACGCGGCCTGCACCGACGCAATCGCGGCGCTGCAGAAGCAACAAACGGGCGGTTAGCTCAGCGGTAGAGCACTACCTTGACATGGTAGGGGTCACAGGTTCGAACCCTGTACCGCCCACCACGAAGTCCCCCAGGGGGCTGTCGTGAGCATGAAAAGCCCGGCCCTGGCGCCGGGTTTTTACGTAGAAGCACCAGCCTGCGGGCTGTACGGAATTTTTGGGCGGTTAGCTCAGCGGTAGAGCACTACCTTGACATGGTAGGGGTCACAGGTTCGAACCCTGTACCGCCCACCACCGGTTCCTGGCATCGCCGGAGCAGCGGTGGACACGATGAAAGCCGGCCCTGGGCCGGTTTTTTTGTGCCCGCGATTCGCGCTCGTCTGCGCCTGGCCGGTTGCTGTCATAGTCAACCGCGTTGCTCGACACTGGCGCTGCGCTGCAGCTGCCAATGACCATCCACACGCTGCCACAGCTGCATGAGGCCCCGGGAGTGCGCTTGCCCGCGCTGTCCCGCAGGTGCTTCAGCGTGCACGCGACCATGAGCCACCTGCAGTACGCGGTCTGCACTCAAGCGCAGGATCTGCACGCTCTGGCTGTCCGTCTGGCGGTGCGTGGCTGGCTCGCTGGCGGCACGCTGGGCATCGGCCTGCAGGATCTGCATCCGCAGCGAATCGCTTCCGGTGCCGGCGTCGCGGTTGCATAGACCGGCCATCAACAGCAGCAAGGCAAGCATCGGCATGGCACGGTGCTCCGGAGAAGGGAGTCCAGCGTTGCACTGTGGCCTGCGGTGTGAAACCGGTATCCGACGAAGGCGGGAAAAGTGCGTACCAACGAGAGCCAGCAAGGATGAATCCGGGCAGGGTGGGGGCAGCTGCAGGTCATTGCCATGAAAAAGGCCGGGCCGCCTGTGAAGGCAGTCCGGCCTGTGTGCCCGGAAGTGACCCCGTTGGCCGGGAAGCCTGGGCTCAGGTCACGACATGGCTGGAACCTTCAAGCAGGCTCAGAGCGGATCGCAGCACAGGCGAGGGCCGGACCAATGGCCTGAACCGCCATACGGGCAACCCGGGGTGAACTCGCAACCCGGGGCGAATCCGGCCTTGGCCGGCGTGGCGAACGCCTGCGCGGCGCCGAACGACATGGCGGCAACCACGACGATGCCGGCAACGGACGAGAACAGCTTCTTCTTTCCGATCATCTGTATCTCCTTTGCAGAGCGTCGAGGTGGATCACATGGGATCGCAGCAGACCAGCAGGCCGTGAGAGCCGGCATTGCCGTACGGGCAGCTGGGATGTTCCTTGCAGCCCGGTGCGAAGCCGGTCTTCACCGGCGTGGCGAAGGCCTGTGCGGCACCGAATGACATGGCGGCAACCACGACGATGCCGGCAATGGACGAGAACAGCTTCTTCTTTCCGATCATGTGTATCTCCTTGGAATGGCGATGGAACATGAGGTCACCGCTTGCGGGGCGGTGTCGAAGCGGAATCAGTTGGCGACGCAGCAGATGCGTGTGCCGCCGGCGCGGCCATTGCCGCCGAACATGCACCCGGGGGTATCCACGCAACCCGGTGCAAAGCCGGTCTTCACCGGTGTGGCGAAAGCCTGTGCGGCCCCGAATGACATTGCAGCAACGATGACGATACCGGCGACGGATGAGAACAGCGTTTTCTTCCCGATCATGTGTATCTCCTTCAGTTGGTGTGGCTTCCCGGATTCATTGCGTTGGCGACGGCCTGTACCGTCTCTGTGTCTAGCTGGCCGACATGCTTGTAGGCGACGCTGCCATCTGCGGCGAGCACCATCAGCATCGGTGTCAGTGTGGCGCGGTAGCGCTTGGAGACCTCGCCCTGATCGTCGACAGCGATCGGAAACGCCAGCGCGTGTTTGCCGGCGTACGCGGCAAGCTGATCGTAGGGTGGCAAGCCGACACCGATCAGTTCGGCGCTGCCACGCGCAGCCGCGATCTGCTGCAGCTGTGGCACCGAGGCCAGGCAGTAGCGGCAGGCAGTAGAGAAGAAGTAGAGGATCTGCGGAACGGCGCGGGCGCCACCGATATCGACATGGGTCTGCTGCGTCGTCCGCAGCGTCAACAGCTCAGGCCGGGTGCCGATTGCAGGACCATGTGCATCCAGCTGGGTCTGCTGCAGCTGCGCCGCAATCTGTTCGTTGACCTGCCGCAACTGGCGGTTCTGCCAGGAGAGCATGATGACCAGTGCGGCCAGCAGCAGAGCGACTACGGGAAACAGTGCACGCTTGAGCATCGATCATCCTTGAACGCCGCGTTGCATTGACCATACCGGAATCAGCAACAGGATTGTCAAGCTTTTGTATCATCGGTGACGCAGTTCCCAAACCACAGGACGCCACCATGAGTGACCATGCTCCCGTTTCACGGCCGAACCCGATCATCGATCTGCTGTTCGGCGGCAACATGCTGGAAGGCACCTTCAAAGCGGTGGTGTGGGTCGCACTTTTGTCTGCGGTCCTGGCCTGGACAACCTTCCGCTGACGCAGTGCTCAGGCAGCGGTGAAGGCCTGCCGCAGGCTGCGCAGCGTTGCCTGCCGATATTGGGCCGCACACGGCTCACCCATCTCCAGTTCCTGCAGGCGCAGGCCAACCAGGGTCATCGACAGGGCGTAGCCGCGCGCCGCATCCGCAGCGCGCGACAGGCCAAGTGCACGTCGGGTCAGTGCGTCCACATGATCCATGTCCGGCAGCAGGCCCAGGTAGGCGCGCTCGGCGCTGTCCAGATCCGGCGCGCGCAGGATCGCGTTGGCATCGGCGGTGGGGGTGACAGCGGCCATGCTGGATCCTTGCTTGTTGGTGGAATGGATGCGGGTTCGGTCAGAACGCGCGCATCAGCGAGATGAAAGCGGATGTCTGGCTGCTGCGTCGTGCCATCGGGCTGTCCTCGACGGCATCACCGAACCACTGGTTGGCGACCACGCCGGTTGCGCGCCATTTCGTACCCAGTGGCGTGCTGACCGCGATCTGCAGGCTCGGCGAGGTGGCACTGCCGGGCTTGTAGGCTGCCAGCCCGGAGCGCAGGGCTTCCTCGCCGCTGATACCGTAGTAGTAGTCGAGCAGGCGGGCGCTGGAATGCACCACGCCCACGCGCGGCACCCAGGTGAAGCGACCGGCCTGGATCGGATAGCTGTAATGCAGGCTTGATTCAACACCGCCGCCATGCCCGCTCACTTCGCGCTTCACGCTGGCCGCAATCGCACCCCAGTCCGCGCTGTAGTCGACATTGATGCCTACCATCGCCGACATCTGCCGGCTGTGCAGGCGGCGCAGCTGCGGATCGTTCACGTCGTCGGTCTTGAAGCGCAACGTGTAGGGCGTCGCCACGGCCGACAGGCGCAGGCCATCGGCCTTGTACAGGTTCATGCCGAGCGAGCCGGGGCTGGCGAAGAAGCGCTTGCCCTGCCAGGACAGCGCCGGCAGCACCAGCGGCTTGTCGTCATAGTGCGCGTAGGCACCGGTCGTCGCGCCGAAGGTGATGCCGGCCTGGACACCCGGGCGCTGTTCCTGCGCGTTTGCCAGCAGCGGCGTGGAGAGAACGACGGTGCACAGCAGGGGGCGCAGCAGGGCGGGGGGCAGTGAAGTCATCAACGTACTACTTTGCGGGGATGGCGATGCATGCTGCGCGCACAACATTGTCGGAACATTGCGCAGGCGCAATCTGCTGGAATCGGCGCCACTTGCACGCCGAAGGCACTATGATCGGCTCCGTTTCCGGTTGCCGAGCCCCCGATGCGCATTCTCCTGGTCGAAGATGATCCCGATCTCTCGCGAGCCCTGCAGTCCGGGCTGGAGCGCCAGGGTGTGGTCGCCGACGTGGTCGGCAGCCTGGCCGAGGCGGCGCTCGCCCTGCGTGAGCCGGTGCACCAGCTGATGCTGCTTGATCGGCAGCTGCCGGACGGTGATGGTGTGGGCTTCGTGGCAACCGCCCGTGCCCTGCGACCGAACCTGGCGGTGATCATGCTCACCGCCAAAGGTGGGCTGTCGGACAAGGTGGAGGGGCTGGATGTCGGCGCCGATGACTACCTGGTCAAGCCGGTGGCGATCGAAGAGCTGATGGCGCGCATACGCGCCGTATCGCGTCGACCGTCGGCGATGGTGACCCCCCGGTTGCGGCTGGGCCGGCTGGAGTTTGATTTCGAATCGCTGCAGGCGCAGGTGGATGGACAGCCGGTCGCATTGCCGCGGCGGCAGGTGCTGGTGCTGCAGGCGCTGGCGATGCGGCAGGGTCGCACGGTCACCCGCAGTGCGCTGGAAGCGGCGGTGTACGGGTTCGATGATGAGATCCAGTCCAATGCACTCGACGCGCATATCTCAAAGCTGCGCAAGGCACTGCAGCAGGCCGGGGCAGGCGTGGAGATCCACGTGATCCGTGGCGTCGGTTACCTCTTGGCGGAGGCCTGAGATGGCGCGACCGATCCGTTCGATCACGCTGGGGCTGGCGTGGCGGCTGTTCCTGGCGCAGGCCTTCACGGTGTTGTTCGCCGTCGTCGCGCTGATCCTGACCTGGGGCGACAAGGACACCTGGGGCATGGACATGTTCATGGCCGAGAGCGCGGCCAACGCCGTGCACAGCGAAGGCGGCCGGCTGGTGCTGGATGAAACACGCTGGCAGAAGCTCGACGCGCGTGCCGGCGGCAACCTGTGGTTTGCCGCAGTGGATGATCGCGGTGCATGGCTGCAGCGCGGCACGCTGCCTGCCATCCACGCGCCGCTGCTGGCCCGCCTGCCGACACTGGGCGCCACCGAGCTGGGTTCGCTGGTACCGCCCTACCTGGACGTGGCCCGGGTGATGATCCGCAACGAGGACGGCCGCCGCATCACGGTGATGGTGGGCGGGGCGCCGAAGGGCGGCCTGCTGGATGGCGCATTGATGGTGCTGCGGTTGATCGGCCTGTGGTTCTTCCTGCCGTTGATCGTGGTCACGCTGCTGGTGATGCCGACGGTGATCCATCGCGCCATGCGTGGCGTGCGCCGGTCCGCGCAGCAGGCCAAGGAGCTGGATATCGGCCAGCCCGGAGCGCGCCTGGACGCGCAGCTGGTGTCGACCGAGGTGGCGCCTCTGGTCGAAGCGTTCAACGATGCGATCGACAAGGTGCAGCAGGGCTACGCAGCACGCGATAAATTCCTGGCCGATGCCGCGCATGAACTGCGGGTGCCGATTGCGGTGGTGCAGGCGCGTCTGTCGCAGTTGCCGCAGGGGGAGTTGAAATCGCAGTTGCTGACCGATGTCGCCCGCCTCGGCAATGTCGCCGAGCACCTGCTCGACCTGCAGCGCCTGGACAGGAACATCGCCGCGTTGCAGCGGCTGGACCTGGCGCATGTCGTGCGCGAAGCGGCCGCCGACCTCGCGCCGCTGGTCGTTGGCGCCGGCTACGGCTTCGAGGTGGATGCGCCGGAGACGCCGGTATGGATCCATGGTGATGGCCTGGCCCTTGGCCGGGTGATCGCCAATCTGGTGCACAACGCCATCGTCCACGGCGGTGGGCGCGGCACCATCTGCGTGCGTCTGGACCGGCAGGGCCTGCTGGAAGTCAGCGATCAGGGTGCCGGTGTGCCGGTCGGTGACCGCGAGGCGATCTTCGAGCCGTTCCACCGCCTGCGCGCCGCCGGCAGCGGCAGCGGCCTGGGCCTGCATCTGGTCAAGGAAATCGTGCAGCACCACGGCGGCACGGTGAGCGTGGGCGAGGC
>RCUO01000399.1_pt1 | contig 22316 bp, 22 predicted proteins | sample 2166161 | NCBI WGS metagenome assembly RCUO01 (sample SAMN09932617, study PRJNA488358) | compost metagenome | feature: garden; material: soil; isolation source: compost soil in cyclohexanecarbonitrile-enriched culture | place: Germany: Experimental Botanical Garden Goettingen | collected 2016-01-27
GTATTGTTTAAATAATCCGTTCGCCCTGTAACACCATGTTATGGATGAAGTGAATCGCCTGCGGAGGTTAAGCTCCGCAGGCTTTTTCTGCTATGGCGTGCCCAGAGGCACGCATCTTCTAGCCGGTGAAAGTCCGGTCGCGGGAGGGGCCAAGCCCCCGCGTAGCTAGGATACTTGCGTATGGCGAAATCTGTGCGTAAAAGCGTATCGACGGAAGTACCTGTCGGAGACAGGGCGAGCAACATACCAGGCCGTAACATAAAGTGAATCCTGCCGCGTCGTCAAAAAGGCCCCGCAAGGGGGAAAAGAGGAAGCCGAGTTTCGCAAGTATGGACGAAGGCCACGGAAGCTGCTTGGAACTTGGAGCGGCAGCGAAGAATCCTCCGGCGTAGGGGGAACGGCATGGTATGAAAGAGGATGCAGTGAACTGGGGAGACCCTCCCCTGCACGGGATTTTTTTTTTAGAAACCCGTAAAGAGATGATCTATAAGCCGGAAAGGTGAAGGGAGTCATCTGCAGGAAGGGAGTCCGAGGGGCTCATACTACCGAGGAACCGCAGGACTACACAACCTGCGGGAGGGAAGGAGCCCTGCTTTGTTCAAGCTTTTGGAGGAGGTACGAGTGAGTGAATGCCAAACGGCTAACGACACCCAAAGGAAAAGTTCAACAACTCCGAGAAAAGCTAGGTCATGCTGCCAAGACAAGCAAGAGCAGAAGATTCCATGCGCTGTACGACAAGGTATGTCGGCTGGATGTGCTATGGGAGGCATGGCGATGTGTACGAGCCAACAAGGGAGCGGCAGGCGTAGACGGCGAGACGCTGGCGGATATCGAGAAGAAGGGCGAGACCCGATTCGTCGAGGAATGCCGGGAACGTCTTGTTCAGAAACGCTACCGCCCACAGCCCGTACGGCGCCACTATATTCCGAAGAAGGATGGACGTAAACGTCCGCTAGGAATCCCGACGATCCAGGATCGAGTCGTTCAGATGGCGGTAAAACTGGTGACAGAACCGATCTTCGAGGCAGATTTTCAGGACGGTTCATTCGGCTTCCGACCGAAACGCAGCGCGAAGCAGGCGCTGGAGCGAATCCGCAAAGCGTGTAACCGCAAAGGCAATTGGGTGGTCGATGTCGACATCCAAGGCTATTTTGACAACATCAACCAAGAGAAGCTGATGAAACTTATAGAAATGCGAATCAGCGACAGAAGGGTACTCAAGCTAATTGGGCAGTGGCTCGGAGCCGGAGTAATGGAGGAAGGGAAGGTAAGGAGAAGCGATCTCGGAACGCCGCAGGGCGGTGTGATATCGCCCCTTCTAGCCAATATCTATCTGAATTACTTGGACCGGCTATGGGAGAAGCATGGGAAAGACGTTGGGGAATTAACGCGGTATGCGGACGACTTCGTCGTGGTGTGCAAGACAAGGAAGGACGCCATCCATGCGTACAAGCTTATTCAGGCGATTATGGAACGGCTGGAACTGACTTTGCATCCGGAGAAGACGCGGATTGTGGGGTTGTGGACCGGGGAAGAGGGGTTTGACTTCCTGGGCATGCACCACCGGAAGACCAAAGCAGAAACGGGCAAGAACGGCGTATACTATACAACCCAGCAGTGGCTCTGCAAGAAAGCGGAGAAGCACATACGGGAAGTGGTGAAAGAACGATTAGCGCCGCCAAGCATGCGCCATGTCTCCTTCGAGGAGCATGTAAAATGGCTCAATCCGAAAATCCAAGGCTGGAAGAACTACTATGCAACGCCATACAGCACGAAGTGGATGGGCAAGCTCGACTGGTACATCCGACAACGGCTGACGAAGTGGTACGCGAAGAAGCGCCAACGAAGTCGCTGGCGCGGTTCAGGGTGCGAAGTTAAAGCTCTATGCCATATACATGGACTCAAAACACTTTTGTAAATCGCATGCACATGAATGACGAACACCGGAAAGCCGTATGAGGGAAAACCTCACGTACGGTTTGATGAGGAGGGGCTGAAATTCTCAGCCCTTCACTCTAGCGCGTCTCCGAGAGCTTCCGGCTGTACCGTCGCCGGAAGAACCGGGCACAGCTTGTTCTCCGGATGCCGATTCGCGATTAGCCCGGCTCCGCCACAGTACGAACAGGCCGTACACGAGGCATATCACGAGAGGGTAACCGATCGCCATTCCCGTGAACGGGAAGACGGCGACGGTTGCGATCAGGGAGATCCAGCTGACTGCAGACCCGAAGCGGCTTCCCTTCAGCAGACGGACCCCGGCGGCGCAGCCGCCGATATACGTCAGGATGAAGGTGGCGTTCGGGAAGGTGATCAGCGTGGTCAGCGAGAGCAGGCCGCTGCCGTACAGCGACATGACGGCAATGAAGCAGAGCAGCAGGAACAGCAGTGCGCCAATCGGCGTATGGAAGCGCCGGGACATGCGGCCCATCCAGGCCGGGGCGCTGCCCTGCCGGGCCATCGCATATGCGACGCGCGAGGCGGCCCCTGCGTAGGCGATGATGGTCGCCGTGCAGATGAACATGCCGGTGAGCCCGGCAGTAAGGCCGCCCCAGCGGCCGAGCGGGCCGCTGATCATCCGGACAAGCGCCGCCGAAGCGGCTCCGTCCAAATAGCTGCCGGTGCCGACGGTCGCCAGCGCCGACAGGAAGTACAGCGTGCCGACGATGACCGCCGCTATTGTAATGCCCTTAATCGCCGCCCGCTGCGGGTCCTTGAATTCTTCGGACAGGTGGGAGACGGCTTCCCAGCCGATGAAGCACCAGAACAGGATCGCGGCCGAGCGGCCGACATTCAGCCAGCCATGCGGGACGAACGGGGTGAAGGCAGCGCGCTCCATATGAGGTAGCGCCGTTCCGAAGGCGCAGACCAGCACCGCGATGATGGCGACTACCACCGCGATCTGCACTTTGCCGGCAAGCGACATGCCGACGATATTCATGCCGAGGCCGACAGCCAGCATCAAGGCGGCAAGGCCGATCCGGGCCGGCTCGCCCCAGCCCATGGCCGCCGTCATGTAGCCCGCACCGGTGAGCGCGGCAACCGGTGCGCCGATCGGTACAGACATGAGGAAGAACCAGCCCGTCAGCGAGCCGGCCCGTTCACCGAATGCGAGCGTGACGAAGTGCGAGACGCCGCCCGCATTCGGGTATTTGGCGGAAAGAAAGCCCATGGACAGCGCCATAGGCAGAATAAGCAGCGTCATCAGGCCCCAGGCGAGCAGGGAGGCGGGTCCGGCCATTTCGGCCGCCAGCCCGGGGACAATCAGGATGCCGGACCCAAGAACAGCTCCGATGTAGAGCGCGATGGCCTGCGGCATGCCGATCTGACTGCGCAGCGTTACGGATTGCTTCATTATAAATCAGCCTCTCTTGTCATTTGTTATAGCGTATCAGATAATGGTCCTATTAGAAAAACAGATTCTTTGAATGGTATCCATTCAAATTTCCGATAGCAGGAGGCGAAGAGAGTGGAGTCCAGGCATTTGTTCACCTTTCTTGAAGTAGTGGAGGCGGGAAGCTTCACCCGCGCCGCGCAGAAGCTGGATTATGCGCAGTCCAGCATCACGGCCCAAATCCAGTCGCTGGAGCAGGAATTGGGTCAGCCATTGTTCGACCGGATCGGGAAGAAAATCGTTCTGACCGATGCGGGACGACGGCTTCTTCCTTATGCGCGGCAAATAATGCGAATGCACAGCATGGCCGAAGAGGACTTGCGCGCTCACAGCGGCGTCTCGGGCCTGCTGCGGATCGGAGCGCCGGAGTCGCTGGCGGCGTTCCGGCTGCCCGGCATCATCAGCGAGTACCGCTCCAGGTTCCCGCAGGTCGAGATCATCCTGAGGCCGGGTTCTTGCTGGGAACTTCGGGAAATGAGCCGGACTGGGGAGATGGATTTGTCATTCCTTCTTCAGGAGGAGTTCAGTGACAAGGATCTGCATGTTGAGACGCTCATTGATGAAGAAATGGCGCTTGTTGCGCCAGTCGGTCACAGACTCTCGAATGGCATTCAGGTCAGCCCGGATGATCTGCGGAACGAGACGATCCTGCACACCGAAACAGGCTGCTCCTACCGCCTGCTCTTCGAGCGGTATTTGAACGCATCCGGCGTATATCCGGACCCCAAGCTGGAATTCTGGAGCATTGAAGCGATCAAGCAGTGCGTCATGGCCGGGCTTGGATTGTCGCTGCTGCCGCTCGTTACGGTGCGGAAGGAGCTAGAAGAGGGCAGGCTCGCAAGGCTCCTCTGGGATGACTCGACCCACCGCGTAGCGACGCAGATGGCTTTTCACCATAAGAAATGGCGATCTCCCGCGCTGGAGGCGTTCCTTGAGACGACCCGCAAGCACGCTGGTCTTTGGCGTCAGGATAAGATATCCGTATAGGTCTGCCTGTCTGATTTTATGCTATAATAGAACGTCGGTTGAACAGGAGGTTGAGGGCGCCTTGCAGGAAGAGATGACCGAATACGAAGAAGAGCTGGAAGCCTTCGTCATCTGGATGAAGGATGCCGGCTATACGGCATACACTCAAAAATCCTATATAAATGATGTCCGGCAGTTCCTGGCTGGCCTTCAAGGCAAGCCTCTCGGCTCGGTTAAGAAGCTTCATGTAATCTCTTATTTGAGCCGGATGCGCGAGAGCGGGGTCAGTGATTCGACCCGTAACCGCAAGCATGCGTCGGTAAATTGCTTCTTCAAGGCGCTGAACGAGTTGGAACTGCTTCAGGCCAACCCCGCCTCAGGCATCAAGAAGTCGAGAACCGAGAAAAATCGGGAGCCGGTCTATCTGGAGGAGGAGGATCTTCGGCATTTCCTTGCACATGTAAGCGGTAAGTACAAGACCCGGAACTTGGCGGTGTTCCTGCTGATGGCTTATATGGGCCTTCGAGTAGGCGAGGTGCATTCGCTCAATATTGGTGACTACCATCCGGAACGCCGGACTCTCAATGTCTTCGGCAAAGGCCGAAAATGGCGGTCCGTTCCCGTTCCGGAGGCAGTCGCTTCCTATCTGGAGGAAGCCATTTCAGAGCGGCTTGAGCCTTGGCGCGGGAATCGGGAAGACGCGATGTTCATTTCCCAGAAAGGGCGCAGGCTCTCGATCCGTGCCATACAGAGCATTGCTTCCGAGACCTTCGACCGGTTCCAGAACGGACTTCCGGCTGCCCGCCGCCGTTCTTATTCCAGCCATAAGCTTCGGCATTCATTCGCGACTATGCTGCTGAGAAAAGGCGCGGATCTGAGAACGGTTCAGGAGCTGCTCGGACACTCCTCCATCCAGACGACGACGGTATACACGCATATCACGAACAGGGAGAAGGAGGAAGCCATGTCCCGCCTCCAGCTTGAGCTAATGCAATAATTGACATCATATTTACGTGCTATGACAAGAATTAATGACTGTAATCCAGAGAACGGTTAGAATTTTGAACCCGGTCATGTTCATGAAAAAAAGCCGCAGGCTTTTCGAAAATATAGAGGACCGTATTGCGGTTTGCTTCGTTGGTCTTCTATGTTTTCCGAGAAACGGATGCCGTTCTCCAGAAGGAGGATGACCCGTTTCTACTTAGCAGGCGGCTTTCTTTATGGGCGGTAATATTGGGATTAGGAGCCGGCGGGCGGCTATTTCCTAAAATTCGAGCTTTGAGATTTCACCTTTGAGCTTCTCGGCAGACTGCTGGAACAGCTTGGTCTCCTCGTCGCTCATCGGCAGGGGCAGCACCTCACGTACGCCAGAACGATCTACAACGCATGGTGCGCCCAGGAAGATATCGGATACGCCGTTGTAGTTGTTCAGCAGTGTGGATACATTCAGCACGGCGCCTTCATTGCCGAGAATGGCCGCTACAATCCGGTCCAGCGCCAGCGCGATGGCATAGGAAGTGGAGCCTTTGGCATTAATGATCTCGTAGGCGGCATTTTTGGTGTCTTCGTAAATTTCCTTGCGTGTGTCTTCGTCGAAGCCGAGGTCGGTACCGCTGACGTTAGCCAGACTCCATACCGGCACTTCGGAATCGCCATGCTCCCCAATGATGGAGCCATGGATGCTCCGGGGATCGATTTCCTTGTATTTGCCGATCAGATAGCGGAAGCGCGCGCTGTCGAGCACGGTGCCGGAGCCGATGACCCGGCGACGGTCGAAGCCGCTGATCTTGAGCGTGGCGTAAGCCAGAATATCGACCGGATTTGTGGCGATCAGCAGAATCGCATGAGAATTATATTTGGTAATCTTCTGGATAATATCCCGGAAGATCGAAATATTTTTGCGGAGCAGATCGATGCGGGTCTCACCCGGCTTCTGTGAAGCGCCTGCCGTAACGATAATGATGTCCGCTTCGCGGCAGTCCTCATAGGTGCCGGCCCACAGCTTGACGCCTCCGACAAACGGAAGGCCGTGGTTCATATCCAGCGCTTCGCCAAGCGCTTTCTGGTGATTAACATCGATCAAGACCAATTCGGGCATCCGGTTGCGCAGCAGCAGGGTGTAAGCTGTAGTTGTGCCGACGGCTCCTGTGCCAATGACAACGACTCGATTAGGTTTGAATGGGGGGGCCATAGTTCCATCTCCTTAAAAATTATGAATTTTTCTTGACCAATCTTATCCATCATAGCCTCATTCGATAGTCTTTTCAAGAACCCGTTATTTAATCCATTACCCAATATTACATACAACTTATACCCGTGTTCAGGAAAGGGGCGAATTTAATTTGTTCACATTATCCGGACTTGCACTATTTGCCTTAGCGGCTGTCATTTTGATCCTCATTCCCGGTCCCGATCTGATCTTCGCGGTGACACAGGGGATGACCAACGGCAAGAGAGCGGGAGTCGTTACGGCGCTTGGCCTGGCGATGGGCAATACCATTCATACCTTGGCCGCAGCTCTAGGTTTGTCCGTTCTGGTCAAGACTTCGCCTATATTGTTCACCGCATTTAAAATCGCAGGAGCTTTGTATTTGTTTAACCTGGCGAGAAAGTCGATTAAATACCGGAAGATGCCCATTACGGCAGCAGAGGGAGAACAAACGGCGAATGACCGGTCTCTGTTTCTTAGAGGGCTGACCATGAACGTATTGAACCCGAAGGTGGCGATCTTCTTTCTGACCTTTCTGCCGCAATTCGTCCATTATGATTACGGATACGTGCCTGTGCAAATGATAACTCTGGGTCTGATCTTCATCGTACTGACGGCTTTGATCTTTGGCGCGCTGGCTTATTTCGCCGGGGCCGCCGCAGGCAGACTCCTTAAGAATCCAAGGATAAACGAGGCCGCGAATATCGTCGCCGGGTCCATCTTTACTCTGCTTGGACTTAAACTGTTGACGACATCACCATAATACGACTAGCATGAAGACTGGAGAGATTTTTAAGCATGAACGTTTTTCGTAAAAAACCGCTTGCCATATCTCACGATACCGATGCCGGCAAGCTGAGCAAAACACTGGGCGCCCTCGACTTGACCGCCCTTGGAGTCGGCGCCATCATAGGGACCGGCATTTTCGTCATGACGGGTGTGGCCGCCGCCGAGCACGCTGGACCGGCGCTTGTACTCTCCTTCATTATCGCCGGACTGGCCTGTGCCCTGTCCGCTCTCTGCTACTCGGAATTCGCTTCCAGCATTCCGGTGTCGGGGAGTGCCTACGCCTACAGCTATGTGGCATTCGGAGAGCTTCTGGCCTGGGTGCTCGGCTGGGACCTTGTGCTGGAATATGGCGTAGCTGCGGCGGCGGTCGCCAGCGGCTGGTCCGGATATTTTCAGGGATTGCTTGATGGCTTCGACATCCATTTGCCTACTATTTTGTCGGGAGCGTATAATGCGGATGAGGGAACGCTCGTCAATCTCCCGGCTATTATCATCATACTGCTGATCACTCTTCTGCTTACGCGCGGCGTCAAAGAAACAGCCCGCTTTAATGAAGCAATGGTTCTGATCAAGCTTGCGGTCGTGCTCTTATTCATTATTACGGGTATCTTCTTTGTGAAGCCGGCGAACTGGACTCCATTTATGCCTTTCGGATTTCACGGTATTATGAACGGCGCAGCGACCGTCTTCTTCGCCTACATCGGCTTCGATGCCCTGTCGACCGCTGCGGAGGAGGTCAAGCGGCCTCAGCGTGATCTGCCGATTGGAATCATATCATCGCTCGCGATATGCACGATATTGTACATAGCCGTTTCCCTTGTGCTGACAGGAATCGTTCCTTACCAGAGCCTGAATGTCAGCGACCCGGTATCCTTTGCGCTGCGATTTGTGGGCCAGGATATGATCGCCGGCTTCATCTCGATCGGCGCCATCGCGGGCATGACGACGGTGCTCCTCGTTATGCTCTTCGGCCAGACCCGGCTGCTGTTCGCGATTTCTCGCGACGGACTGCTGCCAAAGAGTCTGTCGGTCGTCAGTCCGAAGACGCAAACGCCTGTCCGCAGCACATGGATGGTGGGCGGCATTATTGCCCTGCTGACCGGATTCATTCCGCTCGACCGGCTGGCGAATCTGACCAGCATCGGAACGCTGTTCGCATTTCTGGTCGTATCCCTCGGCGTTATTGTGCTCCGCAAGACCCAGCCTCACTTGAAGAGAGGCTTCACGGTGCCTTGGGTTCCCGTGATTCCGCTGCTCAGCGCGGCCGCATGCGCCTATTTAATGATTAATCTGGGCTACGAAACCTGGATCGGCTTCTTCGTGTGGCTGATCGCCGGCCTGTTTATTTACAGCCTCTACGGCTACCACAACAGCCGCCTGAACCAAGAACGCAGCCGCCGGAGCTAAGGGTCCCGGCTGCGATTCGAATCGAAAGGAGAGAGAACATTGCCATCTGCAGGTGCCCGCCACAAGATACTGAGAACTCTATTTATTCTGATCCCGGCTGCGCTGATTCTGGCATCGTGTTCGTCTCCGAAGCCGGAACCGTCTCCAAGTCCGGTATTGCCAAGCGCTTCGCCGGAGGAAGGGCAGACGATCACGCTGATTACACCGGATGCTTCCAACATTGACTCTTCCAAAACATCCAAATACCAGATCCAGACCCGGCTCACCGACTTCGAGCTGATGAGCGGCACGGAAGGGCTGGCTTGGGGCGTGACCAGGAATTCCCTCAGGCTCTACATGACTCGCGACAACGGAAAGACCTGGAGCAACATTTCACCGTCATCCACGGTTCAGTTCTCTTCAAACCCTGTGTACGGCAAAGATATATTCTTCACCGATCCTAGTAACGGCTGGATTATCCGGCAGTCTTTCGGCATGATGGAGACTGTGGTGCTGCGGACCCGAGACGGGGGCGCGACCTGGAAGGTGTCCTCCTTGAACCAGGGGAGCGACATCAGGTCGATTTACTTTGTGTCGGCACTTAAAGGCTGGTTATTGGCGACCTGGGACTCTGAAGACGAGCATGAGAGCAAAGCTCTTTATAAGACAGAAGACGGCGGTGCCACCTGGAAGACTGTGATGCAGAACGACCAGTACATGCCCAATTCGCCGCATCCCGCACTTCCGGTGGCCGGAGAGACCGGGGGACTCGTGTTCCGCGATTTCAATCACGGATTGAATATCCTTAATCGGTCCGATGGTCCTGAGCTGTATCATTCATTCGATGGGGGGGCTGGCTGGCGTAAAGACACGTCGTTCTCGTCCGATATCAAGAAATTGACGGATTACGATAAAATCAATGCCGGAACGCCACATTTTTTCAGCTTCAACAACGGCTGGATTCCGGTATCGGCCGGCAAGAAGGGGCAGGACGGAACATTTTGGGGCGGATATTTCACCGCGGACGGGGGCAGCAGTTGGAAATATGTTTCGTTCAATTTAGGGATTCAAACAGGTACCAACGCTGATATTCCGCCTACTTTCTTGAACAATACCACTGGCTGGCGTCTGATCGGCAATCTGCTGTACCGGACGGATGATCAAGGCAAGGTCTGGAAAGCATTATCCACCAGCAGCGTCCTCAAATCGAAGCTCGCCGAATACCCCGAGATCGTGAAGCTGCAATTCATTGATGAGGAAACAGGCTGGCTGCTGATTGAAAAAAGCGAGGACAAGCGCTCGATTCTGCTGCAGACGACTGATGGCGGCCTCAGCTGGCATGTGATGTGATTGCTCGAATCGAGAATAATGCACGGTAATGATAAAAGGCGATTTGTTCCGGCAGAGATCGGGGCAGATCGCTTTTTTTGAACTTGATTACCATATTTTGTACAATCATCAAGGCGCAGAATCTCCTTTTTTAGCAATAAAAAAATTATTTAAAATTTTCTATTGAATGTGAAAAAAATCACACATGTACCTGAGAGATTGTGATATATTTAACACATAGAAAACAAGTTCATAATTTCACAAAGTCATACATCATATCGATAGGAGAGATTATCATGACAACTTTTGAAACGGACTATGTTACGAAAAACCTGCTTCAGCTGTGCTACAACTGCGAAGATGCTTACCTGTGTGAGACTGAAGAACAATGCATGGCTTGCTGGACAGAGAACGGTATGATTCCTCAGGAAGAAGACGAGACGAAACGGTTGCTGGACCTGGTACATGCATAAGCTAGATAATAACTTATTAATCTGAAGACCGACGATTTCCCACTGGGAGACGCCGGTCTTTTTGTTGCCTTTCCCCAAGTCTCTCCCGCAATAGCCTGGCATATAATGTAGGGAAGCCCGGCCTGGGCGATTACTTCGGGGCGAGGGGGAATCAGCTGTGAATTTGGGTCCGGATTCATCATGGATGTTTGATTTTGCCGGAACGGTGTTGCCGATCTTTTTCGTCGTGGTGGCGGCTATAGGCGCTCTGGCGGCCGGAAGGGAGCTGCTGGCCTGGAGCCGCAACAACCGGATGCCCGTGCTTACCGTCCCGGCCCGGATTGTCGCCAAACGGAGCGAGATCAGACAGAAGCCGCAGGATGAGGGAAGCCCCGCACGCACCACAACGCTCTACTACATCACGTTCGAACTGGAGAATGGTGAACGGATGGAGCTCAGGGTAAAAGGGGGAGAATATGGAGTAAGTGCGGAACGTGACCGGGGCACTCTGACCTATCAGGGAACCCGCTATCTCGGTTTTACCCGAGAGACCCATTATTCAAGGTTGGAAGGGCGCTAACAAATTCTATCCTCTGTTTCCGTAATGCGGATTCAGGGGATATATTAGTTTTGCAGACTATTATTCGGGCAGGAGTGATGAGACCATGACTTTTAGAGACAAGACGGTAATCGTAACCGGAGCCGGCAGGGGAATAGGACGGGGGATTGCCAAAGGATTCGCGGAGAAAGGCGCCCAGGTCGTCATAGCCGAGGTGAACCGGGAGGAAGGCGAGAAGACCGTAAGCGAGATCACGGAGATAGGAGGAATTGCAATGTTCGTCTCCTGTGATGTGAGCCGTGAGGAAGAGATTGCCGCGATGGTGCAGAAGACCGTCTCCGCATATGGGAACATCGATGTTCTGATCAACAATGCCGGAATCGCCAACCCGCATACCGCGAGCTTCTATGAGCTTGGCGCGGATGAATGGGACAAAGTGATGAACACGAATGCCCGCGGCTGTTTCCTGACATCCCGGGAAGCGGCCAAGGTGATGCGGGACAATCCGGACGGCGGGACGATCATCAACATCTCTTCCACACGCGCCTTGATGTCGGAACCGGATACAGAGGCTTACGCAGCGTCAAAAGGCGCCATTTCAGCGCTTACCCATGCGATGGCGGTTACGCTGGGCAGGGACGGCATTACGGTGAACTGCATCCTGCCGGGCTGGATTGAGACAGGCGATTACAGCACGCTGCGCGACGCCGACCATGATCAGCATCCGGCGGGGCGGGTAGGCGTACCTGAGGATATTGCCAAGGCTTGTCTGTATCTGGCTGATCCGGATAACCGGTTCGTGACAGGGGCGCAGCTGGTCATTGATGGCGGGATGACTCGCAAGATGATTTACGTTCCGGATTGAAATTTTCATGCACCACTTAGGCGATTGCACATACAATACATCGTGCAGAAGCGGCGGCGCCCTTACGAGTTGAAGCGGATCAGATATGATTGCGGATCTCCTTAGGAAGTCGTTTCTCAGAATAATTCGCTTACGGAGGTACTTGAAGGAGGAACGCTTGTGGCCGTCATTAAAACAAATTCGGAGGACGAGAAAATTCTGGCCCGGCTGATGCGGGCGGAGGCGGAGGAGGATGGGGACCCTGGCATGCTGATGGTCGGCAATGTAGGGGTTAACCGGATTCTCTCGAACTGTCTGGATTTCCGCAATATCCGCTCCATTAATGACATGGTGTTCCAGAGTCCGGGAGGCTTTGAAGCGCCGACCAAGGGCTATTTCTATCAGAGAGCGAGAGAAAGGGATATCCGGCTGGCCCGGCGCGCGATCGGTGGAGAACGGACCCGGCCTGCTACCAATGCCCTTTGGTTCTTTCGTCCTGCGGGCGAATGCCCTGCAACCTGGTATAACCAGGAAAATACCGGCCGCTTCAAGGCCCACTGCTTCTTTAGGCCGACTCAAGAAGATTGTCCCAACGTTTATTGACAACCCTACTTAAGGAGGAATCGAATTTCATGTTGACACAACCCTATCGTCCCGTGACTTACACGATCGGAAGCATGAGCAGCGGAACAGGAACCGGAGTGCCGGCGCCCAGCAACCCGTCCCAGGTTGCCAGCGGAGGCATGATGACCCCTGGAGGAACGGTGATCAGCACCGCGCAGCCCGCCTTCGAGCAATCTTATATCGAGAACATTCTCCGGCTGAATCTGGGCAAAGTCGGAACTTTCTACATGACCTATGAGAATAACAGTGAATGGAACGCCAAAATCTTCAAAGGCGTGCTGGAAGCGGCAGGACGCGACCATATTATTATCAGCGATCCGACAACCGGAGTGCGTACGATCCTGCTCATGGTCAACCTGGATTACGCTACCTTCGATCAGCCGCTTGTTTATCAATACCCCGGCGTGGTCGGCAATCCGCCTGCATCCCGCGGATACCGTTAATTCAAAGCGTGAAGCACATAATATCCGAACGGCATTTCTCCAATATTATGGAGGGTGCCGTTTCTTTTTTTACACATCGGATGAAAAGTTGTCGCACTTCAGATAATTCGGTACAATTAACCAAATCACATAGGTTATACCAGATAGGGGGCTTCGTATGATCCGTTACCCGCATTTGAAAGAAGGGATTACCATCGGAGTGACGGCTCCGTCCTACGGTGTGAAAGCGGAATATCACGATCGGCTTAAGCAGGCGGGCAACCGCTTGAAGGAGCAAGGGTATAGGATGGAGTTCGGAGAGACCGTCTGGATCCAGAATAAGGCGAAATCAGCTCCTGCACACGTTCGCGCAGCCGAGTTCAACGAAATGATGACGGGCGAGGATGTGGATATGGTGTTCCCGCCCTGGGGCGGAGAACTGCTGATTGAGATTTTGGAATTTCTGGATTTTGATCATTTTAAGGAAAAATGGATTTTGGGTTACTCGGATATCAGTCTCCTGCTGCTTGCGGTCACCTTGCGGACAGGTATCGCGACTGCACATAGCACGAATCTGATTAATCTTCGAGGCGAGTTCTCGGACCCGACCACAGCGATGTGGAAGGAGGTACTGTCAACTAAGACTGGACAATCCGTCCTGCAGCATTCCTCGGAGAAGTATCAGCGGGAGTGGAGCCGTGACGAGCCTTCGGCATGTATTTTTCATTTGACGGAATCGACCTCATGGAAGATTGTTTCCGGCTCCAAAGTGAGTATTCAGGGCTGTTTGTTAGGCGGATGCATCGATGTGATCAGACATCTGATCGGCACGCCTTACGGTAATGTCGGTGAATTCCAGAAGAACTGCATTCACGGCGAGCCGATTATTTGGTATTTGGAGAACTGCGAGCTAACCACCGCCGATTTGCGCCGGTCGCTTGTTCATATGAAGCTTGCGGGCTGGTTCGATCATTGCTCGGGTCTTCTGTTCGGGCGCAGCTCCGCCGATCATCCTGTCGATGGTTATTCGACTGAAGATGTCTATGCGGAACTGGCTGAGGAATTGAAGCTGCCTGTCCTTTATGATATCGATTGCGGCCATGTTCCCCCTCAAATGACATTTATTAACGGGGCGCGTGCGGTAGTTGAGGCATCGAAGGGTCAGGGAACTGTATTGCAGTTTTTTTCACCATAATCCGCGATTTGAACTCATTTATGCCTCTGGAGGCAGCATTGACAGGCTGTTCCCTATTTTCAGAAGGGACGCGCATGCTTGCGGTCAGGAGGTATATATTTATATAATAATGAATAATTCATTACACCCGGATCAAGCAAGGAGCTGAATGCGTTGGGAAATATGTAGCGAAAGGAAAGATCGCACTGTCGGTTGTCACCATTTTGAACAAACGAAGGAGGTGGGCCTACCCGCCTGCCTGAATACGTGGACGGGTAGGAACAGAATTTGAGCGACCCTTTACCCGGTTTATTGAGAGTATGTCTGATTTTACTTTTGGTGCTGTTAAACGGATTCTTTGTTTCTGTCGAATATGCGATGGTGAAGGCGCGGGGAGGAAGGATTGATAACCTGGCCGAGGAAGGCAGCGCAAGAGCGTTGTCTGCGCGGCGTATCATTCGTAACCTGGATTCATATCTATCAGCTTGCCAGGTCGGCATTACGCTGTCCTCACTGGCGCTTGGATGGCTCGGAGAGCCTGTAATCGCTACCTTGCTGACTCCTGCTCTGTCGGGGCTCGGCTTTGGGGAGACGGCGGTTCATGTATGCTCCGTAATCCTTGCGTTCCTGCTGATCGCCATTCTGCACATCGTACTCGGCGAGATCGCGCCCAAGACCATTGCCGTGAACAAAGCGGAGAACGTCCTGCTGTTGACGGCGGGGCTTATGACAGCCTTTTGCCGGTTGATGTATCCACTGATCTGGATCGTGAACGGCTTGGCCCACGGGCTGCTGAGGCTGTTCAGACTGACGCCCGTCTCCGAGACGGGAACCGCGCATACGGAAGAGGAAATCCGGATTATTATGCAGGAGAGCAACAAGAGCGGACTGATCGATAACACCGAAATGGCTCTGGTGGACAATATCTTCGGATTTGCGGACACCACGGCCAGAGAGATTATGATCCCACGGACGGAAATGATCTGCCTGAGCAGTCATCTGTCCGTTCAGGAGAATCTCACTGTCGCCTTTGAGGGTATGCGGACGAGGTATCCGGTATTCGACGGCGACAAGGACCATATTGTCGGATTTATTCATATGAAAGACCTGATTCGCGAGAATATGATGAATTTGCAGGAGCTGATCCGGCCGATTCTGACCGTGCCCGAATCCATTCAGATCAGCGCCCTGCTGAAGACGATGCAGAAAGCCAAGACCCAGATCGCCATTCTTATTGACGAATACGGCGGTACTTCGGGACTGGTTACGCTGGAAGACATCATGGAGGAAATCGTCGGCGAGATCCAGGACGAATTCGACCAGGAACGCCCTGAGGTGGAGAAGCTGGGAGAAGATGAATACTCCCTTGACGGCCTGCTGCTGATCGAAGAGGTGAACAACCGTTTCGATCTGCTGCTAGAGACGGAGGATTACGATACACTTGGAGGCTGGCTGTATGCCAGACTTGAAGTGAATCCGCCGCAGAAGGGACAGTCCTACCAGCATGATGATCATTTGTTCGTGGTCGAGGAGACCGATAACAAACGGATTGCCCGCATCAGGCTGCTGAAGGCGGAGCCTCTGGCCGAAGAGGCGGGGGCTTGAAGGGAACCTGGGAAGCCGAAGCAGACGTAAGCAAGGAGAGCGTGACACCCTATATGGGGGTACGCTCTTTTTTTGCCGGGAAAATATATAGCATAATTACAACCTTAAAGGGCAGCTATACGTGCACGTCCATGTTCGGGCGCTCTCAGGACAGGAAAGAAGGCTGAGTTCCCTTTCCCTTCCATTTGCAAGGATATAAGCTGAACTATATACTTTTTACTATTACCAATAGAAATCATCTATTGAATATGAAGTCCGACGGGACAGAAAGGAACGACTTACATTGAGCAATCCGAGAAGAAGAAGCACTCCTTCCAATGCCCAGAGTCAACAAGAGAGGCGGCGACTGGAGCAGGAACGCCAAAAAAAGAAAACGCGAATACTGCTGATCGCCTCTGTGGTTCTGGTCATCGCGATTTTCGCCGGACTGTTTGCCTTAGCCTCCCAAGATTCAGGAACCAAGAACAGCGCCTCCACGCCGGCCGAGTTCGACTATTCGACTCTCCCAAGGCTTGGACAGGCAGACGCACCGGTCAAGCTTGTGGAGTTCGGCGATTTTCAATGTCCCTCCTGTGCTCAGTTCACGAATAGCGTCAAGCCTGAACTGATGGATAAGTATATCAATACAGGCAAGGCGGCGCTGTATTTCGTGAATATGTCGTTTATCGGCCCCGACTCCGAGACAGCTTCTCTCGCCGCTCTGTCGGTCTATCATCAGAACAGTGATGCCTTCTGGAAATTCTATGATGCGATGTACGCGAACCAGGGAGAAGAGAACTCAGGATGGGCTGCCGAGGACAAGCTGGTGGAGTTGGCCCAAAAAGAGCAGCTCGATATCGATTACGAACTTCTTCGCACTGATATCCAGAATCGCACCTATGCCGACGAACTGTCACGCGATAACAAGACAGCCTCCGACAATGGGGTGTCAAGCACGCCGACGCTGTTTGTCAACGGGACTGCGGTCCGAAATGCCCTTGCTTTGAACGAAGTGGGAGACGCAATCGAGTCGGCGGCGAAGGCGGCAGAGTCGAAATGAAGGAGTTCGTAAGACGCCACTGTCTGTACCTTGCCTGGTTTGTCTCGTTGGTTGCGGTAGCAGGCAGTCTTTACTTAAGCGAAGTGCTTAAATACGAACCCTGCAAGCTGTGCTGGTTTCAGCGGATTTTCATGTACCCGCAGTTCGTGCTGCTCGGCATTGCGACCTACCGGAACGACAAGAAGATCATTCCCTACATTTTGCCTTTGTGCATAATTGGAGGGAGCATTTCGACCTATCATTACGCAGAACAGAAAATACCCGCTCTTGGACGTATTGCATCCTGCAGCATCGGCGTCCCATGCACCAAGGACTATCTCAATTGGTTCGGATTTGTGACGGTTCCGCTTCTGGCGCTCACGGCATTTGTGCTGATCGGACTGCTGCTCTGGAACGGGAGAGAACGGTCAGTTGAAGAAGACAGCCTTGGAGAATGAAAAATCAAGAGCCTGAGGGATAAAACAAGAGAATGAAAGAGTAGAAGATTTCTTACTGGAAATTTGCGCTTTTTAGTCGGTTTTTCAATTAATTTTCATCTTATTCACTGTTTACTGCTCCGGGTTTATCGACTAATATTAGACCTTGTGAGAAGTTGAATATGCGCTGAATTTTCCCATAACGGAAAAACGGGGGAACCAACATGACCGCCAGCCGGTCAAGGGGTGAATCGGAACCGAAATGCTCGGTCCGTAGGGCTTCCACAGTCCGAATCCGCCAGCTAACCTCGTAAGCCACAGTGGATAATGATCATGTCTTAAGCATGCGGTCATTACCGTATGCTTATTTTTGTGCCTCCATTTATGAAAATTAACCACTGAAAACGGCGCACGGTATTACCGTTTCAACTCACCAAAGAGAGGAACTGGATCCAACATGGTAAGCAGAGTCAAACGGCTGTTGATCGGCCGTCCAAGGAAGTCAACAGAGCTTGATCAGGAGAAATTAAGCAAGCTGAAAGCACTTGCCGTTCTGTCCTCCGACGCACTCTCATCCGTCGCTTATGGTACGGAACAAATACTGCTCGTGCTTGTAACAGTCGGCTTCACGGCGGTCTGGTATTCGCTGCCGATCGCTCTCGCTGTTCTGGCGCTGCTGGCGATTCTGATTTTGTCGTACCGGCAGACGATCTTCTCTTACCCGCAGGGCGGGGGAGCGTATATTGTCGCCAAGGATAATCTGGGCGTCTCAACGGGACTGCTGGCCGGCGGTTCTCTTCTGGTGGATTACATCCTGACGGTTGCCGTAAGCGCCTCGGCGGGTACGGACGCGATCACGTCGGCTTTTCCGAGCCTGCATGACCACGCCGTAGCCATTGCCGTGACGGTTATCATCATTCTGACGATCATCAATCTTCGCGGTGTGACGGAGTCGGCCTCCTTCATCGCGATTCCGGTGTATCTGTTCGTCCTGTCTATCGTCGTTCTGATCGTGACAGGCGTGATCAAGTATGCAACCGGTGGAGCACACCCCGACGTTCCTGAAATCGGGACGGCCGTTTCAAATGTCAGCCTGTTCCTGCTGCTAAAAGCCTTTAGCTCAGGGTGTTCGGCGCTGACCGGTGTTGAAGCGGTATCGAACGCCATTCCGAACTTCAAGGCTCCGGCTGAGAAGAATGCGGCCAAGACGCTGATGATGATGGGGCTGATCCTCGGTTTCATGTTCACGGGGATTACGCTGCTCGCTTACTGGTTCGGCATTTCGCCCAACACGAAAGAGACGGTCGTATCGCAGATCGCGGAATCGACCTTCGGACGCGGCTTCCTCTACTACGCGATTCAGGCGGTGACGGCGGTTATCCTGTTCCTGGCGGCCAACACCGCGTACTCGGCTTTCCCGCTGCTGTCGTTCATGCTGGCCAAGGATAAATATATGCCGCATGCCTTCATGGTCCGCGGTGACCGGCTTGGATTCTCGAACGGCATTATTTTTCTGGGTGTCGCCTCTGCGGTTCTTGTTGCGGCGTTCCACGGGGAGACTACCAATCTCATTCCGCTGTACGCAGTTGGCGTATTTATTCCGTTCACCCTGTCCCAGCTCGGAATGATGATCCGCTGGTATAAGCTGAAGCCTGCAGGGTGGAGAACGAAATTTATTGTCAACACCATCGGGATGCTGACAACTCTGACCATTACGATGATCTTCATTATTACGAAATTCTCGAATGTGTGGGTAGCCTTCATCTTTCTGCCGATTGTGATGCTGATCTTCTTCCGGATTCATAAGCATTATATGAATACGGCTGACCAGCTCCGGATTCAGCTCGATACCGAGAAGCCGGTAATCAAGGGCAGCACGATCGTCGTTCCGGTATCCGGCGTGACGCGCGCGGTGCTTCACTCATTAAGCTACGCAAAGTCGCTCACCGATAACGTAGTGGCGCTGTACGTCGGCTTTGATGAGGAAGAGATCCGCAAGATGGAGCAGAAGTGGGAGGAATGGAACCCGGGCGTCCGTCTGATCGTGCTCCGCTCGCGTTACCGCAGCATTATGCGGCCGCTGGTCAAATTTATCGACACGGTCGAATGGAAGACAGCCTCAACGGACCATATTACGATTCTGATTCCGCAGTTTATCACCAAGCACTGGTGGCAGGCAGTCCTGCATAATCAAACAAGTGTGTTTATCCGGACTTATCTGATGAATCATAAAGATATTGTCGTCGCAACAGTGCCTTATCATTTAAATAAATAGCTTAGTAAGATCAGCTTTGTTCACAAAGACCGTTCCGGGTTCACCGGGGCGGTTTTTTTGCTGAAAAAACAAAGGTTTTCGGAAAATTTCGATTTTTCAGTATCTTTCAAGTTGACATAGATAATGAGAATCAATATCATTTATATAGAAGAGAGCCATATTGCTCGATGGTTGATAGCAGGGACATGAACGGTTACTATTACGGCGGTCATACCGCTTTGATGAGGATGAGGAGTGAAGTGAAATGGCGGAACGCCTGAACGCGAATCAATTAAGCATCGGATATTCGGAGTCGATTATTGTTAAAGACCTCAATCTGACCATTCCAACCGGAAAGATCACAGCGCTCGTTGGCGCGAACGGATCAGGGAAGTCGACGATTCTCAAAACGATGTCCCGGCTGATGAAGCCGGCCGGAGGCAGCGTGCTGCTGGATGGCAAATCCATTCACAGCCAATCGACCAAGGAAGTGGCCCGCCAGTTGGCTATACTTCCGCAGAATCCCACTGCTCCGGACGGACTGACGGTATCCGAATTGGTTGCTTACGGACGCTATCCGCATCAAAAAGGCTTCGGCTCACTGACTTCCGAGGATCGCCGGATTGTGGCGAATGCGATTGAAGTTACCGGGATGACCGCATTTGGTGACCGGCCGATCGAACGCCTCTCCGGCGGACAGCGGCAGCGTGCCTGGATTGCCATGGCTCTTGCACAGGAGACGGAAATTCTGTTTCTCGATGAACCGACGACCTTCCTGGACATGGCCCATCAGCTTGAAGTGCTGCAGCTGCTCCAGATGCTGAATGATCGGGAAGGAAGAACCATTATTATGGTCGTTCATGACCTGAATCATGCCTCGCGCTACGCCCAGCATATGGTTGCGATCAAATCAGGGACTGTAATCAGCGAAGGAACCCCGGGCGAAGTGATGACACCAGAGGTTCTGCGCAAGGTTTTCGGCATTGAAGCGGACATCGTGGAGGACCCGCGCACCGGACTTCCGCTATGCCTTCCACACAGTCTTGCCGGACGTGAGGCTGTCTAAGAAGTTCATCTTGCACGATGTCACCGAAGCCGGGAGCCTCTGCTACATTTGTCCGCGGGTAAGCGAGCGGGAGCGGAGCGCACGCCGTGAGGAATACCGTCTGCGGGCAGGATCGGCTGCTGCGGAATAAGCCTCCGGCATCAATCTGGAACAGCAACTTCATAGGCTTGCAGGGGCTCCCGTCATTGACAAGGGAGCCTGTTCGTTGTTAAAGTGAGGATTGCTTAAGCCAAGTAAGGATCAAAAGGAGCAAATCCATGGATATGAACCACATACAGACAGAACTTACGAAACGGGTACATACAGGTACGGTCAAGAACGCGGAACCGCTGAAGGATCATGTGTTTACCAAAATGGGCGGCCGCGCCGACATTCTGGTTGCACCCGGAACCTATGAGGAGATGCAGGCGGTTGTCGCCTATGCGGCTGCTAACGGGATTGCCCTGACCACCCTCGGAAACGGATCGAATGTCATCATCCGCGATGGCGGTGTACGCGGCATCGTCCTGCAGACCTCGGGTCTTATTGATATACGTGTAGAGAATGATTGCGTCGTGGCACAGGCCGGCTCTCAGCTCATTGAAGCCTCGCGTACGGCGCTGAGCCATGGCCTTACCGGCCTGGAGTTCGCCTGCGGCATTCCGGGGACTGTCGGAGGCGCTCTGTACATGAATGCCGGAGCCTATGGCGGCGAAGTCGCCCATGTGCTGGAGAGCGCACTGGCGATCAACAGCAAGGGTGAGCTCGTCACATTCGCAGGTGAGGAGCTTCAGTTCGGATACCGGAAGAGCGTCTTTACGAGAGGGCAGTACGTTATTCTCGAAGCGCGGTTTGCGCTGAAGCCCGGCGATCCCGCTGTCATTAAGGCGGAGATGGACCGGTTAACCGAGCTGCGGGAATCGAAGCAGCCATTGGAATATCCCTCCTGCGGCAGCGTGTTCAAGCGCCCATCCGGACGATTCGCCGGTCAGTTGATTCAGGAGAGCGGCCTTCAAGGCACGCGGATCGGCGGAGCGGAAGTATCCCGAAAGCATGCGGGCTTCATCATCAATGCCGATAATGCGACAGCCAGCGATTACATTGGACTGATCGCGCATGTCAGGGAGAAGGTCAATGAGAAATTCGGCGTCGTGCTTGAAACAGAGGTTGAGATTATCGGCGAGGAGCCAACGGCCGGGAATGCTTGACAGAGGGGAACGGAGAAGCTTTATTCGTTCAAGGATTCATCAGAATGCCTTACTCACTCAAAACGCATATCCTCTCAGAACGCATACTTTAGTCAAAAAGAGCTGTGGGAAAAATCATTCCCGCAGCTCTTCATCTTCATCAGGAGTACGAATACAGCTATACCCTACAGACATTCTGCCGCCGTTCACTCAATCGTCAATGTATAATTGGCGCGTTCAGTCTTGGCAGTTACCTTGTCGCTTCCGGCTGATCCGAAGCTCAGACCGCTTACGGCGATCTCGTAGCTCGTACCCGGCAGCGCGACAAGCTCTCCGTCTCCGTTCATGGTGCTCCCCGTTCCATGGAGAATCAGCGCGCTGTCCAGATAATCATCGATCACGGAATCCGAGTCCCGGTAATCAACGCCGCCCAGCTTGAAATACACTTTGTCGCCGTCATCCAATTCCTGTTTCTCAATGACGACGGTCTCCCCGGTATGTTCATCCAGCCAATCCGCCAGCAGCTTCACATGCTCTTCCATAAGGTAATCCCATCCTTTGCCGCGTTTGTCGTACATCAAGTCTATAATGAGTAATTTACCCCGCTTTTTCGGATTGAATCCGT
>RCUO01000400.1_pt1 | contig 22314 bp, 34 predicted proteins | sample 2166161 | NCBI WGS metagenome assembly RCUO01 (sample SAMN09932617, study PRJNA488358) | compost metagenome | feature: garden; material: soil; isolation source: compost soil in cyclohexanecarbonitrile-enriched culture | place: Germany: Experimental Botanical Garden Goettingen | collected 2016-01-27
AGAGCGGTCGGCTCATAACCGATTGGTCACAGGTTCGAGTCCTGTAGGGCCCACTTCACTAAACCCCTTGCCTAGCAAGGGGTTTTTGCTTTGTTTGGGGTTATTTGTAGTCTTAATTCCTTATGTATAGTAATATTTTGTAAATGAGGAGGCGTTGTATGAAGGTGATCTTGAAGAAGCTAAGCTTGTGGTTACCGTTGTTATCCTTGCTAATCTGTTTTCACAATCTATCAGGGGCCGACGATATAAACCTGCTGCTGTTTCTGACAAATCCTTTGCTCTAATTTGGTCTTACAGCAGACTGGTTATACTCTCGATATAAATCCAGAGACAATGGATAATTCAGAATAAAGGTGGTGAAGGTTTGTACGTTTGGTTGTATCTTATTCTGCCACTGTCCTGTGTGCTGTTCCTTTATAACTGTTTTGCCTTGTTCAAAAAGATCCATGAGGGCAAGAACCTGTCCATCCGTAACATTATTTTCGCTTCAGTAGCACTCTACCTGATGATTTTTATTCCTGCTTGGTTAATTGCAGCGGAGGCGGGCAGAGCATACTAACAGAAAAAAATTAGAAATTCAAATCTTGTTTCGGGCATAGTCCTCCATTACCTTAGCGATCCTTGTAATCAAATCACCATTTTTTTCACGTGCTGTAGCATTATCAGGTATATGGAAGCCCCACTGCTGAATTTTAGTTTCAGTAACTACAAAACCGGACACATAAGCGCCGAAACCGTCGATTGCTCCATCCTCAAGTGTAAGCCGCTCATCATGAAAAACTGCGGTCAGCAGATTTTCGGCACCCACAAAAAATACAGGGTACTCAGTAGTCTTAAAAAAGCTTTTATATTCTGCGCCTGCGGCCTCCTCAAAATGCTCATGCATGATAAGTAATCCGTCAAATGCCCCAGGACCGGCTGAAGCTATGTTTTCCAGGTTATCTGTAATAAAAGTAACATTTCGGATGGTATCAAACGGATTGTCACCCACCACTGCAATCTCCAGCGGCATGGTTGGAGGGGGAGGAGACTCAAGATTGCTTCCTTCAATATGAATACTGCAGCCTGCTAACAATAAAGATAGAGCTACGACTATAAAATACTTAAGCTTCATTCCGGAACCTCCTCTGATACTGTAACGTAACTATGTACTAAAAAAAAGCCCGCCGGGGGCTCAAAACTTCTCAGGATTCTCAATTTTCATCGAGGCAATTTCGCCGCATCTTTTACAGAACGTGTAGATCACTCCCGAGCCTAAAGAAAAGGCCTTATTGATTGGCATCACGCGGGCATACCCATTATTTAGCTTGCCTTTGACGAATTCCGTTCTTCCGCATGCTTTACAGGCTGGCTGTGCTTGGTTCATTATATCCACCTCACAGTACGTATTTCTAATTGTATACGCTGAGTTTAGTAATTACGTTTCATGAACAGGAGTCCCCACAATGATAATCAGAGCATTCGCTGAGCAGGACGTCACACAGATCGTCGCTCTTTTTTACGGAACAGTGCATTCAGTGAACAAACAGGATTACTCACAGGAACAGCTCAACGCCTGGGCGTCTTATGAGGATGAGAGCAAGCGGCTTAGCACATGGAAAGATGCTCTGAGCCGTAACATTAGCTATGTTGTTGAGAGCAATGGCGAAATCGCCGGGTTTGCAGATATGACGGCCCAGGGGTATTTGGACAGGCTGTTTGTACATAAGGAATATCAGCGGCAGGGAATTGCTAAGGCACTGGTGAATACCCTGGAGGCGGAGGCGCGCAGGCTGGGTTTGGCTGAAATCCGTACGGAAGCGAGTATTACGGCGAAGCCTTTTTTTGAGCAATCAGGTTATGAGGTGGTCCGGCAGCAGGTTGTGGAACGCAGGGGCGTGAAGCTGGGGAATTATTTTATGGTGAAAAGCTTGCGCTAAAACCGCCAAACGCATATTTTCGAATGGAATATAGGGAGGGGCGACAACAGGATGAGAATGCATACAGACCCCCGGGGGAAAGCGTACAGGCAGGTCATCGACTTAGGTATACAGAATGCTGAGTGGTTTGTGCTGGGGGAGAAGTTTTCGACTGAACCCGGGGGGGATACATCAGCAAGAGAGCGATACGCACCTGTCTTAAATAACTTGAGACCTTACCTCGTGAAGACCATTGTCATTCAGGACAAGGATACGGAAGAAATGATGAAAGAACTTGGTAAGCTCAAAAATACATACGATAGTCACGCCTTTTACGGCTCGGGCACGTACTATTTCTACCGTTGCTGTGAAGAGAGCGGAAACGTGCTGAAGCAAGCAGCCAACCGTTTGGCGGACTGGATGTATCCCAGGCTGCCGGAGGATTTGTGTTTTCTCAAAAAAGAAGGCGGGGATTATCTCTACTCAGTCGTGCACGAACGCATCTATGGCATGGAAGTGACGGAGGAGGAGGCAGCGGGGCTGATGGGGCGCATTACGGGGCTCTTCATGGAGCTTGCGGCGCACAGTGAGCTGGACTGTCTGCTGGAGGATGCCATCAGGCATAGAACAGACAAGCTGTACATCAGCGGACACCAGCTGACGGAGCTGCCTGAGCGGATAAGGGAGCTTGGCGGGCTGCGGGAGCTGGAGATTTTTGAGCAGGATCTGTATCGTCTGCCGGACGGGCTGTTTGAACTGGAAAAGCTGGAGCGCTTAATAATCATGACGGCTGATCTGCAAGAAATTCCGGCGTCCATTGGCAGGCTGAAAAACCTGAAGGAGCTAACCATCCAATGTGCCAGCTCAGACCGTCCGGTGCCTGGATACCAACCTATACCTAAAGAACAGATTAGCCTAAACCGTATACCGCCGGAGATCGGAGAGCTGGAGCAGCTGGAGCGACTCACCATACAGTACAACGCGATCCGCGGGCTGCCGGCCGAACTGACGAAGCTGAAGAAGCTGCAGGTTCTGGATCTCGGGATGTGCATGATTCCTGAGAAGCCGGACTTTTTGCAGGAGATGCAGCAGCTGAAGTATATTAATCTGTCTCAGGATTCTTTATGGTGAGGATGTCATTCTACTAAAGAATTGAGGTGTTCTATGCTAAAAAAGATCTGGAGTAACAATCCGCGTTGGTTTACCGTTTTATGGGCAGTTACAATTACTGCGTACATATGCTTAATGCTGTTCCGTGGAACGGAACAAATCATTACTGGTCTTATGGCTGTGCTGTTTACCGCAGCCGGGCTTCGCGACTGGAACAGGCTGCGTAAGCTTGCGGTGTTCTCTTACAGTCTGGCCGCCGTTTTCCTGGTAATCTGTTTAATTAATCTATAGCAGCTGATCAATAAAACCGAACACAGCAAAGCAGCCCGCCAATAAGGCAGGGCTGCTTTATATTATCCGGCTTCGCCCGTTGCCGCGGGCTCTCGCCATCCTTATGGTGTCATGCTGTCCCATAGCGCCTGGAACGCGCCAGACTCCAATTCAAAGAATACCGGTGCATTGCCGTAGCGTACAAGCCCCTGGCCGAAGAGTACCAGCTGAACCTGTACCTTGTCTTCCAGCTCCAGATAGACAATCTTGCGGTCTTCACTCTCGTAGATGCCTTGCTCTATCAGCGGCTCAGCGGCTAATGGTTTGGCAGCCTCAAGTGCACTCAGGAAGCCGTCAAGGGCCTCACCGCCTGCAAGCGGTGCATACTGCTGCTGGCCGTTGTTCCAGCTGTCGAAGCTTTCCCAACGGGCGGAGGCAATCCGGCCCTCGAGATTCAGCTCACCGAGCAGGTCGGCGCCGCTGTTAACGGTAATGCCGTTGGTATGCTCATATAGATCTGCGAATACCTGGCCGTCGATTTCCATGTAGGACATGATCAGGAAACCGGAACCGTAGCCTTTTACAGTATAGATATCAGCTACGCCGATGTTGGAGGACAGTTCAGTGTAGCCATCCTTGCCGGTCCATTCGTCAATACCGCCTGTAGTTGTTCCGAGCTTATCGCCGCGCAGGGCAGCGAGATCGGCAGCTTCCATCCGCGTTAGGGTTTGTGTATACACATTCCCTTCATATACAACCAGAGGGATCATGCTTGCCTGAACCTGGGCGTTCGGATCCGGGAGCTCTACCTTAGGAATGGTAATGCCCGTTCCCGGGTCTACCTGGGCAACCTGCGCAGGTGCCGCCGGGCCATTGATCTGCTGCCAGATATTCGGTCCGGCGATACCAATGCCGGCGGCGATTACGAGGCTTGCCGCGATGTACATCGTTTTGCGCGGACGTTTCCGTTCCTGCTGCTGCTGTTCCATTTTACTGATCAATCCGTTTTTCGTATTTTCACTTGGTTTCATAGTATCCACCGCTTTCTTATATTGTTGGCGAAACTGATCTTCGTTCACTCTGATTCCGCTCCTTCCAGCTCCAGTTTTAACTGCTGCCGTCCCCGCTGAAGCCGCATTTTCACAGCAGAGTCGCTGATCTGCAGAATTCTGCTGATTTCCTGTACCGAATAATCCTCGTAGTAGTAGAGATGGATCACTGTTTTGACCTTCGCAGGCAGTGCCATTACAAGCTGCAGCAGCGCCAGATCCATAGGAGTGTCTGCTGCCAGCGCTTCAGCGCCGTCCAGCTTAACCTCACGTTTGCGCCAGCCTCTGCCCAGCATCGTTTTGCAGGTGTTGGTAAGCACGCGGATCAGCCATGCTTTTTGATGCTCGGAGTCGCTGAATTCAGGCGCTTTTTCCATGAGCTTGATGAACGTATCCTGAACGGCCTCTTCAGCATCCTGGCGGCGGCCCAGATGGACCATCGCTATCCGGAACAACATCTCTGAATAGGCTTCGTAACTCTTTATCACATGATTTCCCGGCCGGGTCATGGATCGCTGCATGATGCAATGACCTCCTTTATACCTATAACACCATTAAGAACGGCATTTGGTCACATTTTGTTTCCGGGAATTTTAAATATCACGCGGCAATGTCACTTCATTCTGATTAAGCCGAGTGGATACGGGGTAAAATCCGGTAAGTTCTGCATACCTTAATCTGGAAAAGGAATGTATAAAATCAAATAATGAAGGGGCGAGAATATGTTTAACCGAAAAAAGATAACGGGAGCAGGTCTGGTACTGGCTGCCATTACCCTGAGTGCCTGCAGCAGCAATGATACCAACAATACAGCTGGAGAGCCGGTACAGCCGTCTGCATTAGCTACGGCAGAGGCTGCGGCAGCAACGGTTCAGCCGTCTGCATCGGCCGCGCCGGCGGCTACTGAACAGGCTTCTGCCCAGCCGGCTGCGGGAGCGGCCTCAGAAGGAGTGCCGGATAATTTGCCCGAGGACTTCCCGCTCCCGGAGGATGCGGTAATCAGCGTGTCACACTCGGAAGACAATGAGGGGAAGAAAGCGGCGCTGCTCATTTTCAGGACTAATGAAGGGATGGAGTCTGTGACCAAGCGGTACAAGGATTATTTCGCTGACAGGCTGGGAAGTAATGCTGTACAGACAATAGATGAGAAGAATCTGATTATCCAGGGCAACTCACCGGACAATACCCAAATCTGGTCCATAATCGGAGGCGAGCTGTCGTCTGAGCCCGGTGTGGTTGAGCTTAATATTACCTGGTCTGAGCTTTGAGATTCGGAGTGTGGAAATATAGAACCAGCCTGATGCAGGCTGGTTTTTTGCGGAACTGCGGCAATGCTCACAAGAGCACTAACCTCAGTGATAATCTTTCGGCCATCTGCTGCTATTCATCCTTCTTCTTTTGTAGTAAACTGATAACCCTGGAATTAATTACATAATGATCAAGGAGGCTGGATGCATGCAGGAGCAGCTGTCACGTGCCAACAAAGCAGCATGGGAAACGAAGGCTTATCAGGCTTGGGTGCAGCATCACGGGGCACCGGAGGCACTTGCCGAGGTATTGAAGCAGGACCCCCGGCACCCGCTGCGTTACTGGTTAAAGTACATAGGAGATCCATCCGGCAAAAAAGTGCTTAACCTGCTCGGCTCCCACGGCCGCAAAGCAATTCCTTTAGCGCTGCTTGGTGCAGAGGTGACGGTAGTGGATATTTCGGCGGAGAATCGCAGGTATGCTAATGAGGTAGCGGCAGCGGCCGGTGTGGAGCTGAGCTATATTTGCTCGGATGTGCTGCACATTCCGGATGAGGATTCGCTGGGACAATTCGATTATGTGCTGATGGAGTTTGGGGTTTTGCATTATTTTACCGATCTGTTGCCTTTATTCTCACTCGTACACCGGCGGTTGGGTGCAGGCGGCCGGCTGCTGCTGACGGATTTTCATCCGTTTGCCAGGGCATGGAAGACGACAGAGACGCTCCGGCAGCCGACAGGCGATTATTTTGACAACACAATCATGGAAGGGGAGGTTGCCTTTGCCAGGCTGCTGCCGGAAGCAGAGCGTCCGGAGCTGAATAATGTGCTGACCAAGGCCTGGACGGTGGAGGGCATACTGGCTGCTGTGGCTGCTAACAGGCTGTATATCCGGACTTTTGAAGAGATTCCTAGTGCCGTAGACCCGAGCTTTCCCGAGTTTTATACTCTGGTTGCCGACAAAGTAGAAGCACAGCTCTCCCCGCTAAAGCCCTGATTCCAGGCATTAGACAACCAGACGCCAGCATATGGCTACATAAAACACAATTAGGGTGGTGAGCCAGTGCTGCGTAACCGGGAGTTCAGAGTCTATGTTATTACCAAAGGGGATATCCTGCGGTTTATAGCAATAGAGATCGTGCTTGGAACGATGACCTACTCGATTGCAATGAAGCTGTTTCATAATGTGATATTGGCAAGTGCGGGCGGCTGGGCCGGGACGGAGGGTATTAAGCGGCTGGTTATGCTGAAGGGCATACTGGCCAAATAAAAGGAATACCAGAGCAGGCCATCCTATAGGGGTGGTCTTTTTGTATGAAAAAATTGCGGACAGATGCAGAGTTAGGCGTTTTCCGTTACTCGGCCTTGACCTTAGGTCAGACCTAAGGTTTATCATAGGATTAAATGAATGGAAGTGAGGGATGACTGTTGAAGGCAGATATTACAATCAGCGAGCTGGCCGGGCTCATGCAGGTGTCAGTTCATCAGATCCGTTATTTTGAGGAAAAAGGGGTTCTGCTGCCTGCCTTTACCGATACCAACCAATACCGCAAATACAGCATCGACCAGATCTACCGGCTGTCACAGATTCTGCTGCTGCGGAAGCTGTGGATGCCGGTTCAATCTATAAAAGAATGCATGACGGAGGATAACCCTGAACAGGTGGAACAGCGGATTACGCATTCGCAGACGGAGATCAGCAGGGAAATCGTACGGCTACAGCAGCTGCAGCAGTTTATCGGCAAGGTGCTGCAGGAGCACCGGGAGTTTCAAAAGGAGCATCAGGCCTATAGTGTAAAACGGCGTGAAGCGCTGGCTTTGCAAAAGTGGTTCGAGCTCGATGCCGAAGCAGTGCTTAGTGCGGGAATGCTGGCTGAACAGAAAGGGCGGATGGAGGATCTGTTTGAAGCCGATGTCCACTATATCTATGACGGAACGGGTGTGGTTACCCTGTATACTGCCGGGAAGCTACTGGAGAACAGCGATCGCATCCTTCCGGCCGGAAAGTATCTGTCTTATTCGCTGCAGGCTGCCGGTGAGGCTGAGCTTGAGCTGCATATCAGGCAGTTCTGCCGGCACGCTGAGCGGGAATTTCAAGCAGAGACATGCCCGTTAATCGTCGTTGAAAAATCATACCTCTCCCTCTTCGGCCGGGATAAGCTTCATTATGAGCTGTTGCTGTGCGTAGACCCTGCCGTTTCTGAGGGAGGCACAGCGGAAGCATGACAAGCCTGCCGATTATGATTGAACCCATGCAGCCCGAGTACAACCGCGATGTCAGCTTTATGCTGGCACACGGGTTTCAGGGGGAATTTAATGCGCTGACGAAGCTGGATGCGGGTTCACTGGCTGTGTTTTTTGAGCAGCTGCTGAAGCTGTTTCCGGACGGGCCGTTAACGAAGCGAATGGTGGCACTTCAGGGAGACCAGGTCATAGGTACACTTTCTCTAAAATGGCACAAAAGCCATGACCCGTCTACGACGGCAGCCGCCCAATCCACGCATTCTGCTCCTTATACCAAGTTGCCCCAATGGAAGGAGCTGAAGCAGCTTGGAACCAAGAGTACACTGCGTCTCCTGACCGCACTCTATTTCCTGAACCACGAGCCGTCGCCGGGAGAATGCTACATAGCTGATCTTGCTGTTCATCCGGAGCATCAGGGAAAGGGTACTGGCGGAATAATGCTGCGCCGGGCACAGCAATATATGCAGGATCAGCCGCTGCTGCATTATCTGGGGCTGCATGTCTCCGGCAGCAACGAGCAGGCCAGACGCCTGTATGAACGGCTCGCATTCAGTGTGTGCTCGGAGGAGCACAGCCTGGTGCGCAGCCTTCTTTTCCGGGAAACGAAATGGACGTATATGATATGCAGGAGGTTCATATGAAAAAGAAGATTATAGCTACAATAATTGTCGCTAGTCTTATTCTGCTTGGCGCAGCTCTATATATTGTGCGTCAGAATACATTCGATATGGTGGAACAGCCTGTTGAAATTACGACTCCACAGGGACAATTGACCGGTACGCTGGTGCTGCCCAAGCATTCCTCCGGCAAATCTGGCCTGGTGCTGTTCATTCACGGTGACGGGCCGATAAATGCCTCTCATGATGACGGATATAAGCCGTTATGGGAACGGATGGCCTCATTGGGTTATGCTTCACTCTCTCTGGACAAAAGAGGAATCGGGGGATCAGAGGGAAACTGGCTGAATCAGAGCATCGGTGACCGGGTAGAGGAAGCCCGCCATGCACTGGCCTGGGCCAGAGTGCAGCCTTCCATAGACAGCAGCAGGATTGGGGTTTGGGGAGCCAGCCAGGCCGGCTGGGTTATACCAGAGCTGGCAGCCGCAGAACCGCTGGCATTCAGCATTCTCGTCTCACCGGCGATCAACTGGCTAAGGCAGGGAGCTTTTAATACAGAACAGCAAATGTTGAAGGACGGCTATACTCAAGAGGAGATTAGCGGGCAGGCGGCTTACGAGCAGCGGGTCAATGAGCTTTTGCAGCAAGGGGCAGCGTATGAAGACTATGTGCAGCTTGATGGACCGGAGGATAGAATGTCTGAAGCGCGCTGGTCTTTTGTCAGCCAGAACTTTCGGGCAGATGCTGAGAACGACCTGCAAAGCTTCCAATCTCCAGTGCTTCTGCTGTTAGGGGAAGAGGATCTGAATGTAGATGTAAAAGAGACAGAGGACATTTACCGCAGGCAGATCAGCCCGGCCTCATTGCTCACCGTTAGGGTATTTCCGGACACCGAGCACTCGATGCTGAAGACAGCAACGGCAGATTCCAGCCTGAGGGCACTGGCGATCAGCCTGTTCGCACCGCGGAGAATCACAGTCGAAGGTTATATGGAGCAGATAGAAGTATTCCTGAAGCATACTGTGGGCCGTTAAAAGGGATGCTTGTCTCTCTTCCGCTATAAATAGGAGAATACCACTGTTCATCCGTACAAGCTGATCAGTCATTCCTCACATATTCTGAAAGTAGAATAGATGAGAGGATGTGTGAGGTTATTATGGCAACAATTATTGATGTAGGGAGCAGTACAGCCTCAACAGGCAGCCAGACGATATCGATTCCGATTCTTGCACCGGGAGCCAATCTGATCCTGGCAGAGTTCGGGCTGTCCACGGTTACCGGCGGATCGGTTCTGTTAAACGCCAGCATCGGGTTCCAGACTACTTTGGGTATACCGAGTGTCGTATTCACCCTGTACCGGGACGGCCAGCCTATTTATAATGTGGGAGCAAGCGGACTTGCTCTGCTGGCAATTCAGCCTATAGCGATGTCATTTCTGGACAGAAGCGTACCGGCAGGTTATCATGCGTACTCTTTAGGGGTGGCTAACAACAGTTTGAACATTCTGCTGAATGCGGCTAGTGTGACCGGGCCGGTAACGTATTCGGGTGTATCCATAGGCTAATAATACACAGCCCGTGTATTTACATTCCGGCAGATGCTTGTTATGATCAGAGGTATCAAAAGAGCTTACCCAAAGCGATTAAAGGAAGCATTACTCCTTTAGTCGCTTTTTTGTTTGTGGGCTTTGTAATGTAACTGGAGGCGTACGTTATGAAAAAAAGAGTATATGAGCTGTTCATGCTGCTTGTTGGGGCGTTTTTGTTTGCGCTCGCAGTCAACGTATTTATTATCCCTAATGATTTTGGCGAGGGAGGGGTGACCGGAGTATCGATCATTCTTTTTTATCTGCTGCAATGGTCACCTGCTCTTGTGAGCTTCACACTCAACGGAATCCTGCTGATTATCGGCTACAAGCTGCTGGATAAGAAAACGATTATTTATACCGTCATTACTGTAGCTTTTAATTCGCTGTTCCTGTATCTGACCGAGAGCTGGAGTATTAATTCCAGTGAGCCGGTAATTAATGCTATCTTTGCCGGTCTGCTCGCCGGCGGCGGGATCGGATTAATCATCCGGGTTGGCGGTACAACTGCAGGAACGACGATTCTGGCCCGGCTGGCCAATAAGTACTGGGACTGGAATATCAGCTACGCGCTGCTGTTCTTTGATCTGATTGTTGCCGGACTGTCTGTTTTTGTTATCGGAATCGAGAAGGTGATGTTCACTTTCGTCATCCTCTTTATCGGAACGAAGGCGATGGAGTTCATTATTGAAGGGGTGAATCCCAAAAAAGCAGTTACCATCATTTCGGCAGAGCATGAGCGTATTGCAGCCAAGGTTACTGAGCTAATGGACCGCGGCGTAACGGTGCTGCGGGGTTACGGATACTACACCGGCGAGGATAAAAATGTGCTTTATATTGCCATCAGCAAACAGGAAGTATCCATGCTCAAAAAAATTGTGCGCGCTGAAGACAAAAATGCCTTTGTTACGATCCATGATGTGCGCGATGTGTTCGGTGAAGGCTTTATTGATATTTCCAAATAAAAAATCCGGGCCAAAAGACATTGCCGTTTCACCCAGTCAGCAGCAGGCAAATCACATATGCTATGGTGTACTCAATCATGAAGGAGGAATTGGAAATGGGTTGTTATGGTGAAAATGTAGGTCCAGTTGGCGGAGCGAACTGCGGATACGGCAGTCCTTTTACTTCTACTGCTGCAATTCTGGTATTGTTCATTCTGCTGGTTATCATCACTAAGGCTTTCTGGGTATAGTTGTACGGATAGAATGTGGCCCTGCCGACGGCAGGGCTTTTTTTGTGGCAGATTAACGGGACAAACAGGAGATTTACCACAAAATTAAAGAATTATTAGGATTAGCGGTTCGGCGGCAGCCTTCTATGGGTAACTCCCTCTTTGTAGGTCTGAGATGAATCCGGACAAGAGAGGAGGGCGACCCTGTGTTTTTTGACCAAGCGCCCTATGACATTAAACTGGACTGGGGCCAAAGAGGGGCGAGGGCTGCAGCGGAGCGCGGAGACATCATTATTATCGTTGATGTACTGAGCTTCTCGTCCACTGTTGTAACGGCAGTCCAGCACAAGGCTAACATTTATCCGTATCCGCCGCCGGCCAATGAACAGGCAAAAGCCTACGCTAAGGAGCTGGGTGCAGAGATAATCCGCGGAAGGGCGGAAGCTGTAAGAACAGGGGGCCATTCGTTGTCTCCGCTGACCTTCAGCTCTGCTGATTATGAACGCGACTTTGTCCTGTGCTCCATGAACGGTGCGGCCTGCACATGGATTGCAGCACAGGCGCCTGCGCTGCTGGTCGGCTGTCTGCTGAATGCATCAGCTGTCGCCGAAACGGCCAACCGGCTTAGGCTTGAGCTGAGGGCGGCGATTACGGTAGTTCCCTGCGGTGAGAAATGGCCTGATGTGATCGGCTCCGAGAATAATCTTCGACCCGGCATTGAGGATTACCTGGGCGCAGGACTCATCCTCTCTAAGCTGACAGGGAGTAAATCTGCGGAGGCGGAGGTCTGCATCGGTGCTCTGCGGTCTTCGGGGCAGCGAATCCGGGAGCTGATCTGGGAGTGTACCAGCGCCCGCGAGCTGCGCGGCCGCGGATTCGAAGCAGATGTAACCTATTGCTGTCAGGTGGATATCAGCTATGCTGTCCCGGTAATGCAGCATAACCGGTTCATTAATATACTGCCTGGCTTAACAGCAGAATTAAACGGACAAGCTGCGGCTCCAAAAAAAAATTGAAATTTCAGCCGGGCTTCAGCAGAATTTCATAATGCATTAAGCTAAGGCAGGTATAGTAATGACATACCCCCCTTATTCATAGATTTGGACCCTGCCGGACGCCGGCGGGGTCATTTTTTGTTCAACAAAGTATTCATACCTCAGGCTCCTGCAGCAGAATCGAAAAGGTTTCGGTCTCGTGGTCCACTTCAATGGCCGCGATGCCGACAAAATCGGGAATTTCAGGATGCACCGCATCTACGCTGTATTCCGGATGAGATAGTAATAAGCGGATAACTTGAATAGCTTCCATATCGCTCCCCCTCTAAGGACTTATGAGGGTATTGTCCCCGCGGATGTTAACGAATATGTCTCTGGATGAATTTTCTCTCTTCGCTCCGCTCCATCACAGCCATCAGCTGACCCTGGAAGATCCGCCTCTGAATCTGATCAATCCGCTGCACGGCCAGCTCCTCAGGCACCTGGAACGTAGTGGCGATATGATATACGGCATCTTCCCGCAGTTCAGGCAAGGGTCTGGCGGAGATCATGGAGTAGGGCATAGCAGCGTAGAGAATAAAGCGTTCGGATTCGTCCTGCTGCGCCTGAGTGAAATGGCCGGGCATCAGAATGCGGCTGTCGGCATGGCGGAGCAGAGGGCAGAGCTCATGAAGAAATTCAAGGCGCTGCAGCTCGGGCGGCAGCCGGTTGTCCAGGAACATGGTATACATGCCCGCTGAGGCCTCTACGCTTTTGCTGCGCACATCCAGATAATGAATCCAGATATTGAGGCGTTCGGCTATGTAAGCAATGGAAATATCGGACGGGCGTTTTACCTGCAGACGCTGATATAAATCCTCGGTCCAGCTCTCAAGAGCAGTCATCTGGTAATAGGATTGCATATTATCACCTCTAGATAAGATCGTATGTTCGTATTTATGGGTAAAAGAAAAGCCCGAAGGGCTGAGGAGAACCGGCATCATACCAGAACTTGTGTTCTTATGTATCTAAGAATAAAACAATTAAACCTGAATATCAAGTGTTTTTCCAAGATTCGGATGCGGGCTCTGCTGAAGCATCTGGGCGATATTCTGCGCCTGAATTTCAGCTGTATTCTTGGCAATGCTCATAACCTGCAGGCCTGCAGCCTGCTTAAGTGATGCCTGGCCCATCACAACAGATAATGCGGCTATGTCCACTATGCACCTCCTGAGGGATTTCGATAGCTGATAATGTATCCGGATATGATCTGCCGCTTCATTCCAGGTTTATCTGCATTCCTACAATATATCGACACCATGGAGCCGTATTATTAATCTGCAGGGGAACACATATGTTTGCCGATTGGCCCAAACTGCCGGGATAGCTGCCACATATTCTGTGCTGTGAGTATCAATTATTCAGAGGAGGAATTACAAATGGGTGCAGATTACGGTTGCGGATGCGGAAACAATGTTGGAGGAGTGAATCAGGGTCCTCCGGTTATACCGGTTGTAAGCCCGTGGATGACATCGACCAATTCGATTCTGGTTCTGTTCATTCTGCTGGTTATTATTACAAAAGCCTGTCTATTCTAACATTGCTTCATTAAACAGCAGCTCCTCCGGTATAAGCCCCGGCGGAGCTGCTGCCTCTTCTGCTTATTTGAACATGAACTCCACCCGTGTTCCGTCGGCGTAGCCTTCGAGCTGGTTGCCTACCCAGCTGCCGGCGCCGCGGTTATCACCGGGTGTTATGTACTCAATGTCGGCCCCGGCACCGCCCTCGGCACACATCGCCATCGGCCACTCATCACGGTCATAGCCTTTTTTGGTCGGGACCCCTTTGAGGGATTCTTTACGGTTCTCTTCCGCATCCTCCCGGCTGATCGTGCAGATGGCGGACTCGCCGTTTCTGATTGCCTCCTGGATATGTCCGGCCGTTTCAGGATAGCGGTCTGAAGGAAAGACAAGCTGTACTACCTCACCGCTGCCGGCTGGCGTTGTGGTGAAGGGCGGGCTGCTCTCTTCGAACAAGTAGGCTGCCAGGGCAAGCAGGATGATGATGATAAGACTGGGGAATAATTTCTTTTTTTTCACAAGCTCCTCCTGATTATGTTGTATTCTTGATGCTTCGGCCTAATCAGTATAGCTTATAATTAGCAGATTTTAGTATACTAGATAAAGAAAAAGTCCGGAATGACCAGGAGGAACAGCAGATGAAATCTGAAATTTCGATTGAAGACGAGACACTGGTTGCTGCTGCACAAGAGATTATCAAAAAGCGCTACGAGTGGGAACGGCATCATGTAAGTGCGGCACTGCGCACAAGGACCGGGGAGATTTTTACAGCGGTTCATCTGGAAGCCAGCCTGTCCAGGGTGACGGTATGTGCGGAGGCGATGGTCATCGGAAAAGCCATTTCGGAAGGCTACAAGGAATTTGACACCATTGTTGCAGTAAGACACCCGGACCCGGACAGTGAGGACAATGAGATTAGGGTAGTATCGCCCTGCGGGATGTGCCGGGAGCTGATTGCTGATTACGCCAAGGATTGCAAGGTCATTATCCCTGAGAATGAGGGTCTGGCCAAAACGGATATACTGGATCTGCTGCCTATGCGTTATGTTAGATAACCGGGATAATGAATTCAGATTGCTATACATAAGCTCACAAGAGTACAGCTGGCCATGTTGAGAAGAGTTTATTTAAAATTTAAATAATATATTTGGTATCCCGCCATCCGCCGCTTCCCCGTACCAGTTGTCCCCATACAATGGTACAAAAAAGGGATGGTGGAACAAATGGAACAGCGTATACTCCGGGATATGCTCGATTGGGCATCGCGGCTGGTTAACGATGCTGCCTGGCAGACCGGCTTCCGCGCCCTGCTGAGGACTCCTGCGGACGATAAGCTGGCGCTTCCGGCGCTTAATCTGCTTAACAGGCTGTATACCCTTCAGGGTAAAGGGATCATCAGCGGGATACATGACTATCTGGAAAGTGCAGATGAATTCAGCAACAAGCTTAAAAATACAAGCGGCCAATATGCCGGGCTTCACGGCTATGAGCTGGGGGCGATCGGCAGCCAGACGGAGTCGCTTATAGCCAATCAGCGGCAGTGGGTAACGGACAGCGCCATCCGCTGGCATAAAGCCGGCGGGATTGTCACAATGAGCTATCACGCCAGTCTGCCGGGGACTGCTCCGGCCTGGTCGAACGTCTCCATGAATCTTAGCGAGGCTGATTTTGCCAAATACATTACACCAGGCACTCCCCAGTATGCAGCACTGCTGGCGGATCTCGACAAGACGGCTATTTCTCTCAAAAAGCTGAATGACGCAGGTGTCCCTGTACTCTGGAGACCGTATCATGAGATGAACGGAGGCTGGTTCTGGTGGGGGCAGAAGAGCCGCTTCACCGAGCTGTGGAACCTCATGTTCGATCGCTACACCGTGTACCACGGGCTGCATAACCTGCTCTGGGTGTGGAGTCCGAATGCGCAGAACCAGTGGAGCCAGGAGCCGGCCAGATACTATCCCGGAGCCGGCAGGGTCGATGTGCTGGCGCTCGATATTTATGACGGTGATTTCAAGGACAGCCATCATGACGGGCTATGGGATCTGGGGCGCGGCAAGCTGATCGCCATCGGTGAGAACGCGAAGCTGCCTTCTGCAGCGGTACTGGCCAAATCACAAAATAAATGGTCCTACCAGCTCACCTGGGCGAAGCTGCTGTATGAGCAGAACACGGAGCCGGTGATTAAGGCTTTTATGAATGACAGCTTTGTTATTACAAGGGATGAGTATAAAGCCTTGGCCGCCGAAGGGGAGCAGGCGCATCCTCCGGGAATCCAGGGTGAATATTTCAACAATATGGCGCTGAGCGGAGCTCCGGCACTGGTCCGGACAGATTCCAGGATTGACTTTACGTGGAGACAGGGCAGTCCTGACCCGTTAATTAATGCTGATCTATTCTCGGTACGCTGGAGCGGCAGGCTTAAGGCTGAATTCAGCGAGACCTATAATTTCTACACTTATTCGGACGACGGCATACGGGTGTGGGTTGACGGGGTACTGGTAATCGACAGCTGGGTTAAGCAGAGCGGTACGGAGCGCAAGGGCAGTATACAGCTGATTCAAGGCAAGCTGCATGAGCTGAAGGTAGAGTATTATGAGAACCAGGGGGATGCCAAGGCTATCCTGATGTGGGAGAGCCACAGCCGGCCTAGAGAGGTTATACCATCCGGAGCATACGTGCTGGCTTAGCCGGCGATATTTGCAGGAGATCTCCAGATTTTCGGGGATCTTTTTTGCAATGAAGGCGCTTAAAATTTGAAATATGGGTGTTTCGAGCTTTTTTTACATTAATTTCATTTGCGCTTTACAAAACCCGCCATTATTCTGTTAAGTGGAGGGATTTGAACAGATGAAAAAAACCTTATACACAATTGTACTAATGATGGTAATGATCCTCAGCGCCTGCAGCAATAACAGCTCTGCGCCAGCCTCAGAAGAGGAGGTGCAGGAGACCGTACTGAACTTCTATAACGAGATGTCGAAGTTTGATGAAATGGGCAGATCCTCGCTTGAGAATTTCAATACGACCCTCACTTCGTATTCCACGGGAGCGGCTACAGATAAAGAGCTTGAGCAAGCCCTTGATTCGTTCCAGGACACCGCATCCGATATTGCCGACCGGGTTAATGATGTGAAGATATCCAAGAGCCTGCCGGAAGACGTCGAGACATTGCTGAGAGATGCAGTGATTGCTTTCCAGAGCGCTTATTCCATTAAAGAGAAGGCTTCGCAGAGTGCGGCTTCCCCTGAGGTGACTGCTGACGAATTCAATGCTATGAACCAGCAGGCAGATGTGGCGATGCTGTACGGTATTTCCAAGGTAAATCAGGCAAGAGTGGCTGTAGGGCTGCTGGAAGAAGACAGCGCGGCTGAGACAGAGCTGGGGAGCGTTCCCGGAACTGTGGTCAGTACAGAAGCAGATGAGATTGGCGGGAATGCAGCCAAAACTCCTGTAAATAGCGGAACCGAATCCGGCAATTCCGCAGACTGAAATTAGCTTTGCTTAAGGTTATTATTTGAGGCGCTGTACAGCCTGGCTGTGCGCGCCTTTTGCTTGCAGTCTCTCTGCACATCAATTGATGTCCGGTTGTCTGAAGCCGGCTGCTGTTATTTTTTTCTTCTTGCTTACGGGAGAGTCTGCTAATATAATACGAATACAAACATATGTTCGTGTGATTAGGATATCGATGTATGACTATAACTTGAGGAGGAGCGGCTATGGGCAAACAGCTGGAGGAAGGATCGCAGGAAGGCAGCGGGATAATGCTGAAGGATCAGGTACAGGAACCCTGCAGGGATGAGCGTGATATGCCGGGCATAGGCGTACAGGCTGCGCAGCATAAGCTGAAGGAGATTGAGCAGACGCTGGCTGTGTCACTAAGGAATCATAAGCGGGTAACTGTGGTGCTGCACGGTCCGGCTGAGGTTAGACAGATCAGCGGATTTGTCACCTCCATTCATACCCACTCGCGTGAAATTAAGCTGCAGTGGGCAGAGGAATGGAAATGGATTCAGGTGGATGACATTGAGGATGCCTACATTCTATAAGCAGCAGCGTAACAATACGGCCCGGATCAGCGCAGCAGGTTAATTAGCTGCCGGTTCTTCCGTCTTCTCATACGCAATCAGTGTGACTGCCCCCTTGCCTGTGATCCGGGCGAGGTCTGCCTCGGCCTGCCGGATGATCTCGACTGCGTCCTCTTGGCCGCTTAGTGCGGCTACCTTATAAAGATCACTGTGAATTTCCATGGATACATACCACCTTTCGCTCAAGTCAGTTCGTGTTATCTAATGTGGCCTATTTTGCAGAAAAGCATCCGGTTCTGATGTAGATGCAGCGAAGCTTAGGGCCAAGGAGCGGGAAGAACAGATTGTCTCGGGGCTTTTCGGAGGCAATTGATTTACTGATTGTGTGCGGGATCATCATCCTGCTGATTGTTGTATGGGGATGGCTGGCCTGGCATAGCTGTTTAGTATAGGAGTGGAGAGGACCCTGGTATCCGGGGTCTTTTGTCTTCTAATGAGGCTTACGGGCGTTACGCATACTCTTGTTAGGCAAACCGTACAAGCAAAGCAGATGGAGCAGGCATCTACTGTATCAGGGGGTGAGGAAAATGCTGACATTAGATCAGGTGAAGAGTAAGTCGGCAGGCTGGCTGGGAAATCTTCATCCGGTTATATTGGCCGGAGCCAGTGCTCTGATCCAGCGCAGCTATGCCAAGGGTATCCCGATCGTCATCACCCAGGGCATGCGGACTATTGCCGAGCAAAATGCTCTCTATGCGCAAGGCCGCACGAAGCCGGGAAATATCGTAACGAATGCAAGGGGAGGCACCAGTTATCACAACTATGGTCTGGCGATTGATTTTGCCCTGCTGCTGCCGGACGGCAAAAATGTCTCCTGGGACATCTCCCGGGACGGGAATAAAGATAAAATTGCTGACTGGCAGCAGGTGGCACAGGAGGCCAAGAAGCTCGGTTTTGCCTGGGGCGGGGACTGGACCTCCTTCAAGGATTATTCCCATCTGGAGATGACCTTCGGGCTGACCACCGAGCAGCTGCGGGCAGGCCGGCAGCCGACAGTACAGCAGGTAAAGGATGCGCTGGCAGTCATTAATGGTACGGCTCCCGGAGCGGACCAGGCGGTCTTGGTCACACTGAATGGTGTCCAGATTACCAGCGGTATGCTGGAGAACGGCACAACCTATGCGCCGGTGCGTGCGGTTGCTGAAGCGCTTGGTGCAAGTGTCACTTATGATGCTGCGAGCAGGACAGTGAAGCTTGTCAGGGAATAAGAACCACCTGTATAGATGATGCGCCTCATGGGGAAATTATCAGCGAAAGACAATTATCCTCAAAGGGGGCACATCACTTGAATAAGCTGGTCACGAGCCTTGCCTGCGGTACATTGTTATCCATGAGTCTTATGGGATCCGGTTATGCAGCCAACGCTGCTGGCACCGGTGGAGGAATGGGAGCGTCCATCCCGGACACCGGCAGAACCGGAATGCAGACTGAACGTATCCGTGAAACCAACGGTACCACAGGCACTCATATGCTGAATGGAACGGGTAACCGGATGATGAACCAGACCGGCAACACGATGAACCGCAATGGCGATACGCTGATGAACAGAGTAGAGCAGAGCGGTGATAAAATGATGAACAACGCCACCGGCACTATGCGTAAAGGTGGTAACATGGTGAACAACGCGGTCCGGGGCAATGACAACAGCTCCGTCTCCCCGCTGTCCACCAGCACCGAAACCGGCAGATACCGCGCCACCAGCACAACTACCAGCGCCACTGACAACGACAGAGGCTCCAACTGGGGCTGGCTCGGTCTGCTCGGCCTGCTGGGTCTGGCGGGTATGCGCAGCCGCAGCGGAGAGCGGGAACGCCACTAGCAGGTAACCTGCTGCCGTTGAGGCAGTTGGGGTGCTTGTGAATGACATGTCGCTGGACGACGAGTGATAGGGAAGTTCTGGAGACTAGAGATTTAAGGGATTTTAGAGATGTTCCGCCCTTTGGGCGGGTATAAGGGTGGGTCAGGGGCAGTGATGCCCCTGACTTTTGTTTGTTGATTGCCTTTGATTTTCGCGCTCAACTCCCCACGGGGATTCCATCCCGAATGTCTTTGAATTAGCTCTTATGGAGCAGATGCGGGAATCAAAAGTAACTTTGCTTTTGATTGTGCTGTTTGTTTAGAGTGGCGTCATCATTGTATAGTGGAAAAATTTACGCTCTAGGACAAGCTCAGCCTATTTGGACTGGAATATAGTCTTGTCTTATGTAACTAAAAAATATTTGTGATTTTGATTGCGTATCCAATAGATACGTGATATGATATTTCTTGTCGCGTTACAACGCACATTATATGCCGGGGTGGCGGAACAGGCAGACGCACAGGACTTAAAATCCTGCGAAGGGTGACCTTCGTACGGGTTCGACCCCCGTCCTCGGCACTAGAAGAACAAGGGTTTCAGCTCAATAGAGCTGGAACCCTTGTTTGTTTTTAAGGTGGTTTGCTAACATTTTGCTAACGGCGTCTCTTTTTCGTGTAGGATTCGAGGTTTCCGATATGTTCGGAGTGGTGTTTGAACTAACGGAGTTGTAGCCCCAACCAACAAATACAGACAAGATGACTTTGTAAACGATATAATTAGAGTTTGTTGTAAATACAGTGATGTTACGTTGTAGCTTGCTTATGAATTTCCAACCAAACGGTATAGAAAGAAGAACGTATATTTCAATCATGGCTTTATATCCTCCAATATAATCTGAATTATGCTTTTTGAAGAATAGCACCTTCTTGTTTCTTGGAGGATAGAGTTGCTAAATTAACAGCATTTTGAACAATAGGGTTGGCATTATAGGCATGTATGTATTCTTTAATACCTGAATTATACCGATTAGTGATCATGCTCTTTTTCTTGAATTTTGAAATGACAGAATACGTCTGTTTTTTCTCGTCAATCCAGATTGTATGCACAATCTTATTTTTAAATACAAAGCGAACACGCCCATGACCTTTTTCAACTGTGAAATCAGGATGGGCAAAAGTGCCCAACTGATCGTATAGCTGTTCATTTGTAACCAGTGCCGACATAGGATGATTTGTGAAATTTAACTTCAATAATCTCACTCCGGCTATTCCGTTTACAATCATGTAGGCCAAAACCCATCCAATAATAAAACCAATAAACAAACCAAATCCCGGACCTCCGATAATCATAAAAGCAATGCATGATAGAGGAATTAGGCAGTAGTACCATTTTCTATAGCCCTTTATAGGATTCTCTAAGACTATAGGTTCTTGGGTAGATGTATGCTTGTCTGAAGCGTTGTTCATCATTATATTTCCTCCAATTAAGTTGTTTTCTTGTTTTCAATAATCATATTTGTGTTGTCCATCAATACTTCCAGTAGACACTGCTTGATGGTTTCAGGGGTTATAGTTAAAACTGAAGGATGGCAACTGCTTCTCACACCTCCCTTCGGATCATACAAAGTCAATAAGTCAACTAAGGTGATCTCCAGAGCAGCCGAGATTTGTTCTAGTATTTTGATCGTAGGGTTCTTTTCTCCACGTTCGATCTGCCCAATGTAAGATGTGTTTACCCCTGCACTTAGTGCAAGCTGCTCCTGACTGAAACCATTTTTCAATCGCAAAATCCTGATATTTTCCCCAATTGATTCGATGCTGTTCATTTCCCTTCACCCCTAATCAAACGATAGAATTTTTTGGTAGGAGGCTCAACAGGATATAGTACGGATATCAATGCTTATAGTAGAGAATTGATACGGAGTGTGGTTAAACCGTGGATAAAAGCACTTAAGAGATGTCTTTTCATCTGATTATTTGAAGGACATGCCAATAAAAGCTGTTTAGTGAACTTTAGAAATGCCCATGTTCTTTCAAACTGTAGAAGCGATTGCCGCCAATAATTACATGATCAAGGAATTCTATTCCTATGATTTCCCCAGCTGCTATGAGTCGTTTTGTCAGATTAACATCTTCCATGGAGGGCTCCGGGTCTCCGCTCGGGTGGTTGTGAGCGCATATGAGCGAGGCGCTACAGCGTCTTATCGCTGCATGGAATACTTCCCTGGGATGGACGATAGCGGCGTTTAGAGAGCCTATGGAGATGACTTCCTTAAAGATTAAGCGGTTCTTAGTGTTGAGGAAGAGACAGATGAAATGTTCCTTCTGTTCAAAACGGAGTTCGGGTTTGAGGAGATCATAAACGTCTTTAGGACTTCGGATAGAATTGCTAGACTGCTCCGGGTAGATGAGTGCCTTAGCAAGCTTTAGCATAGCTGTAATTTGTCGGGCTTTTCCTTTGCCTATACCCTTTATAGTTACTAACTGCTGTTCTGATACATCCATTAGTTCTGTAGCTGTAGGGAAACGTTCGAAAAGCTCTTGAATTGTGTAGCTGTCATTGCTTTCCCTTAATGATTCAGATACTAACTGTCTCAAGTCATGTTCTTTAGCCTGCCGCATATGGTTTAACCTCCCAAGTATTTTCTGATTATCGTATGTATAATATAGATTTGGCATTTTTA
>RCUO01000401.1_pt1 | contig 22248 bp, 18 predicted proteins | sample 2166161 | NCBI WGS metagenome assembly RCUO01 (sample SAMN09932617, study PRJNA488358) | compost metagenome | feature: garden; material: soil; isolation source: compost soil in cyclohexanecarbonitrile-enriched culture | place: Germany: Experimental Botanical Garden Goettingen | collected 2016-01-27
CCTCATAATATCCGGAAAATGGAGGGACCCGCAATCGAACTGACATCCCGTCAACTGCAAATTATTGAAATTGTGAAGAAACGTGCCCCGATCTCCGGCGAGCAGATCGCAGAAGCTTTGAACCTCAGCCGGCCGACGATCCGTAACGATCTGTCCATTCTGGTCATGCTGGATTATATTGACGCGAAGCCGAAGGTCGGCTATTTTCCCGGCCAGCGGTCAGTAGCCCATTTGGGCGGCAGCTATCTGCTCAAGGACCGGAAGGTGAAGGATATCCAGAGCATTCCGGTAGTCATCCGTGAAACAACAACCATTCAGGATGCCGTCGTCACCCTGTTCCTGCAGGATGTCGGCACTCTGATTATCTGCGACGGGGACGGCAAGCTGGCCGGAGTCGCCTCCCGCAAGGATTTTCTCAAGGTAACACTCGGTAATCCCGGTGCAGTGTCCATGCCGGTAAGCATGGTCATGACCCGGGTGCCAAAGGTAGTGACGGTATCGCCGGATGAGCCGGTGCTGGATGCCGCACACAAAATGATTTTTCACGAGGTTGACAGCTTGCCGGTGGTCGTGCCCGGCGGCGCGGAAGAAACCGTCCAGGGACCCGAAGTCGTTGGACGGTTAACCAAAACTTCCATCGTTAAGCTTCTCCTCGATCTCGAAGCCAAAGGATAACGGGAGGATAAGAAACGCATGGAGCAATCTTCGCACTACATCACGATATGCTCAGATTCAATAGGCGATACGGCAGAGGCAGTAGTGCAGGCCGTTATCCACCAGTTCCAGAATCAGCGTGTCACAATCAGGAGATACGGCAATGTAAGGCATGAGGATGAACTCCGCAAGCTGATGGAGGAAACAGCTCAGCTGCAGGGCTTCGTCGCTTATACACTGGTACAGCCGGAGCTGCGGGAGGTGATCCGCGAGGAAGCGGTACGCCTGGACCTAAGGATTGTAGATATTATGGGACCGATGATGCAGGCGTTCATCGACACCTTTGACGATGCACCGCAGGCCCGTCCCGGGCTGCTGCATCAGCTGGACGAGAATTACTTCCGGCGGATTGAGGCCATCGAGTTCACCGTTGCCTGTGATGACGGGCGCGACCTTGGTGCCATGCTGAAGGCAGATATCGTGCTGCTGGGTATGTCCCGGACGTCCAAGACCCCGCTTAGCATCTTCCTTGCCCACCGGGGCAAGAAGGTCGTCAATTATCCGGTTGTACCGGAGATTGCTCCGCCCCAGCAGCTTCTGAGCCTGCCGCCAAGCCGGATTATCGGCCTGACGATGAAGCCGGAGTACATGCTGAAGATCCGCTCCGAACGGCTGAAGATGCTCGGGCTGCCTGCCGGCTCACAATACGCAAGCCTGGAGCGGATTCATGAGGAAATGGAATACGCGGCAGTGCTGTTCAAGAAGCTCGGCTGCCCGGTCATTGACATTACCGACAAAGCCATTGAAGAAACGGCCGGCATCATTATGGGCCATCTGTAGCCTGCCAGCTGCCGGACAGGAAATGCTGTACACCAAACCTATAGACTATTAATGGAGGGAAAACATATGGAACGCGAGTTGGCACTGGAGATTGTACGGGTAACGGAGCTGGGTGCTTTATCCTCAGCACGCTGGATTGGCCGGGGCGACAAGAATGCGGCGGATGATGCCGCCACAACAGCCATACGTTCCATGTTTGATTCTGTCTCCATTGACGGAACCGTTGTAATCGGCGAAGGCGAAATGGACGAAGCGCCTATGCTCTATATCGGAGAGCGCGTTGGCACGAGGAACGGTCCTGCAGTTGATGTGGCCGTTGACCCGCTTGAAGGTACAGAGGTCGTTGCCTGCGGGCTGCATAACGCCCAGTCGGTCATCGCGATTGCCGACCGCGGCAGCCTGCTGCATGCGCCCGACATTTACATGGAGAAGCTGGCCTGCGGCCCAGAGCTGGCCGGCAAGCTCAGCCTGGACGATTCTGCGGAGGTTACACTGCGCAAGGCAAGCATGATCACCGGCAAAGCTTTGTCTGAGCTGACGGTGATGGTGCTCGACCGCAAACGCCATGAAGAGCTGATCGGTACCCTGCGCGAGCTGGGTGTACGGATCAAGCTGCTCGGCCACGGCGATGTGGCCGGAGCGATCGCAGCGGCGCTGCCGGACAGCGATGTTGATCTGTACATGGGCTCCGGCGGTGCTCCGGAAGGCGTACTGGCTGCCGCTGCCCTGAAATGCCTTGGCGGCGAGCTACAGGGCCGGCTTATGCCGGAAGGGCCGCTCGAGCTTCAGCGCTGCCTGATGATGGGTCTGGATAATCCGGCCCGCGTGCTGTCGATGGAGGATATGGTCGGCACCGGTGATGTAATCTTCGCCGCTACCGGGGTTACCTCCGGGGAATTCCTTAACGGTGTGCGCTTCATCGGCAAGGAACGTGCGGAGACACATTCGGTTATTATGCGGGCGCAGAGCCGGACCATCCGCTATATCCGCAGCATTCATTTCCTGCCCGGCAAGGACATTCCGCAGGGTGTCTCAGACCGCCAGAACGTCGCTTTTATGTAGCTGGCTGACCCCAGGCTCTGATGCTTGGCGCAGAATCCCCGGCAAGTGACAGCAGCATATGTACAGCAAAAAAGGGTTTGCCCGGGGTCCTGTCCTGCAGGAACCGGGCAAACCCTTTGATTAGCTGTAGCCTGCTGTCATTCATGCCTGCTTGCTTAACGTCTGCGGCTGTGATCTCTCAGCAGCTCATCGCCGGCATTGACCTTCACATCCCCTGTCTTCTTGGCACGGGCTTCCTCACGCAGGCGGAGCCTGCGGGCCTCTTCATCCTCATCTTCAAAAGCAAGCGGGCTTCTGTTATCCACATCCTTGCCCATGCCGTCAGGCGTTCCGGAGTATAGATCAGCCTTCATTCCCGGCTGATTAATATCCTCATGCGCCCGGTTATCCGGCAGATCATGCACCGCAGCGGAATTCATGGTGTCAAGTCCCGTATCATTCCGGCCTTCCAGTCCTGAGCCGTTGAAGGCGGCATCCACCATATCCGAGACTGAATTGTCAGCGACATCTCTGCGGGAAGCAGATAGACCGGAATCTTCAATATACCTTTCGGCATTAGCCGAACTATGATTACGGAATACGGAATATACATCACCGGCACGATTATTATCCGCATCCACCATGACCAGAATCCGTCCTTCGTCTACAGCATTTTCGTAGCTTTCCGCCTCATCCTCCGGAATTCCAAGGCCGATCAGGCCGCCGACCAATCCGCCGGTTCCGGCTCCAATCGCTGCCCCTGTTAGGGTTGCGGCAATCGGCCCGGCAGCAATAATCGGTCCGATTCCCGGTATAGCCAGGGCACCGATACCTGCCAGAAGCCCGGTTACTCCGCCGAGCAATCCGCCCGTTGCCGCTCCTGAAGCCATACCCTCCGGTGCTTTGGTGCCTGTCTCTTCATTGATCGCTTCGACATCACGTTTATTTCTGGCAATCACGGAGATGTCCTCTGTCAGAAATCCGTGGCTTTTCAGATCTTCAATAGCCTGTGAAGCCTCATATTCGGTATGGAACACACCTACAATTTTCCTATTCATAACGATTCCCTCCTGATAGCTTTTTTTGAATTTCATTGTCACTCTTTCACATTTCTTAATTAACCACTCCCCTTTCTGCTAAACTGAAAATCTCTTCATTTCCGGCGATTCCTCAAATTAATTTTCGAAACAGATCCGGCACCGGTACTTCTGTCCACCGACACATTTTCATCATATCTAGCCGGTACAGGTTAGCTAAGATTACATGTAAATCACGGGATTTAAGCATATGTTAAGCCTTTACGAACAATGATCCGAACCTCGTTACAGCACCGGCAAAAGGGACTATACTCCTCGTAAGATATGTCAGCCATTTTCACGTGACCAAGGAGGTATACCCATGAATATGCGTTTAAAGGTGTTAAAAAAGCATCTGCTGTTCTGCTGCAGCGAGCACTGCAACAACCAGGAGGTTGAGGATGTCATGCAGGCGTTCAAGGAGCAGCTGGTTGAGCAGGGCATCAACAAAACGGTCAAAATTAACAAAACCAGCTGCCTCGGGCTGTGCGGCAACGGACCCTTTGTCATCGTCTACCCCGACGGCATCTGGTATTATAACGTGACCACTGAGGATGTACCGCGCATTGTGGAGGAGCATCTGGTAGGCGGCGAACCGGTGGATGAGCTGGTTATGCTGAAAATGGAAGCCTGATTCTGTAACCTCTGCACGTTGCAGCTTTACCGGCGCCTCTGTGCCATCTAACCGCTGTATTTAAAAGCCCCATCGTCTCCGATTCCGGCAGACTGCGGGGCTTTTTGCGTATTCCTACTGCGGGTTCAAACTATTGTATAATGAAAGGGATATACTCTGATTCAAGACTATTCTACACAGGAAAGAGGCTGAACTATGGCCGTATTTAAATACAATCCGCAGCGTCCGTTCCGCAGCAGTCCTGACCTGCATCTGCATTACTGGGGCTTTGAGCACTGTGCTCCCGGCCATTCCGTCGGTCCAGGCGTCCGCGACCTTTACAAAATACACTTTATTCACGCAGGCACCGGTACGGTCGCTGTGGGGGAAGCCGAGCACAGGCTGCAGGCCGGCCAGGCTTTTCTGATCTATCCGCATATGGTCACCCGTTATGCAGCCGACAGTACCGAGCCGTGGACCTATTCCTGGATAGCCTTCACCGGAGAAGAAATGGAATCCTTATTGTCCCGGACCTCACTCACACCGGAGCAGCCGGTTTTTCCGATGGACCAGCAGCTGATGCCCGTGCTCTACGACAGGCTGACAGCAGCAGCCGAAACAGCTGACGGTCTGGACCTGCCGCTAAAGGCAATCATGTATGAGTTCTTTGCAGTCCTGCTGCGTACAGCTCCGGCGGCAACGGACAGCGTAAGGCTTCCGCGCGCAAAAAGCTTTTACGTTGAGGAATGCCTCCACTTCCTGCATGCCCATTACTGTGAAAATATCACGGTTGAGATGATGTCCGCCTCCCTGAAGCTGGACCGCAAATATTTGTCCGCCCTGTTCAAACGCACGGTCGGCCTGCCGCCGCAGCAGTATCTGCTGAATTTCCGTATCGCCAAAGCCTGTGAGCTGCTCGCCGAAACCGGCTGCACCGTCGGTGAAATCGCCCGTTCTGTCGGCTACCAGGACCCGCTGCTCTTTTCACGGATGTTCAAAAAGGTCAAGGGCTGTTCACCCAAGGACTACCGCAGCCGCCATGCGAATAATGACATTAATCTATAAACATCTTCCATGCTGACATACGCTTTTGGCCGCTGCTTCCGCTACAATAGAACATGTCCCGTTGAATCGTAAACGCTTCCGTTATAGGGAACCTTACTTCAAAAACTTTTAGGAGGTTTACACATGTACATCGCTAATCCTGAACGCTATAACCAGATGAAATATAACCGTACCGGCCGAAGCGGCCTGCTGCTTCCGGCGATCTCGCTCGGCCTGTGGCATAACTTCGGCGGCAACGACCTGTTCGAGAACGGACGGGCCATGGTGCGCCGGGCCTTTGATCTGGGTATTACCCATTTCGACCTGGCCAACAACTACGGACCGCCTCCCGGCTCCGCCGAAGAGAATTTCGGACGGATTCTCCGCCAGGATCTCGCCGCTTACCGTGATGAGCTGATCATCTCCACCAAAGCCGGCTATTACATGTGGCCGGGCCCGTATGGAGAATGGGGCTCCAAGAAAAACCTGGTATCCAGCCTTGACCAGAGCCTGAAGCGGATGGGCCTGGATTATGTCGATATTTACTACCACCACCGTCCAGACCCGAACACCCCGCTGGAAGAAACGATGGCCGCACTCGACCTTATTGTCCGCCAGGGTAAGGCGCTGTATGTCGGTATTTCCAACTACCGTCCGGCTGAGGCGCGTGAAGCAGCGCAGATTCTCCGCCGTCTGGGCACACCTTGCCTGATCCATCAGCCGAACTATTCCATGATGGCTCGCTGGATCGAAGACGAGCTGCAGGATGTGCTTGCTGAAGAGGGCATCGGCACTATTGCCTTCTCGCCGCTGTATAAGGGCATTCTGACCGACCGCTATCTGAACGGTATTACCTCGGATTCCCGTGCGGCAGGACCAAGTGTGTTCCTATCCGAGAAGGAAATTACCGAAGAAGTTATCAGCAAGGTAGGCAGACTGAACGACATCGCTGCAGCCCGCGGCCAGAAAATGTCGCAGCTTGCCCTCTCCTGGGTGCTGCGCGGCGGCAAGGTAACCTCGGCGCTGATCGGTGCAAGCAAGGTAAGCCAGATTGAGGATGCAGTGGCATCGCTGAACGCTCCTGAGCTCAGTGCGGACGAGCTGGAACAGATCGAGGCTATCCTGCAGGGATAACCGTAAGAATGATTGCACAGCACGGCATTATAGACGGCAAATGAAACTGCAGGGCTGAGACGCCGGGCAGGGGCATTTGCCGTCTTTAGCATGAGGAATGGTATAATGGACAAAACATGCGCAGAAAGGGATGCACAGCACAATGGACAAGCACCGCTTAGGGCAATCTGATTTATATGTAAGCGCCATGGGACTGGGATGCATGTCTCTGGGAACTGAGGAGGCCCCCGCCGTCTCCATCATCCATGAGGCACTGGACCGGGGAATTAATTTCCTGGATACAGCAGATCTTTATGATGCCGGCCGTAACGAGGAGCTTGTCGGCACCGCGATACGCGGACGCCGCAGCGAAGTCGTTCTGGCTACGAAGGTAGGTAACCGGCGGATTCCCGGCCAGGACGGCTGGTCCTGGGACGCCTCCAAGACCTATATCAAATCCGCAGTACAGGATAGCCTCCGCAGGCTGCAGACCGACTATATCGACCTCTATCAGCTGCACGGCGGAACCATGGAAGACAATATCGGCGAGACGATTGAAGCCTTTGAAGAATTGAAGCAGGAGGGGCTGATCCGCTATTACGGTATTTCCTCCATCCGGCCGAATGTGGTCAGGGAATATGTGAAGCGTTCCCGAATCGTGAGTGTCATGAGCCAATATAGCATTCTCGACCGGCGGCCGGAAGAAGCTATACTGCCGCTGCTTGAGCAGCACGGCATCAGCCTGATTGCACGCGGGCCGCTGGCGCGCGGCATCCTGACAGATAACGGCCGCTCCAGGCCCGGGAAGGATTATCTCGATCATACGGCAGCGGAACTGGCCGCATTGCATGAAGAGCTCACGCGGCAGGCTTCCGCTCCGCGGACCCTCACGCAGACCGCGCTACACTACCCGCTGTCACACCAGGCGGTTGCGGCTGTAATCCCCGGCGCGAGCAGCCCGGAGCAGCTGCGGCTGAACATTGCCGCAGCTGAAGCAGCGCCGCTCACTGCCGCTGAAGCAGCGGCTGTCCGGCAGACGGTCAAAGCAGGCGTCTATACTTCGCACCGCTAAGCTGTAAGAGGCACAGCAAACAGGCTATCCCGCAGGCTGCATATTTGCAGCAGGGATAGCCTGTCTTTATTCAGTACGGAATGCCGCCATATGCACAGAAGCAGACGTGTTAACGCTTTTTGCGGATACGGTTAATCCACAGCACCAGGGACACCAGCAATACCACACCCGTGATTGCCCAGGTCAGCAAAAATGCCATTCCCAGCCCGATATTGGCGTCTTGCGCCTCCCGCAGGCTCTCCTGCACGAGCAGTACGGCAAGCGGGGTACCGCTTGCTATCAGCAGCACCAGTGTACTATATCGCGCAAAAGCCGTGCGTTTAGGCAACGCATAATAGAAACTCAGATACGAGACAATCAGTAGAACGAAAGATAATGAAGCTTGAATTCCAAGTCTGTCCATCCTGTCACACTCCTTACCTTCAGCCTTTGCCGATGACGGCAGATCCTGCTGCCTTCGGATGCGTTCAGTATATCGGCTCTGTAAGCCTGATGCAAATACAGGCACTTCCCCGTCAGGATCAGCCGAAAAATTGCGTAATATATACCATCGCCAGCAGCCCGAAAATAAACGAATACGTGGAAGGCCGCTCATAGCCGTGGCCATGGCTCTCCGGAATCAGCTCCTTATAGACAATAAAGAGCATCGCTCCTGCGGCAAAAGCCAGCCCGTAACCGACTGCACGCTCCAGGGAGCTGGCTGCAAAATAACCGATAACCGCTGATATCATCTCCATCAGCCCGGTCAATGCCGCTACTCCGAGCGCTTTCCGCCGGGTAGACTTTGAATTCATCATGAAGACAGCCAGAATAAGGCCCTCCGGCATATTTTGTGCCCCGATGGCAATAGCCACCATTGGACCGAGACTGGACTCTTCGCTGGCATAGCTGAAGCCTGTACTCAGACCTTCAGGTATGTTATGGATGAACAGGGCAATCATGACAAGCAGTGCCTTGGAATCCATATTGGCGAAGCCGGGCTTGTTCTCCACGTCGATATGCGGAATGTTTTTTTCAATGAGATCCAGCATCAGCACACCGGTAATCAGCCCAAGCGTCAAGGCGATGATCCCCGATTCATTAATCGCCTGCGGCATTAAGCCGAAGGTTGAAGCAGATACCATAATCCCGGCAGTAAAAGCGACCAGAATATCCTTCCAGCGCTCAGATAACCTCCGTACGAACAAAATAGGCACCGCTCCAAGCACCGTTGCCATTGCAGACAGAAAGCTGCCTAGCAGCGCAGTCTCCAAGTTATTTCCTCCTCATCAGCAGACCGGATTTCATAGACTCAATTTATGCGGCGGACAGCATAGTTTATGACTTGGCCCACATTTTGGTGCCTATTCTCCGTTCAGGATAATACAAGTGTCATTAGGTCCTCATCCAGATACCGGCCGCCGGCCAGCCTGACCGCATTGCGTTCAGTACCGTAGCAGGTGAAGCCCAGGGTAGAATAGAGACGCTTTGCCGGAAGATTATTTGCCGTTACGGTCAGATTGATTACCGCAAGCCCAGGCATCTGCCTTACACGTGCAAGCAGCTCGGTCAGTAAAGCGCAGCCCAGCTTCTGTCCGCGTGCCGCCGGACTTACATACATTGCGAAGACATTGCCTTTGTGACGTATCTTCTCCCTGCCCTCACGGATAAAGGTAACCATGCCGGCCAGCTCATGCTCTGCATTGAAACCGCCCAGGGTGAACCTGCCCTCTACAGGCTCCAGTCTGCTGCGGGTAGCGTCCAGCGGAAGCTCCTTCTCTTCTTCGTAGGAGCTTAGAAAGGCCTCCGGATGAAGCCGAAGCGCCTGCAGCCTAAGCTCGCGATACTGCTCTGCATCAGCCTGATTAAGCATTCTTATGTACATGACATCTCCCTCTTCCGCCCGGGGCGGGCAACTGATCTATATAGTACGTAATTAAGTTTATGACCTGACGAGGAGGCGTTCTATCGCTACCATAGCCAAAGTCCTTCGATGAAGTTAAGGTTTGGGCTAACGTAGTGAACCTGGCTGTTCTTCTATAGTTAAGGGCACAGAATAAGGAATGAGCCGAGCCGAAATAACTGTACTTTCTGCAACTAAACCCGACTAATGGGCTCTGCTGCAGGTTTTAACTGCACTCTGTACACTTATATTTGCTAAAAACGCCCGAAACCGGCTTTTTCGAGGAAAATAGATGTACAGAATACCATTATTTTCTTATAATGATTCATTTCGACTGTTTTAATTGTACAAAGCACACTTAACCTGATATGACCCTGTACCCACTGACTAAGGTTAGCGTTTGGCAGGGGCGCTCAATCTGCTGCCCGCCGTTTCTACTAAGCGGGAACAGGAGGCGTTTTGTTAGCTTCTTATAGGCGTTATGTATAGATAGATTATATCCGTATTAAGGAACTTTTGAAACGGGAAGCAGAGCAGACAACAGTGCACCGGTTTGTTAGCCCGCAGGCAAAAAAAAAGCGGAGGCTCCGGTACTCCGAAACCTCCGCTCACATCAGCCGCAGGATTTACAGCAGCTTGTCCAGCTCCCGGCAGGCTTCCCGGTATGCAGGCTCCAGCTTCTGGAGCTGCCGGGCAGCAGGACCATATTCTCCGGCTCTGGCATGACGTTCGATCATGGCGCACAGATGGGCAAAGTACTGAACCCCGATGCTCAGGCTGCCTGATTTCAGGCTGTGGGCCGCTGCCGCCATACCCGCCAAATCCTGCTTTGCCGCAGCTTCATCCAGGGCCGCCAGTCTAAGCGGAGTGTCCTTCTTAAAAATCCCGATGAGCATATGCAGCAGCTCCGGCTCCTCCCCGTCCATCTCCCGGATACCGGAAAGGGTATCCTCCTGCAGGACCGGGATATACGGCTGTGTGCTGTACCATTTGGCCAACAGCTTGCCGAGCGTCTGCAGGCTTAACGGCTTAACCGTCCAGTCATCCAATCCGGCTAGGATGAACTGCGAGCGGCTGTCCCCGCCTTCGTCTCCGGTCACACCAATGATCGGCACCCTTGGCCTTCCCCCTGAGGCTTCAAGCTGACGGATTGAGCGTACGGCCTCCTGGCCGTTCATTACCGGAAGCCTGCTGTCCATCAGGATAAGCCCGTACTCCTGCTGCTGCCAGGCCTCAACAGCTTCCAGACCGTTATCCGCCAGATGCACAGATGTTACGCCCAGCTTCTGCAGCTGCCGCAGCAGTACCGTGCTGTTCAGCCCGTTGTCTTCGGCAACCAGCACCGGAAGTACGCTGAACCTGCCCTCCGGCAAGGCTGCCGCTGGGGGCTGGTCCGGTGCCGTAAGGCCTGCCGGCTTGTCCAGTGTAAGCTCGAAGCGGAAAAGTGAGCCCTGACCGGGTGTACTGTCTGCTGAGATTGTACCGCCCATAAGCTCTACCATGGACTTGCAGATAGACAAGCCTAGCCCGGTCCCCTCGGCGGCCAGCTCCGCATCATGGCTTACCTGTGAATACGGGCGGAACAGGGCTGCCTGGTCCTCCGGTGAGATGCCGATTCCCTCATCCCGGACTTCAAAGCACAGACGCTGCCAGAAATCCCCTTCTCCGGTCTGACTAACCGTTACCTTGACCTCTCCGCCCTGCGTGAATTTTACCGCGTTGCCGAGCAAATTAATAAGTACCTGGAGGATTTTCGGGGAATCCCCTTCCAGCTTATCCGCAACCCCGTCAAGAATTTTATATTTCAAGGTGTTATCCTTCTTCGCCGCAGCTGGTGAAAGCAGACGCAGCGAATATTCAAGCAGATCTTTAACACCAAAGCAGCCTTTGTTAATCTCCATTTTTCCGGCTTCAAGCTTGGAGAAATCCAGCAGATTCCGGATCATCTGCAGCAGGTATTGCGCGGATTCGCGGATCACCTGCAGATGAATCCGCTGTTCCTCCGTCCCGCCTTCTGCTTCAAGCAGCTCGGTTATCCCCAGAATGCCGTTCATGGGTGTCCTTATTTCATGGCTTACAGTAGCCAGAAACAGACTTTTGGTCTGGTTGGCCGCTTCCGCCTCCTCCTTCAGCGCCTTAAGCTCGACATTATTTTTGGCCAGCAGCCGGTGCGTTGTAATCAGCTCATTGTTCATGGCAGAAAATTCAGCCAGCACCTGCTCTTCCCGTTCATTGCCTTCAATGATCTGCTGCGACAGCTTCTCGATAGTTTGTCTGAGACGGATAATCTCCTGCTCATTTCCGGTCATGTAATCTCCTGCCTCTATGTCAGTTCTTATGGTGCCGGGTACTCGTAACCAGGCGCTCAGCTGCTTCAAGCGCCGTTCTGGCATCCGGAGCATAGCCGTCCGCTCCGACCTTTTCCCATAATTCCTTATCAATATTAAACGGCATACCGCCGACCATAATCCGCAGACCATCCAGTTCAGTCCTGCTGCGGATTGACGCAATTACACGGGCAGCCTCTGACACGTGATAGGTCATTGTAACCGATATCGCCAGCAGATCAGCAGGCTGCTCCATGAGATACCTGATTAGACTCTCCAGAGGCATATTGGACCCCAGATAATAGGTATTCCAGCCCTCCATCTCGAAGAAATCTGTCAGCATCCGCAGGCCGATTTCATGCAGCTCTTCGCCTACACCGACCGCCACCAGCCTGCTGCGGCCGCTTTGGGCCCCAATCCAGCGCGGATATAGCTGTGAAATAATGCTCTGGGTACAGGCTGTACAGTAATGCTCCTGGGCTACCGTAATGCGCCCCATCTGCCATAGCCGTCCTAATTCGTATTGGGTTTCCTGAAAGATATGCATGTAAATATCCTTAACCGGAACCCCCTCATCATATAACCGGATTATACAAGCTGAAGCCTTGCGGCGTTCCCCTTCCAGCAGCAGCCTCAGATATTCATCAGCCTCCCGGAAATAGGGCTTCTCAGGACGCAGAAAGGAAGGAGGGCTCTCTTCCCCCTTCATATGAAATATCGCCATGTCGAGATAGCTGAGAATCAGCTCTCTGGCCGGCGGATCTAAGCTGGCGCTGATTGCATCCTTCATAAGAGTGAAGTTAATCCGCAGATCCTCCGCTGTAATCTTGTACTGCATAAGCAGCACCTTAAGCCAAAGCACATAGTTAATGAATAAAAGCGGGCTGTCCATAGCCACGCTTTGTGCCAGATAACGCAAATGATATAGAGAGTCCTGCCTGGTTCTTGCCATCCCGGAAGGACCAAAGCGCTGCTTCAATTCAGGTTGTCTTTCATATTGACGCAAGGATATTTCATCCGCAAGCTGCTCTGCTATCATTTTCAGCCGTTCTCCTGCATCTTGCTGATTAGTATACATTGGGTCACTCCTTCAGTATACATATAAAATGATACTTAACTCCTATTATACCTTATTTCGCAAGCCTACCGGGAACGCTGTGAGAATCACTCAAATATTACCAGATAACGTTCCAGCCCGTTCGCTTCAAGCTCTTCCTTCGGGATAAAATGCAGCGCAGCCGAGTTAACCCGGTAATGCAGCTTCGCAGGCTCCGGGCCGTCATATAGCAGAAGGCCGATATAGGCTCCGCTCAGCCTGCTCCGCAGCACAGTCCGCGCTTTGCCGCCGTTCAGATCTGCCTCCCGGCGGACCAGGCCAGGCTCAAGCGGTCTGGTGAAGGACGGCCAGCCGGTGCCTGAGTCGAATTTATCCCGGGAGCTAAACAGCGGGTCTCCGTTCAGCAGATCGGTGTAGATCCCGTCCCTGTAAACATTCCAGTAAGCATTATCAAAGGGCGGTTCTGTGCCCTTGTTCTGTGTTACTTCAAACTGCAGGGCGGACAGCTTCGAGCGCAGCCGTTCGCTATCCCCGCTCCGCTGCCAGTAATGCTGCGTGAAATCGCTGCGGCCTGAGCCCTTCAGGTAGAACTTATAATCCAGGGGATGTGTCTTGTAATAATTCTGGTGCTCCGCCTCCGCCGGATAGAACGGCTTGGCCGGCAGAATCTCCGTCACAACCGGCCCTTTGAACCGCTTTTCCGCCTGAAGCGCGGCTCTGGAAGCCTCCGCCTCCATCCGCTGCGCCTCATTGTGAACAAAGATGGCCGTCTTGTAGGAATGGCCGCGGTCCATGAACTGGCCGCCCCGGTCCGTAGGGTCAATCATCTGCCAGTAAATGTCCAGCAGACGCCGGTAAGGAAACAGCTCCGGTTCAAAAGTAATCTGTACTGCCTCAAAATGACCGGTCGTCTCCGTTCCCACCTCAGCATAAGTCGGATCCTTCGTGTGCCCTCCTGTGTATCCCGATACCACTGAAATAATTCCCGGCAGTTCGTCAAAAGGCTTGACCATACACCAGAAGCAGCCCCCGGCGAAGGTAGCGAGCTCGGACCGCTGAACAGCCTGCTGAAATTCATCCATCCGGCCTTCCCCCTCACTTGTATTGCTTGATATCTTATTACCCCATTATAGCCGAATCTCTTTTTGACCCAAACGGCCAGTGCCATGGGCAATAGCATCACGTATAATATTCCTTAGAAATTCTTCCATCATAGACGGGGAGACACTACAACATATGAATTCAGCCAAAACCAGCTGCAAGGAAAGCGCCAGATCAGCATCAGCTGACACACTAAATAACGGCTCTAACTCCAGCCTTAGAGAAACCGTTGCTGTTACCGGTGCAAGCGGGTGTCCGGATGAGCAGCTCCTGACACTGCTGACGGAGCACTATAATGTAATAGTGCTGCTGGACAACGGAGACCGAGGTTTAGAGGCGCGTCCGGATCAGACAGGGCATTGCCCGTATGTGCAGCGGCGCCCCTGTGACCTGTTCTCCCTGCCTTCTGCCGAGAAGGCTATGCAGGATGCAGACTATGCCATATACTTTGTTCAGCCAAAGCGGTATCCTGCAAGATTAACACAAGCTTGCAGTGCGGATATTAATGCTATACAGGCAGATCATTTTGCCCGGGCAGCCTGTAAGAACGGCATACAACATATCGCCTTCCTATGCTCTACAGCGGCAGGAGATGTCTCTCCGCGCAGCCAGCTGCTGAGCTGCCTGGAGATAGAGCGCATCCTCGGCTCTTACGGCTTGCCCGTCACGACGCTTCGTACCGGGCAAAACGCCAAGCAGACTACAGCCGGGGCGCCAGGCCCCTCCTTCCAGGCTCCTGCAGCGCTGATCAGCGCCGGCAAAGTGCTGCTTGATGCGCTGGTGACCGCATACAGGTCCGGTAAACCGCCCGGTGCTCCTCCGGATAAGGGCCCGTCCGTAAAGTCTAAACAGGTCTCAGATGTCCGCTCCATCCAGCGCGTAGTTCTGCCCGACAATACGGATGCGGCCTGGGCTGCCCGTTATTATCTGGATTGGCTGGGCAGCCTGCTGAAGCTGCCGGTCCGTATTGATCATGAAGGCGGTGACAGATACAGAATCTGTCTGCGCACCGGCGGCCTGCCGATACTGGAACTGACACGCCTGCAGCAGCAAAGCGATCCGCAGCATACGATGCTCAGGATTTCCGGCGGAGTCCTCGCGAAGCAACAGGATGGCTATGAAGGAAGACTGGAATTCCTGCAGCTTCCCGGGAGCCGGGAATGCATCATTGCAATCCATGATTATTTGCCTTCCCTGCCCTGGGTTCTTTATAAGCATACCCAGGCTCTGGTCCACCTTTGGGTTATGGCAGCGTTCCGCAGGCATCTACAGCGTATAAGCAGCCGCTCCTGAGTAACTTGCTCCAGGGAATCACAGAGACATGGGACAAGCTGGTAGAGCACCTGGACTGCGCCAGCAGCAACAGTTAAACGGATTAGCTTAACAACCGATCCGCTGTTAACGCAGCGTCATCTATAAGCAGACAGCAAAGCAGCGGTTGCCTGTTCCGGCAGGACCGCTGCTCTTTTTTTTAACAAATCTGGCCTAGCTATCCTTCTCGTTAATATCCCATAGATCCTTGTGCATCAGCCCTGCAAACAGAAGGAGGATCAGCGTCAGAATCATCACTAGCTCTCTGAACGTATTGGATACGCTGTCTACATTATACCCAAAAACAATGTTTAACCGGCCCCACAACAGATTAAGGCATAGCAGCGAGACCATGCAATACGTCATCCATACACTCCGCAGATACAGGTTATACGTCCGGTTCGGGCCTTTTCCGATAAAAAATTTGCGGTACCGCAGCACATAAGCAGCAAACACAATAAAAACAGCTACTTCCAGTGTAATAAGAATTAAATCAACGATGACCATGCAAATCATCTCCTCTCTTGCCCAGGCCGGTACGGTGCAGGTCTAACAGGCTTTCGATATCGTTCAATTCAAAGGCTTCCCGGATTCTGCCTAGATGCTCAATCTCCCGTTTTACACAGCTGGGCTTAACTTCATTTTTCTTGAAAATATCGAGGAGCTTCACTTGTTGACGACCTCCTCACCTTTGGTATTATCGGCTCTCTCGCGTGCCAGGGCCTCTCGTTCAATCAATAGCTTGACCAAGGAACGGTTATACTCACTCAACTGCTTCTCGTTCTCTTCATCACGTTTCTGGTAATTCTGAATGACCTTCTCCTTGCCTGCGATCTGCCTGATAGCCCAGATTAGAGCAACCGATAAAAGGACATTTAGCACGACTGAGCCGCTATTCTCAGCAAACAGGCCAGTCAATGCATTCAGATCCATCCATATCACCCCGTTTGTTGTCGTCTGTGATGCCTGCTGTTTGGGCTGTTTGCTTGTAACCGGGTGAACCTGTCCATCTCCGGAACCACACATTAGGAGGATACTGCCGGAAGATCAACTACTATAATCTATTCTAGTAACAGCACTATGGATTGGGTAATACAGTATGAAAAAAAAGCCTTCCGCATGTCCAATAGACTGCAGAAGACTTTTAATAGATTTAATTCTCATTAATTCAGCCTATTCCAACTCATTAAACCTTTGGAGCATCGTGGCAACCTCTGCTCTGGTTGCAAGACCAGAAGGATTTAGCGTCAAATCATTGTTACCCTTCATAATATCCTTAGACACAGCCCAAGTAATGGACTCTTTGGCAAAGTCTGAAATTTCATCAGCATCTTTGAAGCTCAGGCTTGAAATTCCGGTTTGAAGGTCAGAACCTTTACTCTTTGCGTATCTATAGAGCATAACAGCAATTTGCTCACGGGTGATTGCATCATTGGGAGCAAATTTCCCCGTACCATATCCGTTAACAATTTTGCTTTGATTGGCCCAAATAATGGGTTCTGAATACCACTGACCGCTTTGAACGTCAGAGAATACATTCGCAAATTCAACATTTGGCTGATTTTCCATACGGTATAATACAGTGGCCAGCATTGCACGGCTCATTCTCCCGGAGGGTGAAAATTCCGTTTCAGAGGTTCCCGTGAACAGCCCCTTGTTGTAAACATACCTTACAGATGAATAGAACCAATCATCATGTGCTATATCTGTAAACGGCGTTTTTTTAGCAAATGTAACAACAACCGTTGTGTCACGGCTAACCTCTGGAATGGTGTAAATGTCACGGCCTATAAATTTTTCACCGTTGATAATGATATATTCGGTTTCAAACCCTTCACCCGGAATCATTCTGATGGTTGCAGAGGTTGTTGCGCGAATGGTTTGCACTTCAAAGCCATCGGCAATTTTGCCGTTTCCGCCTTCAACAGAAGCTCTAACGGTATAGTAAAACTCAATTGTGGAGTTGCTGCCGTCCGGGCCAGCCCAACGTTTCGGACCGACAATTTTTGAGTTCTCGAAATTGGAAACACCAATACTAAGCTTTTCAACTGCTGCTGAGATTTCCGAAGCCAGGGCAGCTTCTTTATCAAAAACAGCCTCAGCCTCGGCAATAACCTCCCTTAATTTTTGAGCAGCTTGTGTTGGATACCAAAAATCCGGTTCATATATGGTTTTTGGATTATCCGCAATAGTTACTGAAGCAAGTAACGCTTTTGCAGCAACAATGTCTTCATACAGTAAAGCTTTTGAGGTGTCCTTTACTCCAGAGCCGACAATGATTTGTACTTCTTCAAACGGTTCAATATACCGGTGTGTCGCATCTTTGTTTGTTAGAATGAAGTTGCTTAAAGAAAAGCTGAACGTTCCCGTGTTTCTGGCTTGAAATACAGCAGTCCCAATATTTTGAAGCATTGAATCCTCTTTTCCGCTCGCGGTCATATCAAGATAGACATAGTTGATGGCACCGCCGGAATATTTCATTGAAATATCCTTTTCCGTCTTAACACTGGTGTTTTGCAGAACATACGAATCAAACTGCAGCTTTCCTTGAAAGCCATATACCGGTGCCCTTCCGGCACCAGTATAGGAAAGACTTAGTTTAACAAAAATTTCTTCTCCAACCTCAAATGATGATTTTAAGGAGCCGGAGCTATCAGTTACTGTGGCGACTACACGATAGCTAAGGTCTGCAGCATCGTTTGCGCTGTAGGCATATGATGGTAAAACAGCCCCTAGAAGCATGATACATAAAATGCTTTTCAAGTATTTTATCATCTTTCAAGTGCCTCCATTAGTGTGAGCTGCGCATCTACAATGTCAACAATGCCGTCACCGTTTTTATCAGCTCTCATCCAATCCTCTGAAGAACTAAAGCCATTGTAGACATCGTCTAAAATAGCATCCAGGGTTGCTAAAATATCGATTTTATCAATAATACCATCACCATTGGTGTCTCCGCGAAGAAGAATAGGAGATTTCACCGTGGGTTCAAAACCAAGTTTAGCTGTTAATTGCTCGCCTGTGACAAGTTCCTTGGAAGCACCAATGTATGCTTTCTTAAGGCTGTCATATAAAAGCGTTTGTTTGTTGCCTTCAATCACAACCGTTGCCTTGCCCATGTTTATTTCAGTGTAGATGGTGTACAACGAGAACCCTTGTGCTTGACGGATTTCATAACGGTAACCCAAATCTTTTACACTAATCTTGATAACGTCTGACAGCTCTTTATAGACCGTTTCCCCATTCTGGCCTTCAAAAGCAGCAAGTCTATAGCTGACTTTGATTGCAGCTTCGCCTGGAGCTAATGCTTCAATTGTCCCGTCTTGTGAAAGCCTGATGATATTCTGATTATAAAGAACGTGCCACACAACGTCCTCTGCATGTAGAACGGTGTCACCGGCTGTACGGAGAGCTTTAACAGTAAGCGCCGTTTTTCCGCCTATGCCAAGCTCGACCGAATCAGGCAGTTCATCGGAGTTTTCAAGGTCAGAGATTAGTTTAATGCTTTCAAACTCTGACAAAGCCCGATTAACAAGAGAAACTTGAACTGCCGTTTCGTTTCCGGCATCATCAACCGCTTTAAGAATCAGGGTTTGGTCCGGGTCCTCACTTGAGGCCTTACGACTGACAACGAATGTTCCGTCCGGATTTACAACAATTCCGTCTGAACTGCCGTCTAACGTTAATGCTGCAGATGGTTCTGTTAGACCCTGGAAGCTATACCTTGAGTCCGCGCCGACAAAAACAACCTGATTGCTGACGGTGTTTTCAACGTTTTCCCCGTCAAGGCTTGTTTGAATATCTTCGCCAAGGAGTAACGCAGGCGCTTTTGTGTCAACAGTAAATCCAATAGCACCTGATGACCTGCTGCCTTGGATGGTGTCACGGTTTTCCCCAACTGCTATAAAGTCAATCAGGTGCTGGCCGTCTTCAAGGCTTTCTTCAAATGACCACTCCGTCTTAAACTCCTGAGGGGTGTTTTTATCTTCAGTGTTAAGGTTAAATGTCATTTTAACAGGTCTGTCGAAGGTGTACGTTGCCTCTAGTTTGTCAGAGTTTAGATAATAGCGTTCTTTGGATCTGTCAATATTTGTTTCAACGCTTAAAAGTTGAGGTTTATCCATTGATGGCATAACAAAGCTTTGCGATGATGCTAATTCGTTTGAACGGTAATATTCCGCATGCTTAAGTGGATTTTCCACAATTCTGACAGCCTGCGCTTTAACGAAATAAGTCTTTCCTTCCTGTAATAGAGGCCGGTTTGTTTGGCTTTCTAATGGTTTTAGGATGATGTCACTGCCAGCTTTAAATTGACCAAAGGAATTCTCGACCTCTACACCATTCTCGTCCTGGATCGCCACGAGATAGTCTGTTGCGGTTTCGTCGCCTCCCGTTAGTTCAACCTTCACATAGCCGTCACCACTGTAGACCGCAGAAACAGATTTCGGCTTTTGAGGAAGTAGCGGATTTGTGAAAGTGAATGTTGAAGCAGTGATTTTCTTGCTCATTCCGCCTTGATGGTTAACAAGCATTGCAACAACATGATATTCCCCTTGAGGAAAGGACTCAGGGAGTGTGAACACATGAGAACCTGAGTCAATTCCATCTAACTCCAGGTTGCCTATACTAATTAATGCTGAAGTGTCTTGAATATTACTTGATTCGATTGTTTGCATGACTGACGGGTCTGTTGTGACATAGACATTAAGTGCACCCGAATATTTGCCTTGCTTATCAGTTGTCCAGGAAACGTTAATATCACGGCTTGAATTTGCGCTATGAGAAGCACTGATTCCTGTAAGCTCCGGCATATAGTCAACACTGTTTACTGCAAAGCTGTCTACATAAACATCAGGTGTTGTAACTGAAACGGACCAGTTACCGGCAACAATAAGAGAAGGGTCAGTGACTGAAACGTACAAATAATTAGTGCCATCTAAAGATTGAACAAGATAGTTTCCGTTGCCCTTGTTATCGTCTTCAACCATTGTCAATTTTTTGCCGTTTGGATTGGTGACAATGATTTCTGATGCAGACGGTTTGACTAAACCGCGAAGCGGAACTTCAAAGAGAAGCGCATCCTTTGATGTCGGGTTAACCTCTTTTGTAACCCCATCCCCGGCCCTTGTTTTAGCGATTGCCCCGGTACTCAGTCTTCTCATATTTGTTCCATATATCATTGTGGTCGGCACAAGATTGCCGTTTTCGTCCAGCGCTTCCGAGTTGACATAGTGAACGGCGTTCCCTCTTGAAGAGAGGTCGATTGATCCGCCAAAGCTCAGGTCACCGTTCCAGTAATAGATAAAGCCAAGCTTAATTCCAATGACTTTAAAGTTTGCACCAACAAAGTCAGAGGAAACAGCTGCCTCAACTCCTGCAACCTCCTTGCCCCCCAGCAACGGGATCGAGTCAGGAATGAACAGTCCTGCGTAAACATAACCATAAAAATAATCCTCAGTAATTTTTATCGTTATCCCGCCGCGAATGGCTCCGGCGTGAATGCTGATGCTGCCAAAGGCATTTAGCTGAAACGGCGATATCCATTGCACATTCATTCCCGCTTGAAGATTAAGAAGTCTTCCCTCTTCGTCTTTTGCCAACCGTCCAGTACCTTCAATGGCAAGACCGGATAGTTTGGCATCCAGCTTAAAGTCACCTACAATAATTGCATTGATTAAAAGTCTCGTCTGAAGATGAATGGTAAGCGGCGGAAGTTCACCTGCCGGTTCACCGGCAATGGTGTCTGCAAGGTTTGAAATGCCTCCGCCAAGACCTGTGATAAACACATAAGGTGCAACGACAGGAACTTTCATTGTGGATGGCGCAAGAAAGAATGTGAGCTTGTCAAGCATCATTTTTGGAACTTCGTTAATCGGAACCTTTTTCAGTGCCAGTGAACCTTCTACTTCCAGCATGGTTATAGAAAGACCGGCATCAATGCTATAAATATCTTCAATGGTGTTAATGGTTATTTCGGCCTTAACACCGGCCTCGTTTCCTACTAATGGACCTAAAATATCTTTCGGCAGCTCAACGGCTAGTGTTGTGTTAATGCCACGAAAACCGATATCGTCACCGTTACTTCCATAAAGAACATCTTGAACGTTTGCCGTTAGTGAGCCTTTATAATCATAATGCTCTTCACCCTTCGATTGGTCAGCAGCTTTCAGAGGCATTGAAATCCTTCCGCCAAAGCTAATGCCGTAATCATCATCGTCCTGGGTCATAACACCATATTTAATATTGATCAAAAAGCCTGCAATATTTTGCAGCATATAACCGGCATCTCCAAGCTGAAGTTCAAGGGCTTGAGCCTCCTTCTCGGAAACAGCCTCCCGGTCCAGGGTATATTTGGTTCCATTTTTGACTTCATAATGCCACTTATTATGCCAAATATTAATGGAGTTGATCACCTTGATGGTACCATCGCCTTCCAGCTTTGCACCATTGCTATCAACTGTCATCTTAAGGGCTTCGTTGCTGTCATAGGTCAAGATGTTGTTGATGGTTATGTCGCCGTCGGCTCTGCTGGCAGAGTAATATTTTTCCTTCCCCGTATCCATAAGCCTGATTTTTCCGCGAAGGGTCAGAAGAATTTCTGTTTTATCTTTTTCAAATCCTATGCCTTTGTTAAGAATGCCATCTTTTTTCACGCTGCCGGCTACAAATTTTTTCATTGCATCTTCGTTTGCAAAGCTAACATAGTCATACAACTGTCTGTTGGTTGCAGCGTCTGTAAATCGAACCAGCGAAACAATACCGTAACTTGCACTTCTATCCAAGATATTATTTGTGACATCGACTGTAGCTGCTGCTTTGATTTTTGTGCCGAAGGCATCGATCAGCTGTTGATTTGTAAATCTGAATTCAATTTCATACTTTCCAACAGCCATAGTCTGATTAGTTGAAAACGCAAGCGTCTGACCTTCTTCAATAAAACTTATTTTTCTTTTGTCGATCAAAACAGCCTCACCGCTTGATGATGAAACAAGGTAAAGACTCCATCCGTCACTTCCCGCAAGGGCCCCGGTTAAAACTTTCATATCGCCGGAAACGGTGATATTTTTGTCGCCTTCATAATAAACGGACGACGGGAAAACCTGCTTCATTGAAACTT
>RCUO01000403.1_pt1 | contig 22166 bp, 22 predicted proteins | sample 2166161 | NCBI WGS metagenome assembly RCUO01 (sample SAMN09932617, study PRJNA488358) | compost metagenome | feature: garden; material: soil; isolation source: compost soil in cyclohexanecarbonitrile-enriched culture | place: Germany: Experimental Botanical Garden Goettingen | collected 2016-01-27
TTGTTGGAGTGAACATATCAAAAACAGGCAATTACACAATTTTAATTACAGTCTCCAAAATTGTAAGTGGCGACGTGCCATGTCATCGCCACTTACATTAAAATCAAATATTAAGCCATTCAATTTCTTTTTTAAGTAGCCCACCACTATCAACAGAATTTATCAGCCCTTTAACATTGATTTTCTTTAAACTGTCATTGCTATCAAACTCAATGAAAACTCTGTGTTTTTTTAATAATTCGGATGCAGCAGCCCTTGAGAAACCGTATTCCTGCAAAGACATTTCTTTAGCATTAATTGTTCCATAATCAACAAATTTAGATAAGTTTATACCTGATGCGTTTTCACCATGTAGGGATTTACATAACTGATAATAATGAGCCAAAGAACTTTCCAATTTAAAAGTGATATCTGTCTCAATAGAATTAATCACCTCTAATATTTTTAAATTTACGTGGTATGTATTGCTACTGTCAAAATCAACCCAACCATAAGGAGCAAGCTCACAGACTTTTTTACTGTACTTAATGCCGTTATTTATAATTGCGTTAATGGATTCACCTCTTAACCAAGAATAGGTCATGATACTTAAAGGGAAGATTGCTGTTGACTTCACTATTTTATAAACATCATTTATTTTCTGTAAGTATTTAAATACATCATCTCTTTGAAATGTCATTAGGATGTTATTTTTATTAGAAGCTAACTTATATGCTGAGGATTGTATATCTGAGTTAAACCGATGATTTTCAGAAAAAGTGGAGATATCAATGTCAAGAAGGTTTTTCTTAGCTAAATGTTTACGTCCAGATGAAATTATTTCTTGTCTAATTTCTGAATCGAATGCCCTTAGTAACCCACCAATCTTACCTTCATTCAGATATGTTAAAATCTCAGATAAAATCATTGTTGAAATTTCAACCACTTTAGGTTTGTGAGATTTTACACTTTCATTAAGATAATTGAGTATTTGCTGAGGAGATTGAAGCAGTGGCGAAATCTCATTATCAATTTTTATTATGTCTTTATTAGAAACAGAACTCTCAAATTCACCCCAAGAATTTGTTTCATTCCCAATACAAATGATATTCCCTGTCAACTCGCTCTTATATCGACCTGCTCTGCCAGCAAGGTTCCAAAAATCAAGAGAAAATCCATTGCTGTTACTTGCTTTACCAAATGGATAAATAAAAACATTCTTAGTTGGTAAATTGACACCTTCCAGTAAAGTCGAAGTACAAAATATGTACTTAATCTTTTTACTTGAATAAAGAGATTCTATTCTTTTCCGAATAAATGCTGGCAAGTTTCCGTGATGATACGCGATACCATATTTTAATAGATGTGGTAATGAAAAATCTTTATGAATGCACTCAGAAATTAATTTCGATTCGGTAAGTAATTCTTCATCTTCCTCAACAACTTTACCCTTTGAAATCAGGAAACTAGAAAATTCCAATGCTTTATTTACACATTGTGATTTACTTGAAACATAGACAAGATTTGAATCATGTTGAGAGCCAATTTTGAAAATTAAATCGAAATCAGATTCAAAACCACCAGATATATCAAAATCAATAACTTTTTTTGTCACTGTATCAAAATACTTATACTCTTTGCTATAAATATTAGCAAAAAACAAGCTTTGAGCAACAGGGCTCTCCGCGATACTTAGGCTTTTACCATTAACATTAAAATATTTGAAAAATATATCAGGGTTAGAGATGACTGGACTTGAAAAAATAAGTTTCAACCCCGAATATTTCTCCAGTGAGGCCGAAATGACTTTATATAACGTTAAAGATCTCTTACTACTTTTATCTGCTAACTTATGTGCTTCATCGATGAAAAGAACATCAACATTAATATCGAGATAATCCGATTCGTAAAGGAAGTTATTATATCGTTCTTGGGTAAAGATCATTAAATTCTTCTCACCCAGTTTAACACCTGATACGGATTTGGTGATGTTTACATTATCAACTCCTCGCTTATTTAACATGGCACGAAAATCAACCAAGTATTCTTCAAGCAAAGCTTTTGTGGGTAGAATAAAAACAATAACATTAAATTTATTAAGTAAGTCAATGGCACAATTTTTAATAACAAATGATTTACCCAATGATGTTGGTCCTGAAAAACTAAAGAAACGATTAATTAGGATCTCATTGTAGATATCATATTGCCTATTAGTGAATGAATACTCTGAATTTGGTATAGCCTGAGTAGCCCTACGAATGTCTCCTATCAATGTGGATGAAGTTGAGAGGGAAACAGATGGATCAGTAAATGATGTCACTGCTGAAAACAAACCAAAATTTGTAAGAATAGATTTTGTTATCGCCTTTGTATAATTATTATGAGGGAATAATTCATTTATTCCTGAAATTACTTTCAAGGCGATAGCTCTATTGCTTTCAGTGCTGGAATTAGAAAAGAACTGACTAAAATGAAGAAGTCTCTCGTGTTGTGCTGTAAAAACAAAATCATGCCTGTTCTTCTCGAAAAATGAATAAGCTAACTGTTCCAAGAGACCATGATAGTAATTATTAAACTCATAGCTACTTTTAATTCGATCACATAAATACTCAATAAGACTAATCATCACCAATTAACTCCCTAACAACAGCCAGCGATAATTCATTAATTTTATTACTCGGCATGACCAATAAATTTAATTTCAAGCCAAAGGAAAGATTCTTTAGGATATCTTCATCAATGCCAGTACATGCCTGATTAACCAGTGAGATAAGATAGTCATTTACCGTAGCAAATTCATTTTTATTATATTCTTCCAAAGAAACAGTAAAGACCAAGCAAAATGTACTAATACACTTATCCTCAGAAAAAAGAACTTTAAATAGTGTTTCACATTCTGATGCCGGAAGCTTTTGATTTAAAAATGAACGTTCTAAAAATAATTCCTGATTAAAACCATACAAATTAAAATTAGAAATTACTTTCCCTATTTCATCATTTAAACCGTCAATTATATTATTGTGGCCACAATAATTTGAAAATGCTAATTCATAATCCCCATCGGGATTAATCATATAATGCATGTGGTGATAATTTTTGTCCGTCAGCCCAGTTGAGTAAAGATGAGGAGCATTAAGGTATGTTTCTACTAATCTTCCTGTCAGCAACTTATTAGCAGGTTCATACTTATCCTCATTAGCTAATAAATTACCAGCCCTATACATACTTTGAGAAAGAGAAAGTTTATTGGTAGTTAGCATATGATTAAATTCAATAAGCAAAAATCTTGCAATTGGATTTAAGTCAAAGTGAGGAAATCCTTTTTGTGAAGGTATGTAAGTGACAATTTCTAATTCATCGGTAACTTTTTTCCTGAAAATTTCTTTGACATAATCCCCTATTGAATTATCTAATTTTATTGTCCATGCAGGTTTATGAAAAACGATACAGTCGAAGAATTTATTAAGCTGCTCATGGTCAATATCAGTTAGACATTCAGCAACGAGATCATTATTTTTCCCATTTTCTATTACAATCGCATGTGCTATTGGGAAATCTGAAGTTGGATATTCTAAAACTAATGCACCAGAAACACCTTTATACCCTCTAGACTTTTCAACCAAATCAGGGGTTGAGTTCGACTCTATATTATAATATATAAGTCCATCAGATGATTTATTAGGAAAGTTGAGCATGATGCGCCCTGGTTCTGTATCATTTTGTTTATATGCATTAAGATAAAAATGTGTTGAGCTAATATTAGTGTCACTACCGATGCGTAAAGGATGACTGGAAGAACCTTCGACAAGAGTGATAGCCAAGTCTTTATCAGGAAAACTGAAGATTTTTAAGGCATCTAGGCTCATTTTAGAGTTTTCTAATGAAATATTTTCTAACCTGAGTTGGACTGGGCATTGCCTACAACAACCTGCTTTCTTCGCTTTAAATGGCTCGCAACTTGTCTTCTGATGGCAAAGACCATGCTTCGATGAGATCACAAAACTTGCATCGTAGGAACTTGCCTTAAAAAGATACCCAGTCGATTCAGATCCTAACCCCTTGATCTTTATGCAATTAGCCACACTCATAGTATCGTACATTAACTCCATTAGAAGAATAAGTGCATAACACTTGACATCCTAACACATTGTTCTCACTGAAAATACTTCTGACTTTGTCATTATCACTACTAAAATGAAATGTTGCTTGTTGAAACTGGGATAATATCCGAGCGATAGTTTTATTGTTCGGGTGATTATGCTTGCTTTTATCAGCACAAAATATATATTCTGTTTTACCTATTATATTTATTAATTCGCTATTTGTGTTTTTTTCACTCCCATGATGTGATAATTTTGTAACACAAAAACCTGGTTTAACTTGGTTTAATCTGAAACATTCAATGATATCAGAAGCCCATGCATCACCTAAAAACAATCCCCTAAAACTATTATACTCGATGATAAGAGATAAGCTGGTTCTGTTAGTAATTGATCTATCGGGTATGAATTTATCATTACCATTAGTAATTTCTTCAATACACTCTAATAAGGTAGGCTCCACTTTTTCATCAGATGATATTTGTGGTTGATTCTTTCTGATATAATCATTATGCATATGATGGAGTGCATCAATCGTCGGTGTTAAAGGAATAAGCTTGATATCATTTATAATGATTGGTTCATTACCAAATACTAATGCCTCTAAGGAAATTCCCTTATCCTTTACAAGGGTATCTAAATTAACATCTTGATTATAGGAAATATGTTGTTCATGATCAGTAAAAATTTCACCACAAAAACTGAGACTATTAAAAATGAATTTTTCAATTTTAATCCCTGAAGATATTACATACTCATAACCACCAATATGGTCATCGTCATTATGAGTAATAATTGCAATATCAATTGCTCTATCATGCAATAATTCTTTAAGCTTCTCTATAACATTTCTTCTTATCAAAAATGTTTTAGGCCCGGAATCAATAAGTATCAATGTATGAATAAAATCTAACAGAATACAATCGCCATGACCAGCATCTAACACATTGATTATTGGCACTATCATCACCTAATTTTAACATGACCATAACATTTTAAAAGCGTATTTGACAGCTTATAGAATTTTATGTCGTTTATAAAGAAAAATAATACTTTACTTTTATCTGATTTGAATATCAAGGTTCAATATCATTCTTAAAATACAAAAACCGTACTTGGCGAATCCAAGCAAGGTTTCATTCTTTAATCTATAAAAAACATTAGGAGCCTTACCTGTGAGTAATATCAATCGATTCCAAATATTAACTGTAACCAAGCCAATTAATTATATAAATATTTTATAAAACAAACCTTTTCGATATGAATTAAACCATCTATATACAAATAAGATTATGATACGATTCAATCTCGGTTCAAATTTGCTTGTAAATAATTATGAGTTTCAATGTATTTATTCATTAGCATAACTTTGTAATTGTCTTTGTATACGTCATTGTATAAATCTTTTCTAATTGAATCTGCATCCATACCATTATCAATCATCAGAGAAAGGTTATACATCTCGTCAATCCTTTTTTGCATGAAAATACAGTTTTTAACATACTTAGCTGTTTCACAATCCTTCCCATTTAAATATTCTTTTGTTTTTAGTATATGTTTTTTCAATAGCCCACCACTTTTTAACATTAAGTAATAGTTAATACTATTTTCCTGATAAATGATGGAGTAAGTATCATACATTTTATCAACATAAGATTTGTTGTACTTACCATCAACAAATAGATTATTATCTCGGTCATCAATAAAGCTATATTTAGCTTCTGCCACCAGAGCCTTATCGTTAAAATATTCATTTTTTTCTGAATGGGGAAGTCTGGCTGATGAAGAGCAAGAAAAAGTAGTGAAAATAATTATTAACATTGATTGAAATAAAACCTTATTAATCATTAGAACCTCCGTTGACTTTTTTATTTAAGATAGCAATCAATTATTAAAAGTCAACAGAGGTTTATTTCAGGAGTGTATCTATCTATTATTGTAGTCTATGTCTACTCCCTCGCAACTATAAGCTTTACTGTCTGAACCGGGTATAACAGATAGCATTTTCATAAGTTTTTCAGCTTGTTTTTCACTTACTCGGCATCCATTTGAAATATCGCTCAATAGTGTCCCTGGGCTAGAATTGGGGTCAACTTTAAAGTTACATGCACATTGAAGTTGACCAACCTCTATTTCTGGGACTTGCTTAGGCAATTCTGACGCTTGTGCCAATGAAATAAAACAACTAAATGAATAAAGGAGGGGTTTAATATTCATAATATTCTCATTTGTGGTGTGCGATTGATGAAGCTATTATAATATATTGCTTGCAGAATGACATGTTTTTATTGAAAACTGAACATATATACCCATAGGCATTTATACTACATCCACTAAATTCGAAACAGACATCATTTCAGATATGAAAAAAATCCTTTTTCTTATGTTTTAAGATTAATACCTACATTATTTTTATCCAATGAAAAATTAATTTAGCTGTGCTATTATAAGGAAAAAGATGAAGTTTAGATCTATATTTCTCACAGGTGATTTTAATATGTCTAAAAGTAACTACAAGTTTGATCGTTGGATTCCTCAATCACAGTCATCTTGGGCATGGCGAGTATTTAAAAAGCATAACAATGAATTATTGAGAATGCTAATAACATTTGATAATAGTCATAAATTTACCTATAGCAACCTGAAAGAAAAAGGGGCAAATTTTGAATCTGAGGTTATCAGTTACTTTGATTCATCTCTCAAATTAAAAGGGCATATGAATGATACTAAATTTAAAAATATCAAAGAATGGAGCGATTCTTTCAATGAATTACAAAACTGGATGAATCTCAATGCACTTCTTGCAATGATGTCGAACTTAGAGACGTATATGGCAACAGTCATTCCTTTAGCTATAGAATCTGACATCGGTGTTCTGTACGGTGTTTCAAAGAGAATAGATGGTATTGAGCTGCTAAAACATGGTAAGCAAAAAAACCATGGTATAAAAGAAATGGTTATAGGTTGTACTAAAGGAACATGGCAATCAAGAGTGAATACATATATAAAAATTTTCGACCATGCTCCGGATAAACTTATCAAAAATATATCTCAACTGGATAAAATGCAAGATATAAGAAATAAAATTGCTCATGCTTTTGGTAGAGACATTGAAAGCTCCAGAGCAAATGGTAAAATCACTACATTACCCAGTGAAAAAATAAAAAATGATAAATTAATTGAATTTCAAACAACCGTATGGCAAACAGCCAAAGTTATAGATTCTCACTTGCAACATTCTCATATCGGTGAATACTTAAGAGTCCTTTTCTATCATAATATGCAAAAAAATTTAAACACAACACTTCATAAGAATGAAAAGGCTGTTATTTTAAAAAAAAGGATTGGTAAATTTGGCGACGTTTCTGCAGGTAAAGAATTTTGCCAAGGTTTAGTAGAGTACTATGATGAACTTTAATATACAATGGTGAATAAAAATGAAATATGGGTATGTCACGAGCAATAAAAACTATATTTTTTATTACGATGAAAGCAATAACATAAGAACTTTTACTCTGCGAGGTAATAAATATAATGTTGATAATAACCCTCAAAGTACTTACTCACCTATTTTTGTATTAGCTGGGATTGTTACAAACCAAACTAAACACAATATTTCAGCACAAGAGGTAAGAACATTACTTAATATCCAGAGCAATGTTAAAGAAATAAAACTAAAACATGTCGGAACAGGTAGCTTTCCTGAATTGATGAATAATAAAAAGATTCATGTGTTTCTAACATGGTTGCTTGAGAGCCATTTCTTTATTCATTATTACGCAACAAATACGGTCTACTGGTCTTTCCTTGATATCATAGAAGACCTTGCACACTATTTATTCGACGACAAAAACAGTTTTTTATTCAAAAAAGCATTTCATAACAATATAGATCTTAGATCACAACTCGATTTTTACAAAAATGCCCTATATATACTTATCAAAAAAGATAAAACTGGTTTTTTAAAATTGATGAATGATTTTAATTATCCTGAAATAAATAATGATGATGCTAATAAATTTTACAAATCCCTGCACAAATTTTGTAGAAGTCACACAAATAGTTACCTTAGCTACAAGCATAAGAATCCAAACCATATTGAGAAATCATTGCTGGAACTAACAAGGCTCCTGTCCATCTGTAAAGACATTGATAATGCCGAATTAACATTCAATGATAAAGATCTCCTTATAGATTCATTTTCTCATTTCTATCTCAATCGATTAAATGGATTTAGAAACTCCCAGCACTTACTTGATGAAGAAGACTTAGTTGAACCGCATCTGGTACTTTCAACAAAAAATGAATTTATTGGTGACGAAATAAATCAATACTACGGGCTGAATTTCAAATTCATAAAATCGGAAAGCAATATTGAAATTCAAATCTCTGACATTATTGCTGGTATAATTCGCTCTCTATACACTTTTATTGAGCAGATTGAACTTTCCGAAATTGATAGCTTTATCGAAAATTCCACCCAATTGCAAAAGGATAATATAAAGAAACTAAGCATGTTAATTTCTAAATCTGTAAATGAATGTGAAGGCTTTATTTTTAGAACCCAACCACAAATGGATGAATCAAAAATGTATAAGCTATTATCACAATGATTTAACATGTTAATAAAGCAAGAGCTAATTTATAGAAGCGGTTGCACCGTTCTATAAAACTCTTGCTTTTCTTGCTTCCTTTCAGTCAGACAATAAAAGAAAGCCAACACAATCAAGCTTGCTGATTGACAAACCATTAATTCGCTATATAAATATTATATGGAGCATACGGATTATGCTTATCAATTAGTAACATATAAAATGGAGATTATATGAAAGAAATTAATCTTAGAGATGATATAGATCTATCCAAAGCATCCCGCCGTGGTAGTTTTTGTAGCAGTAAAATACCAATAGAAGCAGTAAGAAGCTATTGTGTCAGTGTTCGATTAAATGTTGAAGAACTGCAACTTCTCAATATTAAGCGAGGTTCTTATAAAAAGGGAGAATGGCTTCGTATGGCTTCCCTTCAAAAGTTACCTCCTATTATACCTGCGATTAATACTGAAGCTTGGGGAGCTTTATCTGACATATCGCAAAAACTAAATCGCATTGCGGCCCACATCGATGGAAAGAGCAAAGATAGCCAGCTTACTCATACAGAGCTTTTCGCTGTGAAGCGACAACTGCAAGAGCTTCGCAGAAACCTTCTAAGTGACATTATATGGAGCCTCCCGAATGAAGGGTATGCGGAAGATTCGCAGAGGTAAGAACTTTGCTGGTGTGGTCCAATACGCATTGAAACCGGGAGCACATCATAAATGCGATCCAGTCGTAATCGGGGGCAATATGCTGGGTGACACGGCCCATGAACTGACTGCTGAATTTGATGGCACCAAACAGCTTCGGCCAGATATCCAGAAACCAGTATGGCACAACTCGCTTCGCTTACCTGATGGTGAATCATTATCGAATGACCAATGGGCAAAGATAGCTGACGACTATATGAAGAAGATGGGGTTCAATGAGACCCATCTCCGCTGCTATGTTCTACATGACGATTCTGCCGGCCAGCACATACACATTATTGCAAGTCGCATAGATCTTAATGGAGGGAAGTTGTACTTGGGTAGGAATGAAAATCTCATCAGCACACAAATCATCAGTAAACTCGAAGTCGCTCATGGCCTGACCGTGACCAAGACAGCACCTTCCATTGCACCAAAGCAACCGAAGCGAAGAAAGGTTTCCCGCAATGAACAGATGCTTTCAGAACGGACTGGCCTTCCCTCCCCTAAAGAAAACCTACAACAGATACTTGATAAAAGTTTGGCAGATACACCTGACCTTTTAACTTTTATCCAGAGGCTGGAAGAAGCAGAAGTCGGCTGGACTGCTAACATTGCCTCTACCGGTAAGATGAACGGCTTCTCATTCAAATACCGCGATATAGCTTTCAAGGCATCTAAACTTGGAAAGGCATACTCTTGGGCAAATCTCAGTAGCCGTCTTAACTATAACCCCAGCCATTTAGAAGCTCTGCGAACCGACATATCGGCAGAAGAAGCCCCTCTTTTTCCTGTTCCTGTTCCTGTTCCTGTTCCTGTTCCTGTTCCTGTTCCTGTTCCTGTAGAACAGATTGCCAGAGCGACTGTGCGAAGCGAGAGCATAGGCGAAAAAATTGCTGAACTCGAACTACGATTCAGAGAAGGAAGACGAAACGAAATCGCAGAGAAGATTCTTCAAAAAAATGCAATACAACAGCAAAAGCATCTCAGGCTTATCGGCTGGCTTCCATTTCTTAGAAGGTTTGCAGAGCTTCTCCGAAGCTATGGTAAGAGCATTCTTCACAAGCCCCTCCCAGGATTCTCAAAACTCTATGCCACACGACCTCTACACAAAGGAAGAAAAGTTCATTTATAGACAACAAGTTACCGCTCACACCCGACAGCGATATCCGTTAGCTAGTAGTAAATTTAGGATAAGTCAATAATAGATCGATCGTTATTACAGATCGATAAGCTAGTTATGATAGTTAATACCTATTAAGAGCCATTCATCGATCGGTACAAGCAATTTTACTAAAGCCAACGAGTCATCGAGAATCCCTACAAATACGCAGTAAATCTTCCACCCTGGGGTTGCTATGAAAAACGAAACAGTGAAGTGTCCATTCTGTTTTAAAGAAAGTGAACATGGTGTGCTTGTCTGCACAGGGTGTCACTCTACAATCAGTTATGGTCTTGTTCCTGCAAAATATGCAGTGTTCTTTTTAATTTTCATTTTACCAATAACCTTTGCTGCATTAGTTATAAGTCAAAGTTTTTTGTTAGCCATTGCAATTTTTTTTGCATCAGCGATTTTTCTGCGGATTCATTTAAAAAAGAAATTTGCCGACAGAGTTATATTCATACATAAAAGCTAACTCGGCCGCTTAAAATATAACAAGGATCACCAAATGAATAAAATTATTGTAACCTCCTTTTTATTTGCAATATGCTTAATTACCGGTTGCTCAATATCAGGGAACCAGAACCTTAAAAATGAAACCCCACAAAGCCTCCAGTCAAAGATCATTAAAAACAAGACAACTAAAACAGACATAATGGCTAAATTAGGTGAACCAGATACGAGAACGACTCTCAATGACGGAAATGAGCAGTGGAGATATTTTATGTCTAATAATCAGTTCAATGCAGCTACTTTTATCCCTGTGGTAGGTCTGTTCACTGGAGGTTCTCAGACTCAGTCTAAAACTCTTGAAATCGACTTCAAGGGAGAGACCGTAAGTAGATGGACTTTCTCCTCTGACAACAACAACACTAAAACTGGCATTCTTAATTAATTATCTCTTGGATAAGAAAATGAAAACATACTCAATCTTCGCAGTTCTCCTTACTTCATTTCTTCTAACCGCATGTAACAGCGAGCCCTCGCAAGACGATATATACAATGCTTTCAAAAGTGTTGTAGATAGATCTAATGAAAGTATGAAAGCTCTAAACTCAAGTATTCCCGAAAAAGATCTTTTAAGAATCGATTATGTGAAGAAAGTTAGCTGCACAAAAGAAGCAAACAATGTTTATAACTGCATTGTCGATGCCTCTATTAGCAACATGAAACAGACAAAGCCTGTAAAGCTTGTGAAAGCTGATGGTAACTGGAAAGAAGTTCAGTACTAGCCTATATCAAGAAGTCTCTTTTAGCCCCCGCATAGGGGCTTTTTATTGCCTATAACCTGACGGCTCTTACGCGAACTTCATGGGTTAACTCTCCCTCAATTACTTTCATTTCATATTGTGCTTTAAAAGTATTATAAATATCTTCTGCCTGGTTCTGGTTATTATCAATGTAATTAACAAGGGAGTTTAGCTCTCTAAGAACAGCTTCTTTATTATTTAACTGTCGCAACAGATTACTTGTAAGGCATTTGTATACAGAACTAAACATTGTCATAATGTTGTCTATGTTGCGATTAGAATGAGTGTATAGCTGTTTTGGGTAGAAATACTTTAAATGATAGCCAACGAACACTAAGTATAAATGATAGGAGAAACTTTTATCGCCTGTCTGGTACCGTTTTGAGATATATTTGTCAACCATAATAATAAGCTGTTCTTCCAGTGTTTCTACTGAAAAGTTGTTTTGTTTGTCCATAAATTGCATCCTTGCAAGTTAGTTTTGTCTTCCTGACTACATATACAAATACCATATTAATATTTACTGTCAATAGGTAAAACCTATCAAGGTGTTATTTTCTTGCTCTCTGTGGCAGTTCTTCTTCAAGAATAGAAGCCAATATATTATGCCTGTAAGCATTTTCGTGCATTCTTTGAATCATAAGCAGTAAATTATTATTTTCATATTTTAGTGCCGAATTATCATTCTCAAGTCGTTCTATTCTTTTCGCCGCAAGGCTCAGGCTACCGGGTAACTTCGTATTTTGACATTTAACCATACCAGATCTTTTTCTGGTCCTATACGCAATGACAATCTCACTATGCTGGCTTAATGCTTGCCGTGTAGGTACTTTACCTAAAATTTTTTTGCAAGCCACGCATAAAGAATCCCAAGTAAAATCAGGCTTACTCCAGGTTTCAATAAGTTTAACAATAGCTTTTATTTCTTTATCATAAAACTTTCTTGCCATATAACCTCCTCACATTAATATGCATTCAATTTCTAATCTTAAATCTTTAATTTTTTCCAGAATATATTTTCTTTTTCTTGGATCTGAATTTTGGATTTTTAATTCTAGTTTTTCAAATTTATCTTTAATCAAATTCATAATAATCGATTGTTCATTAAATGAAGATGCTGAAATTTTTGTTTCTTCGTATGTGTTTCTGTTCAATAGTTTCCTTGATAGTTCTGATAACTCGTTGTGAGACATATGATCATATACTGAATTCTGCTTAACACTCCTTCTCCCAGACCATTGGGCAATTTGTATCTCTGACAATACGCTTCGTTGAGCTATAGTATTAAGTAAATGTCTAATTTGATGGCTGCGGAAAATTAAAACAGGACCATCACAGTTAAAATGTATATTCCTATGAAATATGTTATTCATATTATCGGTGCGAAAATCCGCTCTAAAATACTTTGAAGATGCCTTAATTGTTGTGAAAATATCAGCACCCTTGATAGAGCCCAATAAATTATGATTTATGGAGCATAAATTAGCATTAATATTTTCAGAATTAACATTCTTTCGTTTTATATATATCCAAAATGCTTTTACACTGACTGTGCCATGTTTTATCATAGACAAGAATTTTAGATTTTCTTGGGAGATATTTGATTGATTTATAACAAAGCCAAGTTTGTGGAGATCTTCAATTGTTAAACAATCAAATGCACTTCTGTTTAATGACTCGTATAAATTAATTTCCCCTGCTTTTATCAACCGTGAAACAACCCTTGCATTCCGTGTAAGTTTTTTCAATCGCATGATAGCCTTTGAAGCTACAGGAACCATACAGTCTGGAATCCATTTGGTATTGTATCCAAAGCCCTTCAGAGAAAGAAATCGCAAACCATATCTTGATATGCCATTACTATCTTCAACTATAACTTCACAGTCCTCTTCCAAAAGCATAATTTCACTAATTCGAGATGGAGCACATAAGAGCAATGCAAAAATAGAAGATGTAAATATGTCCCTTTCATTAACTGGATTAGAACTAAATATTTTACCAATAAAATCTATAGCCTTTTCATCAGGAAGTTTTTTCTGATTGGATAAATTTCCCATCGAATCCATTGTGCTATTTGTGTAAGCATCATATGCCTTAAATGGATATGACCATCGTGTAATGGATTCTGGCAACATTTCGTTCGTAGACATAAAAGAACATAACACCCTAAGATCTAAATATATTTTATAAGAAGTGGATATTGCAAAATTTTCTTGAACAATAGTCATAACTTCATCTAATACTTTATGATCTATACTTGAAACCTTACCTTCTTTATTTATTTTAACTATGGCAATTTCTAATATCCTAAATACCCTCAGCACTCTGAAAGCTACAGATAAATCATGAAAGCACTCATGCCATACATATGCTTTTGCGAACTCTGCAATGTTATAATTCATTAATTTTTTATTCTTGTTCCCCATTCTAACCTTGATTCCGCTAAAAAATGTAATTCCGCCTCCCCAACTTGAATTATCCCACTCAAAATTTCCAAAATTTTTAGCATGAGCCTTATTAGAGATAATGAAGTTATTGATCATTTTATCATGGATTTCTTTCATCACTTTATCCTTCTTTTAAATGCTGTTGATCATATCGTCGATAGAATTAGTTACTAAAGATATTGCTGTATTATCAAAAGAGTTAGTTTTATATCCACCGCAGTATTCTTCTATCAAATGCTTCAAAGAATCTAACTCTTTCTGAAGCTCTTTTCCCTCAATAAATTTGTTAGCCAGTGGCTTCATTAGTTCGTTTACAGCTTCATTAATTTTCTTGCCATTTTCCGCTGTATTTTCTATATAACTCATAACAGAATTGATAGAAGAATGGTCCAAAACATTTGCTATCTGCGAAGGACTATAACCCAATTGTGCAACCTTAGTGCCTAATGAATATCTAAATCTGCGCGAATTTATATACCCCAGACAGGCTTGATATTCATTTATTGAACGATTTATAGTGTTCCTTATTTTTAGTGTTATGGCATAAGGGTTAAGTTTTAACCCACCACTTTCAATCATGTTTAGCTCAACACATCCTTTTTTGAATGGATATGTGTTTATAAAAATTGGTAGTTTTCTCTTTTGTTTTTCACTTAAATCGATTTTTAATGTATCACTGACCAGCGAATTCACAGCTTCAGCGAGATATGTCAATTGGCTGAAAAGTTCTTTTGGTATTTGTAATTTTCTAAACTCTTTTCTATATCCATTTCGTTGTTTAATTCTTGGGATATTGAGAGAGTACTCTCCATTAAAGGCTAAGAGATCACCAGCTTCAAGTTGAGATATTTGCATAGGTCGCCGCCCGGAATATGCAACAAGGAAGGTTAGCAGATAGTTTGACAGACTTACCTTTTCTTCCTTATAAGCTATCGCTACAGAATCTATAATTACCTTTAATTGCGAGTCACTAAAGGGACCTTTTTTATAATCATGTATCTTTATAGACTTGTTTGCATTTGTTTTTTTTACTTTAATATTTTCTAAAAATATGATTGCTTCTGCCGAAAATAAAGATGGGTAAAGACCACTCATCTTAATAAAAAAATATTTCACTGTCTCTGCATGTGTGTAATCTAATGGGCTCACAACTTTATAGTAATACTTTATGCAATCTTTAGAAAACAAGCTATCATTCGTATTACAGACCTTAATGTAATGCTTAATTGCATAAAACATTTTTTTAGTATAACTGGCACTATAATTTATAGCGAAATATGCCAAAGTGGTTTTGATAGGTATAAATGCACTGATGACCACTCTTAAAGAATCAATGTTCAATGTTATACTTTCACTTATCTTCCACTTGGAATAAGAAAAATTCACTTTGAAATTATTATCCTTGGTTTCAAAAACCGAATATTGACTTTCTTGTAGCTTTCTTAGAGTTTGAAACATTGGATTTGTCCTCTACTATGTTTTTGAGTGGGTTAATAACAGCCATTATTTTTCGGCTTTCTTGTGCTATAAATGCCTGGTTATAGATATCTGAGGTTGTACTATTCTTTTTCCACCCCATAAGATAATTTCTTACTTTCTCATAAGTAATATAATCCTGAGAGTTCGAATTTATGAGCATCATTTCTGAGAATTTCACATTCCAGGTATGTCTTAGCGAATGCCCCACAATATCGCTCAATACATTACTATTTTTCCTAATTTGTTCGAAAATTTTCTGATAACCTGAAATAGTCAATGCATGACCTAATTGACCTTTACTGCTATGAGTAACAAGCAGATAGTCATGCTCCTCTGCATGACACTGCTTACTTCTGAAATCACTAATATAATTCTGTATTAACTCAGTCAATTCTATACTCAATGGTATTTTTCTTTCTAAAGTTTTAACCAATGGTTGCCTTAATCGTGGTTCGTTTTGATCATCTGGCCTTCTAACTATGCATAGACTTTTGTGGACATAGTCAAAATCAACTAATTTAATATTAAGTAGTTCCCCTCCCCTAATACCTGTCTCTAACAAAATTTCAATTATTAGATTATTTCGAAACCTTACATGCTCCGAAAATGGATTGATCTTAGATTTAACACTTACCATATCAGTCAAAGTGGTAACTTGTTCATTTGTCAATGACTTGCTTTCGCTTTCAATATTGTAATTCTTTCCGTTCTCTATTCTTGGCTTTATAAAATCAAATGCTCGACTGATTGTTTCATAAAGAGAAGAATCAATATTATTGATAGCAATGTTATCAAAAAACCATTTGACGTAATTTTCAATTGTCATTATCTTGAAATAAAGGGTTCTTTTAGAGACATGTTGTTCTTTAAGAATGCTTGCAACATTCTCTAAGTCGTTTCTGTAAGTGAGGGCATTCATTAACCCGAATAAATATCCTTTGTTCGAGACAAGTTTTTCGATATCATGATTTACCATATCAAAAACACCCACATTCATGTCAGAATTATATCTTTCAAATAAAAGCAAAGCATTTGCTATTGCTTCCATTGTTGAAAATGAATAGCTATTTGTTCGTGAAATAACACTCATATATAAGTTAGGATAAACCAAGGGTAATCCGTTGCTCTCATTAATAATAATGCAACTTCTGATACCATCCTTATTCTTCAATCTTTTTATTCTATATTTCAAAGTCATATCACCTCTATTTACATTTAATCGTCAGTGAAAATAAATAAAGCATATAACATAAGCAATTTACAAATATATTTTCCTGGATTTAACATTATTCCCTTTTACAATGACGCATCCCGGTCGAAAATTTATAATATCCCTCTAGAGGGATATTATAATCCTTTCTTTTCACTTGAATAGTTAACCCATTATTTTAAAAGGAATTAAAGGCGTTTTGTAAATCAAAAAGTAAATAGCACTATCATTTCAACAATGCAATTTACAAAGTAGTACTAAATATAGGTTCATTCAAAGAATTGTTTTCAACCCAATCTGATATCGAATTATCCGTTTCGATAAATTTCTAATTTCATCTGGACATTTAATTAGCGAGAACCATGTCTCATAAACATAAAACTGTTCGAAAATATTAAGCTCAGAGATCGAATCTAACGGTTCTCTTAGATTCCCCACTAAATACTGGCTTAACCAGTAAACAATCTTTCTGTTAAACTCATTATCAGGTAAATCGTAAATCGCTCCGGGTTCGAAAATTTCACAAAAAAGTTCCTGCCCCAGATTACACATATGGTTATCTTCACTCACAAATTCTTCGATATTCATAAAGCGTCTCCTAGTTTAATTAAGCAGCATTATTGCGGCTTGTTTCGATTACAGACTGAATCCAGGTATCAATCTCACTTTCAACGAAAGCTACTGCACGACTTCCAATTTTGACAGGAGCAGGAAACTTGCCATCGTTGATCAGACGATAGATCCAGGCTTTTCCGTAGCCAGTTCGTTCGAGAACTTCTGGTAGGCGTATGAGGCGGGTTGCTTGATTGTTCATTTTGTTTTCCCTTGTCGTTGTGGTGAAGTCACTATACGAACACTTGGGAAAAGAAAGGAGTGAGACTCCTCAAGCGGAGGTTCTTTGCTGCTATGCAGGATGGTTCTCTCGAAGTTGGGGCCTTACAGAACAGGGGAACTTGAGAGTAGCTGAAATTCCCCTGTTTTATAGCAAGTGGCAAAATGGCCGGTTTAAAGTAAAAACCGCAAAAAAAAAGCATCATTTACAATGATGCTTTTGGTTTCTTTTTTATAACAAAAACAAACAGTTATAGATATAAACTAATCCGATAGTTTCATTACATCAGAGACTTTCATTTGCTTCAAATGGCTATTTTTGTTCATGAAGTAATGGAATTGTCGGATAAAGTCAGTTGTGCTGGCTTTAAGAGCCAATGGCCTGTCAGTATCTTTTATCTGACTGGACTGCCTCATTTCGCTTTCTTCATCATCGTCTGTATACAGTAGCCTGGATAACCTGTCGTCAGAGACACGGATTTTTCTAACGGCTGCCCACACCAGGATATCCAACATAGGTATTACACGATAACTGATGAGTTTCTTGATAGTTCCGTATCCAAAACGAACAGATTCCAATGGGTTTTCATCAATACCCTTAACTTTACGCCATTGCGGTAATGCAGCTTTAAGCGACTCTGCAATCTCTTCGTCTGTGCCACTTGCCAAATCAATCTCGAACATGACTGTTCGTGTAAACTGATCTGGCATAATGTCTGAAAGTGATTCCTCTCGAAGCTCTGCGTTTATAGAATAATTGTCACCTTCATGCCAAAGAAAACCTCCACGTTGCATTGCAATAATGCTCGTTTCAGCAAGGCGATCAAGTGTTGTTAGAAAAAAATGGGGAGGCTGGAAAAGTTTGTTAGCAGGAGTCATGTATCCCAGTTTCCCTTCTTCGATTAAAAAAGGGTTGCCGCTGAAAATCTTTGAGAAGTAACCCATAAGAGTTCTGCTCTCAAACTCATCTCTATACTCCTTAAAGAACAAGTTTCGGGCCCATATCTCATGGTAGAACTGGATCAATGATAGGTCTTCAAATTTGCGATATGTATCAATCTTAAACCAACTCTTGATGTCTTTTGTATGCTCTGGTGACCAATTGTTCAAAATTCATTCTCCACCTATGTTGATAATGCCCTACGGGTACAATTCATTTATGCTGAAAAGCTACCGTATACACTAATCGGTGAAAAGCAGATCCTGCTTACGCAGTTCAGCTACCAACTGGGAGTTGAACTGAGAGATTTGTTATCTTTTGATGGAACTTGCCAAGCTCTACAGCCAGATGCCAGATCGATGGGTTACAGATCTCACTTCAAACACTCCGTGCTTCCCCCAAGTCAATCAGTCATACATGGAAAAAATAAAGTTAAGGCATAATCATGAAAGACAATTTCAGTTGAGAAGAATAGGATGCGAAACGATAACTCCTACACATTTATCATCTTCAACGATATTACCATGACTATCTTGTATTCTGAATTTCATATGATGGATTCCATGATATGCCGTTGACTCAGGAACACTAACAGTGTAATAACCGGAATGTACTTCACTCATTAAAAATTCTTTTTTACTTACGCCTCTTTCTCTACCACAATCACTGCCTGTATTTGTTTTTTCAGCTATTAAAGTTAATCTTTGCCCTGGAACATAACTCACTGCAGCTTCGAAAGTTATTTCTTTAAATTTCTCTATTGTTGTTGAGCAACCAGTATAATAAGTATTAGTGTCGTTTAACTTTAAATTGTAAGCACTGCCTTTTAAATTTTGAGGTAATATTTTAAAATACTCTTTGTGATTAAACTTATATTGTTTATAATTTATTTGAGACTCGCCAATCTTGTAATTAGGTTTTACGTAAGTTTGAGAAACTCCTGATTTCTCTATGGTTGAAGTATATTCCTTACCCAACCCTAACAATTTCTTTAAATTATACCCGATCATTATAGTATTTGTTTTAGCTGCATGTTGTAATTTTGCAGCTACATCAACATTATATGAAGTCGCTGTAACCTCGAAAGCACCAAAAGCACCATAGTTTCCCCAGATTACATCATCGTTATTACCATAATCTACTCCAACTCTAATACCTACAGGCTCATCAGCACCCTGCTCCTCAATTATCGGTGTTATTACTTTCTCCATGAATTCTATTAAATAAGTAGCACAATTTATCGAATCGACTGCATTTTTCATCATAAGACTTTCACTCGCCTCATGCTCTTTTGTTCTGAAAAATGCCATTACAGCATCTCCCATTATTCTGTGAACATGTCCATCAAAGGCTTGTATAATCTCAATAGCGTATTTTATTATTGTATTCTTTATATTAAAAACTGTTTCTATGGGATATTTTTTGCCAAGTTTAGTTGAGCCAGAAATATCCATAAACAAAGTAATAGCGTACCCATTTTCAAGTTCTGAACTATTAGTAAGATGGAGAAAATCCGGGTGACATCCAATGGACATACTTGGTTCCCCCACCTTACCAAATATTCTCCTAATATTTTTCCTTGCAACCCCTTCACCAGAAAGATCAAGTAAATCATCTCCTATTACAAGGCCTTCCATTGATGCGGTGCCTCTAACCGATTCCTGGATTGCTTTTGTTACCAAATCCATGGATGCACCATCACTTGAGCGTGAGTCATATACGGATGATTTCTTTGTCGGATTTTTTATCCTATTATTTAACTCAAACTGAGCCGCAGTGAAAATACTTTCAAATTCCATTCTCAACCTTCTATGCAATTATTAAAATCAGGGATGATATTAGCATTAAAATTAATGTGTTCTTCAAACACCACACTGCTCTTTTATGACAGACATATTTTTTATCTAAGGAATTAGATAAATTATATTGTAAATCACACATGCTAACAATAAGGTCATCTCTCGTAACACTTAGAACTTCAGTCTTATATTCTTCAGCATTGAAATTTGTATAAATATCCACAAAAGAATAAATGTTTTTTGTTTTACTTTTATCAGTATTAGGTATTAGAGTCTTTGATATAAGCAACAAGGCAAAAAATAGCAGCAGCAATTCAGCAAATAGTAATATCGAGAATACTAACTTAACATGAGGAACGGTACTTGTGTTCAAGAATTCATAAAAATGGCTTGCATTAGCAATAATTAAGGCTAATATTGCGGTGGTGAATGTTAATATAACAGTCGATTTTGTGTTTGCGTAGTTGTGAAATCCATCTGTTCTAGTGATGACCTTGCACATTAAATCTAACCGGTCTAAATCTTTTGGACCATCAGCCATAAGTTTTCCCTTTTAACTCTCATGTGGCTAACAAAGCTGGTTGCAACGGGAAGCCCGTATAGAAGTAACCTATACCAAAAACAATCCCGATTAGTCAATCGGCAGCAGAACCATAGACTATAGATGCAATCCTTAGTATTAGAAATGCAATAGTAACATAGGTTGCTTGTGGGTTTCACCCCCCTAGTTTTAGATATAAACTGAAATATCCGCATAAACTCCCGCTATCCTACAACTATCAGTCAGCCTTTTGAAATTGGTACAAAGAATGTGTCGATTCCTTGCTCTATTCTGCCTTTAAAAATAGTGTAGATATAACTTATTTCTGTTGTGGGCACTCATATGAAGAACTATGCCGCAGTTATGGTTCCTTTTTAGAACCATGCATAAAATTAAAAATCAAAATAAATCTATAAATCAGTGAATTGAATAACTAATTACAGGGACCCCAGCCCAAAATTCTTTGTTGATGGTCACCAGAGCCTGATACGAAGTCCTGAAAGCCCGCACGGCGCAAGCCTGGCGGGCTTTTTTGTGCCCCTATTACGCCTAACATGCCCCACCCCCTTGACGCTGGATAAAAACACAGTATAACTACACTCCTACCCACTACACTTAGGATCACAAACCCATGTTCGTCGAGCTGGTATATGACAAACGCAACTTTGAAGGACTGCCTGGCGCGAAAGAGCGCATCCTGAACGAATTGGCCAAGCGGGTGCATCGCATCTTCCCCGATGCCGAGGTGCGCGTTAAGCCGATGATGACGCTGCCGGGCATCAACACCGATGCCAGTAAGCATGAGAAAGAACAAATCAGCCGTGCTGTTCAGGAAATGTTTGAAGAAGCCGAGATGTGGCTCGCTGACGAGTAACAGATGGGCACGAAACCACTCTCCCGGATCCCACAGTCCGGGAATGTCACTCTCCTGATACCCCGTTAATTATTATGACTATTAAGGCGATTATCATCACTCCGTACTGCCCTCGCCCTGTCATAAATTCACGCAGATAAAAGATGCGTTTCGTTTACACCGCACTGAATCCCGTCATCCCCTCAGCTGAATAAAAAGCCTGCATTAATTTTGCGTGTTAGTGATACGAAAAGCGGCGCAAATAAGGTATAAAAGCCGCATGAAAATCCCAAA
>RCUO01000404.1_pt1 | contig 22157 bp, 17 predicted proteins | sample 2166161 | NCBI WGS metagenome assembly RCUO01 (sample SAMN09932617, study PRJNA488358) | compost metagenome | feature: garden; material: soil; isolation source: compost soil in cyclohexanecarbonitrile-enriched culture | place: Germany: Experimental Botanical Garden Goettingen | collected 2016-01-27
CTACACTCATTATCAATTATTGTAATTCGAAAACAGGCTAAAAAGCAAATGACTTCTGCATCACCCGTTTACACACCGGATCAAGTTGGGTATATTGAATATGAATTTAACCTACATACAGAAACCGGGGTGCGTTTACCTTGAAAAAATGGATTTCTCCGGCGCTGCTGATAATCACCTTTATCTTAAGCGCGATCGGACACTACGCGAACTGGGACCACACACTGCAGTTCGTATTATCCGCGATTGCGGTTGTTTTTGTGGCCGGCTTTCTCGGCAGGGCAACCGAAAGTGTGGCCCACTATGCCGGACAGCGGCTGGGGGGCTTTCTTAATGCCACCTTCGGAAATGCCGCTGAACTGATCATCGCCTTTTTCCTCGTAAAGGAAGGTCTGTTCGACATGGTCAAGGCAAGCCTGACCGGATCCATTATCGGCAACCTGCTGCTGGTACTGGGCCTAAGTATTTTTGCAGGCGGAATGAAGTTCAAAATCCAGAATTTCAATGTTACCCTCGCAGGGCTCAACGGCTCGCTGATGATCGTGGCGGTCATCGCCCTGTTTGTCCCGGCCATGTTCTTCAACACCCATTCCATCACCGAGCGGGACACCGATGTGCTCAGCCTCGTTGTGGCCGGACTGCTGATTGCCGCTTATATGGCCTGGCTGGTCTTCTCCATGATTACGCACAAAAAATATCTGGCTGATGTAACGGATGACTCCGCCGAGGAACTGCCTAACGAGCATGCGCCTGTCTGGTCCAAGGGCAAGTCCATCTTTTATCTGATTCTGGCAACAGTCATGGTCGCTTTTGTCAGTGAGTGGCTGGTAGGCACACTTGAGACCCTGACTGAGCGCTTCGGCTTCAGCGAGCTGTTCGTCGGCGCCTTCCTTGTCGCAATCATCGGTAATGCAGCCGAGCATAGCGCGGCGATCATGCTGGCGATGAAGAACAAGATGGGCGCCGCAGTGGAGATAGCCGTCGGCAGCAGTCTGCAGATCGCCCTGTTCGTGGCGCCTGTCCTGATTTTCGCCAGCTATTTCATGGGTAATACAATGGATATTGTCTTTACGACCATAGAAATTGTTGCGATCGCCGTCTCTGTGTTTATTGCCAAGTCTATTATACAGGATGGTGCAACCAACTGGTATGAAGGCTTACTGCTGCTGGCAGTGTATTTAATACTGGGCGTGTCCTTCTATCTAGTATAGACTTGTTTCTCCACTCTCTCACCGCAACAAAAAACGCACATGAGCGGTCTTTAGTCCCTCATGTGCGTTTTTATGATCAGTACAGGCGGTCGCTTAGTTCTCGCGTTCGTTGGCTTTCTTATTCAACGCCTCGTACAGCACAGCCAAATTGCGTTCCAGCTCACTCAGTACCTGCTTGCCCGTGAACTCAGGCACAAGCCCTGCTCTGACCGCAAAATCGACCTCTCTTGAAAAGCCGTACATCTGGGTATCCAGCACTTCCTCATAGAGAGGGCAGTAACGAGTCGCCAGATTCTCCATCTGCACTTCGATGAGCTTCTGAATTTTATCGGCATCTTCGTGTAGAAGAGTAATTGCTTTGAGATTAAGCTGTTCCTGCAAATCCGATGAAGTCATGCATTATCCCCCCCATGTCCAAAAGTTACAGCTATTAATGCTATTTAATTTAATATTAGTCGAAATTGAGAGCCAATACAAGAATTCAGTTTGCAGCAAGCAAAAAAACGCCCCGCCGTTCCCGGCAGGACGTCTTTGAGGTTGCCCGATTACTCAGCAACAACAGTAAAATTCAGACCATGTTTGGAAAATACTTCGCTCATCGCTTTTTTTGCTTCTTCGGCATCAGTGCCATGTACATGAAGTTCGTAGCTTTGACTGGAAACCAGAGTTGTAAACAACCCGAGGATGCTCTTAACGTCAATGTACTTGTTGTCCGCCTGAAGAACGATAGATGAGTTGAACTGGCTTGCCGTTTGGGCAATATCCACGATTGCCGCATTGGTACTGGACATAGGAATCCCTCCGCAACTTGATTAGAAAAACTTAGTACGCTTGTTCATTTGTAACCAATTCCATGATACCTTGAATCCGCTTACTCACGCAAGATGTTTTCTTTTGATTACATTTTATTTCAGATTTTCCGGGTTCAGACCTGTAAGTTCCGGAATCACAAAAATACCGTCCTTGCGGATCAGCACATCATCAAAATAAATCTCGCCGCCGCCGTATTCCGGACGCTGAATCAGCACGAGGTCCCAGTGAATTGAAGAACGGTTGCCGTTATCGGTCACATCGTACGCCTGACCCGGTGTGAAATGCAGGCTGCCTGCAATTTTTTCATCGAACAGGATGTCCTTCATCGGATGCAGAATATAAGGGTTAAAGCCAATAGCAAATTCTCCGATGTGGCGCGCACCATCATCAGAGTCAAGAATTTCGTTAAGACGTGCGGTATCATTGCTGGTTGCCTCGACAATTTTGCCGTTTTCGAAGCGGAATTTCACATTTTCAAAAGTGATTCCATTATACAGAGTCGCTGCATTATAGCTGATTGTACCATTGACAGAATCACGGACAGGAGCGCTGTAGACTTCGCCGTCAGGAATATTTTTCTGGCCTGAGCATTTCTCTGCACCGATTCCCTTAATGGAGAAGGAAAGCTCTGTTCCGGGACCTGTGATGCGCACCTTGTCTGCTTTCCGCATAAGACCGGCAAGCGCATCCTGGGCCTTGTCCATTTTGGCGTAATCCAGGTTACATACCTCAAAGTAGAAATCTTCAAAAGCTTCGGTAGTAGTGTTGGCCAGCTGAGCCATGCTCGCGTTAGGATAACGGAGAACTACCCATTTGGTGTGCTTAACCCGCTGCTCGCTATGTACCGGATGTGAATACAGGGAGTTGTAGAGCTTCATATTTTCTTCCGGCACATCAGCCAGATCGTTGACATTCTCGCCGGCACGGATGCCGATATAGCAATCCATCTGCTTCATGCGGTTCAGGTCAATCTCAGCCCAGGTCTTAATCCCTTCAGGGGTTGCATATTTAAGCATACTGCGCAGGACAGTACGGTCTGTCAGCTGGACAAAAGCGTTACCTCCGGCTTTACCGACCTCCTCCACAACCGCCTTAATCAAATCTCTTTCGCTGCCGATCATTTCGACCAGCACATTTTCGCCCGGCTGCACGTCTACGGAATAACCCACAAGGTTTGCCGCCAGCTTTTGAATTCTTGGATCCTTCATCCTGCTCTCTTCCTTCCTCTTACATAAAAATTGGCATACCGTTCTATTGTAGCACGCCCTCTACCCAGCGCAAGGCTTTATGTCAGGTCGTTCTTCACCCTTTTATTGATACCCGTAAAAATCAACCTTGGTCACAAAGGCCTCCTCGGCAGAAGTACCGGACGCTCCCGGATAACGGACAGTACGCGTCCAGGTTAAACGCTTGGGCAAATTCCGTCTTGTGTCCACCTTCAAAAAATAGACAGACGTCACTTCAGCCTTGTCCAGCTTCTGCTTAAGCTCCCCGCTCTTCCGCAGCCATAAATTATTCATCGCTGACCTGACGTCAGCCGGCTGTGCCGCATAACCCGCATCTGAAGTCCCGGGGCGGACGGCTTGCATTTCCTGCTCCAGCTGCTGCACCAGCTGCTGTTTGGCGGCTGCAGAGCTGAGTCTGACCCGCAGCACCCGGCTGCCTCCGGCAGAGCCCGCCTCCTCGGTTACCTCCTTATCCTTCTCCTGCAGCTCTTCCAGCTGGCGAAGAGGATTTAGTGCCGCGAGCGTTCCGGCGCCTTCCTGCAGAGCGGCCGGCTGATGCGGCTTCCATTCTCCGTCCTTTTTCACCAGGCTGGTATAATAGGTGGAGCCTGCCGTCCCGCTCTGTTCAAGCTGCTGCAGCCTCTGTCCTGCTGCAGCCTCCGGCCCTCCCTTCCCGTCTGGCAGCAGGGAATACAGACTGACCCGGTTATGATCCTGCAGCTTGCCTCCGTAATATAACGCGGATTCTTCCACCGGCTTGCCGGCAACGAGAAGCGCAGCGGAACCTTCAAAGGATACAGCATCCCTGCCGTCCATACCGGCCAGAGCCAGATCGAGATCCTCCGCTGCCGGCCTGCCGTCTCCAAGACTGCAGCCGCTGAGCAGCAAGATAGCTGTTAACAGAGCCGTTTTAATCATCTTCATATATGAAAGACATCCCTTTTGTTATATTTTCAATTTCAATCTATATAGGTTCTCCTTTACCCGTGCGCTTATACGTATGTTTCATGCAAACAAAAAAAGAATCCGCTCGGCCTGTGCCTAAGGATTCTTTACACTGATATCCGTATTTTTACTGTCAATGATGACCTGGTTACGGCCGTTGTTCTTTGCTTCGTACAGTGCCATATCAGCCCTGTAAAAAAGGGATTCGACGCTAACCCGGTCATCTGTCCAGCTCCATTCAGCAATCCCGCAGGATACCGTTACACGAGGCTCCGTCTCACCCATAACCCGTTTGCGGATCCGTTCTGCCACGTATAGGGCCTGCTGGACGCCAAGCTGCGGAAGATAGACTGCCAGCTCCTCTCCGCCCCATCTTGCCGCAATATCACCCTGGCGGATGGAAGACTTCACGATCTCACTGACCTGCTTTAAAATTTTGTCGCCCTTCTGGTGGCCGTAGGTGTCGTTAACCATCTTGAACTGGTCGATATCGACTACAACAAGCGATCCGCAGAAGTCCTTGGTCTGCCGCTCTTTAATCTCCTCGTCGAGATAATGGCGGGCATACAGCCCGGTCAGACTGTCCCGGTTCGCCAGATAACGCACCTCTGCATGCAGGCGTGCATTGCCGACAGCCAGCCCGATATGGCCGGCCATAGCCTGCAGCAGACGGAAGCTGTCATAAGAGAAGAAATGCGGCTCCCGGTGGGTCAGCATTATGGCTCCCCGTATCTCGCCGCCCACATTAAGCGGTGTTGCAATCGCCGATTGCGACTGCGTTGCTGACATTAGCCTTGAATGGATGCCTTCCGCACTGCTGTACTCCGATAAAATAAGCGGTTCTCCTGTACCATACACTTTCCCGCCCAATCCCTTGCCCGTATCAATAATCTCCCCGCACAGCGGAGGGTAGTTGCAGGCAATTGCCTCAAGCCCCCCTTTTTCTTCATTCAAGTGCAGAATACAGCAGTAATCAGCATCAAACATCTCCAGCAGCTCTTCATTGGCATACTGAAAAATATCCCCCAGGCGCAGGCTCTGATTCAGCCGCTGGGTCAGCTCACTCATCATCCGCAGTTCACGGATCAGCTGATTGGAACGCTCGTACAGCTTGGCGTTCTCAAAGGCCGTCCCTGCAGTATCCGCCACCATTGTGAGGAAGCGCAGATCGACATCGGGAAAAGCAGGCTTGTCCAGCATCATATGAAACACACCGTACACACCCTGCTTTCCGCCAAGCGGCAAGCCGATCTCCACAGAATTGGTATCCCGTCCGGCATGGAGTGCCACACGCCCGTCCTTAAAGGCCTTGGCGCAGACATTATCCGCATCCCAGTACAGCGGCAGCGGCTTCACCTGCGGGTGGGTACTGCGGTGGTCCTGCGACATGAACAGCTCCAGCCGCGCACCCGGATACATTGCTGAAATACTGTCAATGACCTCTGTCAGCACAGCATTGACATCGATGTTGTCGTGCATCCGTTGGACAATCTGGAACAGCAGCGACCTCCGGTTACTTTCGCGCTCGGCATGCTGATGGACCCCTGCCAGATCGGACACAAACACATATTCAAACCTGCGGTAAAAACAGGTCTGGTAATGAAGTGCCATTGCTTCTGCCGTATGCCGCCCGCCCTGTATGTATTGTTCTTCCGGCATAACACAGCCCAGCAGGGCAAATATTTCACCTTTACTTCTGGTGAAGACAGGAATCATCAGCAGTATGAGACCGGAATTCCCCTCCGGATTCTCCGCCGTGAGCACGGAGATTTCCCGTGTACGCAGACTTCCGGCAGCCGCCGCCTCCCACTCCTTCTTCCATTGGCTGCCCTGTTCACCAGCTGTGTCTGCCGTTTCAACCCATTTACCATTAGAATTCAGTACGCACCATTCCCAAGAGCGGGCAAACGGCAGTACAGCCAGCCCGCACCATTCCCTGAAGCTCTCTGCAAGCAACTGGCCTGCGTAAGGGAAATCATAGGATACAATATCCGTCTCCCTTAGCCATGCGGCGGGATCACCTGGCTCTCCGCTTGCTTGCATAGTGTCCTGCAACAGCATACGTGTGTCTCTATGACCGTATGCTTCCTGTTCCGGCATAACTTGGATCCCCTTTACATCAAATTAAAAATAATATTATCCGATAACATCTAATTAGCTATATTTTACTCTCTTTCTGGCTGTAATGCATTATATTTTCCTAAAACCCGGGATTTTTTTTAGGACCAAAGAACTAACGACAAAGATAGACAAAATCTTATTAAATAAGAGCTTGACTTTACCTGTTCTTTGCATATAATATTTATTGTTGAACAAGACTGATAATAAGTCTTACTTGGGCGTAACGTTGTGTCACCCTCACGCATCCCGTTACTGTCAGGGCAGCGGCTGAACTTCCCTGACAGAGTGAAACCAAATACACGCTTTCACGAATACGGTTGCGGCACAAATAGGCCCTACCATGAAATTTCAATTATAAAGGAGTCTACTATAACATGGCACGTTACACCGGACCTAAATTCAAACTCAGCCGCCGTCTGGGCATTTCCCTTAGCGGTACAGGCAAAGACCTGAAACGCCCTTTCCCACCAGGACAGCACGGCGCTAACCAACGCAGAAAAGTAAGTAACTACGGAATGCAGCTTTTGGAAAAACAAAAACTCCGTCACATGTACGGCTTGGGTGAAAAGCAGTTTAAAACTCTCTTCACTAAAGCTCAAAAGATCCAGGGTATCGCGGGCGAAAACTTCATGTTCCTGCTCGAAAGCCGTCTGGACAACCTGGTTTACCGTCTTGGATTTGCTAACTCCCGTGCAGGCGCACGTCAGCTGGTATCCCACGGCCACGTAACCGTTAACGGCAAGAAAGTCGACATCGCTTCTTACCGCGTAAGCGTTGGCGATGTAATCGGTCTTCGTGAAAGAAGCCGTTCCATGAAATCCATCAAGGAAGCTCTGGAAAACCGCAATCACCTTCCAGCTTACCTGGAATATGCTGATGCAGCATTCGAAGGCAAATATGTTCGTTTGCCAGAACGCGCTGAGCTGACCCAAGAAGTTGACGAGAAGCAAATCGTCGAGTTCTACAACCGTTAAGATTCATACATCAAAGCCTCCGGTTCCCCGGAGGCTTTTTTGCGTCATCTAGTATATATATTTTGCAGGCGGGCTGCCCTAACCAAGACTCAGCCTGGCGAGCTTTCTTTTGCCAACCTGGATTATATCACCCTCCTGCAGCTGTACCGATCCGCCTGTATCCGTCTGCTTCACCCCGTTAAGCTTAACAGCCCCCTGCACGATCAGACGCCGGGCCTCGCTATTCGATTCGGCAAAACCCGCCACTGCCAGCAGTCTGACCAGCTTGAGCCCTCCGTCCTCCAGCTCTTCGGCAGCAACTCTGCAGGTTGCGATATCCTCCGGCAGGGCACGCTGCTGAAAGACTGTTATAAAGTGCAGCTGAGCGGCATCCGCGGCTTCTGCACCGTGGTACAGCCGTACCAGGGTATGAGCAAGACGCATTTTTACATCCCGCGGGTGGACTGCCCCTGCATCCACAGCCTGCCTGAGCGAAACCAGCTCATCATTGCTGAGGTCCGTCGCCATTTCATAGTATTTTAGCATCAGCTCATCAGGCACGGACATCGTTTTTCCGTATATATCGTTTGGCGCTTCATCAATGCCTATGTAATTACCGAGGCTTTTACTCATCTTCTTGACTCCGTCCAGTCCTTCAAGCAGCGGCATCAGCACAACGGCCTGCGGCTCAGCACCATACTCTTTCTGCAGTGTACGGCCCATCAGAATATTGAACTTCTGGTCTGTTCCGCCAATTTCGATATCCGTTCCGTTGGCAACAGAATCCATACCCTGCATCAGCGGGTAGAAGAACTCATGGACACTGATGGCCTGACCGCTCTGAAAGCGTTTGGTGAAGTCATCACGCTCCATCATCCGCGCCACCGTGACTTTCGCCGCCAGATTGACTACCTCCGCAAAATCCATCGGGCTGAGCCAGTCTGAATTGTAGAGAAGCTTTGTTTTGAGAGGGTCTAGAATCTTGAAAATCTGCTTACTGTAGGTTGCGGCATTACGCTGAACATCCTCCTCACTAAGCTGTCTGCGTGTTTCCGATTTGCCTGTCGGGTCGCCGATCCGGCCCGTAAAATCCCCGATAATCAGCTGCACCTGATGTCCAGACTCCTGGAACTGCCGCAGCTTGTGCAGTACAACCGTATGCCCTATGTGAATATCCGGCGCCGACGGGTCCAGTCCCAGCTTGATATTCAAAGGTACTCCTGCCGTCACTGACTTCATCAGCTTCCTTCTCAATTCTTCCACTGGTATGATTTCTGCCGCCCCCCGTACTGCCGTTTCCAGCTGGCGCTCCACCTCCTGCTGCTGCGCAGGGGTCAATTCTCCCCATTCCATCCCGTATCCTCCTTATAAATACTTCTGTGCACAACGCAAAAAGAGCCTTTCACTCATCCCTAAAGGGACGAGCAAAAGACTCGCGGTACCACCCTAATTAAGAATCTCTGCAGCGTATACGGCAGCAGATTCTTCGCTCCATTGTTATAACGGGGATGCCCCGGTTCCGGACTACTGACAGGCGCTGCTTACACACCTGATGTTCCTCCGTACAGCTCCGGACTGTAATTCAAAGGGGCCTGCTGCCGGTTCGCACCATCCACCGGCTCTCTGAAACACATGGCTTGCCTTCTACTGATGTCCTTCAATGCTTTTCTGATATCCAATTAAGTTATTTTATACCACGTCTGGTTTTGGAAAGTCAACCGTGCCGTAAACCGACTTTCCGCCAGAAGCGCATTCAAAACCGGCAAATTGTGCTATAATAGTTCCGTTAAAAGGAGGATTATCGTCGATGGTTGAGGAGAAAAAGAAGAAGACCGCAAAACAGCGTCCCCCGCGCAGATCCTGGCTCCGCAGGTTCGGTTCAGTCGTAAAGTGGATGTTCATACTTGGCATCCTGGGCCTTCTGTTTGCCGGCGGCGCAGTGGCAGGCTACGTCACTTCCATAGTGAAGGAAGATCCTGTACGCTCCGAAGAATTGATTCAGCAGCAAGTCAGCCAGAACGCCATCACCGGCTTTGCTTATTTCCGTGACGGCCAGCCGATTGGTCAGCTCCGCACCGAAGAAGACCGCCGGCTTATTGAATTTAATGATATCCCGCAGCTGGTAATTGATGCCGTCCTCGCCATTGAGGACAATAGTTTCTACGACCATGTAGGAATAGATTTCAGCGGTACCCTGCGTGCCGTCAAGCAGAAGCTGCTTAACGAGTCTGTCCAGACAGGAGGCAGTACACTGACCCAGCAGCTGGCCAGACGCGTGTTCCTCAGCCTGGACCGTACAGAGGACCGCAAGGTCAAGGAAATTCTGCTGTCGCTGCGGCTGGAGCGTTTTTTGTCTAAAAACGAAATTCTAACGGCCTATCTCAACAAGGTGCCGTTTGGTAACGGCTCCAACGGCTACAATGTATTTGGCATCAAGGCGGCAGCCAAAGGCATATTCGGGCTGGATGATCTTGATAAGCTTAATATCGCCCAAGCCGCTTATCTGGCCGGGCTCCCTCAGCTTCCCTCCAAGTATTCCGCCTTTAGTGGTATCGGCGAGTTTAACGAAACCGCCTTCGGCCGGGCCATGGACCGCCAGAAGCTGGTGCTGCGCCGGATGCTTGAAGAGAACAAGATTACTACAACACAGTACAATGAAGCCCTGCAGTTTGACATCAAGGCCTCACTGGCTCCGTATACGAAGAAAGCCTATGCTACCTTCCCTTATCTGATGATGGAAACGGAACGCAAGGCTGCAGCTATCCTATTGTCCCTCAACGAGGGCAAGAACGGTACCGAGGGCACGGAGAGCACCGCGGTCTCCGGAAACGATACTGTGCTGCTAGAGGAAGCACGCCAGCAGCTGATGACGGGCGGCTACCGCGTCTACACAACAATTGACAAAAAAGTGTACAGCGCCATGCACAGCGTTTCAGAGAACAGTGACAATTTCACGAAGGACAGTGAATCAAGAGGCAAAGAGCAGACGGCCGGTATGCTGATCGACAACAAGACCGGGGCAATTCTCGGTATGATCGAAGGCCGCGACTTCAATATCGAGCAGATGAACTATGCTACACAGATGATACGCCAGCCGGGGTCTACCATGAAGCCGATTGCCGCCTATCTGCCTGCGCTCGACAGCGGACTGATTCAGCCTGCCAGCATCCTGGACGATGCGCCTATTATCCTGAAAGACGGCTCCAAAGGCTTCCATATTCCCAAGAATGCCAATAACCGCTATCAGGGACTGGTTACTGCACGTTATGCGCTTAACAAATCGCTTAACCTGCCGGCACTGAAGCTGTTCAACGATAAGGTCGGCATCGAGGAATCCTGGGCTTTTACCAAGAAGCTGGGAATCACGACAATCCAGGATAATGATTACAGCGCACAGACCGGGGTTATCGGCGGCTTGCGTTATGGTGTGTCCGTCGAGGAACTAACCAATGCCTATGCTTCCATCGGCAACAACGGTGCATTTAATGATGCCTATATGATCGAGAAGATCGTGGATTTCCAAGGTAAAATTATTTATCAGCATAAAGTGAATCCGGAGCAGGTATTCTCTGAGCAGACCGCCTATCTGATGACAGATATGCTGCGTACAGTTATCACAGAAGGTACAGCCAGCACTGTAAAAAACAATTACGAGCACTTCAAGGACGTGCCGATCGTCGGTAAAACAGGCTCTACCCAGAACTACGGGGACGTCTGGTTCATGGGCTATACGCCGGACGTGACGCTTGGCATGTGGGTCGGCTACAAGGAGCAGATTAATACGCTTCAGGGCGATACCCAGAAACGCCAGGCGCAGACGCTCTGGACAAAGGTTTTGAATGCCGTAATTGAAAGGCAGCCGGAGCTCTTCGTGACCAAGGAGTTTGCCCAGCCTGAAGGGATTGTCAAGAAGACTGTCTCTGCCTACAGCGGCAAGCTGCCGACAAAGCTGACTGACAAGTTCACCACTGATCTGTTCAATGCTAAATATGTGCCGACCGACAGTGATGACGGCATCTCCAAAGCCAAATATATTACTTACAGCGGTGTGAATTATCTGCCTCTGGAAGGCACGCCGGACGACTTCCTCAAAGAAAAGATTGTCGTCAAGCGGGAGAAGCCGATTCAGGATCTTATCAAGGAGCTGCTGGCGGCATTCGACGGGATGAAGGAGCATGAATCTCTGGCCTACTATATGCCGGCTGATGCCAAAACCGACTTCCCGACCGAGGTAGATCCACGTGTAGACGACGGAAATGCTCCGGCAGCGCCAGGTAGCCTCAGCGTGTCGTACAGCACAGGCAAAGCGGTTATCAGCTTTGCTCCAAGCAGCTCTTCTGATGTAGTGGGTTACCGCCTCTACCGTTCCTTGAACGGCGGTGCATTCCAGAAGCAGTCTGTGATCTCTGCAGGGGAGAACACGGTCTTTACCCCGGGTACTCCGCAAAGTGTCAATGCCACCTTCTATGTGACCGCTGTGGATGTCGCCGGGCATGAGACAGCTTCAGGCAGTATTGCCGGCGGCACGGTCCCTACACCTGAGCCAACCCCTACGCCGGAAGAACTGCCTGGAGCAGAAGCGACGCCGGAGGGCGGAATTCTGCCTGGCGGGACGGAAGAGGATCCGGGAATGATTATCGTGCATCCGCCGGGCAACGAAGAAGTGCCGGCCGGCGGTGCCAATAATGCCGGCAGCAGCAACACGCCGTAATCTATAGAACACATAAAACACCGGTAACCCGCAATAATGGGTACCGGTGTTTTTACTGACTATTGGTCGTGGCTCTGGCTATTAGTCTTCAATCGTGGATAAATCACCGGCAGGAAGTTCCAGCTCCCAGGCCTTCAGCACCCGGCGCATAATTTTGCCGGAGCGGGTCTTGGGCAGCTTCTCCCTGAACTCAATTTCACGGGGCGCCGCATGTGCAGACAGCCCTGCTTTAACAAAGGAAGCAATTTCCTCCTTTAGCTCAGGTGTAGCCCTATACCCTTCTCTCAGTGAAATAAAGGCCTTAATAATCTCTCCGCGCAGCACATCTGGTTTGCCAATAACCCCTGCTTCTGCAACCGCGGGATGCTCTACAAGCTTGCTCTCAACCTCAAACGGGCCGATCCGCTCTCCGGAGGAGTTAATCACATCATCAATCCTGCCCTGAAACCAGAAATATCCCTCATTATCCACATAAGCGGAATCTCCCGAGATATACCAGCCTGGAATGCGAAAATATTCATCAAATTTAGCTTTATTGTTCCAGATCATCCCCATCATGGACGGCCAGGGTGTACGGATCGCCAGGTTGCCCATGGAATAGGGCGGCAGCACATTGCCCCTGTCATCGAGAATGGCTGCCTCAATACCGGGCAGCGGGCGTCCCATGGACCCCGGTTTTATATCCATCCCCGGGTAGTTGCAGATAAGCTGGGCACCGGTCTCCGTCATCCACCACGTATCGTGGATACGCTGGCCGTACACCTTATCCCCCCAGCGGACCACCTCCGGATTCAGCGGTTCCCCAACCGACAGCACATGTCTGAGGCTGCCCAGATCGGCACCCTGCAGGCTGTTCTCACCTGCTCCCATCAGCATACGGAATGCCGTAGGTGCACTGTACCAGACTGTGACAGCAAACCGCTCAATCGTCCTATACCAGTCCCTGGGGCTGAAGCGCCCGCCCCGGACTATGTTGGTAACACCGTTCAGCCAAGGCGCGAATATGCCGTATGAGGTGCCTGTAACCCATCCTGGATCTGCAGTACACCAATAGATATCCTCAGGACGCAGATCGAGCACGATTCTCCCCGTGTAATAATGCTGGATCATTGCCCTCTGCAAGTGATAGACACCTTTGGGCTTCCCGGTTGACCCTGATGTATAATGCATGATCAGGCCATCCTCCAGCGTCAGCCATTCCGGCTCCAGCTCTGCTGAGGACACAGCCATCTCTTCCTCATAGCTGATTACCCCCTTATCGGCCGCACTGTTCCGGCCTACAACGATAATATGCTTCAGCTCAGGCAGTTCATCACGGCGCACACGCTGCAGCAGCTCTGGTGTGGTGACAAGCGCAACTGCCCCGCTGTCCTCCAGCCGGTCTTTGACGGCAGTTTCCATGAATGCCTCGAACAGCGGTCCCGCAACCGCTCCAACTTTTAGAATTCCGACCAGACTGAAATACAGTTCCGGGCAACGCGGCATAAAGATAAACACCCGGTCACCTTTGCCGATGCCGTATTTGCGCAGAATATTTCCGAACTTGCCAGATTGCTCCTGCAAGCCGGCAAAGGTATACCGCTCCTCCCGGGAAGAATCACTATAGATCAGAGCAGTGACAGCACCCCGCCCTTCCGCTACATGACGGTCTACCGCCTCGTGAGCCATATTGACTTTTCCCGTATGATGCCAGGAAAAGGTCTGCTCTACATCCTCCCACCGGAATTGTTCGACAGCCAGGGAATAATCATTCATGTTCGCCTGCTGCACACGGCCCGGCAAAATTTCATTGTGGACTTGCCCCATTACTCTTGCCTCCCCTGCTGGATTGATTTAAGCTTTAAGGGCGGGATTTCAAGTTCGCCATGACTGTCAACGTAACAATTATGAATATTTTGTGTCGGAATCAGTATAGCACAGCAAACGGTTACATTCCATAATTTAGTTGAAGGGGAGGAGCCTATTCATGGAGCACCGCAAAATCCCTGTTTCACAACGGATTGTACATAACAATACTAACATCAGCGTCTGCGGCCCTGTAACTTCCGCGTTCTTACAGGATCTTGCGATTCATCCCGATCTCGATGCCTTCCGCAGACCGCATGAACAGCTGGAAGCGCTGATAGAAATCGCAGCATTGCCCGAAGGCAGAGTTATTGCCGCGGTCTCTAATAGTCTGCTGCTCGGTTACATCACTTTTCATTATCCGGATGAAATGGAGCTCTGGTCTCAGGGGAATATGGCAGATCTGATTGAGCTCGGGGCGATAGAGGTAGCTGACGCCTATAGGGGAGGCGGTCTCGGCAAGCAGATGCTTGCCGCCGCTTTTGAAGAAGGACAGCTGGAGAACTGCATTGTGTTCACTACTGAATACTACTGGCACTGGGATCTAAAAGGCAGCGGACTGGATGTGTGGGCATACCGGAGTATGATGGAGAGGCTAATGAAACCGGCTGGTATGGTCTGGTATGCCACCGATGATCCGGAGATCTGCTCACATCCGGCCAACTGCCTGATGGTCAGGATCGGACGGGAAGTCCCTTTGTCTTCACAGGAGACCTTTGACAGAGTCCGGTTCAGGCAGCGCTTTATGTATTAGGCTTCAGGGTATGAATCTAGAGCGCCTGTAGCATATATTCAAGAATGGCATGGGAGCGCCGGGAGGCCGTTACTGTAAATTCACGGTAGTTCACATGGGCCGACCCGTCGGCCTTATCGGACATTGAACGGATAATGACGAACGGAACAGCGTTCATATAGCACACCTGGGCAACAGCCGCCCCTTCCATCTCCGCGCAGGCGCCGTTCAGCTCTTTATATAAGCTTTCTACCACGCTGCTGCTGGCAATGAACTGATCTCCGGAAAGCACAGTTCCCGTAACAAAATGCTGTTCTAGCTCGATACATGCTTTTTCTGCAAGCTTCACCAGCACCGAGTCCGCATTAAAGACAGATACCTCCTGATAAGGAATGACACCTCTTGAGTAACCCAGTGCAGTTGCATCCATATCATGCTGGATACATTCCTGGGAGATTACAATATCACCGATATTCAGACCGGGATGAACCGCTCCCGCAACCCCTGTGAACAGTACCTTCGACACTCCAAACTGACCGATTAGAATTTGTGTGGTTACTGCCGCATTCACCTTGCCGACACCCGACTTGCAGAGAACCGCCCTTTTTCCGAAAATATCACCGGTATAGTAGCTTACTCCCGCCTTGACCGTAGTCTGCTTGTTCTCCATGCTGCTAAGCAGCAGCTCAATCTCCTCATCCATCGCACCGATTAATCCGATAATCTCATTCACTATGTATCCCTCCATTATGCTCAGGCAACATAAAAAGCTCCCGAAGGAGCTTTCCATATACCACTATAAAAAAACTTATTTGTTGACGTGATTAACAGACAGGCGGAGAATCGTCTCATGCGGTAAAATAACCCGCGGGTTCTCAACGGTCTCCTTCTTCATCAGCTTGGTCAAAAGTCTCATTGCCACCGCACCGAGATCGTACATCGGCTGAGCTACAGTTGTCAGCAGAGGACGAACCATGGAAGCCATGCGGATGTTGTCTACGCTGATGATTGAGAAATCATCAGGGACCTTCAGACCCTCATCCTGAATGCTGTGGATAGCACCAATCGCCATTTCATCCGTTGCAGCAAAGATTGCTGTCGGCTTCTTCTTAAGGCCGAGGAAATACTTCATTGCTTCGACACCGGATTCGTAACGGTAGTTGCCGATTCGTACCAGATCCTCCTGGTACTCAATTCCTGCCGCTTCCAATGCTTTCTTGTAGCCGTGGAACCGGGCGTAGCCGTTGGCAGGGTCCTGCAGAGTTCCGCTGATCATTGCTATCTCACGGTGTCCGTGGCGGATAAGCGTATTCACAGCATCAAAAGCCGCAGTCTCATGGTCGATATCAACTGAAGGATACGTTCCCTTCTCATCGCGTGTTGCGCAGAGCACAATCGGAACCGCAGAGGTCTGGAAAGCCTGGATATGCTCATCTGTTACCGTTCCGCCCATGAAGAGCAGCCCGTCGACCTGCTTCTCCAGAAGCGTGTTAATTACACGGATTTCCTTTTCTTTGCGTTTGTCCGCATTACACAAAATAATGTTGTAATGATACATGTTCGCGATATCCTCAATCCCGCGGGCAATTTCTGCAAAAATCGAGTTGGAGATATCGGGGATGACTACACCGACAGTTGTTGTTTTCTTGCTGGCAAGACCTCTCGCCACGGCGTTAGGACGATAGCCCAAACGTTCAATTGCTTCAAATACCTTCTTCCGGGTCTGCGGCTTCACGTTAGGGTTATTATTCACAACCCGTGATACCGTAGCCATAGATACGCCTGCTTCGCGAGCTACATCGTAAATGGTTACCGTCAAATTACTCTCTCCATTGCGATAAATTTTATCGTTCGACTAATTAAAATTATGATACGATACTTTGTACAATTGTGCAATGATAACGCTTCATTTTCCTTTCAAAATTCTTTCAAAGGACTAAAAAGCGTATCCTGGCGCGGTTCTATCTCCAATTGCCTCATTAAAGCCCTCCACTGATTTCGGAGAGGCGGCTTCGGCTTCGGCGTTCATTCCCTTTGCTGTAATTTAACGAAAAATGCTGTAGACATCAACAAGGGGTTCTACCGAAATCAGCGATAATCTGAACCTGCTTCTATCGTAACAAAAAGTCCGTGAAAAATCCAACATTCGTGAAAAGTTTTCATTGATTTTGCAGAAAAATCTTTTCATTTCGCGTTTTCTGCCGACTGAATTGCCAATTGCGACAGTCTGGAGCCTGTTTCTTCCATCCATTGCAGATCAGCAAGCTCTACAGCCAGCCTGTACACATCAAGCAGCACATCAATCCGGGCCTGGACAGCCTTGCCTATGTTTTCTTCCAGTTCAGTGAACCCGCCGGGAAATACGCCAGCGCTGAAAACCTCCTTTAGCACATTTGCCCACTCATTACGTTCGGCAAAAGACAGCCGCCGCCGTGACATCGTAGGCTCCAGCTCACCGATCAGCTTGCCCAGTTCCTTCTTAATGGACGGCAACGGTTCATAACGGGAGCAGACTCCGCAGGTATATACCGGAACATGAGTGATTTTGGTCTTGGCGCTGTAGACCAGCGTGTGCATATGTATGGTCATGGCGCCGCCGCAGCCGCATGACTTTTTGAATAGGTTATCTTTTAACATCTCCTACACCTCAGGCTGAAATATTGAAAAACACAGAAACCCGCCTTTTCAATATGCTATATTCGACTTCATTCGCCTAAACTCCTTCCCATTTGCATAAAATGTTTTATTTGGCAACAAAGCAAATTATTACTTACTCAAAGATGACTTCATATTTTAAATTTGATAGAATGGATAGAATATTGTGATCTGAAGGGAGCTGCTGACAATGAGATTATCCGGTAAAAAGGTTATTGCGCTGGTTGATGAGGAGTTCGAGGATCTGGAGTTATGGTATCCGGTATACCGTGTCCGGGAAGAGGGTGCCGAGGTTCATCTCGCCGGTCTGGAGAAAGGCAAAACCTACACCGGCAAATACGGCGTGCCGGCTACAGCCGAATATTCCTGGGACGACCTGAATGCTGCCGATTATGACGGCATTCTTGTACCGGGCGGCTGGGCCCCTGATAAAATCCGCCGTTACAGCGCTGTTCTGAAGCTTGTTCAGGACTTCAACGCAGCCAAGAAGCCGATCGGCCAGATCTGCCATGCCGGCTGGGTGCTCATCTCCGCCAAAATTCTCGACGGCGTTACTGTAACCTCCACACCGGGTATCCGCGATGATATGGAGAATGCCGGAGCCATCTGGAAGGACGAGGCTGTCGTGACAGACGGACATATTATCTCCGCCCGCCGTCCGCCGGATCTTCCGCCTTACGGCAAAGCATTCTGCGATGCGCTGGCCGGAGAATAGGCTGCAGGTATATTTTCAAAGGACAAACAAGCCCTTCCTCATCTTCTGCTGTTGAGGTTAAGGGCTTGTTCTCGTTCTGTACAGCAGCTACTGACGGATATCAAGGGATACCTTCTGGTTAATAGGAGCCGGATAGCTGTATATAGTAAAGGTCAGCGGCTGGGCGTACTTATTGCTGCCTATTCCCAGGTAATTCTTCACAGGCACGGATTTCAGGTCCTTAGATGCCTGAGTCGGCGGAATAGCATACAGGCCCGGGAACGAATGAACCTGACCTTTTGCATCGGTAAACTCACTTTTTAGTATTAAGGAGTTATAAAATTTTTTCTTTCCCGGCTCCGTATTATGCTCCATAACCATTGTTGTTCCACTATCTGTTGCGTACATGGACACGGTTAAATTATCGTCAGGCGCTTTGAGGACCTGCTGCTTTTCCGTATCAATAACCACATTTAGTGCATCCTTATCCAGCGCCAGAATACCGTCTAGCTGCATTTTGAGCGGCTGCCCGGACCGGCTGTCATTGCCGAACACCAGAATTTCCTTGCCCTCAGCCACCAAGGTGCGAACCGGGCTGAAGCTTGAATACTCATCGTTACCGCCTAAATGAAACCGCGGATTAATTATAGAAAAGATTTGTTTGCTGTTCTGCTGGCTGTAGGTATACTGCAGATAGATACCGCTGGCAGCAGCATACACTTCATCAATATGAATTTCTTGTCCATCTACGGTGAGGGTTTTATTTTCACTCATGATTTCACCCGCTTGGGCCATCTTTTTCTTATCCAGCGTGATGGGAACGGACAGTTTTGCCAACGGCTTATCTACGACTACTGGAGCTGAAGGATGCCGTTCAAGCTCACCAATATTAAGCTCAAACGTGATATTGTCCGGGAGCGAGCCAAAGCCTCCGGCCCATTGCAATATTTCATAACTATACGTCGTACCTGTTGGTACTTCCCCGGTGTTTAAAGATATGCCATACGGATAGTTCACCGGAGAATAGCCTTTCCCTGCAAGCTGCAGCACATTTATCTGTGCTTTCTGGCCGGTATTATTGTGAAGTGAAAACAATAGAATAATCCCTTTGCGGTCTGCGGCAATTGCGTCTACTGTGAGTTCAAAACCGTTCTGCTCCGCCGTAACACCGCTGACAGGCTGTACCAGCCCCGCTTCAATGGCCGAAGCTACTGTAGTGTTGGCTTTTTCCAAATAGGGTATAAATAAAGCATTTGCCTGAGATGCTGCAGATGGCCCGCGGGCATTATGCGGCTCTATCTGATTGCCAATCCAGGGGAATGCAAACAGCAGCAAGGCAGCTGCCACAACCGCTACCCCCAGCAAATACTGCCTGCCTGCCGGGAAACGGTAACGGACCGGTCTGGAAACTCCGCTGCGGATTGCTGTATTCAATTTAATATCCGATACCTCACCCGCCTGTCCCGTGATTTCGGCAAAATACTCTTTTAACAGCTTATCCTCATTGCCAGCCATGTGCCGACCCCCCTTTCATCTTGTTCCGGAGCTGTTTAAGGCCTTTGTTAAGCCAGGTCTTGACTGTCCCCTCCGGCTTGCCCAGTACTTCCGCAATTTCTGCCAGCGTCATATCACGATAATATTTAAGCATAATTACCTGACGGTATTTCAGCTTAACGCTGTCGAGTGCCTGCTCCATATCCAGCTTGCGGTCACTAGTCATTACCATCACCTCACCGCTGGGGACATCAGCAGTCTTTACGGAAAGAAGACGCTTCCTCCGCTTCATTTCATCGTTGCAGCAGTTAATCAAAATGCGTGTTATCCAAGGTGCGAACCGTTGCGGGTCCTTCAGGCTTGTACGCTTGCTCCAGGCCCTGTATGTAGCTTCCTGCAGCATTTCCAGCGCATCCGGCTCACTCCTGAAATAGCTGTAGGCAATACCGTAAAGTATTTTCCGCTGTGCTGATACGAGACTGATAAAGGTCTGTGCTTCCTCTTTAGCCAGTTGGACCCGTTCAACTTCCATTAAACTTTCCATTCTCTGACTGGTCTCCCTCCTTCATGCTCCATTACTAAAAGCATCTTTTTGTACTTCTATCTATACTGACTACCGGAGCCCGGAAACGGTTTTAGTTATTTTCACGTCAACTCATAAGTGGGAAGGTAATGCAAAAAGGCCGGCGTACCCGCCAGACCCTTTAATGCTGTGTTAGACAATATGAACTATCTGATTCTAATACGGTCATCCCCGATGATCATACCCGGATAGGCAGATAACTTAAAGGTCAGCGGCTGCGGCAGCTTCTCTGTACCAAGTCTGAATCGTACTGTAGTAATTACGTTCGTGCCTTCGGTTCTTTGATCCCAGCCGAGTGTAGCGTTCTGATCCTCCGGGTTAACCAGCCAATGCCAAGTTCCTCCCCCATCCATGAAAGTGGAATCCAGAGAAAAACCCCTGATATCGGCATACTCTTCTTCCTCCGGCACTTGCATTGTCATATCCAATATCAGTTCATCAGGCTCCGCATTGACCATCTGATCTGATAAGGTCAGACGTTCGTCAGGAGCTTGTATGATTTCCCGGGTATCGCTGTTAATGATCAGATTAAGCCTCGCTTTGTCAATTGCATGCAAGCCTCCGATATCCATCCTGACCGGGTCCTTGGGGCGTATACTATCATTATGAAAAATGTAATAGATTTTACTGTCCGATGAAAAGTCCGCCGCTTTTGACAGCTCTTTCTCATGTTTCCCGGTACCCATGACTATGCCGAAGCCATCCTCACCGTATACGTCCAGATCCTTTCCTTCATACCCGGGATTCATGTAGATCCCCGTAGGTCCGAGATAGAGGTCCTTTATATTATAGGTGTAGCCGGCAATATTAAAGCCCTCCTCTAAAACAACTTCATCCCCCGCTGAATATTCTGCTGTTTCGTCTAAGTCTATAACCGCACCCAGCTTATGCATGATGACTTCACCGTTAGCATCCTGAAATATATATTGATCATCATCCATCGGCAGCAGCGTCAGTGTGGCAAACACACGATCCGGCAACGCAGTCTGCAGATTATTCCAGGGAATGATCATTACATCACGGACAATTCCAGTATACATGCCAGGTTTGTAATTATGATAACCGCTATAAAAATATGTGCCCTCTGCAGTCAAATTGGCTGACGAATGTTCATCTGCTTTAAAATTGAATTTCATATTTAAATATTGCTGATTTGTACTATTCTCTACCCTATATAGAAGGATTACTCCCCGTCTGTCGGCGATGACACCATCGATAGTAAATTGAAATCCTCCCACTTCGGGAGACACAATATTCACATGCTGCACATATCCGGCATCCAGCGCAGAGGTAACCGTCATATTGTCACCAATGGCCTCACGGTAATCCTCAAGCTCACCCCAGCTTTGGGGAGGAAGCGCTTCGGGTTCCCGTATTAACTGCCCGTAGATCCAAGCCAGACTTGCAAACAGGACAACAGCTAATACGGCCACAACCACTCTATTGTATCTTTTGCGGCGTACTGGACTTCGGTGCCTGCCCTCTGCGATTCCGTTATGTATAGCCGTATCCAGCTTTATTTCAGGCACATCTGCCGTTATCCCGGTTATCTCCTGAAAATAATCTCTCAGCAGCTTATCTTCAGCTTCTGCCATGTTATTATATGGCTCCGCCTTCGTCCGCATTTTATCCCCGAGCTGCTTCAGGCCGTCGTCCAGCCAGGCTTTGATGGTTCTCTCCGGTTTATCCAGTACTTCGGCAATCTCTGAAAAGCTAAGCTCCTGATAATATTTAAGCACAAGCACCTGGCGGCAGTTGTCCTTCACACTGTCCAGCGCCTGCTCCAGGTCCAGTCTGCAGCCGCTTTTCATCACTGTCATCCTGTCTTCGGAATAATCCGGCTGCAGTCCAGCCTTCCCTCTCTTCAGCTCGTCATTGCAGCAATCCATCAGGATCCGTATCAGCCAGGACGGGAATTCCCCGGTATCCTTCAGGCTATCACGCTTCATCCAAGCCCGGCAGGCCGTTTCCTGCAGCACCTCCAAGGCACCAGCTTCATTACGAAAATAGCTGAAGGCAATCCCGTACAGCTTATGCTTCTCCCGGGATACCAGCCTATACAATTGCTCTTTCTCATCCTCTTCCGTTTTCACTTCATCCCTACTCTTCTCTGACACTTGTCTATTCCCACCCCTGTCCTCTTAAAAAAACGTCTTACTCTATAATTACTTCG
>RCUO01000405.1_pt1 | contig 22155 bp, 8 predicted proteins | sample 2166161 | NCBI WGS metagenome assembly RCUO01 (sample SAMN09932617, study PRJNA488358) | compost metagenome | feature: garden; material: soil; isolation source: compost soil in cyclohexanecarbonitrile-enriched culture | place: Germany: Experimental Botanical Garden Goettingen | collected 2016-01-27
CCCCTGGCCTGAATCATTTCGCCCTCGTTTACCTGCTCCGGCGTCACAACTGCATCTTTCAGCATTAGCTTGCCACGCAACAGTCGATCAAGGTGCACGTCGAACGAGTCGAACTGCGGATGCAATACTGCCGGCAGGTGGATGTGCACATCCTTCGTCTGGCCGATTCGGTAAACGCGGTCCGAAGCCTGAGCTTCCTTGGCAGGGTTCCAGTGGCGCTCCAAATGAACGACGTGGTTGGCGCCGACAACAGTCAGCCCTACCCCAGCGGCCACGGGCGACATAATCAGCAAATTGAAGCCTGGCCTGGCTTCGAAAGCGGTGATCAGCTTCTTGCGTGTCAGCTCGTCGGACTTTTTTGCTACCGCGGCGGTATCACCGTTAATGATCGCTACATCCAGGCCGTAGATCTGATCCAGCCAAAGCTTGAGCATGCGCTGCAGTCGCTTGGTCACCATAAATAGAATGACTTTCTCATCCTTTTGACAGATGCAATCGAGCACTTCGAGAAGCACCGTAAGCTTGCCGGACTGAGTCATAACCGACCGTGCCTCGCTGGCAGAGTTGGTCATCAGCTGCGTCTCTTCACGTAGGCGCGGGTGCAACGACACTTCTCGCAACTGAGAAAGCGCAGCTAGGGCTGCGCCCCTCATGTCCTCGGTGGCGCGGCGAGCACGGAATTCATTCAGAACGGCGTCGTAGGTCTGCAGCTGGATACCCTTCATGCAAACCGCCAGATGAGGCGCATGCAACTGCTGGCCACTCTTTGGTTGGGCCACCCCACTATGAATAGTTTTGCTCGGTAACCCCTTGAGTTGATCTTCTTTGATCCGACGCAACATAAAGCTACCAACAGCCTCACGTAGCCCTGCACCGATCTGGCGACGCACATCGTCCCGCTGCTCGTCCGAGGCACTCAGAATCGGCTTGATCCAGCTGTCACGGAACTGGCTCCAGCCTCCGAGAATTCCGGGCTGGGCAGTGTCCATTAGGCACCAAAAATCACCGAGACTGTTCTCTACCGGTGTCCCGGTGGCAAGCAACTTGAAGTCAGCCTTCAACCCCTTTGCCGCACGCGTCTGAGCGGCATTGGGGTTTTTGATGTTCTGTGCTTCGTCGAAAATAACCAAACCCCAGTCGATTCTGCACAACGAGAATTGGTAATCCCTCAACGTTTGATAGGTCGTCAATACCAGCCGACGATCCATGTCCAGTCGATGTGCACCAGATTCGGGACCAATGGTTAGGGCATAGCGAATGGCGTCGTCGGCCATCTGCCCTTCTTCATCCATCAACGAGGCCAATTGTGCGGACTCCCGCTCGGCCCCCTTGACGCGGAATCGATTGAGGTCCCGCCCTGCTTGCAATATCACAATGTCGCGGAACGGAATTCCTTTGTAGGTCTGGTCGACCTCGTCTTCCCAATTTTCCAGCAAGCTTAGTGGGGCTACGACCAACACCGGTTTCTGCGCCCGGCCAGCAGTTTTTTGTTGGGTAAGGTACTCGTTCACCGTCACCAGCGACATATAGGTTTTACCCAAGCCCATATCATCAGCCAGCAATCCCCCTTGCAGTCGATAAAGATCACCGTGGTCATCCTGAACGGCCGAGCCCAGCAATCCCAGCATCCAGTTGATGCCCTCACGTTGATGTGGGAAGGGTTGACGCGCATAAGCCTGCCAATCCGGCTCTCTGACGGGCTTCGAGTCGGCCGCCTTGACTAGCAGCACCTTTTTGATCTCATCCACGCCGCGCAGCAGCACGCTTACACGTTCTTTGGGCTCTACTGCCGACTCAGAGTCAGTGGCTTCTTCAGCGATCGGAGCTGTGAGAGACGCCCTAACCTTCGCCAATTGCTCCTCGACTCGTTCCGGATTAGAGATATCGACAGCCTGGTCGCCAAACACCAGACTATCCGCCCCCTGTTCTTTCGCCGCGGAATAGGCTTTTGTAAAGCTCTCTAATTCTTCCGGGGATTGCACTAGCTTGCGAATGATCTCCACTGGGGCCGGTCGCGAATCGAGGGCAAACCAGTCCTGCTTCTTGCCATCCAGCACGCCGAAGTCGATATGCTGGAGTTTGCCGATCCCAGCTACGCGGACGGAAAAGCCCAAGTCTAAATTGACCAGGGCCGCGTCGAGAAACGCACTGGGCATTGCAATAAAGTCAGCAACCTTGTCTGCAGGAATGCGCTTGTTGCCGAGCACTTCCTTAATCGCTGCCAGCTTCTTCGGCTCTAGTAACACCACGCGATTGTCGATACGCAGCACACCACCCTCGGCACTCATATCCAATTGCGACCAGCGTTTTTCCAGCTGATCCGGCGTCGAACCGTCGCCCAGGCTGGGGCTGAGTATCAGACTGCCGTCTGGTAGTCGAGTGGCAATGACGCCGATGTTTTCCGGCACCACCACGTCCAACCGGTCGAAGTGGCTAAGGTCGATACGCATACCACTTCGCGCGGCGGTCTGCAGCTCAGCCATCAGCCGCAAGTTGGCAGGTTCTCCACGTTGCTCCGGACGTAGATTTTGGTGGTACTCGAAAGCCAAGAGCCCCATCAGCTCGGCCGGTGTCAGGCGGTAAACTTCTGTAGACGTCAGGTAGAGCAATGGCCCTTTGCGGGTAAACGGCACTTCACCGGTCTCGGAATGTGCTGCCAGCTGCACGTGAAACCCACTGTTTCCGGTACGCCCATTGATGTGACTGATAAAGCTCATGTCAAATCGTCGGGGTAGGCGCAAGATTTCCGCTTGCTCGTCATCCATGCCCGTCAAATCTTCTGCGGAGATATGAAACCCGTTAGCCATTTGCTCAGCGACGCCCTGCTCCTCTAGCATGCGCAGAACGATCAGCTGGATTTTTTGCAAGGCATTGCCCTGCCCCGCAATGAGCTCCGAGTAAACTTTCTTGTCCAGGTAGAAATTCAGCCCATCGGAATCCGCACCGAAGCCAAATCCCTGCTGCGTGCTGAGCACAGCACCTCTTTCGCCCAGCAGACTCTTGAAAATCTCGGTTAATCCCATGGTTGTCTCACTTGTCTATCAGTTCAAGCGCAGCAGTAACATCCGCCCGTACCGTCCAGCCAAAACCATCGCCTTGTTGGCACAAAGCTTTCAGCCGGCCGTAAAGCACTTTATTAATGTCACGGGCATCGACCTCCAGCACATTGGCGGCATATCGCACCTTGTCGTGGGGGTTACTAGCGAAATAACGAAGCACCTGTAGCTCAACGGGACTTAATCGCATCAGATCAGCCTCAATTGAGCCGCTTTGGATAGGAGATCGCCCATTCACCAAGGCCGCTCCTTTTGAAGATAATGCCCAGCGCGCAATAACATCCCTAAACACATGCTCAGCGAGCGGCCCCTCAATGCATGCTTGGATCTCATACACAGGAACACCTTTGCTGGACAAACCTCGGAAGATGTCTCCAAGCAGGCTCTGGGGATGCGCTGACAGGAACTCAAGAATCGCCAGTTGAACGTCAGTCAGTTCTCCGGCAGTGATTCCGCCCTTCAGAGGTGATGGACTGCTACGAAGATGCTCGTTTTTTGCGACCGGGATGACTGGCGCAGCTTGGGCAGCCATTGAGAAAAGTTGATCGCGCTGCGACGTAGCTGCAGTTTTCGGCATGATTTGCGGTGAAGGCACGTTATGAGCTCGTTTTTGCCCAACTACCGGAATGCCATACCTATTCAAATATGACTTGTACTCCTGACGGCTCAGTAATTGCTCTATGTCCAACCCGATGCCGTTTTCTGCCAGGAACTCAAAGACCTTTCGCTGCCATTGGCCATTGTGCGTCACTGCCGCATAAGGGAGCGTGGGATACGCCTGCTGATACTGTCGAGGCAACTCGGTAGTCAGGTCGAAATGCGTGAAATGGTTACTTTCATATGACTTAACCTTCGGCCCCGGCTGCGCCAAATAGACCCAGATCTTGAAACTGTGCGAACCCTCGACCAGATGAAAATCACCGCAATCCAGATAGATCACGGCCTTGTCGCTCATAGTGCCTTCCATGTGGGCAAAGTTCGTCTTCACCTCGCCACCCAGTATTCGCTTCACGGATTGCTGGGCAACCCGGCCCAGCATTAAGCGCGTGTGGCGAATCAACCCGAGCTTGAACATACCTTCGAGGAATAGCTTGCGCGCCGGGAACATACGTTTCAGTTCTGCGTTGCCCGACTCCACGCCATACTGCTCAACCGCCTGCAGGAACAGGCGCAAGTCTTCTTTGGATAGCCAGCCGCGTACCTTACTGATACGACTCTCGCCCAATGGCTTCCACCATTCGCGGAATCTCGGGGTCGAACTGGCGATACGCGGATCGCCCGCCAGGCTGAGGATGAAGTTCTGCCAAGCATCCCCTGGCTCGTCACCCGCGCGGTCGATCATGATCTCCAATGCAGCATGGCCAATGCATTTGTCACCCTCGTAAGGTGCCTTGCTTACCGCCGGCTTGAGCAACTCATCAAGCACGTCATCCCATTCGCCCGGACGCAGTTGACGCAGTACATCGAGATAGAAGTGGGCACGGCAGACATCACCATAGCGTCCGACATCAAAACCACTCAGGCCAAAGGTTTCGAAAGTCTGCGCCAGTTCGCTGCCCTCCTCACGCACTGACTTTGCCAAGGTTAGCGGACCATCCAGTGTCAGTAGCCACTGTCCTTCCCGTTTGAGCGCCCCGAGGGGATCGGTTACAAATGTCTGACTTCTCTCTTCCAAACGTTTCAATTGATCCAGCAGATGCCGCTCCAGCCGCCCGCGCAGGCTGACTTCAGCCTGCTTGTCGCGCTCGTCCAAGCGATCAAAATGTCGGAAGTACAACTGGATCAGCTGAATCAGCGTCAGCCGGCTCAGGCGCGGCTGCTGGTTCTCAATCAACGCATCAAGCAGGCGCATATTGAGCAACCGCGAGCCGATCACCTCGTCGTGCAGCCACAACCAGGTCAGCGCCCGCGCTCCTAGCCGCTGTCCGAGCAGTTCCCGTAAACCATCGAAGCGCCCGCTGGTAGCCATGTCACGGAATCGCATTAGCACGCGTTCGAACGCATCGCTACCTCCTACCTTGGCCTTCATGCGGTTGGTTTTTTCAACCAGACGCACCCAACCGTCGATGACCGTTGGTGACCACTCACCGGGGCGGTTATCTATCGGTGGCAGATTCATTGACCGGAGTTTCCAAGCAAGGTCTTCACTGCCTCATATTCTGCGCTCTGAGGCCGGCGGATGGTAAATCGGATGTCGATGCGGCGATTCAGCCGATAGTCCTCTTCACTGTTCTGTTGCTTGCTCACTGGCCGCGTCTCGGCATAGCCACTGACGGAGAACAGCGGTTCACCATCCTGGTTATTTAATCGATTCAGGCGCTCCGCTTCGGGCAGCCCATTGCTCCAGAATTGCCATAACGAGATGGCGCGAAAGGCCGAAAGTCCCCAGTTGCCCTTCCCCATGAAACCGGGATACGGACGGTTATCCGTGTGTCCTTCGATGAAGATGGTATCCAGGTAATTGATCCGGTCTTCCTGACTGATCACTTGGTTGATTACTTCGCCAATTTCCAGCGCCGTCTCCTGGTAGCGTGGCTGGAGTTCGAAGGCGCCGGTATCGAAGCCGAGCAACTCGTTAGGGATACGCAGCACAGTGTGGTTTTCGCTGACCTCGACCTTGATGCCGCGTTGTTGCAGCTTCTCTACGGCTTCGTCGAGAATGGTGCGTCGCACCTCCTCAGCCTTCTGCAACTGGGAAACCTTTTCGTCGAACTGCGCACTCTTCTCCATCAACTGAAGAATCAGGACCACTGAAGCGAGGATAAATAGCACCAGAAGAGCCGACATGATGTCTACAAAGGACTTCCAGTATGGATCCTCGTCCTCCATTGGAGCCTCATGGGATTTACGCCAGCGCATCAGCGTGCCTCCAACTCATCGACCACGTTGCTGATCGCCTGCACGGCCGCATGCATCTGACTGGCGAAGCTCAAAGTCTCCTTGTTCCACTGGTCCATGCGCTCATGCACTTGATCGCGCACCTCGCTCGAATAGCTGCGTAGCCACTGCTCAGCCTGTTGTTCGACACCCTGCACCTGGGTGCGAAGTGCCTCGCCCAGGGCGATGAACTCGCCACGGACCCCGGTGAGGAACTCCTGCTGGTGGCTCTTCATCTCGCCAAAACCGTTGCGCGCCTCGCTGGCGGCCTGCTCAAAACGCTGCGCGCCGTCCAGCAGAGCACCTTGCAGTTGAGCCAGAGCGGTAGCCTGGCTCTGCAGTTGGCCGGCCAATTGCGCGTTCTGTTCCCCGGCGGATTCGATTCGCTGAGTCACTCTCTCCAGGTTCTGGCCGAGCAGCTCAGCGGCCTGACGCACGTTAGTCGATAGCAGGCCAAGCTGGTTGGCGCTGCTGTCCATGTAGCGGCTGCTCGCCGCCGCTGCCTCACTGGCCTGTTGCAGACCGCCCATCAACTGTTGGTGCTGCTCGGCCATCTGCCGGCTCTGCAGCTGCGTAACTTGCACTGCGGTGGCGATACCCTCCAGTAGAGCCTGTTGCTGCACAGCCATACCCTCCAACTGTTCATTAAAGCGCTGCTGACGAGTTTGCTCCCTTTGTTCAGCCTGCTGTCCGTGACCAGACATTTGCTCACCGAAACTACTCAACAACGTGCTAACCGATTCTTCCAGCTGGCGCTGTTGGACCGAGGCGGCCTCAGCAATGGCACCGATCTGCTGCTGACTCGTCTGCCCGAGGCTTCCGATAAGTTGCTGCTGCTGGGCAAGACTGGCGGCCTGCTGCTGTTCGTGACGCTGAGTGCGTGCTTGCTCACGCTGCTCGGCAGCATCCATTTGCGAACCCATCTGGGTGTTGAGGGTCATCATCAATTGCGAGAACACTTTCTCGAGATTGTTTTGTCGCTCGTTGCCGGCCTCCGTCATCGCCTGCAACTGGCCGCTGCTGGCACTGACGAATGTCTCCAATAACGCCGAATGACTGCTGCTGGCCTCGGCCAAGGTACGCTCGAGCAATGCCTGGCGCTCCTCGTCTCGACGCTGGGCAGAACCCAATTGACTATCGAGCTGACCAGTTAAACCGCTCATCAACTCACCAAAGCGCCCCTCTAGTTGCTGCTGGCGTTGATCGGCGACAGTGGAAATACGCTCCAACTGTGCCTCGAACTGGCGTCCCTGCTGCTGGCTGCTTGCCAAATGGTGGCTCTGCTGATCAATCAGGGTATGAAACAGCTCGTTGAGCCGTTCGGTCATACCCCCAACCGCGCTATTTACCTCAGCAGCAGCGTGCTGCATCAGGCTGCCCTGCTCACGCCCTGCAGAGTTCAGGCCTGTTATAAAATTGCCCACAAGTTGTTCAAGCACTTGGCTGGATTGCTGGCTGGTGGTGCTGACGAGAGTCTGGATTGCCGGTGCCATTATGTTGTTCAGAGCATCAGTGAATGCCGTCTGCATTGCCTCGTTCATACCGTTAAGGCTTTCCTGCAGTCGGTCGCCGATGCGCTCGTGCAGCTCTTGCAGTGCCTCCTTACTCTCGCGGCTATGGTCGGCGATATGCACTAGCGATTGCTCGGCCGGGATAAGCGGATAGAGCGCATCGATTCGATGTTGCACATCCTGAATCTGCCCCAGCGCAATGCGCTCGACCACCTTTTCAATCAGATTGAGCACCAGACTGAAGAATACTCCCCAAACCGAAGCCATGAACGCAACTGCCGCGCCCTGAATCATCACATCGATACCAGCACGCAGTTGATCTACGCCGGCATTGCTGTCCAGCTTCAGCTTCGACAGACCAATGGTTAGCCCAACGAAGGTCGCCAAGACGCCTAACCCCACCATGAAACCGGGCAAGGCACCGAGCAGGCGGCTGGCTGTCAAGCCCGATGCCAACGTGCGTGCGTTGAAAAAGTGATCGGCATCGAGTGTATTGAACAGTTTTTTGTGGTCGCTGGAGGCGACCAGGCTGTCATCGAACTCGCACCACAGCGAAGCTATGCGTTTGTCTTTGAGCGCTTCAGCCTTCTGCACCATCTCCCGTCGATTGATTGCCAGATTTTCGCGGTTCTGGCCAGCAAGCAAGCGATTCAAACTGCCCATTCGCCGCTTGAATTGAACCCAGCTACGTACCAGCGCGATCACTGAGATGGAGAAAATAGAGGCCATGACCAGCCAGAAAATCGCGCCTAGGGCTTCGGTACTGCCTTGCGTCAACAACGCGAAGTTTGGCCAGAGATGATGCAACAGTTCAGTCATGGCGAATCGTCCGTATAATTCGGAGTACTTAGGAGAAAAAGCCAAACAACAGCCTGCACGGCCAGCCCATTCGCTGGCTGTTCATTGAGTTAGCGAGCTTGGCCAGACGGCTTTCAGTTGGTCGCAGCGGGCCATAGGTCGATCGACTTTGACGGAGATGCGGTGTTGTTCTGGCGATGGTGCAATCAATATGGTGGCCACCATATCCGCATTATTCTCAAGGGTAAAGCCATCTGGACGGACGTATCTTGATCGCAATCATGTCAACCGTCGGCTAGTCTTCCCAGCCCCATCTTTGACCAGATCGCGGCCGCCGCTTCCTTGCGATGGTCCCTGAGCCCGTGATTACCCAAGCCACGTTCGGCAGCCAAAGCGCGAGCACGGTGAGCAACAGATGTAGAAAGCGGTTCTCAAGCCTCTTCAGCCACCAGTACATGTTCGAACAGGCTGAATCCAGATCAGCTCCATCGATCCACTCCTCTAAGATCCCCCCCTAGAGGGATTTGCCGAGCGGAACGCGAGACGGAGTTTATAGATGGGTGGGCTAACTACCTTTCATTTGACGACAGCGCCTTTTCATTTCAGGACAATCCATGCCCTTTGATCGGGGATGGGATATGACGTTGCTTGAGTCAGCTTTTGCGTGGGTAGTCATACCCCCTCTCCAGGCGTACCGATTTGTCGACAGTGGTGTGCGATTTTGCGGCAGGGGTTTGAGTGTGAATTATGAGCGTCAGCTCTTGGCCGATTCTGTTGAAAAAGTCGGCCATGGTTTCCACGGCAGAAAAGTACGCGCTTGAGATTGAAATCTTTACTTTTGGTAGAGGCTTTGTAGTGGTCAACTAAACCCGGACATGCACTAATGCGGGAATGCGTATCGATCTTGGTAAGTACAGCAGCCCAATCAGCTCTGCAGACTAAATCCTCCCGTCGCAAACACTCAACAGCTGGTTTCGAATTTCTTCAACTGAAGCAGCCAAATCAACTGTGGCAAACCGAATGGCATGCCCCTGAATCACAACCGTCTCATCGACGGACTGGCCGATCGCGGGATGTAGCAGTAATCCGCTGGCGCAATCGGCAAGAGCATCGCCACGTCCAACCTGAGATCGTAAGTAGGCGTAGATTTGGTACACATAGCCGCTGCGAAGGGTTTCCTCACGGTACCAGCCATTCGTCACGATTGATGTGAACTTGGTGTCGATGACGATTCGCCGCCCAGTTGATGGGTGGTCGAGAACAACGTCTGTCCGCATGGAGGGCAGGATCTTGTCAATTCCAGCGGTCTTTTGCTCAATTTTCCAGCCCAGTGCGCCACCGCACTTTACCCGCCACCCCTGAGAACTGAGCACCACCTCGTAGAGTCCACCTACAGCCCGCTCGAACAATCGGCGCACCCAAACCACCTCTCGATTCGGCAAAGAGAGCACATTCGCCCCAGGCACTTCAGCAGGTATCGCCAGGTCAAGTGCCAGCTTCGCGGCTGCCACCATGAATCGATCGTCTGCATCGTTACGTCCAAAACGATCGGTGCTCATTTGAGCTCGCGTAGGAGCCTCTCCAGATACCCCCATCGCCTTCATGCCACTCGCAAGTGATCGGCATCGATGGGCCACATCTTTCCGCCGCACGACTCTGGAGACTGCCTCAAGGGCCGCACGGACAAAGCGATTGCGCGGGGTGTCAATAGTCAGCTCGTCGAATCGACAGGCTACCAAGCCGCGATCCAGCAACTGGTGACGCTCGGTAGTCAGAACGTCGATGCGGCCCCGAACACGATTGATTACTGCATCACGAGAACGGTAGCCAAGACTTAGCCTGCGCCGCTGCCTTACCTCAACAGCATGAGCAAGAATCTCTGCAATCAGATCCGGCAGATCGTCAGGACTGTCTTCCAAGCCGACCTTGCCGATGCCACAAGTGCGAAAAAGGTCCGAGGCATAGAGCATTAGCAGCCAAAGGTTGCGTACCGGAATGCGTCCTATGAAACCTGCGGCGCTCGCGGGCACGCTATCCACCTGCTCTGCGACGATACTCATCACCAACCCTGTGTCAGTTGTGCAATCGCCTTTTGTGCTTCGTCGGGCGCATCGAACCAATATTCATCCAGCAGCGGGCCGATCTCCGTCTCTACAACCTGCTGGAACCACTTCTTTGTGTCACCCGACTCCAGTCGATGCGCAGGTGTCACATAGCTGTGGCCAATACGAAACTGCTTACCGAGACGGGCATCCGCCGCAATCTGATCGTTCAGCTTGGAAAATCGTAGCTCGATATCCTCCACCAAGAGTGGATCAACAGCACACTCTTTTACCACCCAGTCACGCCATACGGGCCCTAGCCTCGGCTCCAATCCAACGAAAGCGAAGCGACGACGCAGCGCCAGATCGACCAGCGCCAATGATCGATCAGCGATGTTCATTGTGCCGATAACATAGAGGTTTTCGGGAATGTGGACCGGACGCCGCTTGCCATCTGCATCTGGGTAGCAGAGCTCCAATGCTTCGCTTGGCGTGCGTTTCCCAGCCTCCAGGAGCGTCAACAGCTCTCCGAATATCTGTGCGGGGTTACCACGATTGATCTCCTCAATCACCACAACAAACTTCGAAGACGGGTCATTGCTGGCAGCTTTGATCGCCTCCATGAAGATACCGTCCGCAAGCGACAATTTCCCTTCGCCAGTCGGGCGCCAGCCTCGCACGAAGTCCTCGTAGGATAGGTTCGGGTGGAACTGTACCGCCCGGACTTTGCTGTCATCCTTCTGCGCAATTAGTGCGAACGCCAACCGCTTGGCCAGCCAAGTCTTTCCAGTGCCTGGCGGCCCCTGCAGGATAAGGTTTTTCTTGGCTCGCAGCCGATCGAGCAAAAGGTTGATCTCGGATCGAGCAAGGAAGCACCCATCCTTGAGGATGTCTTCAACCGAGTACGGGATGATTGGCGCCGCTACCTGAAAAGCTTCACGAACCGCACTCACGGTTACTTGCTCTTCAGCTACATCGTCTTCAGCATCGCCAGAAGATACAAGTTCATCGTCCGGGTCCTTGAATGTCCAGGACTCCAACGACAGCTCTGGAAAGCTATGGACGGGATATCCGTCTTCACTGAATCGCGCACGCAGATCGTCAACCAGTTTTAGATAGCTCCCTGCATCACAGGGGCCTTGCTGACCACTGATGGCGACATTCAGACCGAGCCGCTTGTTGATGTAGTAACGCGACTGGCTATCGAGGGTCGGAAACTCCCACGGATGCGCCCAGTAAAGGCCTGTCGAGAGATTCCAGGCGACGCCCCACACTTGGGTCGCCTCGTCGTAAGCCTGGATGAAAGCATCTCGGGTCTCCGGCTGTTCGTCTTCCACCATGCTGTGCGCGGCCACGAACACTTTCCACAAAGTGTCAATGTCGCTCGACCCGCGCTTGTCTGCGTAGGCAAAAAACCAGGAGCGCTGATTGTTGAGGACAGGAATGCCCTCGAATGAAGGAGGAACAGGGACAGTTACACCCAGCAACTTGGCCAGTTCACTTGCGATGATTTTGCGATTGGCATCGGTCATGGACCGATTGAAGGTCCCCATAGTGGTGAACGGGCAAATATCCCGCAGCGGGCCACTGGTGCCATCTGGAAACTTGTCCTGGAGATAACCGAGTCCCGGCATACGCGAACCAATCTCGTGGATACCCTCGATGAGTGGGGTTCGGTCGTCCGCATAGGTCAGCAGTTTTTCGGCCACCGCTTCATAGAAGTCCGTCCACTGAAACCGCTGCTTGTCCGACAAAATCGACCCAAAGCGCTCACGCCAATAGGGCTCATTGCGAAAGCGATCCACATCCTGCAATTGATTGTCAAAGGTGAACGCGATCAACGCGTCGTTCATCCAATCTCCAGGAATCACACGCCAGATGGTGGCCCGGAAGGTATAGAAGTACCACTCACGCACCCCTTCGGTCGGCAACCACTGCACCTGTACCCGCTCACCATCTTGCGGATTGTCGAGGATGGTACCAATGGCCTTAATGCCCAAGACAGAAACAGTGCGCCCTCGATTGTCGAACGGCAGCCCATGTTTACGCGTATAGGCCGCCTTGATGGCAATCCGTTCTCCGGGGCGCATAGAGCGAACCAGAGCCATTTCCTTATCGCTTGGTTTACTGATCTCCCAAAACCCTTGAGAAAGAAAACGTTCGCTCTGGTCGTTGGTGCGTCCAAAGCTGGCACCCACAAACCAAGTCGTACTCACTGCACTGTCACTGGTGATCATCCACGTCCCCTAGTAATACTGTCAGATGTAGCTGTAGGCTTTCTCAAATAGCTCCTCATCTGCATGCAGCTTGTATTTGACGCTCGACGGTGAACACGAATAGTGTGTAGCCCCCAAGCAAAGACTCCAGCTACAAGAAAGTCACGTTGATCGCTGAGTACCACCAACTTTTAATGTCATTTGCTTAGCCAACAACAGGCCGGACCAGGAGAAACAAATTTCGCTTGGCACGAGTAGCCGCTACGTGCAGCAGGCATCGTTCAGAGGTTTCTGTGTCTTCGGTTACCCCTGCATCTTCATCACGGCTAAATTGCTCGGCGTAGGAAGTGGCTCCCCTGTAGGCGGCAACAATCACTACGCTGAATTCAAGCCCCTTGATGCGGTGCATCGTGGCCAGGCGAACGCCCGGCTGTGCCGAATCGTCAGAGGTTGAGTTGTCCAGTTTCAAGTGAACAATCCCAGCTTGCTGCAGTGACCGAGCAATGTTGTCCAGATCGTCATTGGTACGCGCAGTGATGCAAACCTGGCGCGGCTCCATGCCATCGTCCTGCAGTTGTTTAAGAATCGCCTGTATATGAGGCATATCCTCTTGCACGGAAGACGACTTGATGATGTCCGGCACATCACCATGAGTCAGAGACCGGTAACCGCGCAGAGAGTCCGCGTTGCCATCCAAGTCATCGACAGCACATCCTTCGAGCTGGGCGCAGGCCCATTGACGGATTTCGTCGGTGGTTCGGTAATTCACCTTCAGGTTACGGCTGCGGCCTCGGACTTCGATACCCACCCGGCTAAGCACGACTTTGTGCCGGTAGATACGCTGGTGAGCGTCACCAACGATAAACAGGTCGTTTTCGGCTTCCTTTACTGCAGTACGAATAAGCTCGAAGCCTGCGTTGCTAATATCCTGGGCTTCATCCACCACCATGGAACGAATACCTAGTGCTGGTTGTTCTTTTCGTAACAACAGACAGGCCTCACGGAAGGCTTCTTCAGGCTCGCGCAAGTTGGCAGCTTGCAGTTGGGCGCGGTATTCGGCAAACACCGGCCAGATTGACTTACGCATCGCACGGCCAAGCTGACCGCCGCGGCCTATTCGACTGGCACGCATATAGTCTTCAGCAGTTTCGCAGGCTTGAGGAAGCACCACCCGCTCATACTCGGCACGCATAAACGGCAAGCTGAGATCAACCGATGCCGGCATTGCCGATAAGGCTGCTTGCCAGAAACGGCGACGGTCACCTTCGTTGTACAACAGGTTATGTGGGTAACCAAAACGACGCAGAAGGCTGGAAGCCCACTGATCTAGGTTCACCACCTGAATTTTCTCCAGCTCCTGCGGTGTGCACAGCAGAGCCAAATGCTGGCGGATGTCCTCAGCCAGGGTTTTGGTGAAAGTGGTAAACAACACAGGACGACCAGGCAAGTCCGAGTATTGTCGTGCAAGTCTTGCAGCGCGATGCATGGCTACAACAGTTTTACCAGTACCAGCGCCACCGGTCACCTTCACAGGACCATTCCAGTCGCGCTCCACCAACTTACGCTGGCTTGGGTGCAGGAAGACCCTCCAGTGCTCTAGAGGTGCGGCCAGTAGAGCTTCCAGATCGCTGTCGTCAGTCAGCACCACGAAATGACGGCGTGAGCTGTCGCGCTCCAGCGCAGCCCCGAAGTCTGCAGGATCGACTGCCGCCGGCGCGGATTGATCACTGATGATCTTGTCGAAAGACTCGCCGGCAGCAAACAGATACAACGCTTCGTATGCCTCATCGGGCAATTGTGCTTCCAACGCCTCAAGCTCGCCTTCATTATTGACGGCACGCACAGCTTCCAGCCGGTCGTCAGGTACGCCAAGGCGGCGAATTTCACGGTCTTTGAGTGCATCGAACAACCCCGCTATTCGCACCTTGGTCGCTGTGTCAGATGCCGACGTGTCAGCAGCCTCCTGCACTGCATAAACCTGAATACTGCCGACATCCGGGTGGATAGCAACTCGATGACGACGTGCCCAGTGATAGGCATCGTCATGCTGATCGACCCATAGCAGGCAATACACGTTGCCTACATCCGGCTTGAGTACAATGCCACGCATGTTGTCGTTGATTCGAACTGAGCGCATGTTCGGATCGGCGGCATCATGAATGCGTTCATAATTGATACCGGTTGCCATTGGGTTCTGACGAAACTTTGCAACGAAGGTCAGCACCGCCTGCTGGTGAGAGCGGGGAACTGCTGAAAACGACTTTAGGAAGTCATCGGACATTGCAATCTTGAGTGCCAGCGTCATGCCAGTGTCTCCATCAAAAGGGTTCTCAGCTCATCAGGCAACTCACTGCCGTCAGCGCTAAAAGAATGCCAACCTTGGCCAGCAAAAATCGCAGTCTCTGCTCCAGTGTCAGGCAGTAGCACGGCGGTACGAGCATCTGGCCAAGCCAATTCAGCTTCGGATATTACTCGGCCTTTTTCATCCATTAACTCGTAACCCACCTCTGGGGCGGTCACGTCCAAACCAGCCAGAGCCAAGCCCCATTTCTGTACTTCATGAGCAGCCAGACTTAGCGCTTCTTGCCAGGCTTCAGACAGCCCGCCAGATTTCGCTTTGAGCGCAGAACAATCCTGCAGCGCAGGTAACCCTGGCATTTCAGCGTCGCCAACCCAAACTTGACTCAGCGGCAACAATAAGTTCAGTGCCTGCCAAAGTTGGTGCCAGCGTAACTGAAGCTCGCTTTCGGGCAGGCCATCTTCGTTCCACTCGCCAACCAGAACAGGCTCAGAGCCTACCGAGCCATTACCCGTCATCACTTGCTTCAGATGCTCCGGTCGCATAGCAATAGCCAGCGTCCAAGCTGTACCGAGCTGACGCAGGCTCAACCTATGCAGTTGCAGGTCAGGTAGCAAACCCAGCTCAACCAAGCGCTTCCAGAAAGCCCCTTCGCGTAGGGATTGAAGCGCGGTGGTATCCCCCGGCGGCATCAACATTCCCGCAGCCAGGGAGACGGCCAATTTGCCGAGCGCTTGGTGTTGCCCATGGGCTAAACGCTGGTGCAGCTGGGTAAAGGACGGCAACGATTTGAAATTGGAGAGTGTGGCGATGCCCTGTGCCGCACAGAGTTTCTGCACTACCTGCTGCGGATCATCATTAAGCAATGTTGGCCAAGGCGATGGCGAAGGTAATACCTGGTTTTGCAAGGCGCACTCGACATCATCCCAGGTCAGCGTCCAGACTGAGAACTTCCCGCTTTTGGCTACCGCCATACGTTTGGCCAGATCGGTAGTAATGATGTCTTTGTGGTACTGCCAACCATCAACAAAGACTGCCACGGGCAGGTCGTCGGCGGCATCGTCTGGCCAGAACACGAAGTCAGGCTTGCACGGAATCAACACACCATCGCTGGCTCCCAGATTGACCTGCAACTCCATCCGCCAGCGACGCGAACCAGCCTGTATCTGATAACCCGCCTTGCCCTTGAACAACAGCTCGGTCAGCTTGAACTTCTCGCCTTCATGCTCACGGCGCAGCGCCTCGACAAACCGCTTCTCCAGCATGCTATCCAGTAACTCGTTAACCGGCTGGGCATCAGCCAAATGGGAAACAGGCTTCAGCGCTCCCTTGTGCTGCATCACCTCGCCTAACAGTTTCTGAGCAGTGCGCCGCGAGATAGACTCACGATCGTGGCTGTTGTGATAGCGATACACACAGCGATAACAGCCATCAGTGTCCGCATTCTGGTTGCAAGCGCAGCTGTTAAGAGCCTCTAGCGCTTGCTCGAACACTTCCAGCAACGGCTCCGGAGCACGCATCAACTCTTTGAGGTAGCCAGTACCTCCTGGAACACTGTCATAGATCACCAGATAGCATCGCGGCGTATCAGAGCCAGCAGCCATGCGCATATCCAGGGCAATACGCAAGTGATCCACTGCCCCTCTAAAACGAAGTGCCAGCCCCAATTCCAGAGCTGACACAAAGCTAAGCAAGGCCTCATTAGTGTCAGCAAAGCCTACTTCGGGCAAGAACAGGCGAATCCCCTCACTGCTAAACTCGCGATAGAGGAACACACATTGCTGGGTACTCGCTTCCGGGTTCTTGCGCTTCGAGCACCAAGACGAATGATTACGGTAGAGTTCCTCAGCCTTGCGCTTGCGCTGCAAGGTTCCGCACTCTGGGCAAATACTGAAACCAGGACGGCTAAGCTCCTTCCCGCCGATTTCCATCGGCATGCCTTCCGATGACTGCTCGCCAAAGTTCACCTCGCGGAAGGTTACCCGGTCGAGAAACTCGAAGCCAAAGGGGAACGTCTTCTCCGAGATCTCAAATGCCTGACGCAACGCATCTGGAGGGCTATCCACCAACGCTTGGCGCACATAAAAGCCGCGCTGGCGCTCATCTGAGTCGTCAGCAATACGGCTATCTCGGTCCAGGGTGCGGGCAAATACTGTAGTCAAACGCAGCATCTCGTGTACGCGGCCGCTATCACGCCACAGCGTATCACCGCAGCGCGGGCAATTCGGGTGTTGGTCACCTGACGACAGCGGCTCGGTGTAGGAGCACTGCCTACAGAAACGCCAGTGCTCCGGCTTGATCTTCGATACATCGATCTGGTTGATTACCACCCGCCGACCTTCGGCATAAAAGGTGTTGTTCGGTGCCAACTCAGTGATGGCCGTTGATCCAGGTCGCTCATATTCGAACGTCAACGGATCAGGAGCAGATGTTCCAGGCTTTGAATCCCGCACAATGATCGAGCGCAACAGCACACCTTGCTCCGGGAACGCATAGTTGGGTAGCAAGCCCTCATCAGTCATCACATTGAGCGTAGCCTTACCCTCAATGCTGCCAATCAAACGCGAAAGCGCAGTTCGATCTTGAAGCAGTCGCGCCAACTCCAGATCCTGATCCTCGCCACGCACCGTCAATGCCTGCAGCTTATCGATCTCCTTCACTGCGGCTTCACGTTTGCGCTTGATGCTTTCAACATCACTAGCAATGCCCTGCAAACGGTTGACGATCTTGTACGCCAACGGAGTGCTATCACCGCTGCTACCCTGAATGAAATTTGCGAGCCATTGGCACGTACCGTCGCTCAAAGGGCACAACTCCCCCTGATTGAACAAGCGCAGGAACCGCTCAAGTAGCGATGCCTGGTGCTGTTCCACATAGCTCAACCAAGGGTAAGGAAATTTGCTGGTGGTCTGATTATTGATCGCAGTGAACACCCCACGAATTTCCGAAGGGATCTGCGCCGCCCGCCCGTTCTCATGCACCCAACAATCTAGAGTGAACGCTGTAAGTTGACGCTCAAGTACCGCCGAGGCGTTAAGGAAAACCCCAGGTGCCTGCACGGAACCTGCAATCATGGTTTTCGGGTCATCCCAGAAATACAGGTCATGCGGCTTGCTGTTCGCCATGCTCATCAGCAACGCATTACCCGTGCTACGCCCCGCTCGTCCTGCTCGCTGAATGTAGTTTGCCTGCTGTGGAGGAATCGAACATTGCAGCACACTGGACAAGTCGCCGATATCGATACCCATCTCAAGAGTGGGTGTCGCGGAGAGCACATTAATGCCCCCGGGGCGATCACTGTTGGATTTAAAGTTGCGCTCTACCGCCTCGCGCGTTTCTCGCGGCAGTAAACCAGTATGCTCGTGCGCCACTACCCGCCGAATATCCGCATTCAGGTAGAGCTTGCGATAAAAATCACCGGGTACATCTAGTGCGTGCAACTCGCCCCGACAATCGACACGGCGACACGCTTGCTCAGAAAAATCATCCTCTGGACCAGAGAGTGTGGTGCTGTGGCAGCTGGCACACCGCCACACCTTGCCCCCCAAGACAACGTGGAAAGCAGAGGGCTCCAGCCCCCATACACGGATATCCGGTTTCTCGGTGGCCTCCTCAAAACCTGCTAAGCCAACGCTTTCCAATGCCTCAAGAGCAAGTTGATAGAGCGGTGCAATCAAGGCATCCGTGCCCAGCGCCAGTTCATGCAAAGCAGGCAATGCCTTGAACGCCCAGTCGCTAAACAAACGGGCATGGCTCTTAGTTACACTGACGCAGCGACCAAACTCTGCCAGAGTCAAAAACCTCGGAGGCCGAGGGCTGGTTAGAAGCTTAAACTGGCTTGGATTCTTCTTATACCCCCAAGGGCTGCTACCCATTCGCGCATAAAACCCTAGTTCCTGATCACGCCAAGCCCCGATGCGCTGCATGTTTTCCAGTAGCCCGCGCAGTAAAACAACAACTTCGTCCAGCTGCGCGGCGGCTAACGGTTCAAGCGTGTCACGTAGACGTGGCAACAGCCATTGAGCGGCTTCGTCTAACTTGCCTGCAAGTGGCACTACGCAAGCAGTTCCCGTCGCTACCAGAGTACGACCAATATGAGCATCCTGGCCAAATTCTGCATTGAGCACCCAAGGCAACACCCTCGCCAACTCGCCAGGTAGGTTGCTGCTTTCAGGCAGCGCCCCCTCTTCCATCAGAGTCTCGTAATCACGTAGCCACTGCATTTGCGGCGGCAGGAAGTTAGCAATGTAATGACCATCACCTAGCGCCGTGCGCCAACGTTGCGCGAATGCTGTTGGCAAATTTTCCAATGTCACAGGTCGCCCAGCTGCATAGGCATCAGCAATTACCTGCGCCAACGCCGGGCGTAAGTTCATTCGCCAGGTTCGCGCGGCAAGGAACCCTGCACGATGCGCCGCATCCTGTACCGAGTCAGAGAAAGCAATCAGCTTCTTGTCTGGATTGAAGCGCGTTGCAAACAACTGTCCCACCATCACCGCAGCCAGACTGGCCGCTTGCGAACCAACAATTGTCAGCGTTTTATAACCGGCACAGAAAGGACAATCATGGTGCGACTTGGTGTACTTCGCGCCATTGCGCGTACCTTCACGCAAGTTGCTGGCAATATCTACAGCCAGCAAAGGCTGATCCTCACAGTGTGAGCATTCGGTTTGCGATGCCTGATGCAAGGAGCCGCAGGCAGGGCATACCTGCTTGCGCTCGAACACCGCTGGGTTCGCCCCCGCACTGGAAGGAAAGATAAAACGGGTACTCACATCCTCGGCGAAGAACGCGCTATAAAACGCCTGCAAATCATGGGTGAGTTGATTGGGGCTGATCTTTTGCTGCGTAGAACCCCAGCCGGTGGCGTGGCACTCGCGACAATGGATCACCGGCAGATGCAGCCGCTCCATATCGGTTTTACGTAAGTCATCGTGATGCCGAAGCTGCGGCTCAGCATCCAGCACAGCTACCATGCGGCGCAGCTCACGTAGCCAGATTTCCACCTTCACCTGCAAGAAAAAGTTCTGATGTGCATCCTGGCGTGCATGCGCCACCAACGACAGCAGACTAGACAACCAAAGCAGCGCAAAGCGCTCATCATCGCAGCTCGGCAAACGGCGCTTGAGCAGTACCAACAGGTCATCCAGCAACACGGACTTTGGTCCAAGACGCTCCAAATCACGCAAAAGATTCTGGAAGGCAAAGTGGCTCTTCAGGTGCTTACCCAATCCACAGCGCCAAGCAAAATCCTCTGCCTGCGTGACCGAGCAAGGCTCACCAAACCACAAGGGTGCTTGGGCCGCCAGATAGGCATGCAGATCGTTATAATTCTCGGGTGCTAAGACATCCAGGTCACTGGGCTGCGGGCTTTGAGTGAATTCGACCAAAGCCTCTGCTAGATAATCCCCAACCGACTCGCGGTCCTCGGCGATAACCGCACTGTCATTCAACACTTCACCAAACACATCACCGGCAAAGGCCAGCAAATCGCTAACGCCATCATCGCCCAGCGTTGCCGAAGTACCGACGCACACAAACTGGCCCGGCGGCGCCTTCAGACGTCCCTTGAGACGGCGAATCAAACAGGCCAGATCAGTACCCTGCGCACCGTCAAAGGTATGCAGCTCATCCACCACCAAATAACGCAGCGTGTCCGGCTGCTGATGCGCCCACAAAGGGGCATCTGCTGCACGCAGCAGAAGAAAGTCCAACATCTTGTAGTTAGTCAGCAGAATATCCGGCGGATTTTCACGCAGGGCATTGCGGTCGGTAATCACCGAATAACTGCCGTCACTCAATTCGGCGACCGTTTGCGACTCTACAGCCGGTGCATCTCCCACATACAAGCCTGCACGAATCCCACTAAGGCCAGCGGCCTTAACGATTTCCTTGGCCACGCGCCCAGATTGGTCGCTGGCCAAGGCATTCATGGGATAGAGGATGATCGCCTTGATGCCACGCCGCCCCTCGGCACGCGCCACTCGACAATGCTCAAGGATCGGATATAGAAAGCACTCGGTCTTACCCGACCCCGTACCCGTTGCCACCAACGTGGATTGAGCCTCTGATCCCGCCAGCCGCGCAAAAGCCTTGGCCTGATGTGCATGGGGCACAAAGCTGGCGGGTAACCAAGGAAAAGCTGGTAACCCGCCATTAAGCTGCTTGCGAAATGGCAGTGGCAATGTCAGATATGGCCCTTTGAAGATATTGCTGCGCTCAGCCAAAAAGCGCTCCAGCAAGCCCTCAAAACCAGAAGTAGTGGACGGGAATGCGGTGCGAAGAAAGTCTGCCACGCCCTGAGTGACCTGCTGAGAAACAATAAGTGGCTGCATATTTTTACTCGGCAAGATCAGCTTCAGTAAGGGGCCATTTTTTCACTGAGAACCTGGCAATTTCGATGTCGCGGGCAAGCATCGCATCCTTAGAAAAGGCTCGATTAGCCACGGTTCGCCTCCTTGGCAAAATGCGCCCAAGCTACGCGATAGTCAGCTTCGCGATCGGCCAGGGTGAAGGGGGCGATGTATTGGATGGTGCGCTGTGTGGGGCCGCCGGGCTGGGTGTCGTCGAGGACGGGGCGCTCAATGAGGGTATCGTCGGGGACTTGGGGTTGGCCGCCTTTCGGTTGCACGTCTTCCCAGCCAAAGCGGCGGGTTTTCTCGGTGCCATCGGGAAAACGAACAGTGCAGTCGGCATCGCGCTTGGCGGCCTTGCGTGGCAGGCCGACGCCGATCAGGCCCTTGCTGGCGGTGAAGACAATACGGCCCTTAGCGTCGTACCAGGTGTCGCGCTCATACTGGCGCATCACCGGGAACTGCACACGATAGATGGTCAGTAGCTCGTCCAATGTGAGCCCGAGGGCCTGAGCGGCGAGCACATCAATTTCCACCAACGCCTGCCGGCGGGCGTAGTCGTTGCGCAAGGCGCAGTTTCGCTGCCATTCAGGAGTGAGCTGAGCAAAGAAATTCTGCGGCAGACGTGGGTCGTTGCTAGCCCAGCTATCCTGCTGGAAAGCGGGTCGCCAGCAGTCGCGCCAGAGATCGGCGTAGTGGATGGTGAGACTTGCAAGCCCCAACGCCCTGATATGCATGCTCCAACGATAAAAAGCGCTTGGCAGGTGTACAGGCATACGACTCAAGTACGCATGGTTGGCATGCCCTGCACCGGTCGACTTCATGAAGAAGTCAAGGGGAGTGCTAAGTGTGAGGGAATGAAAATCCATCAGTTCCTCACTCAGCTTGAATGCCGTGCTGATACAGGTGTGCACATGCCCCACTCCCTTGGGCAGCAATGCAGTAATCAAGGAACGCTCAGCCGATGGGCTGATCATTTCGCGGTTTACGTGGCGGTAATACC
>RCUO01000409.1_pt1 | contig 22046 bp, 24 predicted proteins | sample 2166161 | NCBI WGS metagenome assembly RCUO01 (sample SAMN09932617, study PRJNA488358) | compost metagenome | feature: garden; material: soil; isolation source: compost soil in cyclohexanecarbonitrile-enriched culture | place: Germany: Experimental Botanical Garden Goettingen | collected 2016-01-27
TGACTAAGACAAATTCTTGCCATACCCGACATGAGGGACAGCAATACCATACTCAGAAGCGGAAGCTTACAAGGCGATGTACCACTTCCTGCTTGACTACTATGATCGTACAAAAGCAGACGATATCGGCGCTCTGCTTGGTGATTTGCAGCTCCTGGACGACGGTCCGGCGGTCTGGCAGGACTGGATTAACAGCCTTAACAAGGCTAACCAAACATTATAAAATAAATAACCTGTCAGGCTATGGCCCGGTAGGTTATTTTTGTGCACATAGTTGTGGCTTCACACACTCAGACCTCAGACCAGCATCGGTGTCACCCATCTCATCATCTCCGGCGTCACCCAGGCTTCGAAACCGGAGATACCCAGTACAAGCAGGGCCATCCCGAGGGAGAGCAGCGTATACATGGCAAAAGGTCTGGTCACTGGCGTACGCCTCTGCCCCAGCACGCGGCTGCGGATCATCAGCAGGGAAAAGGCGATAGCGGCAGCGCTGCTGACAAGCAGTACTGGAATCAGCACAAGATTGTGCGGAGCCACAGAGACAAGCGCGAACAGCATCCCGTGCCAAGAATACTCGCTGACCAGGCAGCCGACCGTAAAGCCGATCAGCACCCCCTTGAGAAAATCAAGAATCAGAATGCCCGGCAGTCCTATCACCGACAAGCCGAGAATCCAGATCAGGCCGACCCACTTCAGATTCAGCGCGGCAATACTCCAGTAGGAATCAGTAGCGGCGGGCAGTCCCTGCTGATCCACGGTGACAAAGAAATTACCCAGGTAATCGCCCAGCTCCTGCTGCTGATCAAGTGTCAGCGCACTTACAATAAGTGCCCCAAAAACGACCCCAACCAGAAATAATACCGCAACAAAAATATAAAGAGGCGTCTGTTCCTTGATCATCAGCCGTAAACTGCGCATCGGGACGTTCTCCTTTCAGGTCACATGTTAAACCATATGAGGAAACGTCCCGCTCTATGACTTGTCCTTTGTGAGACTTTGAGGTTATCTGCCCAGCTGTGTCAACGGCTCACTTTACCGTAGGTACCTCCGCCGCCCGAAGTCAGGGCAAGCCCGCCGCTGCGGGCCAGCACAATCTGCGCAGCCAGCTCAGGCCCGGTCACCGCCGCTAATTCAGCCTCGCCGGCCCGGTGCAGAATATTCATCTCGGTGCCGAATGCCGCCAGCAGCGCGTTCATCTTCGCCTTACCCAGCCCCGGGATAAACTCCAGCGGAACCTGGTAATGGTAAGGCGGACGGTAATCCGGAACAAGCGGCTGCTCCCGGTCGGCAATGTGCAGGATACGGTCAAACACTCCCTGTACAAGCTTGGTGCTTCCGCAATAAGGACAGCGCTCAGAGGTGGCGGCAGCTTCATCAATAATACTGCCGCAGCCTGCACAGTAACTGCGGTGATATTTGCCGAGCCGCGGATTGAGGCCGAAGTTGGCCCCCACCCTCCGGCCTTCACGGCGCTCAAGCGCCAGCCGGAACTCATCGAATGAGGGAGCCGCCAGTTCGAGCACATTGTATTCGCGGCCGATTTTGCCGAGAGAATGCGCGTCGGAATTGGTCAGGAAGGAATAACGGTCCAGCTCGGAGATGTAGCCGGCCATTGCCGAATCTGCGCTCAGGCCAAGCTCAACAGCGGCAATCTGCTCCAGGTCAAACAGCTCGGCCATCCGCTCAGTGGCACAGCCGTACAGCCCTTTATGCGGCGTAAAAATATGCGCCGGAATCAGCAGGCCTCCCCGTCCGCATATTTCCTCCTGCAGCACGCGTGAGGGGGCATACAGCCGCTGGGAGCTGAGATTCACGTTGCGCATATGCCGGCTCATCCAGGCGCTGAAATCCTCCATCGCCGCAAGGTCCGGCATAAAGGCCAGCACATGGCATTCCTTGCGGCCCGGCTCACGGATTTCAATTTCGGTGCCGAGCAGAATCGTCGTTCCCCGGTAGGCTACCCCGCCGCCGTCTGCTTCAGCCATCTCACCGGACATCAGCAAATCTCGGATATCCTGCATTACACCGGGCGAGTGGCTGTCGATGATCCCAATCAGTTCAATTCCTTTGCGCTCTGCAGCTTCCCTGGCGATATTGGCAAAGGTAAGATCACGGCTGCCGCTGATTTTCACAGCATTTCCTGCAGAGGTTCTGCCGATGTGGACATGCAGGTCGCAGTAAAAGCTGTGCAGCTCAGGCGTTAGTGCCATTGCCCTGTCAGTGTATAGAGATGCCATGCGTAGACGGCCATCATCGTTTTGGCATCGGCAATCCTTCCGTCCGCAATGTACTGGTACGCTTCCTCAAGCGTCAGCTCGGACACCTCCAGGAATTCATCCTCATCCAGCGCCATATCGCCCGGCTGGGCATTCTCCGTCACATACAGATGAATAATCTCATCCGCAAAGCCCGGCGAGGTATAAAAGGATTTCAGCAGCTTCAGCTCACCGCTATGAAAACCAGTCTCTTCCTGCAGTTCACGGCCTGCGGCTTCCAGAGGATCTTCCCCCTTGTCCAGCTTTCCGGCCGGAATCTCCACCTCAGTACGGTGCATCGGCTGGCGGTACTGCTCAACGACCAGCATTTTATTGTTATTAAGCGCAAGCACCGCTACAGCTCCCGGATGCTTTACAACCTCGCGGGTAGCGCTGTTGCCGTCCGGCAGCTTCACGGTGTCTACCTGCAGACTGATGATTTTCCCTTCAAAGATCGGCTGCGTGGACAAAGTCTCTTCATCGAGTGCAGGATTGCTGTGCTTTTCAAAATTTTTCATAGATTCATGGTCTCCTTTGGCTGAGTTCTGCATAGGGTGTATTATAGCAAACTTAAGGGGAAAGAAGGAATGCAAGCATGAATGACATCCTTATCCGTACCAGCAGATCAGCCGTTACAGCCGTTGGCAAGCCTGAGCAGATTAAAGCCGTTATTGCAGAATGGATTGAACGGTACGGGCGCGACATGCCCTTGTCCTACGTCCTGCTGCTGCAGGCAGACAACCGGCTGAATCCGCCAAAAGCAGGCTGACTGCATCCCTTCTGCACCCGCCGGTAATAAGAAGGAGCTGCTCCGGCTTTTTGCGGAAACAGCTCCTTTTTACATCTGCACAGCCGCCGAGGCGGACAGGCTTATGCTTTTGCGCTTTCTTGAATAATAGCTACGACGAGCTCAGCCGCTTTCACGATATCATCAGCCTTGATCCGTTCTTTGGTGGTGTGAATATGCTCGTACCCGATGGCCAGGTTAACAGTAGGTACCTTGAGGCCGTTGAATACATTGGCGTCACTGCCGCCTCCTGAAGGGAACAAGCGTGTTGTCAGACCCAGGGAAGTAATTGCACGGTCCGCCAGCTGCACCACAGGATCATTTTCATTAAAGCTGAAGGCCGGATAAATAATCTCACTGCGGAACTCGCATTCTGCACCGTATTCGCGGACGGTTGTTTCGAGCGCTTCGCGCATCGAGGCAATCTGCAGCTCCACCTTTTCCTGCACGATACTGCGCGCCTCAGCATCCAGCTGCACATGGTCACAGACGACGTTAGTCGGGCCGCCGCCGGCAAATTTGCCGATATTGGCTGTCGTTTCCTTGTCAATCCGGCCCAGCTTCATTGCGGAAATCGCCTTGCCTGCCACCTGAATCGCGCTAATTCCATCCTCAGGATTCACACCGGCATGAGCAGATTTGCCAAAAATCTGCATCGTGATTCTCGCCTGCGTAGGTGCGGCAACAGCAATTGCGCCGATCTCGCCGTTAGAATCGAGGGCAAAGCCCATATCTGCATCCAGATGGCTCGGGTCAATCGCACGTGCGCCAAGCAGCCCGGACTCCTCACCTGCTGTGATTACGAACTGTAGCTGTCCGTGCGGAATTTTCTGCTCCTGAATAACACGGATCGCTTCAAACAGGGCCGCCAGACCCGCTTTATCGTCAGCGCCGAGAATGGTCGTGCCGTCACTGGTGATCCAGCCGTCTTCCCCGAGGGCAGGCTTGATATTTTGCCCGGGAACCACGGTATCCATATGGCAGGTGAACAGCAGCTTCGGTGCCGCAGCGCCGCTGTCTGCCGCCCAGGTCACGAACAGGTTACCCGCTCCGTGTCCGGTACGCTCCATAGAATCATCCTCGATGGCTGTAAGTCCCAGAGCACTGAATTTTTCTTTTAGCACATCGGCAATCTGCCGCTCATTTCCGGTCTCGCTGTCCACCCGGACAAGCTCCATGAATTCCTCAATCAATCGGTCTCTTACTATCACTGGACTTCCCTCTCTTTCACAGATACGTTACAATGGTGGTAATGCTGTTAACTTACACTAATCCTAAAGGAGTCACACATGAATCGTCAAAAATGGTTCCGCATCGTTATCTATATCATGCTGATCGCAATGATCGCCTCAACCCTGCTGATGGTAGTCGAGCCTTTCCTGGCCGGTTAAAAAAGCTTAATAACAGCGTCCGGTACTTACCGGACGCTGTTTGCTGTGTCACGGCGCTTATGCAGCCGCTGATTAATAGAGCTTGGTATCCGGAGTATAACCCTCCAGATTGTCCTTCACGCGCTGCAGGAAGCGTCCGCAGATGACACCGTCCAGAATCCGGTGGTCCAGCGACAGGCAGATGTTGGCCATGGAGCGCACCGCAATCATGTCGTTGATGACGACCGGCTTTTTGACAATGGATTCGAACGTCAGGATCGCCGCCTGCGGGTAGTTGATAATCGGATAGGACAGGATGGAGCCGAACGACCCTGTATTGTTGACTGTAAAGGTACCGCCCTGCATATCATCGAGGCGCAGCTTGCCTTCCCGGGTCTTCTGGGCCAGCTCGTCGATCTCGCGTGCCAGGCCGGCGATGTTCTTCTGGTCAGCCTTCTTAATTACCGGGGTCATGACGGAATCCTCTGTGCCGACCGCCAGCGCGATGTTGATGTCGCGTTTGACAATGATTTTGTCAACGGCCCAGACGGAGTTCATGATCGGATAGTCTTTGATCGCACTGACTACAGCCTTCATCATAAAGGCCAGATAGGTCAGGTTGATGCCTTCCTTGCGCTTGAACTCATCCTTGAGCTTGTTGCGCAGGACAACCAGATTGGTCACGTCCACTTCAATCATCGTCCAGGCATGCGGAATCTCCGAGACGCTCTGGCGCATTCTGGTCGCAATGGTGTTGCGGATCGGCGTCACGTCGATCAGGTACTCTGAGCTGCTGCCCAGTCCGCCTTCGACCTCAATGGTCGGAATGCGCGGGGATTCACTCAGGTGAAGCCCCGAATTGCGCACCGGCTCCAGCTGCTCCTGCGCCTCCGCTTGAATGACCTGAAGCGCAGGCTGCTGCAGCGCTTCTGGCACTTGCCGGCCGGCTTGCCCCGCGCCGGCTGCGCCCGGATGTGCAGGTACCGTCTGACCGGCGGCTGCGCCGCCGTTCTCCAGGTACGCCAGCACATCCTTGCGGGTGATGCGCCCGCCGAGCCCGGTGCCCGGCACGGCGCTTAGGTCAATGCGGTGCTCCGCTGCAAGCGTCTGCACCGCGGGTGAGTAGCGGGAGCGCATAGGCGCGTCCGCTGCTGAGAGAGACGGCGCTGCCGGCCGGACCGGCGCGGCTGGCGTTCCTGGCGCAGGCGCGGCTGCGGCCGCCTGCGGGGCAGTGCCCGCTGCCGGTGCGGAGCTTCCGGCAGAAGCGCCCGCCGGCGCTGCCACGGCGATGCGGGCGATGATCTCGCCCACGCTAATGACCTGGCCTTCCTCGGCCAGCAGCTCAACCAGCGTGCCTTCCACGGTGGAAGGCAGCTCGGCATTGACTTTGTCCGTAATCAGCTCGCAGATCGGCTCATATTCCTCCACGCGGTCGCCCGGCTGCTTCAACCACTTGCCGATTGTAGCGGACACCAGCGATTCCGCCAGCTGCGGCATTACCACGTCCGTCAGCTTTGTATTGTCAGACATATTGTCACTCCTTAAAGTTTGGTAAGCACAGGCTTCCTGATGATTCTTCGTACATAACTTGCTTCGGAGGCTTGGCTTAGTTAGATAGTATAAATTTAAGGCCTGTAAGTATTGTTTGGGTGGAACGTTATCCTGCTATAGTTGAACGTTAACTTACTTTAGTTGGGCGTTAGCCTACTTTAGTTGAACGTTAGCCTACTTTAGTCGGAAATCCTCCACCTAAATCCGCAGCAAACGCCCGCCACAGAAGATTAGTTGGATAAACGCCACTTAAAAGCTCACATTCCACCGTCAAAGCTCCATATGGGCGAAATTAGATGGCGATTTTCCAGCTAATTCTTATAAATAGCGCCAAAATTCAAAATTAGCTGGCGAAAATCCACCTAATCCGGCGACTCGATAGTAGCAAGGTACTCCCCTTAATACTGCGCCAGCCGCAGCATCTCTGCCTTCACCTTATCTTTGCTCAGCATGAAGAACTTCTCCATCGGCGGGCTGATCGGCATGGCCGGCACATCAGGGCCGCACAGCCGGAAGATCGGCGCATCCAGCTCAAACAGACAGTGCTCGGCGATGATCGCCGCCACTTCGCCGCCGATGCCGCCGGTTTTGTTGTCCTCATGGACGATCAGCACCTTGCCCGTCTGGCGGGCTGCGGCGATAATCGCGTCACGGTCGAGCGGCTGCAGCGTGCGCAGATCCAGAATGTGCGCGGTAATGCCTTCTTCGCGCTCCAGCTCCTCCGCTGCCTGCATCGCAAAATGCAGCGGTAAACTGTAACCGATCACCGTAATGTCGCTGCCCTCGCGCAGCAGGTTCGCTTCGCCGATCGGCACGATATAATCGTCCTCAGGCACGTCTTCCTTGATCAGCTTGTAGCATTTTTTGTTCTCGAAGAACAGCACCGGATCAGGGTCGCGTACCGCTGCCTTCAGCAGGCCCTTGGCATCAGCTGCCGAATATGGCGCCACGATCTTCAGCCCCGGCGTACCGAAAAAGATCGATTCCGGACACTGGGAATGATACAGTCCGCCGAAGATTCCGCCGCCGATCGGCGCGCGGATAACAACCGGACAGCTCCAGTCGTTGTTGGAGCGGTAACGGATTTTGGCCGCCTCGCTAATAATCTGGTTGGTCGCCGGCAGCATGAAATCAGAGTACTGCATTTCGGCAATCGGCTTCATGCCATACATCGCCGCCCCGATGGCTACACCGGCAATTGCCGACTCGGCCAGCGGCGTATCCATGACGCGTTCTTCCCCGAACTGCTCCTGCAGCCCTTTGGTAGTGGTGAACACGCCGCCCTTAACACCGACGTCCTCGCCAAGCACGAATACTGACTCATCGCGCTCCATTTCTTCCTTCATCGCCAGCCGGATCGCATCGATATATTCCATCATCGCCATGATTTATGCTCCTCCTTTGAGGCCGGATTCGTCGTACACATGCAGCAGCGTATCTTCCGGTTTCGGGAATGGTGCATTTTCGGCGTACGCAATAGCCTCTTTCAATTCGAGATTGTATTCAGCAACGAGATCACGCTCCTGCTCATCACTCCAAAGCCCCTGTTCAATGAGATAGGTCCGGAACGCGGCAATGCCGTCTTTTTTCCAGTTCTCGTCGACCTCTTCCTTGGTCCGGTAAGCCAGATCATTGTCCGAGGTGGAGTGCGGCGACAAACGGTACATCATCGCTTCAATCAGTGTCGGCCCTTCACCGGCCAGTGCGCGCTCCCGCGCTTCCTTCACTACACGGTAAACTTCCAGCGGATCATTGCCGTCTACACGCACACCCGGGAAGCCGTAGCCCAGCGCACGGTCGCTGACCTTGCCGCCAAGCTGCTTATGAACCGGAACAGAAATCGCATACTGGTTATTTTGGCAAAAAATAATGACCGGCAGCTTATTCACACCCGCGAAATTGCAAGCTTCATGAAAATCCCCCTGATTGCTGGAGCCTTCGCCAAAAGTGACAAAAGAAACGAACTTCTTCTTCTGCATCTTTGCCGCCAGCGCAAAGCCGACCGCATGAGGAACCTGGGTTGTCACCGGACTTGAGCCGGTCACAATACGCAGACGCTTGCTCCCGAAATGGCCCGGCATCTGCCGGCCGCCGCTGTTCGGGTCCTCCGCCTTGGCGAATACGGACAGCATCAGCTCACGCGTAGTCATCCCTACCGTCAGCACAAAGGCATAATCCCGGTAATACGGTAAAAAATAATCATTCTGCCGGTCCAGCGCAAACGCCGCAGCAACCTGCGCCGCCTCCTGGCCGATTCCCGAGACGTGGAAATTGATCTTTCCGGCCCGCTGCAGCAGCAGGCTGCGCTCATCGTATTTCCGTCCCAGTTGCATATATCTGTACATGTCAATGACCTGGCCGTCTGTCAGTCCAAGCTGTTTATGTCTGTTGGTCTTGTTAGCAGTAGTACCTTGAGATTCCATACAGAGGTACCTCCTAAAAATTTTGATGGGTTATCGGCATGCGCCATAGCACTGTCTTTAACCTGATCTTATAACCAGGTACTAAGACTAGACTAAATACATTATAAGCCCTTTCACCGCAAAAAGAAAAGAGAGGAAAAGCCGGAAAAGAACGGTTGTGCGCTCATCACGCTCCGCCAGCTCTCTCCGGCATTCCTTTTGCTCCCCTGAGCTTATATTAGAACCCGATGGCTCTGCCATCCACCGCCAGCATTGCTTCACCAATCACTTCGGACAGGGTCGGATGGGCATGGATTGCCTCCCCGACTTCCCAAGGTGTAGCATCCAGCAGCTGGGCCAGCGCCGCTTCCCCGATCAGGTCGGTCACATGCGGACCGATCATCTGCACTCCGAGAATGTCGCCGCTGCTGCGGTCCGCAACTACCTTGACGAATCCATCCTTCATCCCGTGAACGATCGCCTTGCCGATCGCCGAGAACGGGAATTTCCCGGTCACAACGTCATGCCCTAAGCTCTTCGCTTCCTTCTCGGTATAACCGACACTAGCCACCTCCGGCCGTGTATAGACACAACGCGGCACAAGATGGGCATGATACGGATGAAGCTGCTCCCCTGCCAGATGATTGACGGCACGGATGCCTTCATGTGATGCTGCATGGGCCAGCTGCAGCCCGCCGATGCAGTCACCGATTGCATAGATATGCGGCTCACCAGTCTGCATATTCGCATTGACCTCGATCACGCCTTTATCAAAGCGGATATCTGTATTTTCCAGTCCGATGTTCTCGATATTGGCCACTCTGCCGACCGACACAAGCAGCTTTCCTGCGGACAGCGTCTGGCTCTGCTCTCCTTTGCGGGCTTCGATACTGATCCCGTCCTCTGTAATGGCACTGGTCTCCGGGTCTACAGTAGTGCCTGTTAGCACCTTAACTCCGCGCTTCTTAAGCAGTCTGGTCAGCTCACGGGCAATTTCTGCATCCTCAAACGGCAGCAGCTGGTCTGCAGCTTCGACAACGGTAACCTGAACGCCAAAATCCGCCAGCATCGAAGCCCACTCCACTCCGATCACGCCGCCGCCCACAATAAGTATGGAAGCCGGCAGTTCCTCCAGTGTCAGCGCTTCTTCGCTGCTCAGAATTACCTTGCCGTCAGGCTTCAGTCCCGGAAGCACACGCGGGCGTGAGCCGGTAGCCACGATGAGATTAGTAGAGACCACTGTCTCCATCTCTCCGTCCTCCAGCTCAACAGCCACCGCACCGCTGCGCGGTGAGAAAATCGACGGGCCGATAATGCGGCCCTTGCCTTTAACCACCTGGATTTTATTTTTGCGCATCAGATACTGTACGCCCTGGTGCAGCTGCTCCACAACCGCGTCCTTACGGGCCTGCACCTTCGGGAATACCAGCTTGACGCCTGATGTTTCGATTCCGTAGCTTTCGCTCTCCTGTATTTCAGCGTATACCTCCGCACTGCGCAGCAGCGACTTGCTTGGAATGCAGCCGCGGTGCAGACAGGTTCCGCCCAGCTTGTCCATTTCGATGACGACGACAGACTTGCCGAGCTGGGCAGCGCGGATCGCCGCCACATATCCACCGGTTCCTCCGCCCAGAATAGCTACGTCACAGGAAATTGTCATTGTATGTATCCTCCAGTCAATACTCAAAAGTTCTGCATAACTCTCTACATTGTACTCTCTTTTCAGTGCAATTCAAAACGTACAAACGTCATATAGGCATGGACTTTTGCCATGTGAAGCGTTATCATATTGGTGAATTCAATAGGCTGCAGGGAGAGTGTTACCGGTATGAAACTGATCATTTCACGCTTCTGTGCCATCCTTATTCTCGTGATTCCGGGACTTCTGGCGATGAAGGGATTCCTGATGATGAAGGACGACCTGTTCAATTATCTCTCCATGCACGGCGACGACAGGGTAACTCCGGTTTTTGCCTGGCTGCATTTCGGCGGCGGTCTGCTGCTGTTCGCGGCGGGCATGAGTTTTCTCGGCGGCTGGATTCTCACCCGTGACCGCAAGAAAAACTACGTCGGTCCAAGGTTCAGGGAGAAGCAGAAGACTGAGCAGCCGGCTGCTAAGAACACCTTATAAGCTTGTTATTTACTTACCCATAAACAATAAGGGCACTTTTGCCCTTCATTCCACCAACTTAGCCCATTCTTCCGAAATCAAAGGCATTTTTGCCCTTCATTCCGCCAACTTGCCCCATTCCGCCAGCCCCACCCACCATTCCTGCTCTCCACCCAGCCTATACTTCACGACTAACAGCGGTAGAATCCGCACATCAACATACATTAAAAAAGCAGCATGCCCGCTTCACCGGCACACTGTGCTCCGGGAAACGCGGCTTGCTGCTTTTCTTGTTCCTATAACACTCAGCTCAGACCAAATCCTAAGCCCCGCCCGGCGCAGCTTTGCGTGCACCATTAACAAGCTCGCTGTACAGCCCGCCCTGGCGCATCAGCTCGTCATGCGGGCCGTGCTGGAGCAGGCGGCCGTCCTGCAGCACCAGGATACGGTCAGCGGCACGGATCGTGCCGAGCCGGTGGGCAATGACGAAGCTGGTCCGGCCCTTCATCAGCGCCTGCAGCCCCTCCTGGATTTTGATCTCAGTAACGGTATCAATGCTGCTGGTCGCTTCATCCAGCACCAGCATCGCCGGATCGGCCAGGATGGCCCGCGCAATCGCCAGCAGCTGCCTCTGACCCTGGCTGATACCGCTGCCGTCCACAGACAGCATCCGGTCATAGCCTCCGCGCATCCGCATAATGAAGGAGTGGGCATTCGCCAGCTTCGCCGCCTCCTCAACCTCCGCGTCGGTGGCATCCAGCCGGCCGTAACGGATATTATCGCGGATCGTCCCCTTGAACAGGAAGGTGTCCTGCAGCACAAAAGCCATCTGGCTCCGCAAGCTCTCACGGCGGATGGAGGACAGATCCCTCCCGTCCAGCGTGATGCTGCCTTTGCTTGGATCATAGAAGCGGGACAGCAGGCCGATCAGCGTTGTTTTGCCGGCGCCTGTCGGTCCGACCAGGGCAATCATTTCGCCCGGCTTCGCTTCAAAGCTGATATCATGCAGAATATCCTTGCCCTCGTCATAGGAGAAGGATACGTCCTTGAAGACGACTGCCCCCTCGACATGATTAAGCGATACTGCCGCCCCCTCGTCCCGGGCTTCCGTCTCCTCATCCATCACCTCAAACACCCGCTCCGCCCCGGCAATCGCCGACAGCAGCGTATTCCACTGGTTCGCCAGGTCATTAAGGGGTCTCGTGAACTGGCGGGTGTACTCCACAAAGGCGATGATAATCCCGACCGTCACAATATCACGGACAGCCAGATAACCGCCGATGCCTGCCACAATGGCAAAGCTCAAATTGTTCAGCCCGTTCATCAGCTTGGGAATAAAGCCTGAGATCGCCTGGGCCCAGTATCCTGACAGCATGATCCGCGTATTGCGCTCACGGAAGCCGGAAATGACCCGTTCCTCCTGTGAAAAGGCTTTGATTACCCGCTGGCCCGACAGCGTCTCTTCAATATAACCGTTCATCTCGCCGACATTGCGCTGCCGCTCCTTGAACAGCGGCCCCGTACGCCGCGTAATCCAGCGCATGCCGAGGAACATCAGCGGCACGACGATGAAGGTCAGCAGCGTTAGCAGCGGGCTGAGCCACAGCATCACACCTACTGTCCCTGCCAGCGTCAGTACACTTGAAAAAATCTGAATAGCCGAGCTGTTCAGTGTCGAGCTGATATTCTCAATATCATTGGTCAGCCGGCTCATAATTTCACCCTGCTGCCTGCGGTTAAAGAACGAAATCGGCAGCCTGTGCAGATAAGCGAACAGGTCGGTACGCATCCGGTATACCGTCTCCTGGGCAATCTCAATCATCCAGATGTTTTGCAGCCAGGAAGCCAGAGAAGTGAACAGGTAGACCAGCCCCAGCATAATGAGGAAAATGACCCAGCTCCGCCCCCCGTCACCTTCCAGATAGTGATCCACCGCACGGCTGATCAGATAAGGCCCCAGAAGCGCCAGTGCTGTACTAATCAGGACAAGAAGCAATACAAGCGTCAGCTTAGCTCTGCGCTTAGCAAGATAGCTCCAGATTCTTGAGAGGGTGGCAGACCAGTTCTTGGGCTTCGCCTTAGGCTTCCGGCCTCCGGCCGTTTTGTCACCTGTTCCAAAATCCGGCCCCGGATGGCGGAAAGGGTCAGTTAATGCTTTGAACATGCTGCGCCCCCTCCCCTGTCTGCGATTCATATATTTTCCGGTATAATGGTGATCCGGCCAGAAGTTCCCGGTGGGTTCCCTTGGCAATCAGGCGGCCTTCATCGAGCAGCAGAATCAGGTCAGCCGAGACGGTTGAGCTGATCTTCTGGGTAATCAGGACGGTCGTACAGGACATAGAAGTAAGCTCCTCCAGTAACCGCCCTTCTGTTACGGCATCCAGTGCACTTGTACTATCATCCAGGATAAGAACTGCCGGCTTGCGGACAAGTGCCCGGGCAATGGTCAGCCGCTGCTTCTGTCCGCCCGACAGATTAACCCCGCGCTGGCCGAGCATCGTATCATAGCCTTCCGGCAGCCCGGCGATGGTGTTGTGAATCTGCGCCGCTGCGGCCGCCCGCTCGATCTCCTCCACAGTAGCATGTTCATTGCCCCAGGCGATATTCTCCTGCACAGAGCCGCTGAACAGCAGCACCTCCTGCGGCACATAGCCTATCGACCTGCGCAGCCTGGACATTTCAATGTCCGCACTGTCCATCCCGTCAATCCGGATAATTCCGCCGGTCTGCTCATAAAGCCGGGGAATCAACCCGACCAGCGAAGACTTGCCGGAGCCTGTCGCACCGAGTATAGCCACCCGCTGGCCCGGCTCCACCTTGAACGAGACATCTTCAAGCGCAGCAATATCACTTTCCGGGTAGCTGAAGCTAACCTTGTCGAACTCAATTTCACCTTGAATCGTATGTTTCCCATTCATGCTCTGCTGTGCCGCTGCAGGATCTGATTGCCCGTCTCCGTCAGGCGATGCCATTACTTCAGAGATACGCTGCTCTGAGGCAACTGCCCGCGAGAACGTCGCCATAATCCAGGACAGGGCAGACATCGCCCCAATGGTGCGGAGTGCATAGTTAATGACAGCAACGGTCTGCCCCAGGGTAGCTTCACCGGCAGCAATTTCAATCCGCCCGAACCATAGTACAGCGACAATGCCCGCATTAACGATCAGCATAATGAGCGGTCCCATCGTCTCCGTCAGCCTGAGCGCAGCAATCGTCGCTTTCATCAGCCCGCCGCTGAACGATGCGAACCGGCCGATCTCATGGCCCATGCGCACAAATACGCGGATGAGCCGGATGCCTGTCAGATTTTCCTGAATGACACCGTTTACACCATCCAGTCTGCTCTGTACCAGCTTGAACAGCGCCGAAGACCTGCGCATCACCCAGGCCAGAAACAGAATCAGCACCGGAAGCGTTACAGCCAGCAGCAGACCCAGCTTCACATGCACGACCAGCGCCATTACGACACTGCCCAGCACAACCAGCGGAACGCGGGTCATAAACCGCAGCGCCATAAAAACCGTATCCTGCAGCTGCGTCACATCCCCGGTCAGCCGCGTAATCAGAGAGGACGTCGGAAACCGGTTAAACACCTCATACGTGAACGACTGTACCTTTTCATACAGCTTTTCCCGCAGATCGAAGGCAAAGCCCTGGCTGGCATGAGAGGCAAAGAAGGAGCTCAGGATTCCTGCAGCGAACGCTATGACAGCGCTCAGGGTCAGGACCCCGCCCCACAGCCAGACCACGGACATGTCTTTTTCAACAATGCCGTTATCGATGATCTTGGAGATCAGAAGAGGCTGCGACAGCTCGACTGCCAGCTCAATCCCCATCATGGCCAGGGCAGCAATGGCGGCTACCCTGTATTTTTTGAGATAGGAGAATATTAAATTCATCTGCTGTACCTCGCCCAGTTATTCGTATAGAGCTTCCCTTAACCGTGTTGACATGGCAGATCCCTGCCCGTTCTTCAGTATAACCCTGCGCAGCGCCTTGTTACTCCGGTTCAGCTCTGTCAGCTCCTCCAGCATGTCCGATAGCAGGGTCTGTACTTCCTCTGATAATCCTCCATTCTCCCGGGCACCTGCTACCCGTTCCTTATACTGTTCCAATTTTTCCGGCACTTGTCATAACTTCCTTCCCGTAAAAGGTTCTCCCGCTGAAAAACACGTGCGTCCATTATAACACATCCGTCTATACGATCTTAGCGCAGGAAATGACGATACAGAAATGTCCCCGGCCATGCAATGTTTTCACTGGCTACTTCACGGGCACATATGATACTCTAAGAAGGTCGCATTTTCAGGCATACTATACTCTTAGGGATAAGAGCGAAAGGATAGATGGACGTGGCACAGTTGTTTTTCAGGTACGGCGCAATGAACAGCGGCAAATCCATTGAGATTCTCAAGGTAGCCCATAATTATGAGGAGCAAGGCAAGTCAGTGCTCATCTTCACCCCATCCATTGATGACCGGGACGAGGTTGGTTACATTTCCTCCCGTATCGGACTGCGCAAGCAGGCTATAGCCATTGACGAAAAAACCGATATCTACGGCATCGTAAGCAGCAACCTGCCCAAGCCGCACTGCGTGCTGATTGACGAATCCCAGTTCCTTACCAAGGACTGTATTCTCCAGCTTGTACGCATCGTGGATGAGCTCAACATTCCGGTTATGGCCTTCGGCCTCAAAAATGACTTCCAGAACAATCTCTTCGAGGGCAGCAAATACATGCTGATCTACGCAGATAAAATCGAAGAAATGAAGACCATTTGCTGGTTCTGTGAGCGTAAGGCAACAATGGCGCTGCGCGTGGAGGACGGCAAGCCCGTCTACAGCGGCAAGCAGATCCAGATCGGCGGCAATGAAGCTTATTACCCTGTCTGCCGTAAATGTCACAAGAATCCGCCTTTGTAGCAGCAAAAAAGCATTCCGGTACCGTTCAACGACGGCTGGAATGCTTTTTTAATTTATAGGCTTGGCACACTATCTCTGCTTCTGAATAGCCTGAAGAGCATGGTATTCATCTTCCCTGCTTACAAACAGCTCATGCCTGGAAGACAGGTTCCCACCGTAATGGGTGCGGCTTGAACCGGCACGCATTCCTCCGTTGATTCTGGAGCGGTGGCGGATTCCTGCTGTACTGAGGCGGTTCTTGATGAGGTAATATTCCCTCTGGTCAAAAGTGGTATAGAGCAGCGTCCGTTCCGGCGGTATGAAGAAATGCAGTATGCTTCTGGCAATGCCCATGCCGGCTCCCTCCCCGTCTATGCTGTTCCAAATCTCTCAGGTTAAGCCTGATTCAGGTACCGCTCCTGCAGTATATTCATGTGATGTCTTTCATGGCCGGCAATCATGCACGCCTGGGCTCTGACCGTTACCGGCACCGAATAGAAGTTTCCCGCCCGGGTCCAGACCTCATCCGACAGGCTTTCCAGCAGGGCAAGTGTTGATTCCCGGACAATCCGGTAATGAAGCACCAGCTGCTTCAGTGTGAAGCGCTCAAAATGACCGGAGGCAACGTAATCCTTCTCTTCATAACCGGGCAGCTGCGCCTGCTCGCCCCTGGCAAAACAGAGCAGCCGGTAAGACATAATCCGGTCATTATCGGTCAGGTGGCCGACCATCTCCTTGATGCTCCACTTCTCCGGGGCATACCTGTAACTGCCCTGTTCTTCACTGAGCCCGCCGAGCAGCGCAAAAACCTCCTTCGACTGCTCACGCAGAATCGTGGTAATGTCGCCTTGCGGCGGTACTAAAGCGATATAACCTGCCTGAGCTTCAGTATACTCTCCTTGTTCCGGACGCTGGTTCATATTAACTGCCCCTCTCACCTAAAATTATGAAGATTTTGTTGAAGAGTGTAAAATGCTATTGTTGTATTTTAGTATATTATGTATAATATTTGCAAGAATAAGGAAGATTCAACTTGTTCACCGGGAGTGTAGGTATGCTGGATTTTTCGATATATATGTTCTTCTCTGTCCTGGAAACCTTCGCTATGTTCCTGCTTGCATTTCGAGTTTTTAAGATTGATCTTTACATAACTGAAATGATTTTTGCAAGTCTGATTATGGGCTTTGTCTCGTTCGTCCTTCGGCATGATTATAGTATGTTGCTTATAGATGTTGTTATTCAATATCTGCTTACCTTCTGCTTCTTTTGGCTTTTGTTCCGAATCCACATTTTTTATGCAGCGATAATGACTGGCCTAGCCTATTTATCCTACATGCTGCTGCAATCGACCTGCTATTTAATTATGAATTTTACAGGTTTCTTTTCCTTAACCTTTTTGTATCCATTAATAGGAGTTAATATTCTACAGATCGTTTCTGCTTTGACTACACTTTTAATAGCCCGTTATATCAGAAAACAAAGAAAAGGCTTTGATTTCGTACCGGACAAACAGAATAAAAAGCTTAGAATCCAATCACATGAATTTATATTGTTTGCTCTAACCTTACCATGTGTTCTGGTTGTTGTTTTAATGATCAATCTCTCAGAGCGTTACTCCAGTTATTTCTTCTTGATGCCTTTAGCCTATGGAGCCTTGTTATATAGCTATTTATATCTCTCATATAAAAAGGACAGGTCTGAGAATGAACACATTATCTCATAAAATTGCAGCTGCCATAAAAAAAGCTAACCCGGAGGAAACCTACTCTGTTGAAATCATGCAATATTCACTCGGCATTATATTAAATACGCTGCTAATCATTACTGCTACAGCAATGATCGGCTTGCTTACAGGCCACTTTGGTGAGTTCATGACCTTCCTTCTGAGCTGCTCCATTCTTCGCCTAACATCAGGCGGATTTCATCTCAAGACGGCGAGAGCCTGTAACCTTTTTTCTATTCTCTTATGTACGCTCATTCCTTATCTTTTCAGCTTCTCGGGAGCGGCTCTTACGGTCATTAATATGACAAGCCTGCTTATCATGCTTCTATTCGCACCTAACCCGGATACAAATGCCCGGATGCCGGTGAAATTATATCCGCTACTCAAGATAATCTCTATTCTTCTGGTGAGTCTTAATTTTTTTATTCATTCGTCTGTCATCGGATTGGCGTTTATCGTTCAATCCTTAACAGTAATACCATGGATAAGGAGGGAAAAACAATGAAAAAGTCGCTTGCCAAGCATGCTTCCTCAATCCTTGCCGCTTCTTCCCGTTTATTTGTTTCAATCATGAAACCAGCTTTTCACAGCCCAGAAGCACCAAAGGAACTCCGTAAGTAATCCAACAAGGATGGGGAAAACATGCGTGTCTTACAAAACGACGGTTCTTCCCTGGATATCCGGGAGGAAGACATATTGTATTTTTCCAGCTACAAAAATGCAATATTCGTCCATACGAAAGAAGGCGAATTTGTTTTCCCCACTACTCTTTCCGATCTTCTGATTGCTTACAAGGGTAAAGGATTCGAACGCCTTGACCGTAATAATGTGGTTAGCCTTAACAAGGTGAACACGTATGACGCCGAGCGCAAAATTGTCCACTTCACTGAAGGCGAACAATTCACTACAGTATCGGAGTCTAACGAACCCCGGATCAAGAGGTTTCTTTCCACACACTTGAGCGAATCAGATGACTGATTGAGTTGCTGTATGCCGTATCTTTCAAAAATCCCGGTATCGTTATCGATACCGGGATTTTTGCTTGGGCAGCGGGCAAATATTATGACATATCAACCATGTTATGTAAAGAGTAATTCGCAGGGTGAATACCAGGAGACGGATTTCTTTCCAAATGGTACCATTTAAATAGAATAGCTATAATTTAGCATATTATACCTACCGATGGAGGAATCTAATGGATTATTATTTTCATCCTTCTCCGCGCCCCTCATCACTCGAACTACTATCTGACGAGCAGCTATTGAACATCTATGAATTGGCGGTGGAGGCTAAAGCTTCGCCTGATTTTATTGAGATCATCACGAATATTCTTTCCGGAAGAAAATTAATCCCCAGCGATCATTTGGACACGTGAGCTCAATAATATCAGTTCATTTCTACATATATCCGGGTAACGCTGCATATTCATTACAGCACAAAAAGCCATCCTCTTCGTTAAGAAGGGATGGCTTTTTGTGAGCTATTCAATAACTTCTGTCTTGAACACATTGTCCAGCTTGCCGCCAAGTCTTTTCTTCAGCGGTACCTTAATGTCACGGCTCAGTTCTTTGAAGAAGGTATCCACATCGCAGTTTACATTTTGGGCCATAACGATAACCGTTCCGTCTTCCACAATGTTACGGTTGACTTCCTCCGGCACATCAACTTCGATGTCATACTTCTTCGTCAAAGTTTTCAGATACCTCGCAAAAATCTCGAGCAGTTCCTCATTGTTGAAATTCTCGACCGCTGCTTTTCCCTTAGGTGTAAATTTTACGTTAATTCTCATTCATGGATTCCCCTTTTCTGTCGAACCATTTTTTGTTGGCTTATGGATCAGGATGAATAGATGGCTGCAAGAAAGGGCAACATTATTCATTTTGTAAACCGGCTCGTTTAATACTCTGTAAGAATATCTTTTACAACTTCTTTTAAACCCATACAGCCTTGTCTAAAATCTGCTGCAATGTTCGCCATTCCGGCACACCTATCACTATCATAACACAAAAACAAAACACTCCTCCATTGGATTTTCATTTCCAATAAAGGAGTGCGTGCTGAACGCGCTTACCCGATCTTATTATTCCGCAGTACAACAAACGCAAATTTGAACAAATGTGCGTATAATCTTTTGTTAAAGAACAGCAGACTGATGCTCATTTTATTTTTGAAGCCAAGCGTGTTGTCCTGGAAAAACGGGTTGATATTATTTTTGAGAAATCCAATAAATTCCTCGCAGCGTTCATCATTAACCTTCATGCCCTTTTTAATGTAATAGTTGTAGTAGTTAAAGCCGTACTCCACTACATTATCCAGGTATTGCTTCGATATATCATGGTAAGGTGTATTCTTCCCGTCCGACTTGAGGTCATTGTACCGGTCAATTACAGCCAGGTAGTAGTTATAGAAGCTGTTATCGTCCCACACCTGTGTAATACTGCCGCCCCGCTGCAGATAATAGTATTTGGGGTCCCAGACGCGTACCGATTTGTTGGCATGCTTAAACAGGAAGTACATGGCCCACAGGTCCTCATAGATTTTACCGACCGGGAACCGGAGATCCGCAAACAGCTCTCTCTTGAACAGCTTATTCCATAAATAGCTTTGAATTTCGATGTCCTCAACGATTTTTTGTACACCTTCCACATTGCTGTAGACAATCTCACCTTCAAAATATTCATACAACGGCTCCGTTGAATCGTCCGTCACCACGTAATGCCCGCAGATGGAAATATCGGCGTCATGCTTCTCGCTTAGATTGTATAAGAGCTCAAACATGTCCGGTGCCAGCCAGTCATCACTGTCTGCAAAGCCGATGTATTTGCCTCTGGCAATATCAAGGCCGCAGTTTCTGGCTTCCGAGACGCCGCCGTTCTTTTTATGGATCACATGCACCCTGCTGTCCTGACTTGCATAATGGTCACAGATCTGAGGGGATTTGTCCGGAGAGCCGTCATTAATCAAAATCAACTCAAAGTCCGTAAAGGTCTGTGCCAGTATCGATTCGATACATTTTGGCAAATAATCAGCTACATTATACACCGGAACAATAATACTGATTTGCGGTTCCATTCTAATACCCCCATATTCCTTTAGTATTGCCGCCCCGCTTTGCGTATTTTGAATTTGGCGAGGAGCGGATTAAGCATTTCCTGAAGCATGTCGGTATCCGATCTGCTGAGCCACAGACCTGCTATAAAAAATAACGGGACCAGCGTAACCGATAGCACAGCAGCGTCTAGAATGAACATTGCGTATGAATGCGGAGTAACCATAAAATCAAACTGTTTCGTTACGGCAATGATTATCACGGAAACCAGAAGATTAATGATCCATTTTTTATAGGTAATCCATGCATTTCTTTTCAATAATTTGCTGTTAGTGTACCATACTATATCAATTAACCGGTAAGTTAAAGCGATCATAGTCGCGTACAGCACCCCGTAGGCTCCGAACGGAAACACCAGAATTAATGAGAACACAAAGTTGATGGTTGTCTCCAGAATCGATCTCCACTGTGTTTTACGGAAATGGCCGACGATGTCAATTACAAGATCCGAGGATAACCGGGCATTGAACAGCAGCTTGACCACAGCAAACAATAGAGGCAAGAGCGTATCAATATAATTGGTATCTTCAATTCCTGAAGTGTACAGCCTCATAAACGGCAGAATTAGAATCGTAGTGATGGTCAGCAGGGCAAACACCAGCGAGATGTAGGAAGACTCAAAAAGGTTGAACATCTTAACGAATTTCGGGAAATTATTATTATATTTTTGTCCTAACGCGAACTTGAAGCTGTCACGGATGGTAAAGGTTACTCTCTCCACCACACCAAAAATCATATTGTACATCATATATACACTTACAACCTTCAGGTTTGTGAACAAGGTGAGCAGGACTACATCCGTATTTTTGAATACCAGATAAGACAGCTCGTGGATCAGAACGGAATTTTTTTGGCTGATGGCCTGGTAATCAGGTGTAGTCTTGAAGTTAATCCATTTGTAATGCTTTCTCATATAGAGCTGGTACACAATAATCTGGACAATGGTAATCACAAAATAAACCGCCTGAACGACAATAATATCAAAGCCGTTCAGCATTAAGACGATACGGACGACGTTGTTCAGAATCGTGGACAGCGCGGTTACGGAAGCCTCAATGTAGTTCTTGCCCTCAGCAAGCAGTAACACTCTGAATTTTCCCTGAAAATAATAATTCACTGCTCCGCCCAGTCCGCTCAATAACACAATAGCCATAACGGTGAGGTTGCTGAAGCCAGAACTGACAACAAGGGGATATCCGATTGAGATCAGGATGACCGCGATAAAATAATACCAGCCTGTTTTGCGGTAATAAGACGAGGTTGCAGTCAGAATTTCGTTGATTTTGGACTTATCGTTATTCCCGATATGCTTGTAGAGCGCCTGGATGGAGGCAGCCCCAACCCCTGCTTCCAGTAAGGATAAGTATGTAATAACCTGCACTACAGACGTTATAAGACCGTTCGCCTCCGAACCGTAGGTAAGGATAACCAGACGCGGGATATAGAACCCCAGTCCGATTACAATCAACTGGCTTAGAACACCGACCAATACATTTAATATGCTTTTTTTGGCCATCCGACTCTTTCCCCTTCACACTAATGTGCTTGCTTCAATGTATTGGTGTTCTTTCCGTGAAAACTTACTGCACCTTTCATTTTTTACAAACGATTATACACGTATGATTAAAATTTTCATGTCGAAAAATGTAGTAATCTAAAATTTAGATTAGACAAACGGGAACCACATATGTATTCGCCCAGCTGTATGTATTCTTAACTGTTAAAATACGGCTCTCCCCCCTGTTCATCGCATAATTAGCTGCTTTGTATTTAACCATTTTGTAGCGGGGTAGAATCAGGTCAAAATAAAAACCCGGTCAACCATGACGGTCGAA
>RCUO01000412.1_pt1 | contig 21743 bp, 15 predicted proteins | sample 2166161 | NCBI WGS metagenome assembly RCUO01 (sample SAMN09932617, study PRJNA488358) | compost metagenome | feature: garden; material: soil; isolation source: compost soil in cyclohexanecarbonitrile-enriched culture | place: Germany: Experimental Botanical Garden Goettingen | collected 2016-01-27
CGACCTGCCAGGCCTTATGCCGGCTGGGAAATACGGCTGAAGCTGCGCGTTACGGCCAGCTGATTCTTGCCAACATCGGCTTCAGCAACGATTACCGGCTGCAGAACCCTGACCGGTGGTGGGAAGCCCTGTCTCCGATGATCCATTCCTTATGGGGCGGGCTGGTAGCTTCGTCTGCGCTGGTGACTTATGAGCATTTGGGCGATCCGGCCTACCTGGAGGCCGCTTACCGGGCTACAATGGCTGTGTTCAACTGTTACGACTGGAATGTGCGGTCAACACCGCGCCGCCTGGCACCCGGCGAAGCCGCCTCAACCTACAGCGTTGCTGCTCCTAACCTGAATATGCCGGAGCTGTCGCGGAACCGCTTTGGACAGTCGGTGTTTGTAGGCGCAAGTGATCCGTTGTTCGCTGCCCTGTTCGCAGATGTGTCAGGTGACGACTGGGATATGGGGGAGGAGCTGGCGGCGTATCTGCTTGGCTTTGGAACCACCGCTTACCTGTACCGTGACAGCAACGGCAGGCTGAAGTGTGTCAACGGGTTCATTACTGTGGAGCAGGAAGGTTTGCTGATTACCAGCTACGCGGCCTATCCTTCCAGATATATGATGCTGGAGGATAACCTGGAATTCCGTGCGCCAGAAGGCACGCTGCAGCCGAGTATCCGGCTTAAACAGGGGCAATTTACTGTTTAGCAGAAAGAGTCCGGCTTGTTGAACTGCAGCAGCGCACGCTTTTGACGCTCTGCTGCATAAATCCAGTTTTTAAGTTAAACGATTAAACTCGTTTATCTTAAATTATATAGCTCTATCAAAAGGAGGAACAAAGATGAAGGTTGGCAAGCGTACACTGATGCTGTCCATGGCAGTGACAATGGCACTCACCGCGCTGACAGGCTGCACAGGTAATTCCGACAACCAGCAGGGCGGTACTAACAAGGCAGCGGAGGGAACCAAAGCACCGGCAAATGCCGGAGATAACAAGGACACCGCTGCAAAGGACATTACACTAGAGCTGCTGTATTGGGGGGATGATGTACAGAAAAAGCTGGTTGAAGCGGCGACAGAGAAATATACAGCCGATACCGGAATCAAGATCAACGCACAGGTGCTGCCGGCGGACGGTACCTTTGACACCTTTATCCAGACCCGGCTGCAATCCGGCGAGCTGCCGGACATCAGCTACATGGGGGAAGGGGATATCCAGAAATATAATGAAATGGGCATTCTGGCCGATATTTCAGATCTTTTGACGGACGGAAGCATTCCTGAGAAGCTGTCTGCCATAACCATTCATTCTCCTGAGCAAAAGGTAATCGGAGTGGGCCTGTCCAATCAGCTGGAGCTGCTCTTTTACAGCAAAGCAAAATTCGATGAAGCGGGAGTTGCCTATCCGCCAACAAAGGTGGAAGAGGCGTGGGACTGGGATACCTTTGTGGCGAATGCCAAAAAGCTGACTAAAGATACCAAAGGCAAAACAGCAGCAGAGGAAGGCTTCAATGCGGATCTCACCGAGAATTACGGGCTGGGCTTCACCGCTGGCCGTGAATTCCATCATTTCTGGGCGGCTAATGCGAACGGCGGCGGTATTGTATCCCCGGACGGCAAGGAATTCCAGTGGGATTCCCCGGATAGTGCAGAAGGCATACAGAAGCTGGCTGACCTCGTCAACAAGGATAAGGTAGCATCCCCGTTCACCTACACCTGGAGCACAGGGATCGGTTCGGCGGTTGACGCACTCAGCGGCGGATATGCAATGGCAGTCAGCGGCTCCTGGGATCTGGCCAATATTAAGGGGAACGAAGACATCGGTGTAGGCGTACTGCCGAAAATGAAGAAAGCGGTAACAATGAACGCCGGCGCTCCGCTTGTCGTATACAACACCTCCAAGAACATAGAAGAAGCCAAGAAATTCTACGCTTATATGGTTAATCCGGAGAACAGCCTGGAGCTGCTGAAAAGCGGGGCATGGCTGCCGAATCAGGCAGACTGGTATACCGATGCCGCACTGGTTGATAAATGGAGCTCTGAGCTTCCGGTAAGCGCCAAAGAAACCATTCTCAGCTACAGCACCACCAAGGATTCTATCGTACAATGGCCAGCCTATTACGTACCTGCTTATCTCAAGATGAACACGGAATACGAGAAGTCGATCGACCAGGCCCTATCCGGCAGCAAAAGCGTAAAGGAAATCTACGATTCCATCATGCCTGTCATCAAGTCTTTGTGGGAAAGCGGCAAAGTCTCCTAGCACTTATTATTCTCTTTATTTGAAAAGAGGGCTGTACAGATGAACCCAGAAAGCAAAACCAGTGTAGCACCCGTCCCTGTTCCAAAACAGGCCAAAGGTGCCGTCAAGGAAGCCGTTGCCGGTTATTTGTTCGCTGCGCCTGCCATCATCGGCTTCCTCGTATTGACCTTGTACCCGATGCTGGCCAGCTTCATTTACAGTTTTCATAAAATAACGATTATGAGCGGTAGTCAGATCATGGAATGGATCGGGCTGGATAACTACATCTATATCTTCAGCAATCCCAGCTCTGAGTTTAAGAAATCTATAACGGTAACCCTCGTGTATGCTTTTGTGAATGTGGTGCTCGTTATTGTATTTTGCCTGATCGTTGCGCTGCTGCTGAACCGCAGGTTCATTGGCAGGAATATGCTGCGGGCGGTCTTCTTTCTGCCTTCCGTGGTGCCGATGCTGGCGACAACCATTGTCTGGCAGATGCTGCTGCAAAATCAGGCCAAAGGCGGACTTGTCAACTGGATTCTGTTGCAGCTGGGGATCGCGCCCATTGAATTTCTGACAGACCCGGTTCAGATTTTTAGTACCTTATTCATTATGAGCCTGTGGACCTGCGGCGGGACCATCGTGGTCTTCATCGCAACACTGCAGGATGTTCCCGGCGAGCTGCTGGAGGCGATCGAAATGGACGGGGGCAATGCCTGGCACAAATTCCTGAAGGTTACTTATCCGACGATCAAGCCGGTGCTGTTCTTCCAGCTGATCATGTGTATGATGACCTCTATTCAGATCTATACCCAGAGTGTGGTGCTGTCCAGAAACGGAGCCCCTGACCGGATGACCTATTTCATTAACGTCATGATTTATGACCATTCCTTTGTGCAGGTCGGCATGCGCGGGCTGGCTTCAGCCGAGGCCTGGATCGTCTTCCTGATTACGCTGGTTATTACTATTGTACTGTTCTACTTCCAGGGTGCATTGAAGCGGGACGATTCCATGGGCAAAAGGAGGAAGGCGAGACCATGACAACGGCTAATGCCTTGAAATATTCCAGCATTAAGCGGGCAAAAAGCAAGAGCAAAGCCATCCACCTGGCTTTAATAGCGCTCTCCTGCCTGCTTGGCGTAGTCTTTGCATTTCCGCTCTATTGGCTGCTGCGCGGCGCTTTTGTCAGCCATACAGAGATTCTGGCCCGTCCGCCTGTTTTCTTCCCCAAAGAGCCCGGAATCGATAACTTCCGGCTGGGGCTGGAGCGGATTCAATTCCTGCGTCAGCTCTGGAACTCGGTATCCATTGTTGTCCCTTATGTCATCGGTACTGTGCTGACAACCAGCTTCGCCGGCTATGCCTTTGCCAAGCTGAGATTTCCTCTGCGCGGGATGTGGTTCGTGCTGGTCATCAGCAGCATGATGCTACCAAGCGCGGTTACGCTGCTGCCGCAATTCTCGCTCTACACCTCGCTTGGACTGGCCGGCAAGCCTGCCTTGATTATCCCTGCCTTTTTCTGTGCCGGCGGTAATGCCTACTTCGTCTTTCTGCTGCGGCAATTTTTCATGACAATTCCTGTGGAATTAAGTGAAGCAGCCAAAATCGACGGTGCCGGCCATTTCCGCATCTACTCCAGAATTATGCTGCCCCTGATCCGGCCCGCAATGATTGTGGTCGCACTATTCAGCTTTATCAACTGCTGGAACGAGTTTTTCTACACGATGATTTACCTGAAGACGGAGGCCGATTATACGCTGCCGATGGGGCTTTACATCGTTAACGGTATGCGGATTCCGAACTACGAGCAGGTCATGGCCCTTGCATTGGTCGTTACCGCTCCCTGCCTGGTGTTTTTCCTGATCGGCAACAAATATTTTGTTGAGGGCATTACGTTGACAGGAATTAAAGGTTAGAGAGGAGACTAAGCAATTATGGCAAAGAAGAAGTGGTCACGCAAAATGTGGGTAGCAGCTTTATGTACAGCCGTTACTCTGAACGCGGGAATTGTCCCGGCATCGGCGAATTATACAACGGATTTTGTGCATGAAGGGGTAGGAACGGATTACGGTGAAGCTCAGTGGAAGCAAGGCAACCAGATCACCGCACAGCCGGTGGATTTCAGCCAAGAGACGATCGGGCAGATGATGCAGGCGATCGAGGATTTTGATTTTGCCAAGTTCGCTCAGGACAACAAGGATTTGCCGTGGATTGATTCCTTACTGGTTAATACAGGTGTTATTCCGGACGATGGCGGTGACGACGGGGGAGCGAACACGCTGTACAGCCGCGGCAGTGCGCTATATATGAAGACCCAGGATAATTCGAAGCTGGGATTCGTCGGTACAGTGCATTATGCAGATACGCTGAACAAAGACACCATGTACAGCATTTCACTCTCCACAGGCGGGCTATCCGAGGACAAAAGCAAGCGCAAAAATTATCCCAGCCACGGTGATCAGACCTACAGCAGCGGCGGGCTGGAGATCAACCAGCGTAAATTTATTTCCGCGTACAACAGCGCTGTAACCCTTCTGAAGCTGACCAATAAGGGCAGCCAGCCGGTTACGGTTACAATGACGGTGAAATCCCCTTTTGTCAGCAAAGCGGAAGGCAATGAACTAATCGGCAACCGGGTTGCTGCCCCTTTAATGGTTGGACGAGCCGGTGAGCAGTATGTGGAAGCCATGTCTTATGTCGATGTGCATCTCAGCGGGGAGGGTATGAGTGCCGCCGGCAGTGAGCTGGTTAAAGAAATTACTGTTCCGGCCGGCGGCTCGGTGGATGAGAAGGTGGTAATGGGCTGGCTGGCCGAAGAGATTCCCGCCTCCAAAACACAGTATGCCGCTTTCAAGGAAGCCGGTAACGAGCAGGCTTTTGCCGATCAGGTCACACAGTACAATGAGTGGTGGGCCCAGAATATCCCCTATATCGACATTCCGGATGAAAATGTGAAAAAGGTGCTTTACTACCGCTGGTGGTGTAACCGCTTTAATCTGCTCGAGGCTAACATTCCGGGAAATGACTGGCAGTTTCCGATGAACATGGAGGGCGTGCTCGGCTATAACAACGGCATCACAGTCAGCGTCCCTTGGGCGATGCAGGATCTGAAGTGGCTGCGTGATCCGTCCTATGCCTACGGTACCTGGCTGGCGCAGGGCGAATATTCCGAGAATGCCAACTATAAGAATAATCCCGGTCGGCCTAACATCTGGACCTGGGATATGATGCAAAACTCGTCGCAGGTCGGCTGGGAGGCTTATAAAATCTACGGCGGCGGCGATAAGGTGCTGAAGAAGTTTGCCGATTTCTCGGCTAATGATGTGACCGGTACACTGGCCCATTTTAAAGGCAATGATCCGAATCTGGTCTATTACAATCACGGCCCGATTACCGGCAATGACGGCGATACCGTCTCCATGCACTGGAAGGGCAGCGGCAATTATGCCCGTCTGGACGGCTCGGCAACAGCATATGCCAACGCAGTGGCTGCGCAGCAGATGTACGAACAGCTCGGAGATACAGCGAAGGCTGCACAGATGAAGGAGATTGCCGGTAAAATTCAGCAGGCCGTGCTGACGGGCATGTGGTATGACGAGAGCGACTTTGACGGTGACGGTGTTGCCGATACGAACGGGGAGGGCAGCTTTTTACACAAAAAAATGGAAGGCAGCAACGATATATTCAACCCGTGGCGTGACAACAACATGTTCGTCTTCAACTTCGGCGTAGTGCCGAAAGCAGGCGAAAGCGGCTATGATCCCAAATATCTGACCCAGCTCTATGATTATGCCGATCCTGATTATTATCCGATCTTCCCGTTCTTCACGGCCGACCAGAACAGCATTATGAAGCGTGTAGAAGCGTTCAAAAACGGTGAAACCAGCGCCTTCGGCACAGACCAGTTCGCCTGGTGTAACTTCGGCAATTATATTAATACAATCCGCGCGTCCCTGCGCTATTATCCGGTCAATAATATTGACAGCAGCACTTATAAAACATTGTTTGACTGGGGCGCTTGGCTGCATACCGTCGAGCCGGGCAATACGGACCATCTGGATTCCAACGAATTCTTCTGGCTGGAGGATTATTTCTTCGGTACACCGTGGACTAAGGACAATCCTCCGAACCCGAGCGGTAAAATGGTGCGTGCCTGGATTCACCATGATACGCTGGGCATGATGAACTACACCGTTCTGGAGGATATGGCCGGACTGCAGCCGAGAACCGACGATATTATCGAGCTGTGGCCGGTCAATGTGGATTATGACCACTTCGCTGTAGACAATGTGCGCTACCATGATGCTGACCTGACGATTGTCTGGCAGGACCCGGCCAAATACAGCGACAGCAGCCCGTACTACGATGGTATTCCCGTTGGTTACTCCCTGTTCATTAACGGTGAGCGTGTGATGACCACCAATGAAATGTCGCATCTCCTCTTTGATACAGCTACCGGCAAAGTAACCAAACCGGCAGGAGATGTTCCGGGTGCAGTCGGGGATAACACGAATACACAGGTTCTGTTTGAAAAAGGCAGTGCAGTCACGCTGGCCTCGGCTGACGAGACAACACTTGCCGGTAATTATAAAGCGGTAGACATGTTCAACAAAGCTGGTGTAGACGTTGTCCATAACGGCGATAACCTCGCGCTTGCAGCGGATACGAAGATTGCAGCAAGCTATATCAGAAGCGGTTCTGATGTGAAAAAGCTTGCCGACGGCTCGACCATTGCCTCCATTACACATACCTCCAATACGGCGCTGTTCGGCAGCTCGCCTAATCCCTCAGACATCGTAACCTTTGATCTGGGAAGCAGCAAGACGGTAGATAATGTAAAGGTCTACTTCTACAATGACCGCCGTCCGAACGGCTATAGTGCTCCGCAAACTTTTGGGGTGGAGTACTTGGATAAGGATGGAACGACCTGGAGACCTGTAGAGGGACAGTTCCGGTATCCGGATTATGTTACCGATAACTACAATAATGTGGAGTTTCAAGCGGTGGAGACTGCTGCCCTCCGGGTGAGCTTTACTCATGCTTCCGGTTACTCGACCGGAATTAAAGAAATTCAGATCTACAACAACAATTTAAATGTTACACCTGCGGCCAACCGTGCCCCGAAGGTCATTCTGGAGACACCGGTCAAGGTAGAGCAGGATGCTCCGCTGACCCTTGTACCTGTCATACAGGATGATGGACTGCCAAGCGGCAAGCTCACCTATGAGTGGAAGCTGATTTCCGGTGAAGGTATTGTTGAAGCGCCGGTGCTGGATCAGGCCGTCTTGAAGGCAAAATTCAAGGCAACGGGTGAGTACAAGTATGAGCTGACTGTGAGTGACGGAGAACTAGCGACGACAGTCGAAGTGCCGGTTACCGTATTCGTGGCAACGGCAGACCTGTCGGCCATGATTGCCCAGTTTGCAGCCAAAAATTCACCGCTCGGCCCGCTTGTGCGTAATCAGGATGACTATACGCCTGAATCCTGGCAACAGCTGCAAACGGTGCTGACTGATGCGAAAGCGCTGCTTGCTTCTGCAGAGTACAGCCTGCAGGAAATCCAGGACATGACAGGCCGGCTGCGGACAGCTATTAACAATTTGCGCTATAGAAATGCTGCGCTGCTGGCTGTGCCAAGCGCATCCTATACTTCCGCATGGGAGTCGGTCTATGCCGTTAATGACGGTTTTATTCCGCGCAACTCCAATAACCTGAATGATAAGGCTGTTGAAACCCAGTACGGGAACTGGGGCGGGCCGGGTAACAGCCATTGGGTACAATACACCTGGCAGCGTCCGGTAACCCTGTCCGGCAGCTCACTGTATTTCTTCGATGACGGAGGCGGTGTAATGGTTCCGTCCGACTACCGCTTCGAATATTGGGACACCGCTGCCGGAGCGTTCGTCCCGGTCAGCGGTCTCAGCGAGAAGAAAATGGCCAAAAACGCATTCAACGAAGTGACGTTTAATGAAATCACAACCGACAGACTGCGGCTGACCATGGATAAGCAGGGCGGCTCGTACACAGGACTCAAGGAATGGAGAGCCGTTTCAGCCAAAGCAGGCGGAGAGGAGCCGCTGCCTTCCGATCACGGCGCCATCACAGCTGTTGAGCCCGTCTCCGTCAGCACCACAGTCAACGTTATGCCGGTTCTGCCCGGCAAAGTGACTGTAACCTATGCAGACAATACCAAAGGGCAGGCGGATGTGCTCTGGGATGAAATCCCGGAGAACAAGCTGACGATTGCGACGGATTTTGTAATCTTTGGCAGGCTTGATGGCAGTGATCTCCGGGCAAGCTGCCGGATTTATGTCAAATACGACAAGTCACGGCTGAAGACAGCAATCGATACAGCTTCCGACCCGGCAGTAAATGAAGAACATTACGACGGGACAGCAGAACAGTGGGAGGCTCTGGCAGCCGCTCTTACAGCTGCACAAGCCATTTACGGTAATGATGCTTCAACCGAAGGGGATATTGAGTCCGCATACAAAGCCTTGAAGAATGCATTTGAAGCGTTGACACCGGTGGCTGATCATGGCGCAGCTATAACCGGCATCACGGTTCAAGGAGGGTCACTGGATCAGGTAGCCAAAGAAATTGTTGTACCTGATACGACGACCCTGAATCAGCTGAAAGAAGGATTAACCGTACGGGCAGGGGTTACCTTTGCGGTTTATGAAAGTGATCTGCTTACTCTGGCAACGGTACTGAAAACAGGCTATAAAGTAAAAGTAACAGGTACAGATCTGGTTACAACGTCGATCTATACGCTGGCGCTGACAGCTGTTCAGGCTCCGGTCAACACGGACCAGCTTGAAGAACAGCTAACTGCGGCTACAGCATTGAAGCAGGAGCTTTATACTGAAGCAAGCTGGAGCCTGCTTGCTTCAGCTGTAAGTGATGCAGTACAGCTGCTGGAGAGCGGGACTGCAGTCCAGTCGGAGATTGATGAGGCTCTTGGCAGGCTGAAGTCAGCTGTTGCCGGACTGCAGCTGCTGCCTGAGCCGACAGCTACACCGACGCCAATACCTACACCATCTCCGACGCCATCGCCAACAGCTACACCGGCGGTAGCTATCCCTGGTGGTACGGGCACTAACACCACCAGTCCTAAACCGTCGCCGAGTGCGGTAACTGCGGTGGATAAGGGCACAATCCGGCTGCAGCCTTCCGCAGCGGTGGATGGTAAGGTTGCTGTGAAGGTGACAGCAGGTGAGATCGAAGCTGCAGTGAAGGAGCTTACAGATGGTACGCTGACTGTGTTATTGAATTTAGGTGGGGCTGCTGCTAAGCAAGTGTCTGTAGAGCTACCTGTTAAGGCACTGGCAGAAGCTGCTGCGGTTACTAGAGTGAAGGTGGACACCGGTTCAGCTGTCGTAATCATTCCGCAGAGCTTCTGGAAAACATCCGCAGGCAGCAGTCTGACACTGCTGGTTCAAGCCGGAGACAGCGCCGGGTCTACTACAACTGGAGCCGGGGTACTTAACACGGTCACGCTGAGTATTGACGGTAAGGCTGTTCCGCCAGAAGTGATGCAGACCCAAGGTATCCGCCTGGCGCTACCGTATGCACTGAAAGCGGGGGATAAGGCACATCAGGTAGTTGCCTACAGCTTGCTGGAGGATGGAACAACCAGAGCGGTTGCCGGTGGCAAATATAATGCAGCTACAGGACTGCTGGAATTCAGCATGAAGCAGAATGGAACCTATACTGTTCACAGCTCAAACATTATCTTTACTGATTTGGTAAGTGCAGGCTGGGCTACCGAGGGCATAGAAGCTCTTGCAGCGAGAGGGGCTATTGTCGGTACGGCTGAAGGTACCTTTAAACCTGGAGCCAATGTGACACGCGGAGAATTTATCAAGATTCTGATGAACGCATTTGATCTTTTGGATGAGACTGCAGTTTCTACATTCAAGGATGTTAGCCAGGGTGCCTGGTACAATGAAGCTGTAGCCAGCGCACAGAAGCTGGGAATCGTGAACGGTAAAGGAGACGGCAGCTTCGGGGCAAGTGAGCAGATTACCCGTCAGGAAATGGCTGTAATGATCTACCGTCTCGCGAATTTGTTGAAGGTTCCGTTAACTGCTGGGGCTGCTGATCTGCAAGCTTCGTTTACTGACACGAAGCAGCTTCAGCCGGATGCTCTGCAGGCAGTAGAAGCAGTACGCAGTGCCGGCCTGATCAACGGCTTGCCGGACGGCCGCTTTGATCCGCAAGGTAAGGCTACTCGCGGACAGGCGGCAGCCGTGATTTACCGGCTGTTGGGTCTATCTGAATAAGCATAGAAAGCCTAAAAATGCTAAGCAGCCTGTTGAGAGACGCTCAACAGGCTGCTTTTTTGGCGAATATGCAAATAAATAACCATAAATCTGCTATGCAATATAAGCTAACGGACAAGTTTATTTTCAAATCAAATTACGACTAAGCAATTGTAAACCACGTCTGCTCTGGAAGCGTGTAGTCATGTTTAAATTAGAACATCAGCTTTGAAAATACTTGTGGAGAATTATATTTAAATTTGTTCGAAATATATGGTATCTATGATCCCTGATTAGTGAGCCTAATTTGACAACTCAAATTTTTTTATTTGTAGTAAACGGTTTGCTGCGATTACAACTATTATAATCATAGCAGCTGTTATCCCGATTAAAAGTTGGATATTGCCTAAAGGGTACAAAAAACTGCCAATTAGTGGAGCCGCAGCCATGCCAAGGTAACGAACAAAGTTATAGACACCCATTGCGGTAGCACGCTCTTCAACAAACTCTGAGGACAAGAGGGTTGGCATCACAGGTGTTGCAAGTCCCGTAACGAAGCCAGTAAGCATCAGCGAGATAAGCAAACCAATTAGAGAGTAATCAGCAGCAAAAATAAAAATCACAAGACTCACAATGGTTATTATACCGGCCCAGAAAAGTGTTCGAACTGATCCAAGCCGGGTTTGTAATTTTCCACTCGTTTTACTTCCAACTAGATTGAATATCATGAGGGCAAGGGAGAAAAAACCAATGTTTGCAGCACCTAAAGCATATTTATTTTGTAATATTGTAGGTAGAAATACAATGAATGTGTAAAAGACATCATACATGATAAAACCGCTTATAAGAACTACAACGCCGGTTTTGTTCTCTAGAATTTTCCTGAAAGCTTTTAAACCTAGTCTTTTTCCCGCTGGTGTTGTTTTGACTGGTTTTGTCTCAGGTAACATAAATATGGTTGCTATTAAAATTAGTAGAGCACTAACGGCTGCAAAACCAAAAGCACCTGTGTAACCTGATACACTACCAATAACACCACCGATGAGAGGACCAATAGCTGGTGAAATTCCAAGAATCATCTGATATGTAGCCATGCTTTCGGCACGTTCTTTACCCTCAAAAACATCTCCGATCATTGTGGCTGCTAATAAAGGAACAGATGAGGCACCTATTCCTTGGATTACTCTAAAAATTAATAGCATTTCTATTGAACCTGAAAACATGCATCCTATAGTAGCTGCTACATAAACAATAATGCCAGGAATTAAAATTTTCTTACGGCCATTACGATCAACGATGGGGCCAAGTATAATTTGCATGGTTGCCATGGCCACCGTGAATAAAGTAACCGTTAAATTAACTAAATGTAATGAGGTATTTAGATCTTGTTGCAGATCAGGCAGTAAAGGAATGTACAGGCTTTGAGCAAGTGATACAACAGCGGCAGAAGTCCCCAAGATTAAGAGCAATCGTCGTTTGTGCATAAAATCCCTCCGTTTGAAGTTGACTGACAGTCAGTCAATAATGTATATTGAGCTTATAACATTGACTGACAGTTAGTCAAGTTGTACATTTATACTAATATAAAGGAGTGACAAAGGAGATCTGACAATGGCACGAGTAAGCAAGAATCCCCAGGAACGAAAAAATGAAATACTGACTGTGGCTATGGAACTATTCAACTCGAAGGGCTACGAAGATACATCTGTCAGTGAGATTGTAAGAAAAGTTGGGGTTTCACAGGGAACGTTCTACAATTATTTTCAATCCAAAGAAGATGTACTTAATGCGGCTTGTGAACGAACATTAGCAACACGTTTGGAAGCTATAAATCATTTAGTTGATAATTGCGAGCTCAGCGCGAGAGAAAAACTCATTCGTATTTTTATGGATGCAACCCCTAACGAACAGGATGAAGATGTATTTGAATATCTCCATAAGGAAAGTAACAGTACATTGCATCAAAGATGGATTGTAATCGAAATTAATGCATTGATACCCTATATCAAAAAAATTGTTCAGCAGGGGGCGGAAGACGGAGAGTTTCTTGTTCAACAACCCGAGCTCAAGGCGGAGTTTCTATTGGTAGGGGTTGCATTTTGGCTTGATCGTGGTGTGTTTACCTGGAGTGAACAAGAATATCTGGAGAGAAAAAATGCTTTGAACGGGATCATTGATCAGCTACTTGCTGCTAATAAGCAATGATTTGCATAGCTTAAACAGACTATGGGAAGAAGGAATACGTGAATGAATTCATTAACAAAGAATTTTGGTGAGGTTTTACATGGCCGTCGTACGATAAAGAAATACGATCCGAATTTTAAAATTAGCCGGGAAGAAATCATTGAAATGCTTGAAGATGCTGCTTTGGCACCGTCAGCATTCAATTTACAGCCTTGGCGATTTATTGTTATTGAAAGTGACCAAGGTAAGGAAGACCTGCTCGAAATTGCGCCTTTCAACTTTTCACAAATTAATACTTCGTCAGCAGTTATCGCCGTCTTTGGTGATCTGAATTTTGTTGACAGCGCAGAAGAAATTTACAAGGAAACCGCTGATCTTGGCTATATAACGCAGGACATTAAAGATAAGATGCTTGCTATGGTTGTACCCATGTATAATCAATTTTCGATGGATAAGAAAAAAGAGTCTGTGTTGCTGGATGGCGGACTTGTCTCTATGCAGTTTATGCTTACGGCTCACGCTCACGGTTATGCAACAAATCCAATGTCAGGCTTCAACAAAGAGAAGATTGCAGCGGTATTGGGATTAGATCCGGAGCGATATATTCCAATACTGATTATTTCACTCGGAAAGGCAGCTACAGAGGCGCGCCCGCCTGTTCGTCTTCCGATAAGCCAAATTACAGAATGGAAATAACGGAAATACAATTATGAAAAAGATGCCGCATTAGCTTTGGTTTTATGGCTAATGGCATCTTTTTTAGAACTAATCAGCTATACCTCTATGTACCGGAATCACCGCCTTAACAAAAGCAACGGCAGTCAAAGACCTTATGGATCAAGTCTTTGGCTGCCGTTGCTTCTTCTAATAGATATCTAAATTTACAAACCACTAAACACAATGTTACGCAGCTTGCGGGTGACGGGGAGGGTGCCGGCATCTTTTTTCTGGACCATAAACAGTACAGTAAGCGCGTCCTGCGGACTATTCGTGAAGTAGGCGCCAAGCCAGCCATCCCAGCCGTATTCGCCTTTACTGCCGATATGTCCGGCCTGGCCGGGCTCGGTCATAATGCGCATCTGGTTGCCGTAGCTGTGTCCGCACAGGGATTGCCACAGGGCGAAGCCCTTCTGCTGCGGAGGTGTTAAACCAGCCGAGGTCATATACTCCACGGTTCTTGGCTTGAGCAGCTGAACGCCGTTCAGCCTGCCGTTGTTAATCAGCATTGTCGTAAACTTGGCCGCATCATCGATGGTCGATGCAAGTCCCGCACCGCCGGATTCAAATGCCGGCTCACGGTCAAACTGATGGTTAATACCCAGATGGCTGTCCGAATACAGCTTCAGTCCACTTTCACTGTCATCCTGATAAGTTTTGGCGAGCCGGCTTCTCTGCTCTTCAGTCAGCCAGAACCCGGTATCCTTCATACCCAGCGGCCCGAATATCTCTGTCTGTAGAAATTCCCCGTACCGCTTACCGCTTACGGCTTCTACAACTGCCCCGAGTACATCGCCCGAGGTTCCGTATTGCCAGGACGATCCCGGTTCGAAGGCGAGAGGACCCTGGCCCAGCCTGTCAGCGAATTCCAATGTGGTCATCGGATTCTCTCCGTGCAGCCGGCTGCCCAGCTCCTGAATCAGCGTTTCTGTATGTTGCCCGGCCAGTCCGGGTCCGCCGTACACAAGTCCCGATGTCATGTTGAGCAGGTCATTGAGGTTAACTTCGCGTTCCGGAGCTGCCAGCCCGCCGTCTTTTTCAACCATCTGATTGCGGAATCCGGGTATGTAACGGCTTACAGGATCGAACAGATCGATTTCTCCGCGTTCCAGCAGCAGCATAACGGCTGCAGCTGTTACCGGCTTGCTCATCGAGTACAGTCTGAAAATGGAATCCCGGGCAATCGGGCGTCCCGTCTCGAGATCAGCCAGCCCGTCCTCGTGATAAAAGACCTCCTCACCGTTTTTAATCACCATAAAGTTAGCGCCTGCAATTTCTCTGTTTGCAATGCTGGCGCTGAGAATTTTTGTGAGTTGTCCGGTTGTGCTTGAATCCAGCATGGGTTGTCTGTCTCCTTTGTTATCGTTTTCTATGAGTATATTAAGCGCTTTTATGAAGCTTGTATAGTAGTTTTGCTGTGACAAGTCTCTATGAGACTCTGCCTATATTTTTATTCGCATACGGTTCCGCCTGGAATATAATAAAAAATACCGCTGCCGCCAATGAAAAGATAACGATAAACCCGTCCGGCATGTTAATATATTATTTATGCTGTTAAGGATCAGAAAAAAGAGGGTAGATGAATGAAGAACATTTTTAGGCATAAGGCTTATTTTATTGGAGTACATGTTTTAATGTTTGTATTTTTGTTTTCAGCATTGTATGCCTATTTTCCATGGATACGGGTGAAGGTCAAGGAGATCATCGATCCGGCGGATAAGGTTATAACGATTGCCCACCGCGGTGCTTCCGGATATGCCCCTGAGAATACCATCCCGGCAATAGAGCTGGCGATTGAAATGCAGGCCGATTACATTGAGCTCGACATCCATCTAACGAAGGACCAGATTCCGGTTGTTATCCATGATGAGACGGTGAACCGGACTACAGGCAGCAGGGGATATGTGAAAAATATGACGCTGGAGCAGATCAGGCAGCTTGATGCAGGAACCTGGTTTAATGAAGCTTATCCGATGTTCGCCAGGGAACAATATGCCGGAATCACCATCCCCACGCTGGATGAGGTGTTTGAGACATTCGGGGACAAGACCCGTTACATGATCGAAATTAAGCAGCCGACCGCGAACAGCCAGATTGAGACCTTGCTAAATGAAGCAGTCCAAAAATATAACTTGGAGGATGTTGTCTCCGTACATTCCTTCAGCAGTGCAAGTCTGCGCAAGCTTCATGCGATCAACCCGGAAATGCCGCTGTATCAGCTTGTATGGAATGACTATAGCGCGACGAGGGCTCCTGCATCTTATCTGGAGAATGTGAAGACCTATGCGGTCGGGATCAGTCCTAACTTTCAGGGAATCGGACCGGCTTATGTAGCTCAAGTGAAGAATGCCGGGCTTAAAGTGATGCCATATACGGTTAATTATCAGGTCAACATGGATAAAGCCTATCTGTGGGGCGTCGATGGAGTCTATACGAATTACCCGGACCGGTTCAAGGAGGTCATTGATACCAACAGGGAAAACGGGCAATGGTAGGTTGATTCTTCTGGACCTATGATATATTGAGAGAAACATAAGCCTGAAGGGCTGCAGGGAGAAGCTGGTATGGAGAAGCTGACGGAACTGATTACCGATGAATTAATGTTAAAAGCTGCTATTGAGAGTATTGATCCGCAGGAGCCTGTAAAAGTCAGCAATGTACCGTATCCCTGGAGGCTGCTGGGCTGCGGCAATTATGCCGCTGTTTTTTGTCATCCTGATTATGAAGCTTATGCGGTAAAAATCTATGCACCAGGAAGGCCAGGCCTGGAGGAGGAAGCGGAGGTTTACAAGCTTCTGGGACAGCATCCGGCATATGCGCAGTGCTATTATATCGGAAATACCTTTCTTATCCTGGACCGGCTGCGCGGCGTTACCTTTTACGACTCTATGAAGCAGGGAATACTGATCACTGAGCAGGCGATCCGCGATATAGACATCGCTTTGGATTATGCCCGTTCCCGCGGTCTTCATCCGCATGACGTCCACGCCAAAAATGTGATGGTCAAGGATGGCCGCGGCCTGATTGTCGACGTGTCTGATTTTTTGAAGCAGGAAGACTGCAGCATGTGGGAGGATTTCAAGAAGGCTTACTACCGGCTGTACAAGCCTATTGCCTCACGTTGGATCTTTCCGGTTCCCCAAGCACTATTAGAGCTTGTCCGCAAAGCCTACAAATGGCGTAAAAAGAAGAGCTGAATGAAATAACAAGCAGGAAGCATGAAACCTTAAGGGGCTTCGTGCTTTTTTGTCTTTAAGCTGAAAGGCCAATCATGCATGAGTGAACGTCAGAATAATCCCCATCAAGCTATTTAAATGCAAATTTCAACATATGAATAATTCACACTAGAGGAATCAAAAAATATATCCTCTCCACCAAACTTCATTTCAAAACCAAACAACAGCACACCACACACCAATAAATCAGGAAAAAGTATAGATTTCCCTTAACCTAACATGTGATGATAGATATATTCTAGTAATATCCTCCGCCTCCGCTTATAATAAACGACAAGAAATAAGGGAGGTACAGCAATGAACAAACCAATGATAGGCGTCCTGCCTTTATACGACTCCGGCAAAGAGAGCTACTGGATGCTCCCGGCTTACATGAAGGCAATTGAGAACGAAGGCGGAATCCCTGTGATGCTGCCTCTTACAACGGATGAAGATATTATAGCTGCTCTGGCCGGCAAATTTGATGGCTTTCTGTTTACCGGCGGACATGATATCAATCCATCGCAGATGAATGCAGATATTACGGTCAGCCATAAGCAGAAGCCGCCTTATGCCGAGCCAGCCCATTCTGTACATATCCATACAGGTACTTTGCTTCATCACATATTGCAGACAGAACAAATAGACGTTAACAGCTATCATCACCAGGGGATCAAAGCACTGCCTGCGGGTTTGACTGCTGCGGCAGCAGCGGAGGACGGCATGGTTGAAGCAGTATCTCTTCAGGACAAAAGATTTATTCTTGCTGTTCAGTGGCATCCGGAATTCAGTTACGGCGCGGACAGCAACAGCAGAAAGCTTTTTTCGGCATTTGTAAATGCTTGTATTCCTACAAATTAGCCTTCATTCCTTCTTTGGCGGCTTGATCAGCAGGGTTCCGCCCAGTAAAAAGAAGCTGCTGGCATAAAAGACGGTGATCAGTCCCAGCGACGCCCCGATCATCCCGAACAGCAGCGGAGCTGTGAACTGTGAGACTCTGTTTATTAATAGACGCAGCCCCAGTACCTCACCCGTTCTCGAAGCAGGGGAAGACTGATAAGCAACCGACATAGAAATAGGCTGCCCGCAGCCCAGGCCGAGTCCCATCAGTACACTCCAAACTCCAAGCCACACAGGATTAACAGTTAAGGAGACCAGCAAAAACGCAGTCCCCGACGCGGCAATAGAACCTATCAGGATTGCATCATTTGAATGCTTACGCTGCAGCCAGGGCATGAACAGGCGGACCAGCACCATGGACAATCCCTGAATGGAGAGAATCCAGCCGATTTCCGTTACAGAAATGCCTTTGCTTACTGCATATAGCGGAAAATAAGCGGCAAAGATTTCTCTAGAGTACAGTGCGAGCGCATTGCCGATCAGCGCCCTGCGAAGGGCGGGGAGCTTAAGCAGGCCCAGGGAGTCCGACAGTCCGGTTTTTGCGGCGGCGGCAGCAGACTTGCCGGAGGAGAGCTTCCATGCAAATACAAAAGTAATCAGAAAAACAAAGAAGGCTGCGGCAAAAACCGCCGGATAGGACAGGTGACTGATAAGATAGCCGGCGGTTACCGGACCGAGCAGGGCACCGAGGGAATTAGCGGTGCTGAACCAGCCGTAATACTCGTTGCGCTTGCCTTCAGGAGCAGCGTGCCCAAGTACATTTTGCAGGGAAATAGCTATGAAAATACTGGAGAAGCCTGTAATCAGCTGGGACGCATAAAGCGCCCAGAGGGAGGGGAAACACCAGGGGAGGGCCATGGATAGGCCCAAACCCGTCATCCCGGCCAGAACCGGGAGGCGGTCGCCGAACCGGTCGGCCATTTTGCCTGCGGAAATAGAGAAAAACATGGGGAGAAAAGCATAGCAGGCGGTCAAAACACCGATCTCGAGCGTGGACGCCCCCAAAGAGGAAGCGAACAAAGGCACTGCAGGTCTGGTCAAGTTAAGAATGAGCTGAAAAGCAATACCTAGAATCATGATATTAATAAACATACGCGGCTACCCTTCTGTCTGAGCTTTTCCTTCATTGTAGCTGCAGGTGCAGAAGCGGAAAAATCGTATTTTTCTATGGATTATCATAGAGTGAGGGTATGGAAGCCCGGTAATGCTGCTGTACAAATTGAACAAAGGCTGAGACTGCCGGGATGTCCAGCAGCTCCTCCCTGTATAATAACCAGGTGGACCAGGTAACGGCTTCGCTGTCTGCCCCGGTTAATGCTGTCCAGTACAGCTGATTGTCATCTTCTGTCAGGACGATGGACGGAACAATGGCGTAGCCCAGTCCGTTTTGTACCATCCGTTTGGCGATTTCTGCATTGTCCACATGCATAAGTACATTGGCGGGCTTGCTGAACTGCTGCTTCCACCAGCCATCGATAATCCTGCTTAAGGAAGGGTCCGTTGTAAAGGTAATCCGGCGTAGCTGCGGAAGCTCCTCCACCTTTATCGGTACCGATGACAGAATGCATACCTGCTCCTGCTCAAGCATCTCCTTATGCTCCAGCCAGTGGGGAATGCCACGGATAATCCCGATCTGCTCCTTCTGTGTAGCTACTGAACCAAGCAATTCCTGGCTGATGGCAGTAGAAATATCATATTCAATCAGCGGATAGGCTTCTGAAAATTGCCGGAGCACCGCCGGGAGACGATAAAGCGCCACAGACCGGGAGACGCCAAGCCGGAGTGTGCCGCTTAGATCACCGCGCTGGCTGACCAGCCTGCTTTTGACTTCGGACAGGCGCTCCAGCATTTCCCGGGCATAGATTACCATTGTCTCACCCTGCTCCGTGAACTCGATCCCGCGCCGTCCCCGGTAGACGAACAGGCTGATGCCGAGCTCTTTTTCCAGCTGCTGCAGGCGGTGGGTCAGCGTAGGCTGCGAGAGATAAATCTGCTCCGCGGTTCTCGTAATATTGCGTTCAGTGCCCAGTACGTCCAGTATGCGCCAATCCTTTTCATCCATCTACGATGACATCCTCTCAATCGCCCAGAAAAACAATGCTTCTGGCGGGATCATACATTTCCTTCAATTGCTTGACATCGGAGCGCGGCGGCGAGCCGAACATCCGGGAATATTCACGGCTGAACTGGGAAGCACTCTCGTAACCGACCCGGAACGCAACCTCGGCGGCTTCAGCCGACTCCGATAGCAGAATCCGGCGAGCTTCCTGCAGCCTGAGCTGCTTCTGAAACTGGATAGGACTCATGCCGGTCACCTCCTTAAAGTTACGGTGGAAGGTGGACAGGCTCATGCTTGCTGCTTCGGCAAGCTGTTCCACACGGATGGACTGGTCATAACGTGCGGTAAGCTGATCAATCGCCTCTCTGATCCGGTAAGTATTGCTGCCCTCCATGGCGATTTGTCCGAGTGCGGCACCGTAGGAACCTTTTAGCAGGGTATACAGGATTTCTTTTATGAATAAAGGCGCAAGAAAGTGGATATCATCCGGTCTGTCCAGTAATTCCATCAGTCTTAGGGTCGCATTCATCAGGGAAGGCTCAGTCTGGCCGACAAATAAGGCACGTTTTGCGTTCTCGCTCGGCACAATCCGTACATTTGCCCCGTTCATGACCTCCAGAATCTGTTCATAGCTAAACTCCAGTTTGAAGCTGAGATATGGCCTATCCGCTGCTGCTCTGATCACCTGGCCGACGACGGGCAGATTCATTGAAGCAACCAGATAATCAGCTGATCCGTACTCAAACCGCTCCCCGGCCAGGAATACCTCCTTAACTCCTTGGGCAATCATACAAAAAGACGGCTTATACACCCTGTATGCAGGCTCAGAGACCTCTGAATAGCGGATAACAGATAGATCAGGAACCGCTGTCTCAAACACCCCGTCTCTCGGTGTAAAGCGCTGAATGAGCTCTGCGAGCTCTATTTGCTGCTTCATGCTACCAGCTGGCATAACGCTTCCCTCCCATTCTTAATACTGATTCTAAACCTTATGAATTCATATAGTAAAGCTCCGTGACAGAAATAGGCAAGCATTCAGTACGATCGGGATAACGGTTTTAAGTGAAAATACGGCATTATAAATAAGACGAGTATGAGCTATAGGACAATAGAATGGGAGGAACACAGAGTGGAATATGTAAAATTCGGAAATACCGGTCTGGATGTCTCACGGATCTGTCTAGGCTGCATGAGCTTTGGGGAGGCACTGCCGGAATGGCACCAGTGGGTACTGAATGAGGAACGCAGCCGTGAAATCATCAAGCGGGCGCTGGAGCTGGGGATTAACTTTTTTGATACAGCCAACATCTATGCGAACGGCACCAGTGAGGAATTCACCGGCCGGGCACTCAAGGATTACGCAGACCGGGATGAGATCGTGCTGGCTACCAAGGTCTGGGGACGTATGCACAAGGGTCCTAACGGCGGTGGCTTGTCCCGGAAGGCTATTTTGAGCGAAATAGACAAAAGCCTGAAACGGCTCGAAACCGATTATGTCGATCTGTACATCATTCACCGCTGGGATTACGATACGCCGATCGAAGAGACCATGGGGGCACTGCATGATATAGTGAAGTCCGGCAAAGCCCGCTATATCGGTGCGTCAGCCATGTATGCCTGGCAGTTCCAGAAGGCGCAGCATACCGCAGAGAAGAATGGCTGGACCCGCTTTGTGTCCATGCAGAATCACCTGAATCTGATCTACCGGGAAGAGGAAAGAGAAATGCTTCCGCTCCTCAAGGACCAGCAAATAGCATCAACCCCATACAGTCCGCTGGCATCCGGAAGACTGATCCGCGACTGGTCCGAAACCACGCTGCGCTCAGAAACGGATCACATCCAGAAATCCAAATACGATGCGTCTGCTGAGGCTGACCGTCTGATTATCGAGCGGGTAGCTGCACTTGCCGAACAACGAGGTGTACCGCGTATTCATATTGCCCTTGCCTGGCTGCTGCAGAAGGAAACGGTAGCTGCTCCGATTATCGGGGCAACCAAGCTGGCCCAGCTAGAAGATGCTGTCGGAGCGCTGTCCGTAGAACTAACTGCAGAAGAGGTTGCTTTTCTCGAAGAATTATATGTACCGCACCGCGTAGTCGGAGCCCAATAAGGAGGAATTAGAATGGAATATGTAACACTTAATAATGGCGTTAAAATGCCGGTACTGGGATATGG
>RCUO01000413.1_pt1 | contig 21699 bp, 17 predicted proteins | sample 2166161 | NCBI WGS metagenome assembly RCUO01 (sample SAMN09932617, study PRJNA488358) | compost metagenome | feature: garden; material: soil; isolation source: compost soil in cyclohexanecarbonitrile-enriched culture | place: Germany: Experimental Botanical Garden Goettingen | collected 2016-01-27
TGGCCCGCGCCAATGCCCTGCAGGCCACCGGCGATGCGTTCGGCGCCGCCACCGAACGCGCCCGTGCGCATGCCGGTCTGGCCGGCGCTGCGCGCAGCGAGAACCAGGCGGCCATCTCCGGGCTGCTCGGCACCCTCGACGATGCCACCCTGCGCGGCCGCGCCGCCGCATTGCCGGCCAATGACCCGCTGTACAACTTCGCAGGCCGCGCGCTGATCGCCCGCGGCCTGCCGCTGCCGCGCCCGTTCGATCGCGATGGCGCCGCCCAGTTCGACACCAGCAAGCGCCCGCCGGCGATGAGCGATGGCTACCGCCCGCCGGCCAAGCTGGCCGTGCTGCTGCCGCTCAGCGGCCGCCTGGCCACCGCCGCGCAGCCGGTACGTGATGGTCTGCTCAGCGCGTACTACGGCGAAACCCGCCGTCGTCCGGAGGTCAACTTCTTCGACACCGCCGGTACCCCGGCCGGTGCGCTGGCTGCGTATGACAAAGCCGTGGCCTCCGGCGCCGACTTCGTGGTCGGCCCGCTCGGCCGCGACGAGGTGGATGCCGTGTATGGCCGCCAGCAACTGCCGGTGCCGGTGCTGGGCCTGAACCGCGGCAAGGATGCGCCGCCGGCCGGCAGCGCCGGTTTCTCGCTGGCGCCGGAAGACGACGGCATCGTCGCCGCCGAATACATGCGTGGCCGCGAACGCAGCAAGGCGCTGGTGATCAACAGCAGCGACGACACCGGCCGCCGCGCCGCTGCCGCGTTCGCACAGCGCTTTGCCCAGCGCGGCGGCAGCGTCACCGCCACCATCGCTGTCAGCGAAACGGTGGGTGATGTCAGCGCACAGGTACGCAATGCCGGCGCGGTCGATGCGGTGTTCCTGGCCGTACGTGCACCGCAGGCCCGCCTGCTGGCGCCGCAGCTGGCACTGGCCGGTGCCGGTGGTGCTACCCGCGTCGGTACGTCGCAGCTGACCACCGGCAGCGGCAAGGTCGAAGAAGACGTGGCGCTGGACGGCATCATCTACCCGAACGAAGCCTGGAACGTGCGCAGCGTGTCCGGTGTGCCGTCCGCTGCCCAGGTCGTGCAGACCCTGCCCAGCGCGCGCGGCGCGGCCAGCCGCCTGTTCGCCTTCGGCGCCGATGCGTGGAAGATCAGTGCCTACCTGGACAAGCTGGCCACCGAAGGCGGCCTCGACGGCGCCACCGGCACGCTGTACCTGGACAGCAACGGCAACATCCTGCGCCAGCCGGCATGGTCGACCTTCAGCGGTGGCCGGCCGATGCCGATCGCCGGTGGTCGCTGAGCACCTGCAACGTGGCTCGGCGGTGGAAGCCGCCGCCGAGCAGCATCTACAGCAGGCCGGCTTGCAGCCGCGCGCACGCAACGTGCGTTATCGCGGCGGTGAACTGGATCTGGTGATGGATGACGCCGGCACCGTGGTCTTCGTGGAAGTGCGCTACCGCGCACGACAGGACTTCGGTGGCGGCGCCGCCTCGGTGGATGTTCGCAAGTGCAGGCGCTTGGCTCATGCCGCGCTGCTGTACCTGCAGGACCACCCTGCCCTGGCCGATGCGCCCTGCCGTTTCGATGTGGTGGAAGCCAGTGGTGATCCGCCGCAGCTGAAGTGGCTGCGCGACGCGTTCCGGTTGGATGATTGCTGATGGGTACCGTCCGCTTTGGTAGAGGCCGACCTTGGTCGGCGCTTCTGTGCCAACCAAGGTTGGCACCTACCAGCGCGCGGCCTGGCCGGCACTACCATGGGGCGTGACTGATGCCATCGATCATCACCCACGCTGCTGTGCCGCTGGCGCTGTGGTGCGCGGCTGATCGCGGCCGCATTCCACCGCGCCTGCTGGCCGCCGGTGTGATCGCGTCAATGCTGCCCGACGCGGATGTACTGGCCTTCGCCCTGCACATTACCTATGCCGATGCGTTCGGCCATCGCGGCGCCAGCCATTCGTTGTTGTTCGCCTGCGTGCTGGCCATGGTGGCGGCGCTGGCACTTGGCGTTGGTAGAGGCCGACCTTGGTCGGCACGAAACCGGTCGGCACCGCACAGCTCCGGTAGTCGCCGACCTTGGTCGGCGGTTTCGTGCCAACCAAGGTTGGCATCTACCGTACAAGCCGCTGTGTTCGTCTTCGTCTGCGCCGCCAGCCATCCGCTGCTGGATGCACTGACCTCCGGCGGTCTCGGCGTTGCGCTGGCCTGGCCCTGGAGCGAACACCGCTTCTTCGCGCCCTGGCGCCCGATCCGCGTTTCCCCGTTTGCCCCACAGTTCTTCAGCGCGCGGGGCCTGGCCACGTTGCTGTCGGAACTGCGTTGGGTCTGGCTGCCGCTGGCCGGCGCCGTTGTTGCCTGGAAACTGATTCAACCCGCCCCTGCTGCCCCACGAGATCCGTCATGAGTACTGCCCTGCCCGTCGCGTTGATTGCCGAACTGTCCGCCCTGCTGGGTGCCGATGGCTGGCGCATGGATGACAGCGCGCTGGAGGCGAACGCGCAGGACAACTCGTGGCGCCACCAGCGTCCGATGGCTGTGGCACTGCCGGCAGATATCGAACAGGTACAGGCGCTGGTGCGCGCCTGCCGCACGCACGGCGTGGCACTGGTTGCGCGTGGCGCGGGTACCGGCACCACCGGTGCTGCGGTGCCATTGCCCGGCAGCATCGTGCTGTCGTTCACCCGCATGGACCGCATCGTCGAGATCCGCGCCGGTGACCGCTGTGCCGTGGTGCAGCCGGGCGTACTCAATGGAACGCTGCAGCAGGCGCTGGCACCGCACGGCCTGTTCTGGGCGCCCGATCCTTCCAGCGCGGAGATCTGCAGCATTGGCGGCAACCTCGCCTGCAATGCCGGCGGCCCGCGCGCGGTGAAGTACGGCACCAGCCGCGACAACGTGCTGGGTCTGGTAGCGGTAACAGGTACCGGCGAGGTGATTCGCTGCGGCGGCGCCTACACCAAGGACGCCACCGGTTACGACCTCACCCACCTGCTGGTAGGCAGTGAAGGCACGCTGGCACTGATCGTGGAAGCGACGCTGAAGCTGACCCCGTTGCCGGTCAGCCAGGCGGGCCTGCGCGTGCTGTACCGCGATGCCGATGCCGCCGCCGCAGCAGTATCGCGGCTGATGTCGCAGCCGGTCGTTCCCACGCGATTGGAATTCATGGACGCACGCAGCCTGCAGCTGCTGCGCCTCAACGGTGCCGACGTGCCGGAGGCCGGTGCGATGCTGCTGGTCGAGGCCGATGGCGACCACGACACTCTGCCCTACCTGCTGCAGGCGCTGGCCAACGCCGCCGAAGGCGACGGCATGATCGAGCTGGACGTGGCGATGGAAGGCCGCGCGCGCGATCAGTTGTGGGCCGCACGCAAGGCCTTGTCGCCCGCGCTGCGCAGCGTCGCGCCCGGCAAGATCAACGAAGACGTGGTGGTGCCGGTGTCGCGCATTCCGGAACTGGTATCTGGCGTGCAGGCATTGGCGCGCGAGTACACGCTGACCATCGTCACCTTCGGCCATGCCGGCAACGGCAACCTGCACGTCAACATCCTCTACCACCCGGACGACGCCGACGAGAACGCACGCGCGCATGCGGCGCTGCCGAAGATCTTCGAACTGACGCTGGCGTTGGGCGGCACGTTGTCGGGCGAACACGGGATTGGCCTGGCCAAGCGCGATTTCATGGCGCAGGCGTTCACCCCGGCGACGCTGGCGGCGATGCGCGCGATCAAGCACGCGCTGGACCCTGATGGGATCCTCAACCCGGGCAAGGTGCTGCCGCCGGCGTGATCCACCGCAGGGAGTGAGAGCCCAGTAGCGGGTGGCGAATTCTCCCGTGGATGCGGACCTTGGTCCGCACTTCCCTTCGCCTGAAACAACCCAGCTGTCGCCCGGTAAAGCCGATGCCGACTGTTCTTCGTCCACCCGCAATGGGCAGGAAGCTTGCCCTCAACTGCGCAGGCGTTGCCTGAATCGCCCCCGGCTGCAGCACAGCAGCCAAGCGAGCTTTGCAACTAGTTGCATGGGCACAGGCGAGGGTCGCGAGGAAACTTGACCTCATTCCAGACACGCGCTGTCGCAAACGACCATTTCCACCTCGCATTCACGCCGACGTGCGCGTATATGCCATCGGCCTGAACAGGGGTGTCGAGGTCACCGCAGTGCGCAGTCCATCCGCTTCCCATCGAGAGGACTTACCATGCGCCATTCTGCTGCCCGTGCGCTGTCGCTGCGACCACTGGCCCGTGGCCTGCTGCTGGCGTTGGCCGCCTCACCCATCACCGGCGTCGTTGCCGGCAATCTGGACAACCAGCAGGCCGAAGTCACCAGCGGCAACGCGGTGGAGGCCTGGACGCTGACCAATGGGTCGACGCTGACCGTCAGTGCGGGCGGCGAAACCCATGGCATCAAGGCCACCGATTCGGACGTGGCCATCTCCGGCGGCGGCATCAGCCGCCCGGCGAGCGGCGGCTCACCCGTGGCCATGTTGCTGGGTGGGGCCTCCACCCTGACCGCCCGCAACAGCGTCCTGCTGGGCGCGGTGCAGATCCTGAAGGACTCGACCGCCAGCATCAGCAACAGCACCATCTATTCACAACCCGGCACGGGACTGCTGCCGACCGACACCTACAGCATCGGCGTGGATCTGACCAACATCTTCGGCGAGGCCTCGGACAACGCACGGGCCACCCTCGACAACACCACGATCGTGGCTGACGATGCCCCTGCCGGAAATGCCCTCAACAGTGGCCATGGCGTACGCCTGATGCAGGGCCAGGCAGACATCCGCAACGGTTCACAGATCTTTGCCGTCAATGTCGGCGTACTCCTGTCCGCTTCCGCAGGCGTGCTGGATCCGATTGCAGTGCGTATTGAAGACTCCCTGGTGCAGTCCGGCAGGGGCGCGGCCATCCGGGTCATGCCGGCCGGCTTCGACGGACGCTACGACATCACGCTGGGCAACGACACCAGGATTCGCGGCGGCGATGGAAACATCCTTCTGGTGCAATCCCTGACCAGCACGTACGTTGGCAAGGCCGACGTCGCCTTCAGCGTGGATGACTCGCGTCTGGCAGGCAACATCACCTTCGATCCGGCCACCATCGATGGCACGCTCGCGGTCTTCCTGCGCAACAACGCCCAGATCGATGGCCGTTTCTTCAACGTCACCAGCGCCACCATTGACACCGACAGCACCTGGCTGATGACCGGCGACAGCAATGTCGGCCACCTCACCCTGGGCAGCACCGGTACCGTAGCACTGGGTGATGGCAGCAGCTTCAACACGCTCAGCGTGGATACCTTCACCGGCAACGGCGGCACGTTGGCCTTCAATACGCATCTCGGTGACGACAACTCGGCCACCGACAAGCTGATCATCGCCGGTGATGCCAATGGCCAGGCCAACGTGCGCGTGCTCAACGCCGGCGGCGCGGGCGCGAAGACCGACAAGGGCATCGAGCTGATCCGCGTGGGCGGTGCGTCCAATGCGCAGTTCGACCTGAGCGGCCGCGCCGTGGGTGGGCAGTACGAGTACTTCCTGTTCAAGGATGCGACCAACGGCGGCTGGTACCTGCGCTCGGAACTGGCGACCACGCCGGACCCGTGCCTGGCCGACCCGACCCTGCCGCAGTGCAAGCCGATCGTCGATCCGGTGGACCCGATTGACCCGATCGAACCACCTACCCCGGTGCTGCGCCCGGAAGCGGGCGCCTACCTGGCCAACCAGTTCGCAGTGGACCAGCTGCTGCGTCATGGCTGGCGTGACCGCCACGGCGGCAGCACGGCCGCCAACGAAGGCGTGCGTGGCTGGGCGCGCGTGGACGGCACGCAGAGCAAGCTGTCGGCCGTGGAAGACCAGCTGGACCTGCACGTGGACCGCTCGCGCCTGCAACTGGGTGCGGACGTTGGTGTGTTCGACAACGGCCGCGGCCGTGTGGGCGTGATGGGTACCGTTGCGCAGTCCAGCGCCACCTCGCGTTCGCAGCTGACCGGTTACAGCGCGCGCGGCAAGGTGGAAGGCGGTGCGCTGGGCGTGTATGGCAACTGGAACAGCGATGCGCTGTATGTGGATGCCAGCGTGCAGCGTGGCCAGTTCCACAACCGCGTGCAGGGCGAAGGCCTGGCCGAAGAGCGTTACGACTCGGATCTGTGGCAGTCGTCGCTGGAGGCCGGTTATCGCATCGGCATCGGTGCGATCGGCAGCACCGCGCTGAGCCTGCAGCCGGAACTGCAGCTGGTCTATACCGATGCCAACATCGATGTGCACACCGAGACCAACGGCACGGTAGTGCGCTCGCAGGGCGACAGCGGCTTGTCCGGGCGCATGGGCCTGCGCCTGCAGGGCGAAGGCCACTCGGCAGCGGGCGCCTCGGTCAGCCCGTACCTGGCGGCAAACTGGTACCGCGATGGCGCGGGCAACGGCATCGCCTTCGATGATGAAGTGCTGAAGGCCGGCATTCCGCGCAACCGTTATGAACTGAGTGCGGGTGCTCGATTGGAATTCCGTTCGGGCCTGAGCGCATGGGGTGGCTTCGGTGTGATGCGCGGTGACCATGGTTACCGCGAGGCAACTGCGAATGTGAGTGTTGCGTACAAGTGGTGATGTAGAAACTCGCACGGCGCCGGATGATTCCGGCGCCGTGTTCTGCGTTCTGTGGCGCCGAGCCATGCTCGGCTGCTTTTCGATCAGAATGCGGTGAGCCGAGCATGGGCTCGGCTCTACGGAAAATGTCGCATCTGCCATGCCGAGATGCACTTGGCCTCGCGCATTGCATGCGCCGAAAATCTGAAACGTTTTCGAAATTGAAACTTTTCTGATTGGTACAGCAGCACTTCCGTGCACATCATGGCGCGCCACCGACAACGGGTGGCACGGGCTTGCAATCCCGTTTGATTAGTGTCGTTTACGCTTGCCTGCCGGCGTCGTCCTTTCCTTGTTGGGTGACGTCGGCAGGCATTCTGTCCGCGAGTCTTTGGCGGGCGGTGCGTGGGGGCCTCGTGCCCGCCGGCATTTGGCGACGCTAATCACCGGTATTGCAACCACGCACCGTCTGCCGCCCTCGCCCCGCGCGAGGGCAGCCCCTTGCTTCGTATTCAAGGATGCCGCCATGACTGCCTCGCAGTATCCCTATCTGTTCGCCACCCTCGGTGAGGCTGCCAACCAGCTGCCGGAGGCGGTCGCCCGTGCGCTGGAAACCACGCTCACCGCTACCCAGGTCAACGCGCCCAGCAGCACCACCTTGCTGGGCTGCCTGCAACGCATCCGCAAAGTGGACGCCGCGGACGGCCAACCCTGGCCCACGAAAGGGCATACGCCGGGACAACGCATGGCGATGGCCCGCATCGACCGCGCAAACTCAGGCCCGACGCTGTTGCTGGAAATACTGCACGCCACGGAACGCGTGCGCGTCGATGGCGACGCTGACCAGCAGATTGGCGAAGACGTGCGCGAAGGCCTTCTATTGGCCTGTCGTGGGCTGGCCGAATACATGGAGGTACAGGTGCGGACGCTGTGATGCGCACCCGCCTGGAGTGAACACGGCCACTGCACGCTGCGCCCGGCATGAAGCCGAGGTTGCCATCGCGCCCAGCGACGGCTTCGGGCAATGAAACGGCAACGCGATCGCTTTATCGATACGTTGCGGAAAGGACGACTTCGCCCTTGATGATGCCTGGACCTATCGCGTCGGCGGTGCGGATGTATCGGGCGCTGAAGGGAATGTAGTAGTCCGATCCACTCTGGGCATTGCCGTACTCCCATTTTGTCCCCATGGTCATCGGCACACCGCTGCGCAGGATCTGCGTGCGCACGCCGGTTGCCCCCGAGTCCGCCGTAGGCACCAGCTGATCGGTGCGATTCCCGGGTGCATTCGCGTCGCTTACGCTCAGATCAATCAGACCCGAAGCCTCGCAGTACATCAGCACTTCAAAATCGGTTTCGGCCGCAGTGTCGCCTGGGTTGGGCATCTCCGACTGGGAGACATCGCGCAGCGTGGTGGTGGGTACTTCCAGGAAGCAGGTGTCCGGCAGCCTGTCTATGTCCCCGCTCTGGCGGTTGGTCAACTGAAGGCCAGGAAACCTTGTGAAGGTGGCCTCTACCGTGCCCAACGACGTACTGCCAGAACCCGTCATTCCGCCGCCACGGGAGATGAGCGCCATGTCCACCAAGAAGGAAAGGAAGCCGTTGGGCCCTGAAACCCCCGCTGCAACCTGGGTAGGCCTGTCCATGCTCAAGGGCCCCTCACCGACGATTCCATAATTGGTCTGGAGCCGATACCTGAATGCAATCAACGGCGACGAAGCGTGCCATCCGTATGCTGGGTGGGACTCGCCGTCGATCTGCACGTCCCGCACATAGGTCAGGCCCCCACTTGCGGGGGTCAGGGTGACCGGAAAAGATGGGTAATTGCTGCATCCCCTCAGGTACGTTGCGGAATACCTGCCTCTTCCAAAGGGAACCAGGATCACATCCGGGCTGGTCACGTTGTCAAACGAGGCGGTAATGGACGTGCCTGCTGTCGCCACGTCAACGCTGCAGGCGTAGGCGGCTGCCGGCACCATGCCGACCGATGCGATCATCGCGAATGCTGCACCCCGCAGCACCGAACGTGCACGCTTCACTGATAGTCAGCCGTTACGACGATCTCCGCCCGCACTTCACCCGGCCCCGCCGCCCCAGCGGAGGCCACGTAGTAGCCCGCGCGCAGCGGGTAGCTGGCGGTGGTGCCGGTCACCGGCACGTCGATGCCGCTGTCCCCCTTCTTCAGGTAACTGCTGCCGCTGGCACCTGCCAGCAGCGCTACCGAAACGCCGGTGGCAGCATCGCTCGGTGCGGTGTTCTCCCAGCGCTCCGGGTCACCGGAAGCCGCCGTGCCGTCGAACGACAACGTGGCCTTGCTCACGCCCACGCAGCCGGTGAAGTTCAGCGCGCCGGCCTTGAGCTTGTTGTCGCCATCCACGATCTCGTCGGCGGCTACCGGATCCAGCATGATGGCCGGGGCCGCCAGGGTGCAGGTTCCCGGCAGCACCTTGCCGCTGATGGTGAGCGTGACGGTGTCCGGGGCACCCAGGGCGATCGGCGTGACGGCCAGCAGCACAGCGCACACAGAGAGGCGGGAAACGTGGTTCATGCGGGAAATCCTGTTGGAGAAAGGGGATTGAAAGCGGGTCACTGCGTCGTCGATGTGCTGGAGACTTCGCGCACCACGTGCAGACCGGCGTTGAGTGGAGGCTGCGCTACGCACACCGCCTGGCTCCAGCGCAGCCCGTAGGCGTCGGGTGTGTTGGGTGTGGTGTAGTCCAGACGACAGCGATGCGGGCCTTCCGGGTCGACAATCAGCTGGCCCTGCTCGGGTGCACCACGCAGCTGGATGACCCCGCCCTGCCCCACCGCACCGGCCGGCGTACCGTCTTCGGTCTGCACCACCGCCGCGAACGGCAGCGGCTGGCCCAGCGCGTCGGTGGCGTCGATGAACAGCGTGCGCTCGCGGCGTACCTGGAACGGCACGCGCACGATGCCACCGGCGGTGGGCGCCACACGCTGCGAGGTCTGCAGCAGCTCCACCTCGATCGGCAGGCCGGACGGGTCCAGGTCGATGGTGTTCCAGCGATAAGGGCTGATGTGCGGTAGCAGCGCATAACCGTTACGCGCCACGCGCGTATCGCCACCGCTGCCGATACGCGCGCCCTGCGCACCCGGTGCCTGCACCAGCGCGAAGCCCTCACCCACGGGGGCGCCCAGGTTCAGACCGCCGCCGTGCAACACCACGCTGCCGGACGCACCCAGCGACAGGCTGCGGTAGTCGCCGCTGCGGCTGTAGCCGGCGTTGAGATTGCCACGACTGCCCTGCCATGCGGCATACGCGCTATGGCTGCTCTGGCCGTTGCCCTGCGCGCTGGACAGGCTGTAGCTCAGCGCGCGCGACTCACCCAGGCTGCCGCTGATACCCAGCTGCGACTGCCGGCCGCTATCGGCCTGGCTGAGCTGGGTGCTGGCACGCGGTGCATTGGCACTGCGGCCCAGCGGTACGCTGAGAGTGAACGCGTAGCGCGTGTCCTGGCGTCCATCGCCCAGCCGGTAGCGCAGTGCGGATACACCATAGTTGATCCGCCCCAGCGTGCTCTGGAAGCCCAGCTGGAAATCGTTGCGGCGCCGGGTGCTGTCCCAATAGGCCACGTGGCCGCCGCTGAGATACAGGTTGCTGCGCTGCCCCACCTTCTGCGAGAAGTTCACCTGGTAGCGCTGTCGGGCACGTTGACCGTAGCCCCAGTCGTCGTTCTGCGCACGCGCCACGTCGTTGAGGCTGAGGAAGCCGCGCGTGCTGTAGCGGTATGCGGCCAGGCCGAAGTTGGTGCCGGTACGCGCCACATAGCGCTGGTAGTTCAGGCGGAAGCTGTTGCCGGTGACCGTCTCGCTGCCGCGCAGGCGGGCACGCGAGTGGGTAACATCGGCGCCGAACGCACCGATAGCCGTGTTGACCGCTGCACCAGCGAGCAGCGCGCGATAGTCCTCACCCAGCTGCGCGCCACCCAGCACGGTCAGCCGGTTGTTCAGGCCGCGCGCATAGGTGCCTTCGGTGAAGCGCAGCGCCTGCAGCGTGTTGCCGGTGTCGCGCAGTTCGCCGGCAGTGACCGCGAAGCGCGAAGCGCCCGCGCGCAGCGCCTGGGGAACGGCAGAAAAATTGACGGTGAAGCGCTGCACGCGCCCGTCGGCTTCGGTGACGCTGACGTCCAGATCGCCGCCGAAATTGGTGGGGTACAGATCCTCGATGGCAAACGGACCAGGCGCCACATTGCTTTCGTGGATGATGTTGCCGTTCTGACGGATGGTGACCACCGCATTGCCTTCGGCGATGCCCTGCACCACCGGCGCGTAGCCGCGCAGTGAATCTGGCAGCATGCGTTCGTCGCTGGCCACGCGCACGCCGGTGAACGGCACGCTTTCGAACAGCTCGCCGCCGGTACTGCCCTGGCCCAGCAGCAGCTGGCTGTTCCAGCGCGGAATGTCGCGCTGCAGGTGGCTGCTGATGACCTGGTGGCGGGTGCCCTGGCTGCCATGGGTGAACGACGCGCGGTGGCGCAGGCGCCACGCGCCCAGGTTCAGGCCCGCCTGCAGGCCGAGGTAGCTGCTGTCGCTGCCCTGGCTGCGGTAGTGGTTGGCGCTGTAGTCAATGAAGGCAGCGGTGATGCCGTCGTCACGCAGTTCCGGCGCTACGAAGCCGCGCGCGGCAATGGCCTGCGCCGCCTGCGGAATACTGAGGGACAACTGCAGCTCGCCACTATCGAAGGTGGTACTGGCGCCGTCCACCAGCGCTGGCAGATCCACACAGGTGCTTTCTTCGGCCGGCAGTGCCTCCAGGAACGCAGGCTTCAACGGCAGCCCACGCACCAGCGCCGGTGTCAGGCACGCCACCGCAATCTGCGGGTCGTCCTTGATGACGAAACGGATGTCCTGGCTGCGCAGGAACTCGCCGTTCACATGCACGTCCACTGCGTAGTCGCCAGCCGGCAATGGATTGCCGTTGGCGTAGCGCCCCATGTCGATGGATTCACCACCGATCAGGAAGCCCTCGCTGAATTCCATGGAACCTGCGGAGGTTGCCGTTGCCAAGGCAGGTGCACTGGCCAGCAGGCCGAAGGCGATTGCCTGGGCAAGACGCTGGACGGGGACACTGGCAGAGCGTGGCGCTACGGGGCGGGTAGGAGACGACTTCATCAAGGACAGTAGCCGGTGCGGAAGCAGCGGCATGGAGAAGGGAAGCGTAGGCTAGAGGTCGAGGAACGCACTCCCCATACAAAAAGTTGCAAATCGCGTCGATTACTGTCGTATTGCAACTCATTCGATATGCGGACTCGAGGTTGCCGACGACACTGTGGATGTCCCCACAGCACTGACAGCGGGCATGCACCCTGCACCACGGCGTGGTGCGTCATCGGTAGTCGGCGGTGAGCACCGCCTCCCCTTTCACCAGCCCTGGCACCAGCGGGTCGGCCGTGCGCAGATAGCGTGCACTGAAAGGAATGGACTGCTGCCCCTTGCTGGACCAGCCGTGCGACCACGCCTGGCCGAACTGCACCGGCTGGCCACCGCGCAACAGCTGCACCTGCACGCCGCCCGCGGTGGCGCCGGGTGCGGGTGCCAGCTGGCCGTTGCTGCTGCCAGGGTCATTGGCATCGGCCAGCGACAGCTGCACGTCGATGTTGTCCATCGGGCAGTTCATCGTGACGTTGAAGCTGGATTCCTTCGCGTTGCTGCCGCTGGCGGCAAGTTCGTTGGCGACAACGTCGTCGAGGGTGTGGGAAGCGCTGGCGAGGGTGCAGGTGACGGGGGGGACGGTGATCTCCAGCCGTACGTGGTGCTGCATCGATTGACTTGGGTCGCCCTCCACCGATGAGGTGATGGTGCCCAGGTCGGTCATGGGAATGCTCTCCATCGCGCCGCCGCGGAAGAAGATCTCCATGTAGACATCCACCCTGATGGGGCCGGGTGCCGTGAGTGGAACTCCCGGATGACGATTTCTGGTACCGATTGCAATGGGTGGGCCGCCCACCGTATTGCCACTTCTCTGAACACTAAAACTGAAACCGATCAGGGGCGAGCGAGGCCCGGTGCTGTAGACCTTGTAGAGATAGCTGTTGTGCTGGATGTCGCGAACGTAGGTCAGCCCTGTAAGCGGCGCATCGATGTTGAAGGCCGTCTGCCCGGCAGTGCACGAAAAACTGTCCAGCACTGCACCGCCAGTTCCAAGACGGAATCTGGTATCCGGCCGATCAAGATTCGGCATCGTCAGCGATACCGTCAGGTCCTGATCACCCGGATTCAACCTCACACAGCTGGCACTGGCCTGCTGTGCTTGCAGTGCCATCGCAGCGACCATCAATAGCGTCGCCAACGCTGGAACACGCGATCTGCGCCGCGCAGCGGTAGAAGGAAGGGCGGGAGCGCACACGGCGATTCCTCCGGCAGCCAAACAAGGCAGCGCAGTCTAGGCAGCGCTGCAATTAATCCCATGGGATTAATTGCAATTGCCGAACATCAACGCGCTTTTGCAACTAATTTCATTCCGCGGCTGGACGCGCGCATCGAAAATGGTCGCGTTGGCTGCATTGAGCGGTCACTGCGTGTCCTCATTCCACAACCGAGAACTGTCATGTCCCTGACGCTCCGTCTGCTGTCCCTATCCGTCCTCGCCGTCACTGCGCAGTCTGCGTCTGCCGAAACGCTGCAGATCACTGGCGAATTGACCCCCAACACCTGCTCGGTCGGTTCCACCGGCGGCACCATCACCGTACCGATGGGCAAGGTCGATCTTGCCTCGGTCAATGCCAACACCCGCGCTGGCCAGAAGAATTTCACCATCGCCCTGGATTGCACCGGCTCGGGCTCGGCGGTGGATGTGGGCGTGCGCTTCGGCGGTGTCCCGGACGGCAGCACGGGCAACCTCGCGCTGACGGCGGCATCGAGCGCTACCAACGTGGGCGTCGGCCTGTACGACGCCGCCGGCGATCAGCAGAAGATCGGTGACGACCCGACCGTGTGGGTGAACATTGCCGCTGGTGGCAGTGGCCAACTCGACTACAGCGCGTGGTACGCCTCGCCCGGCAAGAACGCCACGGCGGGCATCGCCAATGCAACCGGCGACTTCGTGGTGCTTTACAAGTAATCCGCTTCCGGCAGGCCAGCGCCACGCTGTGCTGGCCTGCACCTTTCAATGAGGTTGACCATGAAACTCCGCGCCAAGACGTGGATGTACGCGCTGCTGGCTGTGTCGGTGGCACTGCCGGCATCGGCCGCGGTGACACTGCAGGGCACGCGCATCGTGCACGATGCCAGCAAGAGCCGCGACGTGACGGTCAAGGCCAATAACGTGGGCGAGCTGCCGGCAATGACCCAGGTCTGGATCGATGACGGCGACAGCCAGTCCCGCCCCGAGAACGTGCGCACGCCGTTCCGGCTGACACCGGTTGAGCCACGCCTGCTGCAGCCGAAGCAGGGGCAGGCATATCGCGTCACCTACGCACCGCGCCCATCGGAGGCACCACTGCCGACCGATCGCGAATCGGTGTTCTATTTCAATCTTCTGGATATCCCGCCCAAGCCCAGCGATGCCAGTGGCAAGAACCTGCTGCAGTTCGCGGTGCGTACGCGGGTGAAGCTGTTTCATCGACCCGCCGGGCTGCCGGGCAATGCACGCGACGCAGCAGCCACGCTGCAGTGGACTGCCGATGGCGATGCGCTGCAGGTACGCAACCCGAGCGCGTACCACGTGACCTTGAGTGCGCTGACCCTGGCCGATGGCCGCGGCGTGGACGTGGACATGATCGCGCCGGGTACACAGGTGCGTTATGCGCTGCCGGAGGGAGCCGCAATGCCAACTACGGTGGCATTCAAGTGGCTGGATGATTACGGCACGCCGCGCGAAGCCGAAGCGCACGTTGGGCGATAGGCGCAAACCGCACTTCCGCACCGCAACGGCAACTGCTTGCATTGAGGGTGGCCTTCGCGGCACGCTGCAGGCCACTGCCGCACTTCGCAGGTTCGCACCATGGCGTCACCCTCCGGCTCCGTGCTTGCCACCCTGCAACGGTTGCAGCGCCAGCTGCTGTTCGGCGGCGGCACCATCTTGACCCTGCTGCTTCTGGCCGCAGGCTGCGCGGCGCTCTGGCTGCGGCTGGAAGCCGTGCACCTCAACGAGCGCGAAGCACTACGGCGCGGCCAGCAGACAGTGGATCGCTACATCGGCGAGCGCAGGCGGGCCTACGTGGCCAGCTTGAACACCAATGCCACGTTGTGGGCTACCCAGCAGCCCGCACTGATGGCCGGCGGCATGCCGATCCGCGAGCACTTCGCGGCCCAGGAGGGCACCGCAGGCGTCATGGCGCCCGGCGCGCTGTCGGTCCCCTGGCTGGCACTGTCTCCGCGCGAAGGGCGACTCCCGCCCCAGGCGGAAGCGTCGTACCTGGGCATGGTGCAGACCTATTCGGCGTACATGGCCGCCACCGTGGCGGCGCAGGATTCGCCCACCTCGCTGATCTCCTTCGCCTTCGAACCGGAAGGACGCCTGTTTGCGGTTGCCGGGCTGCACGATGAAGCGCAGCTGCTGCAGACCCTGAAGGTGCAGACCCGGGAGCAGGCGCTGGCCGCGCTGGCCCAGACCGCCGATGCGGGCTGGCAGTCGGCGGGTGCGGACTCCGAGCTTCAACTGGATAGCGGCCGGCTGCGCGCCTACTTCGGGCGCAATCCTTTCACCGGTGAGGATGCACTGGTCACCCAGATGCGCCTGCGCAGCAACGGCATCCCCTTCATCAACCGGCTGACGTTTGAACCTCTGCAAGGCCTGCGTGAGCGGTTGGAGGAGGCCAGCCCGGGCATGTGGGAGGTGGTCGACGGGCGCGGAAACGACGTTCTGCGCAGCGCTGCGGACGGCACGATTTCTGGTCCTGCGCCGCAGGCCGTGCCGTCGCCCCGGCCCACCACGAAGGCACGGCCTGACGGCCGTGCCTTCGTGGTGTCCGCGCCATTGCATGGCATCGACTGGACGCTGCTGCGACTCTACCGCTGGAGCGACATCTGGGCGGCGCAGCGGATCTATCTGCTCGGCGGTGGGCTGGCCCTGGCAGCGTTGCTGGCCGCGCTGTGGACGCTGTTGCTGCTGGTCGACCGGCGCGTGCTGCGGCCGGCGCTGGAGGAAGCTGCACGGGTGCATGAAAGCGAAGCGCTGAGCCGCACCCTGATCGAAACCTCGCCGGTCGGCCTGTGCCTGCTCGACCAGCAGAACGGGCAGTTGATCCTGCATAACCAGGCACTGGAGCAGCTGATCGGCGACACCGCCGGCAACCTGATGGACGTGCTGGTCGGCCGCCTGGTGCAACGCGTTGACGGCCAGGTACACGGGCAGCTGTTCGACGCGCCCTCCTCGGATGAGCAAGGCCCCCCGCGCTACCTGCAGTCCATCGTGGCCGCCTCGCGCTACCAGCGACGGGCGATCTGGGTCTGCGCGGTGACCGATGTGACCGCACAGAAGGAAACCCAGCAGCGCCTGCTGGATGCACGGCGGCATGCCGAACAAGCCCAGCACGATGCCGAGGCCGCGGACCAGGCCAAGACCGCCTTCGTGGCGATGATCAGCCATGAAATCCGAACTCCCTTGAGCGGCGTGCTCGGCCACCTTGAACTGCTTGCCCACCAGACCATGCCGGCGGCATTGCACACGCATGTCACGCGTGCGCGCAGCGCCGCTGATGTCCTGCAAGGGCTGGTGAACGACACCCTGGACCTTTCCCGCATCGAAGCCGGGCTGATGACGCTGGAGCCCGCGCCTTTCGACCCGCGTGCGCTGCTGCAGCAGACTGCGACACTGTTCGAGCCACAGGCCAGCGCGAAGGGCCTGCGCCTGGAGCTGCACACGGGCGATGCGCTGGGACCGGCCTACGTGGCCGACGCAGGCCGCTTGGCGCAGGTGATCAACAACCTGGTTGGTAATGCGGTGAAGTTCACGGCATCGGGAATGGTGGCGGTCAGCGTTGATGCCTCGGTACGGCCCGATGGCAGCGAATGGCTGCACGTGGAGGTTCGCGATACGGGCCCGGGCATCGATGCCGAGGCGCAGGCCAACCTGTTCAAGCCGTTCGTGCAGGTCGGTGCCGGCTCGGCACGGCAGCACGGCGGCAGCGGCCTGGGGCTGGCCCTATGCCAGCGCTTCACCGCACTGCTGGGTGGCACCCTCGGCGTGCGCAGCACCCTGGGTACCGGCAGCGTTTTCCACGTGGACATTCCGGCACGCCGGACCACGGCCGTGGCAGAAGCGCCGCCACGGCCGGCGCCTGTCGAGCGCGCGCATGCCTCGCGCGGCCACGCATTGCTGGTGGATGACAGCGTGATCAGCCGTGACGTGACGCTGGGGCAGCTGCACGTACTCGGCTGGCGGGTCACCCTCGCGGCTGACGGCGATGAGGCGTGGCAGCGCTGGCGCGAGGGCCGGTTCGATATCGTGCTGACCGATCTGAACATGCCACGCCTGGACGGATACGGGCTGGCCCGGAAACTGCGTGTGGACGATCCCTACATTCCCATCGTCGCCCTCACCGCCAATGCAATGCCCGAGGACGCGCAACGTGTACGCGAGGCAGGCATGACCACGCTGCTGCTGAAGCCGCTCGACCTGGCCTCGCTGGAGGCCGCGCTGCATGGATTCGACCTTGATCGCTCGGCCCGGCCACCGTTACCCCCGGTGGTGAGCGAGGCGGTTCAGCGGCAGATGCGCGAGGCATTCCTGCAGACCGCGCATCGTGATTACGCGCTGTTGAGCCAAGCGCTGGACAGCGCCGATGCACCAGCCATGATCGATCTACTGCACAGCTTTGCCGGCGCGTTGGCATTTCTGGGAGAGACCCAGGCGGCGCGCAGCTGCCAACAGGCCGAGCAGGCCCTGCGCAGCGCCGGTGTGACAGATACGGCGTCAAAGGCGACAGTCATTGAGGCTGTCGCATTGATTGCGGCGAGCATCGAACGCCAGGTTGCCGCGCAACAGCAGGCATGAGCCCGCGCACTCAGCCGGCGAAGTGCTCGTATCCGCTCGGGCCGTCGTGGCCTTCGGTATGCACGCCCTGCCCTTCCATGATGCGGCCGATGCGGGTGATCGGCAGATCCAGCGATTCGGCGACGAAGTGCAGCGCGTCGCGCTGGTCGGCGGCGGCGGTGAAGCACAGTTCGTAATCGTCGCCGCCGTGCAACGCGCACTCACGTGCAGCATCGCGGCCCAGCAGTTCGCGCAGCGCCGCTGACATCGGCAACGCGTCGGCATCGACTTCGGCGCGCACACCGCTGCGTGCAGCGATGTGGCCAAGGTCGGCCAGCAACCCATCGGAGATATCCACGGCGGCATGCGCGAATGCACGCAGGCGCAGGCCGAGGGTGACGCGCGGGGTGGGACGCAGCAGGCGCAGGCGCAGGGTTTCGTAGTCGGCCAGCAGCGTGGCGGCGGTCACGTTCAATGCACCCTGCTGCCACAGCCGCAGCGCGCCGGCAGCGTCGCCGAGGGTGCCGCTGACCCAGATGTCATCGCCAATCTGTGCGCGATCACGACGCAGCGCCTGGCCTCGTGAGACCTGCCCCATCGCGGTGACCGACAGCGACAGCGGGCCGCGCGTGGTGTCGCCACCAATCAGCGCGATGTCGTGCTGGTCGGCCAGTGCGAAGAAACCGTCGGCGAACGCCTCGATCCAGTCTTCGCTGGCCTCGGGCAATGACAGTGCCAGCGTGCACCACGCCGGGCGCGCGCCCATCGCGGCGAGGTCGGACAGGTTGACGGCCAGCGTCTTCCAGCCGATGTCGAACGCCGGGGTTTCGGCCGGGAAATGCACGCCGCTGTTGAGCGTGTCGGCGGTGACCACCAGCTGTTCGTTCGGGCGCGGCTGCAGAAGTGCAGCGTCATCGCCGATGCCGAGCACGATGTCGTCGCGCTCGACGGTGCGGGCGCGGATGCGGTCGATGAGGGTGAATTCGGCCAGGGACATGGGGCGTTCTGCTTTCTTGTAGAGCCGAGCCATGCTCGGCTGCAGTTCGATCACGCGCCGCACTGCCGGACGCAACCGTGCGCTGCACGGTGAGCCGAGCATGGCTCGGCTCTACAGAAACCGGGTCAGTGACCCGATTCGACCTTGCGCCATTCCACGGCGGCACGATCCAGCACGCCGTTGACGTAGGTGTGGCCATGTTCGGAACCGAAGCGCTTGGCCGATTCGATGGCTTCGTTGATGACCACGCGGTACGGCACGTCCAGGCGGTAACGCAGCTCGTAACCGGCCAGGCGCAGCACGGCGCGTTCGATCGCGTCCACTTCGTCGATGCTGCGGTCAAGGTACGGGCCGAAGGCTTCGTCGATGTCGCGACGGTTGTCGAGCACGCCATGCACCAGCGCTTCGAAGTACGCCAGGTCGGCGATTTCACGGGCCTGCTCGTGGGCGAACTGGGCAATCAGCGACTGGCCGTTGCCACCGGAGATCTGCCAGGCGTAGATGGCCTGCACGGCACGACGGCGCGCGCGCGAGCGCAGCACCGGATCGATGCCGTCGCGGCGGACGGGTTTACCGGAGGGCTTGCCCTGGGTGTTCTTGTTCATGGCAGCTGCTCCAGAAGGTTGACCATTTCCAATGCGGCGAGTGCGACTTCCTCGCCCTTGTTGCCGTGGCTGCCGCCTGCGCGGGCCTCGGCGTCTTCCACACGTTCCACTGCCAGCACGCCGTTCAGCACCGGCACGCCGAAGTCCAGCTGCACGCGCATCAGGCCTTCAGCACAACGGTCGGCCACGTGTTCGTAGTGGCGGGTGTCGCCACGGATCACGCAGCCCAGGGTGAGGATGGCGGCGTGTTCGTGGGCGGCGGCCAGGCGCGCGGCAACCAGCGGCAGTTCCCAGGCACCCGGCACGCGGATCACGTCGATGCTGGCTTCGGCAATGCCGTTGCCGGCCAGGCTCTGGCGGGCGCCAGCGACCAGCACGTCGGTGATGCGGGCATTCCAGCGGCTGGCCAGGATGGCGAAGCGCGCCGATTCGGGAGTGCGAAGATCGCCTTCGTAGTGGCTCATATGCGGCTTGGGATTCGATTAAGGGGTAATTCTACCGTGGATGGGCCCCGGCCGTGGCTCGCGGGGGCCCGGGGGACCCGCCGGGCATGGCCCGGCGCTACCGGATTACGGGGCGCCGGGGTAGCGCCGGGCCATGCCCGGCGAGCGCAGCGGGCGCGTTACGGGGTCACCGTCTCCACCACTTCCAGGCCGTACCCGGCCAGGCCGATCTGGCGGCGCGGGGTGCCCAGTACGCGCAGCTTGCCCAGGCCCAGGTCGGACAGGATCTGCGCACCGGCACCGTTGCGGCGCCACTGGCTCACGTCCTTGTCCTTGCCCGGCACCACCGGTGCCGGCTGCTGGCGCAGGCGGGCCAGCAGGCCTTCGCCGTCGCGCGGGGCCTGCAACACCACCATCACGCCACTGCCCTCGGCATCGATGGCACGCAGAGCATCGGTGGCGGCCACGCCGAAGTCGTCGCGACGCCAGTGCAGCAGGTCGGCCAGCGGGTTTTCCACCTGCACGCGCACCAGGGTCGGGGTGTTGGCATCCGGGGTGCCACGGACCAGGGCGAAATGCAGGTCGTGGGCGATGCGGTCGCGGTAGGTGACCAGCTTGAACGGACCGAATTCGGTCTCGATCTCGCGCTCATCGACGCGCTCGACGGTCTTTTCGGTGGCCAGGCGGTAGGCGATCAGGTCGGCGATGGAGCCCATCTTCAGGCCGTGCTCGCGGGCGAACACTTCCAGCTCCGGGCGGCGCGCCATGCTGCCGTCCGGGTTGAGGATCTCCACCAGCACGCCGGCCGGTTCCAGCCCGGCCAGCATGGCCAGGTCGACGCCGGCTTCGGTGTGGCCGGCGCGGGTCAACACGCCACCGGGCTGGGCGATCAGCGGGAAGATGTGGCCCGGCTGGTGCAGGTCGGCCGGCTTGGCGTTGGGCTTCACCGCAGTGCGGATGGTGTGCGCGCGGTCATGAGCGGAAATGCCGGTGGTCACGCCCTCGGCCGCTTCGATGCTGACGGTGAAGTTGGTCTGGAACTGCGCGGTATTGGCCTGCACCATCGGCGCCAGGCCGAGGTCGGCAGCACGGGTACGGGTCAACGGCAGGCACACCAGGCCGCGGCCATGGGTAACCATGAAGTTGATGTCGCTGGCCTTGACCAGCTCGGCCGCCATGATCAGGTCGCCTTCGTTCTCGCGGTCTTCGTCATCGACGATGACGACCATGCGGCCGAGGCGGATGTCTTCCAGGATGTCGGGAATGGGGGCGAAGTTCATGCGGCATCTCCCTGTGGGTGCTGACCGTTGGTCGGCACACTGATCAGGCGTTCCACATAACGAGCGACCAGATCGATTTCAAGATTGATCGCGCTGCCCACACCGGTGGCGGAGAACGCGGTATTGGCCACGGTGTGCGGGATCAGCGCGACTTCAAAGCCTTCGTCGTCCACTTCGTTGACGGTGAGGCTGACGCCGTCCACGCAGATCGAGCCCTTCTTGGCGATGTAGCGGCGCAGCGCTGCCGGCGCGGCGAAACGCCAACGCTGGGCACGGGCATCTTCGTGGATGGACAGCACCTGGCCGAGGCCGTCGACGTGGCCGCTGACCAGGTGGCCGCCGAGGCGGTCGGTCGGGCGCATGGCACGTTCGAGGTTGATGACTGCACCGTCGGCCAGCTGGCCCAGCGTGGTCAGGCCCAGGGTCTCGGTGGACGCATCGGCCTGGAAGCTGCCGGCGTCGAACGCGATGACGGTGAGGCAGACGCCGTTGATGGCGATGCTCTCGCCCATCTGCACGTTGTCGAACGGCAGGTTCCCGACATTGAAAGTGAAGCGGACATCGCCGCCGATGGATTCGCGAGCGGCCAGACGGCCGACGCCTTCGATGATTCCAGTAAACAAGTAACGTTCTCCGCGAAAAGTGAGCGAAAAACGCCGCAAGGCAAACAGGCGGGCGCAGGGCCGCAAAGGCCCTGTGGCACCGTCTTCTTTCATCCGGACTATGACCGTCGGCTCCGGCATTGGACCGGATCTGCTGACCCCCGACGGTAAGGCCGGGGCGCTCGCGGGCTCGTGCTTGCGCACCTACCGCCGGTGGGGAATTGCACCCCGCCCTGAAGACGTTTGTGTACCGGCGAACCGGCGCGG
>RCUO01000414.1_pt1 | contig 21616 bp, 22 predicted proteins | sample 2166161 | NCBI WGS metagenome assembly RCUO01 (sample SAMN09932617, study PRJNA488358) | compost metagenome | feature: garden; material: soil; isolation source: compost soil in cyclohexanecarbonitrile-enriched culture | place: Germany: Experimental Botanical Garden Goettingen | collected 2016-01-27
GCCTTCAACTATATGCTGCAAAAAGAAACCCCGCCGCACATGACCGGCCGCGTCTTCGGCATCCAGAACACGGTGCTTAGCGCTGTAATGATCCTTGCTCCGCTGCTTGGCGGTCTGCTGGTCGGGTTCGCCGGACCGGGCCGGATTTTCCTGATCTTTGGCCTTATTCAGACGGCGCTGGGGCTGGCCGGCCTGATCTTCGGGCGGGCGCTCTGGCAGGAGAAGCGGGAGGTTAAGGCCAGCCGGATGGAGCAGGCGGGGTAGGGGAAGACGGATTGAAGTAGTCGTAGTTATAACCTCTTCACGCGGAATCAGATCCTCATCCAGCGCATTATAGTAGCGCATCAGCCTCTCCCTGACTGCTGCCGGTTCCCGCTGGCTGTCCATTGTCACTTAAGTCACGCGGGGTCAACCTATCCGGCTGAGTCCTGAGTCCATCCATGCAGGCGTTCCCGGCTGTTATAGCTATGCTGCTTTAACTGTACTCTGTACATCTAAAAGCAGCTTTATGAGCTGATTCAGACAGATAAGTGTATTCCGTACAGCTATATTCTCCATTTCCCGCCGTTTTGCGGGAATGGGGCTTTTTTAGTTGTATGAAATACACTTAAACCGCTCTACTAGGGCAAACCCGGCTGGTTTAGCTGCACGAAGTACAACTATTCGCCCCCCCCCCCCGCCGGCACATTGGATTACTCCTACGTACATATAGCGACGCCGTCACTCTAAATTTGTACCTTCGCGGATCATTAGTGGGACTGCCAGCTGACATGGGAAAGAGAGCAGCCGTCCAGCATATCGCCTAAGTACGGACAACAAATAGCCCTTCGCACTGTGCGGAAAAATCCGCAGGATACGACGAGCTATTCTGTGCTTCCAGCACCTTTATGCAGCCGGTAAAAGCGCTCCGTATTCGCGCTTAGCAGCGCTTCTGCCTGAGCAGGCGGATAGCCGTGCAGCGCGCCCCATGCTGCAGCAACATCGCGGATCATAGCCGGGTGTGTAGGCCGTCCGGCAAAAGGTCCCTCAAACGGCCAAGGCCCGTCCGTCTCCGCCATAACCAGCTCAGGCGGGTAACGCCTGGCCAGAGCCTGAATCTCCGGCTCGTAGATGATATCCGGAGTGAAGGAGATATAATATCCGCGCTCAATCATCCGGAGGACAGCTTCCTCTGGCCCTTTGAACCAGTGAAAGTGGGCTTCCCGGATGCCGTGCTTGTCCAGCAGCTCACAGGCGGTCAGCGCATCCTCGTAGACGGCATGCAGCACCACCGGCTTGCCGAGCCGTGCGGCCAGGCCAAGCATAGTGTCCAGCAGCCGTATATACGGCTCCATCGCAAAAGGCTCGCCGCGCTCCAGCGCTTCTGCCCGGCTATAGTACGGCAGGCCGACTTCACCTATGGCCGCCATGTCTGCGCTGTGTTCCTCGATAAAGCTAAGCAGCATAGCCAGCTCTGCTTCCGCAGGCAGCGGCTGCTCGGGATGATAGCCGTAGGCCGGCTTAATCAATCCGGGAGCTTTGCGCACCAGCTCCTTGGTGCGGATGCAGGAGGCCAGGTTCATCGAGACGGCAATCAAGCCGTGGACGCCTTCTGTAGCAAGTGCGGGCAGCATATGCTCCAGCACGTCAGCGTCATATTGCTCCAGATGAATATGGGCATCAATCATTGGCGGTCAGCTTCTTCACCGTTGCCGGATATTCATCGAATGCAATGAAGGTGACAGATTCCGGCTCCAGGGCTTTCCCTGAAGCAGCCGGTTTATAAACCAGCTTCAGACTTCCGATGCTCTCCAGGAATCCGGTCGTCACATTCACTTCAGCCGTCAGCCGGTTATTCTCCACCATGTAGTAAGTAACAGAGCCGATTCCTGCTTTTCCGCCGATATTCGGGTCGTCGCTGCGGTCCGGCAGACGCAGGGTCACCTGTGAAGGAGAGGCACCGGCAAGCTTCAGCGATACGAGCATATCCTTGCCGTCTGCAGTGATGCTGGAGGATACAAGCTGAGTTGCAGCCTTCCAGGCTTCAGGTACAGAGAGCTCCTGCCAGGTCTTCGGGTTAATCACATGGATCTCCTGCTCTACAATTCCTGTTCCTGTACCTAATGTGAGAATAACAATGGCTTCGGGTTGTCCGTCCTTATTGATATCATTGTAATACAGCTCTGGCGGGTGGCTTAAATCCCGGTAGGTCTGCCAGCCGTATTTGTGCTTTTGTCCGTTTACCTCAAGTATATAGCCTTTATAGGCTGTCTTATCTTTAAGGGCGGCGTAGATTTTGACTTCCGGATGGTCTTCTGCGGCAGCAAGCGCTTCGGTAGGGACCCGCACGGTTGTGCTTACGCTGCCTGATATAATGGATACTGAGTTCTGCTTCTGATCCAGCCGGAAGTCAGCTCCGGATATGAGATTCAAGGCAGATGCCGGAATATACATACGTCCGTTCCGCAGTATAGCCTTGCCTTCAAGCGCAGTTGAGCTGCCATAGTAGAGCACCAGCTGGCTGCCCGGTTTAACCATCGTACTGGTGCTTTCAGTGGTAATTGTTAACAGCTTTTGCTTGTTGTCCCACTGGAGTGCTGCAGGGTAGAACTCGGTGAGCACCCGGACCGGTACATACGCGATGTCCTGGTCGAGAAACGGATGTAAAGGGGTAAGCGCAGCTTCCCCGTCAACAATCAATTTAAGCGGTGCAGCGGCAAACGTTTTATCTATATCAAGACCCGACGGGCATACGGCAATTAACATTGCGGCAGCTACGCTGGCGATCCATCTTTTCATGAGTAAATCCTCCATTTATATAGGCTTTGCATTAATCTAGCAGAAGTAGCTTCTATTAGTATAAAGCAAATTCAACGTGTGAAGGTCACTTTCTGTTAACATTGATAAGACAAGCTTGTTACGCTTTGGCGGCGGCAGCACGGAATGGAACATATGATCGGAAAAACAACAAAAACAATGCCCCGCAGATGGGCGCCAGAGCGTTGTCCATGTCTGCGGGGCATTGCAGCTTGCACAGTATTCATTTATAAGGAGCGCTTCATTCCCGGAGCAGCAGCTGCAGGCCGGAATGCGGCGGATTTGTCTTTTTTATGGAACAGGCTGCGCAGGTAGCCCAGTACCCAGCGGTCGAGACCAATTGCACCGGCATTTGCGGCGGATACGATGATAATGACCTCCATCAGCAGCAGCTGGACATTCGTACTCACAGTACCCGAGAGCAGGTAGGCGGTATTCATAACCAGACCCATCAGGGCAGCAAAGGTGGTGAAGGTACCGAGGATCAATCCCAGACCGACCAGGAATTCACCTGCCGGAATCAGAAGGTTGAAAAAATTAACATTCGGCAGAGCGGCATGCTGGAGGAAGCTGCCCCACCAGGCTTGTACGGAGGCGTCTTCTCCGACACTTTTGGCAATGGCGCCTTTCAGAAAGCCCCCGGCATCAAAGCCTCCGGTCAGCTTATGCCAGCCGGCCTCAAGCCATTGATAACCTACATATATACGAACAACAGTCAGCAGCAGCATAGCGATTTTATTAGTACGGAACCAGGTGTTAAACATGATATCCACTCCTTAAAGTTTTGTTAGGAATACTACCGGGATTAGGCTTCTGGCAAAACTGCTCCGGAAGCATAGGCCAAGTTTTGTTAGGAATACTACCGGGATTTATTTTTACCGGTACAGTAGGTTTCGTTTCTCTTTGTCGTATCGGATGATCATCTTCGATGCCCTTATATTAAGTGATTTTTTTCACAAGAGGTGTGATATAAATCACAATTATCGAATTAATTTTTATATCAAACTAAAATTTGAATATTTTTAAAACAAAGCATAAAAAGACTTGCGTTCGCCTCACCAAATGATGTATTAAGGAGAAGCTTGACACATCATTTGGTTAAAATTAACATGGAAGCATGGACGAAAACAAAATATTGGCGGTCATCGGCCGCATTCACCGGAGTGGCAACAGGTTTATCGAACGGGAGCTCAAACAACATAATATACACGGTATTGCCCCTTCACACGGGGATATTCTGTATCAGCTGTTCATCCGTGAGGATATTACGATGAATCAGTTATCCTGCTTAATTGATAAGGATAAGTCGACTATCACAGCTCTGGTAGACAAGCTGGTACGGCTGGAATACGTAAAGCGGGAGCAGGATCAGACCGACGGGAGGATCTTCCGCCTGTCACTCACAACCAGGGGCAGAGAGCTGAAGCCGGTATTTGAGGCGGTGTCGTCAGCACTTCTGGCTGCTGTATATGAAGGCTTTGCACCGGAGGAGAAGCAGCATCTGTTAGGTTTACTGGATAGAATTAAGCTGTAGAACAGCGATGCGGCAGAACAGGTCTACAAGAGGTATCTTCTTGTAGACCTGTTTTTTATAGCGGCTCCAAATAAAACGAACGAAAAACACATATCCCGCCAATATATAGTGTAAGCCTGAAGGGGGAATGGCGGATGAAGCATCCAATTAAATATTCACAGCTCATTGAGCGGACGCTGGCCGGCAGCGTTGAGGCTTTCGGTGAGCTATATGAAGTAACGGTACAGGATGTGTACAGAACCGTGCGTTTCCTTGTTTCCGAGCCTAGTAATGCGGAAGATATTGTGCAGGATATTTACGTTGAACTGCACCGCTCGCTGCACCGGTACGACCACTCCCGGGAATTCAGACCATGGCTGACAGGACTGGTGATGCGGCAGATCCATGCTTACCGGCGTAAGGGCTGGGGGCATTTCCGTCTGGTCAAGCGCGCGGAGCAGGTTACTGAGCGGATGGAGCATGATTTTGCGGGTGATGCGGTAGAGCGGCTATCCAACCGTGTGCTCCTTGAGGCGGTGAACCGTCTGCCGTACAAGCTGCAGCAGGTCATTATTCTGCATTATCTGCAGGAGTACTCCCAGGAAGAAATCGCCGCAATACTGGAGATTCCGCTCGGAACCGTTAAATCGCGTATTCATGCTGCACTGCAGAAGCTGCGCCGGAAGCATCAGGCTGACATAATCCAGATCAGAAGGGTGGAGGATGTATATGAGTCTTGAACATCAATTGCGTCAGGCGCTCCTGGAGGAAGCCGGATGCTGGCAGGCTCCACCTGAACTGAAGGGCAAAATTCTTAGGGAAATTAATTCAGTACAAGGGGGAAGACGCATGAAAAGCTGGCTCATCGCCACAGTTGTGGCAGCAGCCTTGTTGATTCCGACCGGAGCCTATGCCGGATATACGTATTTGGCGGATTCCGTGTACGGTTCGCAGGAGAATTTTACGGAAATGGGCGGAACGCTTGAAGGATATGAGAGGCTTGAAGCCAAGCTGCAGCAAGCCCAAAACAGCCTGAGCGTAGAGGATTTCAAGGCTCTTACAGCACTGCTGCATGAGATAGGAAGCTACAATCTGAGGATTGCTGATAACAAAGGGAACCTTCATCCGGAGCAGCTGAGCACTCAGGAGCAGGATATCTATCAGGAAATGACTGTTAAGCTTGAGCCTTATTTTGCGAAAATAGAGGAGGCAGCACAGCCGTATACTTCCGGCATCAAAATGCCTCCACTTGACAGTGGCACCTTCTGGGAGGAGCAGCTCGCCCGGGGTGAGCAGATTTTTAGCGGTACGGAGCTGAATGAATTTAGACAGCTGATAAGCGAGATGCAGGCCTATAATGCGGAAATGACCGGGTCCGGCGGCAGCCTCTATCGTGAACAGCTGAGCGGAGAAGAGACGGCCCGGCTCAGCCGGGTGTATGAGGAGCTTGGCCCATACCTGGAGCAGCTCGGAATTATGATTAAACCAAGGTTTTGATTAAGAGACAAGGCCTGCTGGCGTAGAGTCAGCAGGCCTTGTCCTTTGTTATTCTGCTGCCTGGTTAGAAAGTCCTACATGCAGAATATATACGGAATTTCGGATATATATACAGTGATGCATTGAGCTTGCCATCCTATATTTTGACATATACCTCTAAAATATGTACGGGAGGTAGTTCAGATGGACAAGCTCAAGATCCTGCGCAAGCAAATAGAGTACGAAAGAACTATGCTTAATCAGATGGAACAGACCTATGGGCTGCTTCATCCGCGCGTAATCAGACAGTCTATGAAGCTGGATGAATTAATTAATACATACATAAGAATGGTTTCCGGCGGAAAATAGCATTAAGCTGATCCGTGCCGTTAACCAGCATTATTGCTGCTATTGGTTTATACCCTCGAAGGCAGCGGCCGTTATCGTTTTGATATAAGCCTCGTCCAGCACATCCCCAGTAATCAGCAGCCTGTAAAAAATAGGACCATACAGCAGATCGATGCAGCAGCCGATATCCAGCCCGGGCTTTAATTCTCCCCGTATCATTCCGCGTTCCAGCAGCTGGTGCGCTTCCTGCCGGCGCGGGGCGAAGAAACGGGCCCGGTAAGCCTCGGCAAGTCCGGCATCGAATTGCCCTTCACCGATCAGCTCGGTGATAACCTTGCCCTCCCGGCTGCGCAGGAAGACAGCCAGGTTGGTTGCATGAATCACGATATCCTCTTTAACAGAGCCGGTATCCGGTACCGGTAACCGCGCCGAAGCGGCAGAGAGATAACCGTCCATAACAACAGCCGCTTTATTAGGCCACCATTTATAGATGGTGGCTTTGCTGACTTTGGCCCGTTCAGCGATTTTATCCACCGTTACCGCACCAAAGCCTGTTTCCAGCAGCAGCTCGTAGGAGGCAGCCAGAATCGCAGCCTCTGCTTCGTTATTGCGAGGGCGTCCTCTTTTTTTATCCATATCTTCATCCCTCCGGTTTATAATCCGTTCAAACACAGCTTGTGCAATAAATCTAAACTATACGTTCATTATACAAAATATCCGCGGAGTATAGCCAATCTGGAGCAAAATGAACAGGCTTGGAGACGGCATCAGAAAATCACTGAAACCGCCTATTTACAAAACTGTACGTTCAGTATATTATATGGTCATAATTAATAAACTAGACGTTCAGTATTATAAATGAGAGGTGGAGTTAATATGAATCAGGCAACTCAAATGAACGGGGTGACCGGGGCAGGAAAGGCTGCGGAGAGCGCAGCAATGCCCGGCTGGATCACCTTTTTGCTGGCAGCCTCGTGCGGACTTATTGTCGCCAATCTGTATTATGCCCAGACACTGATCGGACCGATTGCCGCAGCAACACATCTGTCATCCGGGGCGGCGGGACTTATAGTAACCCTTACTCAGCTCGGTTATGTTCTCGGCCTTTTGTTCGTAGTTCCGCTCAGTGATATTATCGAAAACCGCCGGCTGACCGTAATTTCACTTATCGTCGTTGTTGCGGCGCTGGTTGCGGCTACACTTGCTCGAAGTGCGGTGCTGTTCCTGAGTGCTTCGCTGTTCATCGGGCTCGGCTCGGTAGCAGCCCAGATTCTTGTGCCGTATGCTTCCTTCCTTGCTGCTGAGAAGCACCGCGGACGGGTAGTAGGCAATGTAATGAGCGGGCTGCTGCTGGGCATTATGTTCGCCCGTCCGCTGGCAAGCTTTGTCTCCGGGCTCTGGGGCTGGCATGCGATCTATGCCATTTCAGCTGTTATCATTGCTCTGCTTACGCTTCTGCTGTCCAGAGTGCTGCCGCAGCGCCAGCCGGTTCCGGCAATGAACTACAGCGGGCTGATCCGTTCCTTGGGAACACTGCTGATGAATACGCCTGTGCTGCGCCGCCGGGCCATCTATCAGGCCAGCCTGTTCGGAACGTTCAGCCTGTTCTGGACGACCATTTCATTGCGGCTGGCTGATACGTACCACCTGTCCCAGCAGGGGATTGCCTTGTTTGCCCTGGCCGGTGTTGCCGGAGCTGTCGCTTCACCGGTTGCCGGAAGACTGGCTGACAAGGGCTGGACCCGTCCGCTGACCGGGCTCGCTTTAATGCTTGCCGGCGGTGCCTTCCTGATCGCTTATCTGTTCCGCAGTGATTCTGCGGTGTCGCTCGGACTGCTCGTTGCCGCTGCTATTCTGCTGGATATGGGCGTGTCTGGTAATCTGGTGCTGGGCCAGCGGGCGATATACTCCCTTGGCAATGAAGCAAGAGGGCGGCTTAATGGACTATTTATGGCGATCTTCTTCATTGGCGGAGCGATTGGCTCGTCACTGGGAGGCTGGGCTTATGCTTACGGGGGCTGGGAGCTGACCTCACTGATCGGGATAGCGGTGCCTGCACTGGCTTTTGTGTATTACCTCACGGAGAAGAAACAGGCGTAGGACGATTGTTATACAAGCATTGCACCGATACGCAGAGCTGCTCATCAGGCCGGATTTTGCCGGCCCGGCGGGCGGCTTTTTGCTGCACCGGTAATAGTGCAACATAAACCGCATACAAAGGGTCCGGCAGTAAGGGATACTGGAGATGAATGGTTGATCCGGCTGGAATTTTTGCAGGGCTTGTAATGAAATCCCCATTGTCCGCGTATTAGCTGGGGTAAATCACTTGGCCCGGTGAATTTGCGTAAGAAAGGAGAGCTTGAGAGAGATGCAAGAGCGCGCATTGCTGCAATCGTTTAGTCACTGGAAAATAAAGAAAGGCCTTGCTGCTACACCCGTTAGTATGGATACGGACAGGGTATTCACTTCCATATTTGAAGACTATTATTCGAGGATATTCAACTATACCGCTTACCGCGTCAGCTGCCGTTATACGGCGGAGGACCTGACCAGCCAGGTTTTTGAAAAAACATGGTCCAAGCTGCACAGCTACGCCCCGGAAAAAGCACCCTTTGAGGTGTGGCTGTTCGCCATCGCCAGAAATGTCGTGAACGATCATTACCGCAGCCGGAAGAGAAATCTGTTTTTTCCGCTGGAGGCGGTCCGGGAGCTGGTATCGGGCAAAAAAACGCCGGACGAGCAGCTGCTGGAAGGGGAGCGCAACAACCGGCTGGGCATGGCACTGGATACTTTATCAGCCAAAGAGCGGAATATTGTAGCGCTGAAATTCGGTGCAGACCTGAAAAATACAGAGATCGCCAGTCTCACCGGCATATCCGAGAGCAACGTCGGCGTGATCCTGTACCGGAGCATGAAAAAGCTGAAGGCTGAAATAGGGAGCGTGGAGCAGCTATGAAAAAAGAGTATCTACAGGAGTTCGCAAAGGCTGTTGATGACGGTCTGCATTTGACACATGCTCCTGACTGGAGCGGACCGCAGGAATCACTTGAGCTGCTTGAGCTGGGCCGGGCACTGGCCGGACAGGATTACAGCAAGGCTCATAAGGCGGCAGTGCTTGCCAAAGTACAGAGCCGTACCCATCTTACACAGGAGGCACAACCTATGAAAAATAAAACAGGGTGGAAACGCCCGGCTATGGTAATGGCATCTCTTCTGGTGGCCGGTGCGCTGAGTATCAGCTTCGTCAAGCCGTCATACGCCCAGGAGCTTCTGGGCAGAGTGCTGCAGAGCATTAACCTCGGCAACATTATTGCCCATGAGATGGATACCACGCAGATTCCCGATTTTCCAAAGGAATGGGAGGGTAAGCTGTTCGACAAGGACGGTAACGTAATCACTTCTGATTCGCTCAAAGTTGATGAAATTTATAATGCCGCCGGAGAGCAGATCGTTAATTTTGACGGGGATAAGCTGATTACCAAAAGTGAACAGGAGCAGCGTGATAAGGAAGCAGCTGAGCGTATAGTGGCCGTGAAGAGCCGGGCGGAGCTGGACAAATACGCGATGTTTAAGGTTAAGCTGCCGGAGTATCTGCCGGAGGGATTTGCTTTTGACCGGGGAGAATTCTACAAGTCGGAGGAAGGCGTTAACGGCAAGTATCTCGATCTGTTCTTTAGCAGTGAACAAGAAGGGCAGGATCTCAAAATGCACTTCCGCTATTCCGACAAGGAAACGGCCTATGAAATTTCCTTCAGCGGTAAAGTGGAGCCGGTAAAGATTAACGGTGTTGACGCCGTAATGATGGATGACCGGAACCTGGACTGGGAAGCGGATGGCGTATTGTACGGTATTGTATCCCACGGTCTGGACCGGGACGAGGTGCTGAAGATCGCCGAATCACTCCGTTAACCGGAGGCTGGCCGGTATCGGCTGGACATATAAGAGAGAAGCCCGCCCTGTTGCGGGCTCTTTCTGCTGCCTTGGGGCAGGCCAGACTTCAGGATTTAATATAGTGCAGGCAGCGCCGGAGAAAACGTCTGGTATATACGAATGAAGCATACAGCAGCAGAGCCAGCCCGAGCCCTAACGGAAAACTGAGGATACGCGGCAGATCATACCCGGGATAGAGGGTGAGCGAGACGCCCTTCCAGCCGAATAACCCTAGAAAAGCAGCGATTACAGATAGGATTGAACAGACTGCGCTGCCGGCCGTCCATACACCCAGTATTGGAAGCATAAACAGGCTGACAAAGATTTTGCCGGCAAGGGATACAGCATTTTTACGGAAAACAGGAGCGTTATTCATTCTGTGGTTCCTCCTTTATTGTTGAGCTTAATGATCGTGTTCACCGTGGAGGCCTTGTCGATATGCAGACTTTCCGAATAACGCACCTCCTGAATGCGGCACCCCGGTCCGATGCTGATCCTGCTGCCGCAGACCAGCTCAGCTTCCGTATACTCAAGATCAATATAGTTTCCTTCCAGCTGGCGGCAGTCTAATCTGTAAAAAGGTCCCTTGAGCAAAGGAAAAGCAAGCAAGGAGCCGCTCACGGTCAAGGAGCCCTGTGTTGTCAGCTGATCTATTCTGCTGCGGGCGCTCAGGCGGAGGATTACCGATTCAGTAGCGGTCAGCCGGCCCAGCTGTACGGCCCCTTTTGCCAGAAAGGTTACTGCGGTAATGTCTTCCGCCGCCGACAGGTATCCGCTGGACCGGACATGCTCTGCCTCCATACTGTGTACCCTCAGGCTTCCGAAGCTGTCAACCTGTTCCGCCAGACAATGCCTGGCAATCCGGCATTCTCCCGACACCTTAAGCCGGCCTGCAGTCACTGTTCCTGACGCATTGAACTGGCCAAACACATCAACTGAAGAGGCAGTCAAATCTTCACGCCGGGTGTGGGCACCTCTTACCTTAAAGGGAGGCATATCTGCTATCACCGGTTTGGCGGATGGACTAAGCATATAGTGATCACCTTCAATCTCAATTTATTATAGTAGTTAAAATATATACTCATTAAAATATATAGTCAATAAAACAAATCTCGCTTTTGCGCACAAAAAAACACCGCCTCATTAGCAGAGGCAGTGCGGGGCGGAGTATGTTAGCCGGTGATTTCATTCATCAGGCTGTTGATCTGGTGCAGAGTATCTGTTAACTTGTGCAGCTCGGCAATCTCAAACCTGTCGAACAGCTGCAGAATCCTCCGGGTTCCTTCCCCGGTAATTTCGATGTTGACCACTCTGCGGTCCTCATTCGTGCGGACCCGCTGAATCAGGCCGGCCTCTTCCAGCTTGTCACACATGGAGGAAGCGGCGCCCGGTGTAACAACGAATCTTTCTGCGATTTCCGTTATCTTCAGGCTTCCGGCAAGCTGCAGCTGAAACAGCAGCATGAGCTGATTCTGGCTCAGGCTCTCATTCTTATTGATTCGTTCAATGAACACCTGTGATTTCTGCTGAACGGCAGCCATTGTATCCATAAGGCCAAGAATAGCCTGTGATTTTTGTTGATCCGTGCTCATCGGCAGACACGCTCCATAACTATTTTAGTTATTAAAATATATAGAGATTATAACTTTATTGTCAAGCAGCACATATGTAACATGGAAATATTTTTTCCTATGCTATAATGAGCAAAAATGATGTTGCGGAGGCTGAAAAGCTTTGATAAACCAAAATGAAACAAGTCATGGGCAGTTGCTGGAATCTTTGAAAATATCATTGCCGCTAGTGCAGCGTTTATTTCCTATTGATGTCATGTTCGCTCTGGCGGATGTAGAGAAGTTCGTCTACTATCTTCCGGGAGTGGAGCTGGATGTCCGCATTGGGGAGGGCATGCCCGTCCCGCCAAGCGGAGGAATACGAGCAGCGCTGGAGACAGGTGAGACGGTAAGTGCTAATATTCCCAAAGAAATCTACGGCCTGCCCTTCAAGTCAACCTCTATGCCCATCCGGGACGGGGAAGGGGGAGTGACCGGTGTGTTTACCATTGGCATCAGCCTCAGCAACCAGGAAACGTTAAGCGATGCCGCCAATTTGCTGACGGTCACTTCCGAAGAGATCAGCTTGACCTCGGAAGAAATTGCGGGCACCGCTTCTGATCTGGCCAACATAGTAAGTGATCTGAAGGGGCTCGGCCAGACCGTGGTCGAAGAGCTGCACAAGACCGATGAGATTCTGGATTTCATCAAAAAAGTGGCCGACCACTCCAACCTGCTCGGTCTTAACGCAGCCATTGAAGCGGCACATGCCGCCGAGCACGGCCGGGGTTTCGGCATAGTAGCGCAGGAAATCCGGAAAATGTCCGTCTCCAGTGCATCATCAGCCAAAGAGATTACCGGCATCCTGGATAGAATCAAGAAGAACATTCATCAGCTGGATGCAACGCTGCTGGACTGTCTGGCACAGAGTGAGCGTCAGGCTGCGGCAACCGAAGAAATTACGGCCTCCATGCAGCAGCTGGCTGCCTCCGCAGCAGAGATTGAGAAGATAGCCCGGTTGATATAAGGAGATGCTATGAAAAAAATATTAAGTCTTCTAATTGTATTTATAGTAGTCTTTGTTCCGCTCAGTCATCTCCCCGCTGCAACTGCGGAAGCAGTCAATCCGGCTGACGGGACAGAGCGGGAGCTGGAGCTGGAGCGGCAAGCCCCGATTAACTTCCCTGTTTCTACTTATGGCTATAAGTACTTGGGAACGGCCAACGGACTTTTGTACTTCAAGGAGCCGATACTGAGTAAGAATCCGCGTAATGCGAAGGGGCAAATGCTTCAGGAGTATGTCGTTACAATCAATACCAAGACGAATAAGGTGGAGTGGGAGCTTCCGATTTACGGGGGCTTTAAGTTCGGTGATCGTGCTTTTTTTGACAAGGCAGGTAATTTATATAGTCTGGTTGGCGCGGGGCTGAAGCAATTCTCTGATGAAACCTTTCTTTATTGCATTAGTCCCAAGGGCACGAAGAAATGGGAAGTAATCTTTCCCCGATCGCTTGAGATTGACGGTCTGATCAACAATCAATTATTTGTGCATGACAACTCCTCGGTCTACGCAGTGAATCTGAACGGTACCGTAGCCTGGAGTAAAAGCTTCGAACGGCCCAAAATGCAGCCTTCCCATTTTCTTAGCGGGGTTGCCTTGAATGAAATATTGACGCTCAAATATAACTCGCAGCATATAGAGTCCTCTTTTGACGTTCTGGACTGGAATCTCAAGAAGAAGCTAAGCTATCCGCTAAGTGCGAGCAGTAGAGTAGAGCAAGCGCTCAAGCTGAACAATGATACCTATATCCTCAAAATAAAGAAATCAAAGAGTACCACGCTGCTGGTCGCTATAGGCACAGACGGCAAAGCGAAATGGACAAAGGGTATTGATCCGACAACCAACATACTCCACATCGTGGACGGCAAGCTTTTATACGCCAATAATAAAGGCTTCTATGTACTGAATGGCAGCGGCGAGCAGCTGAATCATACCCCGCTGTCTCCTATAGGCGTTACTGGGATTTTCTACAGGTTACGGCTGGACGATAAATATATCTCTATTACAGTCGATGGCAGAATTGAGACCCAAACAGCGCTGACCGTGCTGGACCGGAAAAGCTACAAAACGCTGTATTCGTTACCCTACCCGCTCAAGGCTGGAGAACAGTCTAAGATCTATTTTGATGATATATTATTCACCCAGAACAGCTTTTACACCGTCTATGACAATCAGCTCATTCCGCTAAAATAGAATCAGACCCGAAAGCCCGTGCACCTGTACGGGCTTTTGTGCGCGGCCGGCGGCCACCCGTGAATATCCTTCCTGCTTGTCATGCCCGTCTGCATATTGCAGGCAAGTCCCTCATAGACATGTACTAATCAATGCTTTTCAAAACAGGTTAAGGGGATGATGTCATGCGCCGGATAACATGGGTACTCGCGATCATTATGAGCGTGGCCCTGGTGCTCGCGGGTTGCGGGAAGAAGGATGCCGCTTCCGTGGTGAAGGATTTGAATGCTGTGTCTGACAAGCTGGAAAGTAAGCAGGGGGCCTATCAGGGTTCGGGTACGATGACCCTCTATACCGGCGAGCAGCCGCAGGAGTATAAGGTGGAGGTGTGGTATAAGAACCCTTCCTATTACCGGATCAGCCTCTCCAATGTGCAAAAGGATGTAACGCAGATTGTGCTGCGCAACGATGAGGGGGTATTCGTGCTCACTCCAAGCCTCGGCAAAAGCTTCCGCTTCCAGAGCGACTGGCCGGACAATCAGGGTCAGGTCTATCTGTACCAGACGCTGCTCCGCGGCATTACGGCCGACAACAACCGCCAGCTGACTGAAGAGGGCGATAATTACGTATTTGAGGTGGCGGCGAACTACCAGAGCAGCGCACTCGTCCGGCAGAAGATCTGGCTGGCCAAAAGCACCTATGAGCCTAAGCAGGTTCAGGTCTCCGATTCCGAAGCCAAGGTTGTAGTGGATGTGAAGTTCGACAGCTTCAAGTTCGACCCGGAATTCACCAAGGATTCTTTTGATATGCAAAAGAATATGGCGGCCGGAACGCCTTCCGAAAGCACAATAGCCGAGGTTGACGAGAACGGTAACGTGGTAACCGCGCCGGCTGGAGAAGAAAACGCAGAGCAGGCAGCAGCAGAGCCTGGTGATTTCGGGGTCATTGAGCCGGAATACATACCGGCAGGCGTAACCTATAAGGATTATCACAAAATCGAAGGCAATAAGGATCATGCGGTGCTCATCCGTTATGAAGGGGACTACCAGTACACGATTATGGAAGCCCGTCCTCTTGACCGCGCTGTATCGCTGGCTCCGGCCACGCTGGTCGATCTGGGATTCACTGCCGGGGCGCTTACCGGTGACGAGCAGCAGACGCTGACGTGGATGAATGACGGAGTGGAATTCCGGATCACGAGTGCGAATCTGCCGCTTGACGAAATGATGCAGATTGCCGCTTCTATGCAGGCACAATCGGGTAAGTAATATTCAGTAGGCGGATACAGTGCATTGTGGGAGCCAATCCTCTACAAGCCGTATCCGCTTTTTGTACTATAAAGATGACGATGCCGGGACCTCCGAACGATTAGCAAAAAAGATAGCCTTGCTCCACATTGACAGCCCCCTTCGCTAAGCATTACCATTGGCAGTAAGACTACAAACGCTGCAAAGTTCTAAAGCGTTGTTTTACTACAATGTAAGAAGGTGACCCTGAAGTGCAAGCAAGCTATCGACCTACAGTTGCCGAGATAAATCTGGATGATCTGCGTGCCAATTATGAAGCTTTCCGGGCGGCGCTGCCGGCGGAAACCAAATTCATGGGATGCGTCAAAGGAAATGCGTATGGTCACGGGGCAGTGGAAGTGACGCGGGAGCTTGAACGGCTTGGAGCGGATTATGTCAGTGTGGCTTTTCTGGATGAGGCATTGGAGCTGCGTCAGGCGGGAATACTACTTCCTATTCTGGTGCTGGGCTACACCTCACCGGAAGGCATAGCCGTTGCCTGGGAGAACAACGTAACCGTAACATTATTCACGCCGGAAGTGCTGGAGGCGGTAAGACAGCTTCCTGCGGATCCGGAGCACCGGCTGAAGGTACACGTCAAGATTGACAGCGGGATGGGAAGGCTCGGGCTTTTGCCGGCAGACGCCCCCTGCTTCATTGAAGAAGTGCACCGGACAGCGCAGGCGGAGCTGGAGGGCATGTTTACCCATTTTGCCAAGGCAGACGAAGAAGACAAAAGCTATACACTGATGCAGCACCGGCGGTTCATGAGCGTAGCGGAAGCGCTTCGGGACAAGGATATACAGATCCCGATCATACATACGGGCAATAGCGCTACAGCCATTGATACACCTTTCCTATCCAGTAACATGGTGCGTGTAGGCATAAGCTTGTACGGGTTTTATCCCTCATCAGAGGTAAACCGTGAGCGCGTGGCTTTACACCCGGTAATGACGCTGAAGACACAGGCGGTATATATCAAGACACTGCCGCCCGGCTACGGCATCAGCTACGGCACCCGCTATTTCACGGACAGCGAAGAGGTAATTGCGACGCTGCCCGTCGGATACGCAGACGGATATTCCCGCATGCTGACAGGCAAGGCGGAGGTGCTAATACGCGGACGCCGCGCTCCGGTCGTCGGAACAATCTGCATGGACCAGTGTATGGTAACGCTCAAATCTTTCGCTGGAGAAGCGGAACAAATCCAAGCTGGCGAAGAGGTTGTACTCATCGGCCGCCAGGGCAACGCCTACATTACGGCGGATGAACTGGCACTCCATTTAGGCACGATTCACTACGAAGTAATCTGTATGCTGGCTCACCGTGTACCCCGCGTATACATACGTGAAGGTGCTGCTCAAAGCCTGGTGAACCCTCTGCTGAAGCCTTGATTAAGTGACAGAATATCGTATACAGGAAAAGAATACAAAGGATAATCGTAAGGGCTGTTGTGACATATAGTCTATACGTCCCGCCATTTCTAGTTTATAATGGGATGCAGCATACTTGATATACTATCTGCATATATTCCTTGTATAAAATTCCTTGTATATTGTAACACTGGAACACAAGGGCAGAAGGTTTGTGGGGGTGGAAGAGAAGTTGGCCAATTTGCAGAACACCAAAAGAATTATGATCAGTTTGCCCGATCATCTTTTGCAGGAAGTGGATGGGATCGCCCAATTGGAGAACTCTAACCGGAGTGAATTGATCAGGCAGGCCATGAAGCTGTATCTGACGGAACGCAGAAAGCGTACAATCCGGGAATCGATGCAGCGGGGATACATGGAGATGGCAAAGATCAATTTGACAATGGCAAGCGAGGCATTTCTCGCGGAGGAAGATGCAGACAGTACTCTTGGCCGCTTAGTAAGCGGGGTGTAGATATTGATCGTTAAACGCGGCGACGTTTTTTTTGCCGACCTTTCGCCGGTTGTAGGCTCTGAACAAGGCGGAGTAAGGCCGGTACTGGTCATACAGAACGATATTGGCAACCGGTTCAGCCCGACGGTTATTGTAGCAGCTATTACTGCCCAGATCCAGAAGGCCAAACTGCCGACGCATGTGGAGATTGATGCGGCTGCCCACGGCTTTGACCGGGATTCCGTCATTTTGCTGGAGCAGGTTCGGACGATTGACAAACAACGCTTAACTGATAAGATCACCCATCTGGACGATGATACAATGAAAAAGGTGGATGATTCGCTGCAAATCAGTCTGGGCCTGATTGATTTTTAGGCCGGGACAGGAGCTAATATTCCCTTAAATGGAGAAGACGTATTGCTTAGGCAGTGCGTCTTTTTGATATACGCGGCTGGCAAGCCCGGTAATAATCTTTGTAGTAATCATTAAGCACGTGCTATAATTAGACCGGTTGGTCGGTTTAGAAGGGGGTTACCGGTATAAAAGGACGTTCGGATGGAGAAGAAACGAAGAGACGGATTGTGCAGCAGGCTGCCCGGCTGTTTGTGCAGAAGGGGTATGCGGCGGTAACGGTAAATGAGGTCTGCATGGCAGCAAAAGTGAGCAAAGGCAGCCTGTATCATCATTTTCCAAGTAAGGATGAGCTGTTTCTGTCCATTGTTGAGGAGGATACAGAGAAGTGGCTCGCGGAATGGGAGTTAATCCGGGCCAGAATCAGCGGAATTGAAGAGCGCTTCTATGCGCTTGGAGAGCATTATGCCAATGATTTTCAGAATCCGCTAATCTGCGGACTTGAGGAATATGCACGATCCCGGACCCATACGGAGGAGATTCATCAGCGGCTCTCGCAGCTGTACGATTCCGGGGCAACAGCCTGCCGCAATTTGCTTCAGGAGGGTATGGACTCAGGCTATCTGGCCAGCGGCGATCTGAATCAGTATGTGGTGGTTGTCTGCGGTATGCTGGAGGGAATCGGCAGAGTTCGAGAGATTACGGCTCCTTCGGAAGGAACGGCGGAAGTAATGAAGTACTACCGGGATGGCGTGCGTCTGCTGCTGCAGGGGATGCGGGCCTGAATAAATGAACCCATTAAAGCTTCAAGGCAATTATGCCGGAACAGCGGACAATGTGCCTAAGAGGCTTATCAGGCTGTTAGTTAGACCGGCTGGTCGGTCTTAATACATCTGTATACGTTGTCTGGAACGGTCTATTTACATGATTGAATGAATGATCCATGCAGGATAAGCAGAAATTAGAAGGAAGCTGCCTGTATGACGATTTAATACCAACTTAAAGTGTAATAACGGAGGGAAACACAATGTCTTTGCTTTTGAGAAACCGCGGTGCCATGCTGATGCTGATGATCAGTATCTTTTTAACGTTTACGGGGATTGGGCTGGTAGTACCGATTCTGCCGACATATATGAATGAGCTGAATATCGGCGGCAGTGTTGTCGGGTTGCTGGTCGCTGCCTTTTCACTGACTCAGCTGATTATCTCGCCGCTTGCCGGCAGATTGTCTGACCGGATGGGCCGCAAAAGAATTATCGTGCTGGGGCTGGTGGTCTTTTCCCTCTCCGAGGTTGTGTTCGGTGTAGCCGAGCTGCCTTGGATGCTGTTCGTGGCCCGGATGCTGGGCGGGATTGGAGCGGCGATGATTATGCCTGCGGTTATGGCATATGTGGCTGATACCACCTCGATGGATGAACGGGCCAAGGGAATGGGGATGATCAACGCGGCCATCACGACCGGGTTCATTATCGGACCGGGGATCGGCGGCTATCTGGCGGAGTTCGGTATCCGTGTTCCGTTCTTCGCTGCGGCAATTGCGGCGGCTTTTGTAGCTATTATCACGTTTATTTTATTACCGGAATCGCGTGTAGCAGCGGCTGTTCATGATAAGGCGGCTGCTCAGCAAAAGAGTGAAAGTCTGGTCTCCCAGCTGGTGCGCTCGTACCGGGAGCCTTATTTTGTCGGACTGGTGATTGTATTCGTCATGTCGTTCGGTCTAGCTAATTACGAGACGGTGTTCGGTCTGTTCGTTGATCATAAGTTTGCCTTCACTCCAAAGGATATCGCCTTTGTGCTGACCTTCGGCTCGATTGCCGGGGCAGTGGTGCAGCTGACTGCTTTTAGCTGGATTCTGAACCGTTTTGGCGAAAACAGAGTCATTTCCGTCAGTCTGCTCGCTTCAGGCGTCTTCATCCTGCTCACACTGTTCGTCCATGGCTACTTCATGATTATGGCCGTGACGTTCGTTGTCTTCCTGGCGATGGATATTCTGCGTCCCGCTGTCGGTACCCAATTGTCTAAGATGGCCGGAGAGACCCAGCAGGGCTTCGTCATGGGGATGAACTCTGCATACACCAGCCTTGGCAATATTGCCGGACCGATTGTCGCCGGTGTCCTGTTCGATCTGGACATTAATTTCCCGTATGCAGCAGCTGCGCTGGTGCTGGTTCTCTGCTTCCTGCTGTCCCTAAGCTCGGCTAAACGGATGGCGCGGCGCAGTGTGCAGGTTAAGTAAGCTTTTGGCGTGCAGTGTGGTGATGCAGTATCCCGTTAACTTTGGCGCAGCGGCAATCTGTGATACTATTTTAGGGTAGGCAATGATGATATCAGCATGTGTGCGGAAAGAGGGATACTATTGGCAGCAGAGAATACGAATACCGGCAATCTGCAGGATGATGCAGCACTCCGGCAGGAACAGGAACTGATTCTTGCGGCAATCGCGAAGGAGCTTAGCATCAGCCTGAAGCAGGTACGGACTACTGTAGGACTTCTGGACGAAGGGAATACCATTCCGTTTATCGCGCGGTACCGTAAGGAAATGACAGGTGAGCTGGATGAGAATGTGCTTCGCGACATTGAAGAACGGCTGGGTTATCTGCGTAACTTAGGTGACCGCAAGAAGGATGTCATCCGCAGCATCGAGGAGCAGGGCAAGCTGACGCCTGAGCTGCAGGCGCAGATCATGAAGGCGGTTAAGCTGCAGGAAGTGGAGGACTTGTACCGTCCTTACAAGCAGAAGCGCAAGACCAGAGCAAGTGTGGCTAAGGAAAGAGGGCTGGAGCCGCTGGCGGACTGGGTGCTGGAGCAGCGCCGCCAGGGCCAGCCGCTTGATGAAGCCGCTAAATATATAGATTCAGACAAGGGTGTGGACAATGCCGAGTCTGCGCTGCAGGGCGCAATGGATATCATCGCCGAGAATATCGCTGATGATCCGGTCATCCGGGCCTGGGTCCGCCAATATACGGCGAGCCAGGGCATTCTGGTCTCGGAAGCGAAGGATGCGGAGCAGGAAAGTGTCTACGAGAACTACTACAGCTACCGTGAGCCGGTACATAAAATGCCGCCGCACCGCATTCTCGCGATTAACCGCGGGGAGCGGGAGAGTGTGCTGAAGGTCGGGATCGAGATCGTTCCCGATAAGATTCACGGCTTTATCACGCGAAAGCTGATCAAGGGGCCATCCCCGGTCAAGGAGCTGCTGGAGACTGTGACCGAGGATGCCTACAAGCGGCTGATCGCGCCGTCTGTGGAGCGCGAGGTGCGCGGGGAAATGACAGAGAAGGGCGAGACGCAGGCGATCTCGATTTTCTCGGGCAATCTGCGCAGCCTGCTGCTGCAGCCGCCGGTCCGGGGCCGCAATGTGCTCGGCGTTGACCCGGCTTACCGCACCGGCTGCAAGCTTGCCGTTGTCGACGACACCGGCAAGCTGCTGGAGGTGGCAGTGACCTATCCGACGCCGCCGAACAACAAGAAGAAGGAGGCGGCGGCGAAGTTCAAGGAGCTGATTGCCAAATACGGCATCAAGCTGATTGTCATCGGCAACGGCACCGGCTCGCGGGAGACGGAGCAGTTCACGGCCGAGGTGATTGCCGAGGTCGGTGATCCGGAGCTGGCGTACCTGATCGTGAACGAGGCAGGAGCCAGCGTCTATTCCGCCTCCAAGCTGGCGGCGGAGGAGTTCCCGGACCTGGATGTGGCCGAGCGCAGCGCCGCATCGATTGCCCGCCGCGTGCAGGACCCGCTCGCGGAGCTGGTCAAGATCGACCCGAAGGCGATCGGGGTCGGGCAGTACCAGCACGATGTCTCGCAGAAGCATCTGGAGGAGAGCCTTAAGGCCGTCGTGGAATCGGCCGTTAACCATGTCGGTGTCGACGTGAACACGGCCTCGCCGTCGCTGCTCTCTTATGTGGCGGGCGTCAACTCGACCATCGCCAAGAATATCGTGAAGTTCCGCGAGGAGAACGGCAAGTTCACCACGCGTAAGCAGCTGCAGAAGGTACCGCGTCTTGGCGCCAAGTCCTTCGAGCAGTGCATCGGGTTTCTGCGTATTCCCGAAGGGGACAATACGCTGGACCGCACGCCGATCCACCCGGAATCGTATCCGGTGGTGGACCGGCTGTTCCGCGAGCTCGGGCTGGACGTGGCGAAGCTCGGCAGCCGCGAGGTTGCGGCTGAGCTCGAAGCGCAGGATGCCGCCGAGCTCGCCGTGAGGCTGGATGTCGGCGTGCCTACGCTGCGCGACATCCTGGAGAGCCTGCAGCGTCCG
>RCUO01000415.1_pt1 | contig 21516 bp, 17 predicted proteins | sample 2166161 | NCBI WGS metagenome assembly RCUO01 (sample SAMN09932617, study PRJNA488358) | compost metagenome | feature: garden; material: soil; isolation source: compost soil in cyclohexanecarbonitrile-enriched culture | place: Germany: Experimental Botanical Garden Goettingen | collected 2016-01-27
GATGTTACTCCGCTCCCTGTCAATCAGACAAGTGATCCTGATCAATTGTTTGTCGAGACGGGCAAGCTTCAATACACGACGAATCAAAAGAACGCGGATATCCAGTTCACGACAGGCAACTCCGACGAGGTTGTTGTTAGTGTTGATGGATCACAAATCCTGAAAGCAGCCTGGACTGGTACGGTCTGGAGTGTGTCATGGACTACGACAACACCAGGTACGTTATTGACCCCTTCAGCTCGGGACGGTGTGTTCACGCTGAAGTCGCAGGCTCTGCCGACTACGGGACTTCGGACCTTCGTTATTTCGGCGCGGCTCTCAACTTCGACAGTCTCACAGGCTCTACAGATTACCCGTGAGGTGCCGCCATACAAACTACTGTCGCCTAAGCTTCCGAACGAAAGTGTTATTAAGCAGAACTTCGTGGATGTAAGCATTCAGGCAGAAGGTGCTGACAGCGTCGTTATTGGCAAGACTGCACTGGTGAAGGGTAAAGAGGATATTTTCCGGACCGAGCTTAAGGGCTTGAAGAAGGGCGTTAATACAATCAAATTTACAATCACCAATGGCACACAGAAGACAAATGGTTCATTCAGCATCACCTATTCGGATGAAGTACTGCAGGGAGCTCAGCTTAAGACGACGCTGAATTCCTCTGGCAAGCTGAGCGCTTTCCAGAATTCGGTTGTCATTAACTTCCCGAAAGGCACCATGCTGCGGGATGCTTCGCCTACACCGGGAAGCACCAATACCCGCCAAATTAATCTGTTCAATGATCAGTATATTTTGCTCGGCATTGCCGATAAGCAGGACGGCCGTACGGTCAAGCAGTATAATCGCGTGGGTGAAACTGAGGTTAGTGGTGCAACTCTCGTTTATCAGGATGGACAGATCACGTCTGTTGATGCCAACTCGTTGGCAACCACATATCTGACGCCTAAAGTTCACTATGGCTATGCATCTAATCTCTACTGGATCGATCCCGGCTATTTTGTATCGAGCGCTTCATTGAATGATTACAACACAGTCGTGTCTTCTCATCCCTACAAGGCGGGTAACGAATTCTATTCCGGGCATAAAGGAAGATGGATGGAGCCTACTCAGCAGGGGACCATTACCTTGAAATATGATTCGGCGATAGCCAACGCCGCGGCTACCAATCTGTCTGTGTGGAAAAGCGTAGACGGAACCTGGTACAACATGGGCGGCACCGTCAACACGGGCAGTAAGACCATTACCGCCAAATTTGACGGGTTCGGTTACTACACCGTTATGAGTTTGCGGTACAGCTACGATGATATTGTCGCTCACCCTACACTGAAGAATGAACTGGAAACCGTTCTGGCAAAAGGGATTATGAATCCTAAAGACAATAATGAGTTTGGCGTTTACGACAACATGACGCGCGGTGAATTTGCCACGATGCTGGTGAAAATTATGGGCATCCAATTGGATTATGAAGCCGACCAGACAAAAATGACGTTCGCGGATGTTCCGATCAGCAGTAATGTTCTTTGGGATTACCGTTACATCGAAACGGCAGTTCGTAAAGGTTTGATCAAAGGAACCGCACCTCGTGTGTTCTCTCCAAATAATGCACTCACCCGAGAGGATGCAGCGGTTATGATCGCCAGAGCGATGAATCTGAAACTGGGTACGGTTAGCAAAGACTTGGCCACGCTGCAAAAAACGTTTACCGATAGCGGCTCTATTGTATCCCAATATTCGGTTCCGTCTATTTTGGCGGTGTACAAAGCCGGAGTTATTCCGGGAATCGCCAATAAGCTTGTTGCAGGCCAGAAAAAAGCAACCTACCGCTTCGATCCGCAGGCTAAATTTACGCGGGCCGACGGAGCAGGAATGGCTTATAGAATGATGGTTAAAATGAAGAAGCTGTAATTCATGGTTAAATGCTTGGATGCAAGCTGCAACGGAAGCCTCGCTCCTGACCCGGAGTGAGGCTTCCTTGTATGTTTCCAATTACATTTCTTTGAAATCTGCATCGCTTTACGTTACAATGGCATAAGTAGGCGTTAGAATACACTCAAAGCTAGAAGGAGAACGCAAGATGAAACCGATTTTATCCAAAGCTCAGATCGATTATATGAAAGCCAAGAATAAGTTTGAGAATACAGCAAAAGTGATGGAGAAAGAAATCGCTGCCAAACGGGCGCTTCAGGAGATTACCCAGGAGGTTATGGAGGAACTTGTTCAGGCTACCGGGTTTCATGATGCTTATAACGAGCTTATACTGGCAGAGAATGCTCTGATTGACTGGTCCCACACCACAATCAAGCATGAGAAGACATACAAGGAGAACAAGGCGGCAATCGATTCTCTCTATAATAATGTGAATTCAAGTCCTGAGAAGCGGCAGGAGCTTATTCAGCTCTCCATGAAAATCCGATAATAGCTGTCTGCAGTGTTGCTGGACAGAATTCATATATACTAACAACAGCTCTATTCCACATACATACTGCGGAACAAGGGCTTTTTTTTGTGTCTGCTGTTAGAATAGTTCTCCCGCTCAATTGCGTTCAGCTAAAATTCAGAAAGTCCCGCTATTCTGACAGAGGTATATAATAGAGAATTTCTTCGTTTAAGCATGCTGAATACGGTTTATAAACTTAACAAATATTGCATGTAACGCAATCCGGAAAATCATGCTATACTCGTTTCCGGAGTCAGCCATGTTTTGATTATATTACCGAAATTGGACGCAGGGGCCCATGGGTCACCTCTCCAAAAAAAAATTAAAAGAGGCGCAACTTTTAAGAAACTGAAGCGTCTAAGATGTAGGGTCACAACAAAGCACGCTGAACTAATAACCCATATTTATCGGTTGGAAAAATTAGCTTTACGTGACTTAAGGCACATTGTATAATACTAAGGTAGAATTAGGAATCTAGTATTGTCATGCCTTGAATGCATTTACCAGTTTCTGTGATACCCGTCACAGACATTATTTATACTTAATTTGCTCAACTCGGGAAAGGGGGTGCATCGGCTAATGAGTGACATGAGCTACCCAACTAAACAAGAACCACAGTTCATGAATGTTCAAGGAGGAGAAAAAAAGGTTATGAAGAAAATTTTGTCCGTAGCACTGTCTACAGCAATGGCATTCTCGATGTTTGCCTCTGTAGCATTCGGTGAAACAGCAGCAACACCGCAAGATAAATTTAACGCTCTGAAAGATAAGGGCATCCTGAACGGATATCCGGACGGCCAGGCTCACCTTGAGAAGGATCTGACTCGCGCTGAGTTCGCTAAGATCGTTACCAAGCTGTTCAACCTGACTGAAGTAACTAACAAGCTGTCCTACAAAGATAAAGGATACAACGCCAAGAACTGGGCTGTTCCTTACATCGAAGCCGTTACTGCAGCTAACCTGATGCAGGGTAAAGATACTGTTAAAGGTATCTTCGACTACAACGGTAAAGTAACAGTTGAAGAAGTAGCAACCGTTCTGGTTCGCGCTCTGAAACTGGAAACTCCTGCAACTACCGACAACAATGCATCTACTTGGGCTAAAGGTTACGCACAAGCAGTAATCGATAAAGGCCTGATCGCAGCAAGCACCAACTTCAAGGGCAATGCTACTCGTTCCCTGGTTGTTGAAACTGCTTATGCAATCGCAACTCAATCGGTTGCTCCGGCTGTAACTTCTGCTGAAGCTAATAGCCCGACTGAAGTTCTTGTAACTTTCGCTAACGGCAAATCGACAACTGTTACACTGACAACCGCTCTGGTTGAAGGCGTAGAAACAACGATTCCTGCCTTTACGTTCGAAGGCTACACTTACAACAACGTTAAAGTAACACTGGCAGCTCCTAAGGTTGTCTCCGTTACAACTCCAAACGCTAAGCAACTGGTTGTTAAATTCAACCGTGCAATCGATGCCTCTACGTTGATTTCCAACGACAAGGTTAAGGCTGGCGTAATTCAAGCAGTTTACCTCAACGGAGCACCTGCTGTAACCGTTGATGGCGCTTATGTTACCCTGAATGCAGGCGGTAATGAAGCAACGATCACTCTGCCTGGTCTGGAATACCTGAAGGGTCAATACACTGTTGTTGTAACTGACGCAGTTAAGACGACTACAGGAACTAAGTTCCCAGCATTCACTAGCCTGATCACAGTTGCTGATACTACGGCTCCTACTGTAGCTAGCGTTTCTGCCGTAGCTAAGACAACAACTACTTCTGTAACTGTACAGTTCAGCGAGCCGGTTAAATCGGCTGGTATCATCGCTTATGTTAACGGCGTAGCTTCTGCTGCAACGGTAGCATCCGATACTTATGATACTTTCACACTGACGACGGGAACACTGAACAGCGGAGCTACTTATGATGTATCCCTGCTGAACGTGACTGACTTCGCCGGCAACGTAGCTAACCCGAACCCGATCAAGACGACTGTAACGGTAACTTCCGATACGGCTGCTCCGACGATCGCAAGCATCACTCCGGTTAGTGACAAGTATGTTGACGTTAAGTTCAACAAGAAAGTAAACTACGAGTCCTTCGTTGCTAACGTTCGTCTGCTGGATGCATATGGCGACAGCAAGGGAACATTCAGCGTCGTAACGACTTCCAACAAGGATACGATCAGACTGCAAGTTCCTGCAGGCTTCTCGCTTCCGTCTTCCGGAACGTTCACTGGATCCATCGTATTTGGCGCTTCCGTTAAGGATACGCTGGGTAATACTTTGGGAACAGCTCTGACTCAACCGATCACAATCACTAAGGATACAACTGCTCCGACTGTTGCTAGCGCAGTATACACTAGCGGCAAGGGTCTGGTTGTAACGTTCTCTGAAGATGTAACTAGCTTGACTGGCGCTCCTACGCTGATCAGCGAATCTACTGGTCAAATCGTATCCACTAATTACACTGGTGCGGTTGTAGACGGTGCTACCGTTACTTATCCGAACGTTACTGGCCTGAGCGGCAACTACACTCTGCGTCTGCCAGCAGCTCTGGTAACAGACATCTCCCTGTCTGCCAACAAGCTGTCTGCAACAGCTGTGACTGTATCTGTAGCAACTACCTCGACTACTGACTACACAAGACCGGTAGTAACAGGAATCACTTACACCGACAGCACTTCCGCTGACGATGTGGTTGTAACTGTAACTGCAACTGACGAAACTGGTCTGAACGTTGCAACTCTTAAGGATCTGAACAGCTATACTCTGGGTGCAAAAGCACTGCCGAGCGGATCCTATATCTACCTGACTAGCTCCACTGGTACCAGCACTGCTCCGACTGCTGCAACAGTTAAGGTCATTATCCCTAAATCCGCTATCAGCGAAACTAAGGCTTATGACTTCGCAGCTGTAGGTATTGCCGATACAGCTGGCAACGGTGTACTGGCTAAGGTACAGTCCATCACGCTGACTGACCGCGTAGCTCCTACACTGACTTCGGCTGCGGTATCCACTGGTGATTCTACTGTACTGGTTCTCGGATTCTCCGAAACAGTTAAGAATGTAGATGCAGCTGACTTCTCGTTCACGATCAACGGTGTTGCCACTACGGCTACCGGATCTCTGTACACAGTTAAGAATGTTACTGCAGGCGCCGGTAACGACGCAGGCAAGTACTATGTAACATTCGCGAAGGCTGACGGTACTCTTCTGGACCTGAACGCTAACAACATCAACACCCTGAACGTTAAGGTTGTTGATAATGCAACAATCGTTGACAACGCTGGTAACAGCATCACAACTGGCACATCGGTTGATGCCAAGTAAGCTTCCTAACCGAAGCAAGAATAGCCTCTTCGGAGGCTATTCTTTTTTTATATCCACTCTTCAAGGAGGAGCTTCATGAAGCCTTATGTGAAAGTATCGATCGCCGCCGGTCTTCTTGTGACTGCCATTTGGGGAGGTTCCATTATCAGCAATACAGCTCAAGGAGCTGATGTAGGGAGCCAGCCGGGTACCGCTGATGATCCTGTAGTCACGAAAAGCTATGTTGATCAGCAGATCCAAAAAGCGCTTCAAGGTGGTGCAGTTGTCTCAACTCCGTCCGCTACTCAAACCCCTGCAGCAACGGCTTCACCTACTGCCCCGACCTCAACTTCGAGTACAACTAGCTCGATTGTTGACGTTAAACCCGGACAGACTCTAATTGCTTCAGCAGGCGCCGAATTTATTGTACGGGCAGGTAAAGCGGTTATCGTATCACAGGATGCCAATGGGGTTGCCGACTTGACCGATGGTCTGGATTTGACGAATGGACAAGCTGCCCCCCAGAACCATTTATTATCTTTCCCAAGAGACGGACGCGGTATCACTGTGCAATCCGGGCAAAGCCTTGGTTTAGTGGTCATGGTTCGCGGAGGATACACGCTGAAGTAATATTAGTTTTGGCTTCTTCGTTGAGGTTTATACAGGATGCCGTACAGTTCTTCGCTTTCAAGGTGCGGCAATCCAAAACGTGTAGATTTTTCAGCGAGTCAGTTTAACCAGGCGAGTGCACAATACTCCTGTAATCATCATTTTGCAGGAGGTATGCGATATGGCACGCGGAAATCGAAAGGTAGTACCGGAAAGTAAAGAAATGCTGAAGCGGATGCAATTTGAAATCGCCTCTGAATTTGGATTGTACGGATCTGTTTCCACACCGGGAGCCGACACGGAATTTGCGTCCGAACTCGGGGTGACAGGGGGTTCCGGTATCATGCAAACGCCGTATTTGGGTCAACTGACTTCCCGAGAAAATGGATCCGTTGGAGGAGAAATTACAAAGCGGCTTGTTGCGCAGGCCGAACAGGTCCTTTTCAAATAAATAAACAAGCAACCAACAAGTAATTCACAATTGGAACGGCTGACTACCTTCATAAGAGGCGGTTCAGCCGTTTTCTTCTTGTTCGGATAGGCTTTCCTTAGATTGACACTCTAAGTCAAATACGATAAGATGACTTTTGAGGAAAACCGACCTTTTCCATAAGGAAAAGGTTGATTTTTTGAAGTGAAATAATATCTTATGTCTTAAGTTCAGACTAATGTTCCCGCTTGATGCTCGTTGTCTAAAGGACGTCCTAGGCGTTTACCCTTGGGCGAGGTTGCTTATTGTAAAGTCTTGATTTAATGTAAATAATTATGTGACAATGATCGTAATAGGAGAACTGGAGCATTCAGTTTCTACCTATTATATAGGAGGTTGAATTCATGCCTGTTAAAGGACGTCATTTGTTTACTTCTGAATCCGTAACGGAAGGACATCCGGATAAGATCTGTGATCAAATTTCGGATGCGGTATTAGATGCATTTCTTACTAACGATCCTTATGCCCGCGTAGCTTGTGAAGTTTCGGTTGCGACCGGACTTGTTCTCGTTATTGGCGAGATCAGCACGAAATCCGAATATGTGGATATCCCCTCCATTGTTCGCAGCACGGTTAAGGAGATTGGTTATGTACGTGCCAAGTATGGCTTTGACTATAATACCTGCGCCGTACTGACTTCTTTAAATGAACAGTCGGCCGATATTGCACAAGGCGTCAACGCAGCTTTGGAGAATCGCGATCCTTCCCAGGTTGCGGAAGAAACCGCTAATATTGGTGCGGGTGACCAAGGCTTAATGTTCGGTTTCGCCACGAACGAAACGCCTGAGCTAATGCCGCTTCCGATTGCTTTGTCTCACCGCATTGCCCGCCGTCTGTCCGAGGTGCGGAAGGATGGTACATTGGATTATTTGAGACCTGACGGTAAGACGCAGGTTACGATTGAATACCAGGATGATAAGCCGGTTCGCGTGGATACGATCGTCGTCTCGACGCAGCATGCGGAGGAAATTACCCTGGAACAGATTCAGGCCGATATCAAGCAGCATGTCATTCTGCCGGTAGTACCGGAAGAACTGCTGGATTCGGAGACCAAATATTTCATCAATCCGACGGGCCGGTTTGTTATTGGTGGACCGCAGGGTGATGCCGGTCTGACAGGCCGCAAAATTATCGTTGATACATATGGCGGATATGCCCGTCATGGCGGCGGAGCCTTTTCCGGTAAGGATCCGACCAAGGTGGACCGTTCCGCAGCCTATGCCGCTCGCTATGTAGCCAAAAACCTGGTTGCTGCCGGGCTGGCTGATAAATGCGAAATTCACTTGGCTTATGCCATCGGGGTGGCCAATCCGGTCTCCATCAATGTCGATACATATGGTACCGGCAAAATTAGCGAAGAGAAGCTGGTTGAGCTTGTTCGCGGCAACTTTGATCTTCGTCCAGCCGGAATCATCTCGATGCTGGATCTGCGCAGACCGATTTACAAGCAGACGGCTGCTTACGGCCACTTTGGTCGTACCGATTTGGATCTGCCGTGGGAACGTGTGGATAAAGCGGACATTTTGAGAGAGCAGGCAGGCCTGTAATCGGTAAAATATTCTAACCAAATACCTTTCGTAGAGTAAAGCTCTCTAGTGGGCTGCTCTTTACGAAAGGTATTTTTATGTCCATTTCCTATAAAACGACCAAAAAAACGTTAATTTTTCGTAACTTTTTCATACTTAAACAGTCTATTAATTGTGAAAGGATGTTTGGGACAAAGAATCAGAGAGGGAACAATGGAGATGGGAGAGTAAATCTGGAATGAAGAGTAATGGGTCGTGGAATCAATCACAACAGAAATCGACTAAACTCGTTAAACACGCAGTTGCTAAAAAATGGATTGTAGCGTCGCTTGCAGGTGTGATTTGGATTATGCCGGTGATTGGAGAAGGGCTGCCGCTGATAAGCCTTAACACGACTTCGATAGCCGAAGCTGCAACTTCGTTCTCGGCGACGAAAATTAGTGAGGACATTATCACTTCCGGTGCGACCAAGCTGAAGTATAAATACTCCGTGACCCGCTCAGGCAGCAAAGCGACCGGTCTGGCCGATGTCATCCGTGTTGACTTGAACAACCCTTATGTATCGATTGATGTGATGACGGGGAAGAACGGCAAACTGACCACACGCCAGAGCACAGGCGGCATGGCTAAGGAGACTGAGGCGGTCGCAGCCGTGAATGGTGATTATTTCAACACTTCAGGGGAAGGGGCACCAATTGGCGGCGAAGTATCCGGAGGGACGCTTGTGTCAACGCCTTCACAACTGGATGGTCTGTATGCATTTGCCCTGACGGCGGACCGCAAGCCGATGATCGACGAGTTCTCATTTGAAGGAACCGTAACGGCTGAGGACGGCTCTCAGCTGGCGCTGGCGGGTGTTAACAAGGGGGCGTACAATCCGGAAGGCGGAACCTCCACATATAGCCATGTCAACGCGGCATATATATATACCGATGCCTGGACGGCAGCAGACCGCCCGAAGAATGCTTCTATGGCAACCCCAACTGAAGTGCTGGTGGAGAATGGCGTGATCACGCAGATTTCGCAGGGAGCGGCACTGCCCATGGCAGTTCCGGCAGGGGCGTATATTTTGCGTACACATGGTACTGCAGCGCAATTCGTAGCTTCTCATCTGGCAGTTGGGCAGAAGCTGACAACCGCGTATTCGCTGCGTTCAGAGACAACCGGTCAAGCGATTGATCCGGGGACGCTGCAAATGATGATCGGCGGGCATACGATACTGGTGAGTAACGGCAAGGCGACGTCCTTCTCCCGTTCGGTCAGCAGCATTGGCGGTTATCGGGCAAGAACGGCGCTAGGGTACTCGCAGGATGGACGTTACGTCTATATTATCGCGGTAGAAAAAAATGACGATAGCTCCGGCATGTCCTTGACCGAGCTGCAGTCCTTCATGACAAGTATCGGCGTGTACAAGGGGCTTAACCTGGATGGCGGGGGTTCGACTACCATGGTAGACCGGCCGCTTGCCGAGACCCAGACCGTACTCTCATTCGATACCGAATACGGTACGGAACAGCGCAGCGTAGTCAATGGACTCGGGGTGTATACCAACGCTCCGCAGGGACAGGTAAAGGGGATAAAAATCAGCGGCAGCAGCGTTCTGCTGATTGGGCAAAGTGCTACGTATTCCTTGAAGGGCTATGACACGTACTACAATCCGATCGATTTATCTACGGGGAACACTTCATGGAAATCAAGTAACGGAAGCGTGTCTGTCAGCGGCGGCGTGGCTTCGGCAGTCAAGGCCGGAACGGCAACGCTCACTGCGGCCAGCGGCTCCGCCAGCGCCACAACGAAGGTAACCGTGCTCGGTGGCGATGATCTAAGCAGTCTGCAGCCGGGAACAGCCACAGGTGCGCTAAAAGCGGGAACAACCCTTTCAGTGCCGGTTACAGCGGTCTCAAGAAGCGGTGCTTCGATAAGCGTTCCGGCCTCCTCTCTGAAATGGGAGTTTGTAGGGTTCCAGGGCAGCGTTCAGGATGGAAAGTTAACCATCAATTCGGTCAATCCGGGAGTCACGACAGGCTATGCTATCGCGCGTTATGACGGCTTTAGTACGGCCGTGGTTCTGACAACAGCCGCTGCGACGGCCTGGGAGGACTTTGAGAACGTTAGTTATCCGGTAGCCTTTACGACTAACGCACAGGGCGTTCAGGGGACGGCTCAGATCACGGCGGGCACGGGCGATCATGCCGGCTCTAAGGTACTGTCACTCAGCTACGACATGACGGCTGGAAGCGGCAAAATGTATGCATATGCCCAGCTTAACGGAACGACGGGACGCACGGTGCCTGCGACAGCCACGACGATATCGATGGATGTCATGGGAGATAAGAGCTTGAATTGGCTCCGCGCCGAATTCACGGACGCAGGCGGCTCCACGGTCTATGTGGATCTTGCCAAGACGATCGACTGGACGGGTTGGAAGACAATTAACGTCGACCTCTCGGGTTACGGCATCAAATTCCCGGCCGTTCTCAAAAGAGTATACGTTGTTAACGTAGAAGAGGGCCAGGATGAGCGCGCCAAGACCGGTACTGTAGCCTTTGATAATATTTCCTTCGTTATGCCTTCCCTTTCCAGCGAGGTGGGCCTGCCGACCGGAACGGCCAGCATGACGATTGGCCAGAAATCACTGACCGTCAACGGAGTGAAGAAAGCGATCGATTCGGCGCCTTTGAATCAGAATGGAACGACTTATGTACCGATTAAATATGTGCTCGATGCGTTCGGCGGCAGCGCTACCTGGAACTCCGTTACGAAGAATATTATGGTGCTTCGCGGCTCCAAAGCGCTGGAACTTACGGTGAACAAGAAGGAGTTCATACTGAACGGAAAGCGTCAGAGTGCAGAAGTAGCGCCTATTCTCCTACAAGGGAGGACTTTAGTCCCGCTTCGCCTGGTTTCGGAACAGCTTGGATTAACTGTAAAATGGGAACAGAAAACGAAGACCGTAACGATCGAATCATGATATGTTAATATAAAGTTATTTTCATTAAATGATTCGAGAGAAATGGGGCTATTGTCCGTGGATTTCCAGACCGATGCGATTGACCGTGTGATCAAAAATACGATCGATGTAATGGAAGACAGCAAGTATCAAATTTATGAGATTTTGCAAGCTGCCCGCGAGGAGCTTGCAAATCTCACAAATGAACTGCACCGGGTAAGGCAGGAAACGGATGAGACCTTGAAGAAGGTAGATAAGCTGGAAATTGATTACCGTCGTTCGCGCATCAGGTTGACTGAAGTGAGCCGTGATTTTGTTCGTTATACAGAACAGGATATCCGGATTGCCTATGAAAAGGCGACAGAACTTCAGCTTGAGCTAATGATCACAAGAGAACGGGAACTCAACCTGCGAAACCGGCGAGATGAGCTGTATAAGCGGGTACGCAGCGTAGAAAGCTCGGTGGAGCGGGCGGAGACGATCGGTTCCCAGATGAGTGTAGTCCTGAAATATTTGTCCGGCGAGCTTGGCCATGTGACGAGAATTGTTGAATCGGCCAAGAACCGGCAGATGATCGGACTCAAAATCATTCTGGCCCAGGAAGAGGAACGCAAGCGGATCGCCAGGGAAATTCATGACGGACCCGCGCAGATGCTGGCCAATCTCGTCCTGCGGACGGAAATTGTTGAAAGGATGCTGGTGAAGCAGGAATTTGGACTGGTGCAGAGCGAAGTAGTAGATTTAAAGGGGCAGGTTCGCTCCAGTCTCGAAGAGATGCGGAAGGTAATATTTGATCTGCGTCCGATGGCTCTGGATGACCTGGGACTAATCCCCACTCTCCGAAAATATGTCCATGATTACGAGGAGAAAACGAAGATCCGTACTTCCTTCGAAACCCGGGGCAAAGAGCATCGTCTGTCGTCCGCAATGGAAGCGGCGGTCTACCGGCTCGTGCAGGAGGCGCTGTCCAATGTAGCCAAACATGCTTTTGCCAGCTATGTGTTAGTGGAAATTACATATCAGGCACAATTGATTAAAATTGTCGTGAAGGATAATGGAATAGGATTTAACGTTCAGAAGATGAAGAATGAGCAGATCAACCGGGAGAGCTTCGGACTGGTTGGCATGCGGGAGCGCGTGGAGCTCCTGGAAGGCAGAATGGAAATCGAATCTGCCGAGAATCAGGGAACATCAATTATCATCCATATTCCAACGAACGTGGACAAGGGGAAGGAGTAATCAAATGGAGAACCAAATTTCCGGCAAAACGCCTATTAAAGTGCTGTTGGCAGATGATCATCAACTGTTCAGGGAAGGTCTCAAACGGATATTGAATATGGAGGACGATATTGAGGTTATCGGCGAATGCGGCGACGGCATCCAGGTGCTGGAATTCTGCAACCAGAATAAGCCGGATATCGTGCTGATGGATATCAATATGCCGATTGAGAACGGCGTGGAGGCTACGGAGAAGCTGCGGGAAATGTTCCCCGAAGTCAAAGTCATCATCCTGTCGATCCACGATGACGAAAGTTATGTATTTGAAACGCTCCGCAAGGGTGCTAACGGCTATCTGCTTAAGGATATGGAGGCGGAGTCGCTGATCAACGCCATCCGTTCCGTCTGTGAAGGGCATGCTTTTATACATCCTAAGGTGACAGGCAAGCTGATCAACCAACTGCGGCGCATGACTTACCTGAACGAGGCTGGAGCAATTGCCGAAACTTCCGTGAAGGAAGCGGGCGTCAAATTTGTAGCAGGCGACAACAATCCGCTGACCCGCCGGGAAGCGGAAGTGCTGCGGCTGATGGCCGAGGGCAAGAGCAACAAGATGATTGGGGAATACCTGTTCATCAGCGAGAAGACGGTCAAGAACCATGTCAGCAGTATTCTGCAAAAAATGGAGGTCGACGACCGCACGCAAGCGGTAATCAACTCCATCAAATACGGTTGGGTAACCCTGTAACAGGGCGAAGACAACCTGGGAAGCACCTCTCGCGATCCGCCAGCATATCATGGTGGTATCAAAGGGAGGTGCATCTCCATGATAACCCAGTTAATCTGGATTGGAGCCGTATATGCATCCGCGGTTGTAATGGTTCATTCGCTCAAGCTTCTGAAAGAGCGGGGAACGCCCGAGAAAGCGGGGAAATGGATGCACTACATCCTGATCGCCCGCAATCATGAATCCGTTATTGAAGGCGTGATCCGGGCGATGACGCTGCAGTCCTTCCTAACCGGCAAGCGCTTGCGCGTAACCTTTCTTCTGGATGAAGGCTCTAGTGATGGAACTCTGCGGATTGTCTCGGGCTTGCAGAGCAGCGGATGTTCTTTGGATCTGCAGATGCGGAAGGAAGCGGAGAATCCGCTTGAGCCCGCGTCTGCCGGTGAGGCGGCGGCTCGAACTGTAATTGACCTGCGGCATGAAGATCCGGTTCATCCATTCTCGTATTCACGGAGACCGGGAAGCTTATGATCTACTCATGAATTATAATGGAAGCAAAGTACGGTCAAAGTGAAGCACACTTTCCCAGAGCGGGAGAGTGTGCTTTTTTTGATCTAGAAAGGAAATCAGGAGGAAAACGATGAAAGTTGCGGTATATGCGGTACAGCACAATCACAAATGGAGTATAACGGTCTCCCTTGATCTGCGAATAGACCGGTTGTGGTGGACCGGACAAGCTGGCGGGGAGGGAGGGCTTCCTCCCGTTCCGGAGCAATGGGTCCTGCTCTCGGCGGAAATTCCGCTCGGATGGGCGGCGCTGCTTCGGGACAGCTTTTGCGAAGCTCCGGAAATGGCGGGGTGGAGAGAGCCGGAATGGAGGCATTATGCCGCGAAACGGCTGGAACGGGAGATGAGGGAAGAACGGGAAGCGAGGGGGGATCGGAGCAAGAGACAAGATCGGGACAAGAGACTGCTAGGAGCAGGTGTCCTTGGCAGTGCCGAGACGGAGCCTGGCAGAAAGGTTCATTCTGATGAGCTTCCCCCAGTAACGAGGCTGCGGGAGCATGCCGATATGCTGGCAGACGCCTTAACCGGCCGTTCTCTCCTGGAAGCCGAAGTGGAGTCGCTGCTGGCAGAGTGCTGCCCTGGAATGCTGGGCCACTGGCGAAGCGCCGCCCAGCTGGCGCATCTGGAGGGCCGCCTCCTGCTCGAGGCGGCGGTAGGCCCGGCGCCGGCTGAGCGCGCCGGAGGCCACGGCATGGCGCGGGGGCCGCTGGCCCGCGCCTGGAACCGGCTGCGGCGCCAGCCCGCCGCAGCCGCGCTCCCGCGCTGCCGGCGCTGCGGCAGCGAAGCCACGGGCCGCACGGCTTGCGCCGCGTGCGGCCTTGCCGGCTGCGCCTACTGCGAGGCCTGCCTCGCGCTGGGGCGCAGCCGGTCCTGCGCGCTGCTGCTGCGCAGCGCGCATCTTCCGGCCGTGCCATGCACGGCCGATCCGGGCACCGGCGGGCTGGCGCGCCGGTGGGGGCTGAGCGCGGCGCAGGCCGAGGCTGCCGGAGCCGCGCTCAGGTTCCTGGCGGAGCCGCGGGACGGCTCCGCGGGCAGGCGCCCAGGCCGATTTCTGCTCTGGGCGGTCACGGGAGCGGGAAAGACGGAAATGATGTTCCCGCTCCTTGAAGCCGTGCTCGCCGCCGGAGGACGGGCGCTGATTGCCACACCCAGGCGCGATGTTGTGCTGGAGCTGGCTCCCAGGCTGGCCCGCGCCTTTCCGGCGGCAAGCATCAGCGTACTGTACGGCGGCAGCCCGGACCGGTGGACGCCTGGCGCGATTACGCTGGCGACCACCCACCAGCTGCTCCGCTTTCACCGGGGATTCGATCTGGCCATAATTGATGAGATCGATGCCTTTCCCTATCACGGAGATCCTATGCTTGCCTTCGCCGCTGAAGAGGCTTGCAAGCCTGGTGGCGCCTTTGTGTATTTGTCGGCTACGCCGCCCGCCGCGATGCGGAGCGAAATCCGCCGGAGACGGCTGGCCCATGCCAGAGTACCGGCAAGGTTTCACGGGCATCCGCTTCCCGTGCCCGTAAGGCTTGTCATGCCATCAGTTGCCGATTGCCTGAAACGGGGAAGGCTGCCGGCTGCGTTTGTCAGATCACTACGGGTATCGCTCGAGCGGGAAGCCCAGGTGTTTGTGTTCGTCACCCGGATTGCGCAGATTGAAGGACTGCTGCGGCTGCTCCGAAGGTCACTGCCGGGTATCCTTATGGAGGGGACATCGTCGCAGGACCCGGAACGGGCGGGCAAGGTGGCGGCTTTTCGCAGCCGTGGATTTGCGCTGCTTGTGACAACCACGATCCTGGAGCGGGGCGTGACGGTGCCCCGCAGCGATGTGTTCGTACTGGACGCCGATAATCGGCTGTTCGATGAAGCCTCGCTGGTTCAGATGGCCGGCCGCGCAGGCCGCTCTCTAGAGGACCCGCATGGCCGCGTCGTCTTCGCCTCGCCGGTCTGGAACCGGGCTCAGCGAAGCGCCCGGGCCCAGATCCGGACGATGAACACGATCGCCCGCCGCAAGGGTTATCTGCGCAAGGAGGAGATTTGAGTGATGTCATTGGATAATCGCTTGCCAAAGGGACTTGGCTTCTTTCATCGCCTGTTATCGCCTTCCGGAAGAGCTTGTCTGGTCTGCGGCAGAGAACGGCGCCTTTCCGTCCGACTTCCCGGTATATGCAGCGTCTGTGAACAGTCGGTCCCCTGGATTATAAAGCCCCGCTGCCGCAAATGCGGACGGCCGGTGGGCTGTCCCGACTGCGCCAGGGGCTATGACGCTTCTGCGTTATTGCTAAATAGAAGCGCGGTGGCTTACAGCAGTGACATGAGGAACTGGATTGGTGAGTTCAAATACCGCGGCGATGAAAGATATGGCGAGCTACTGGGAGCGATGCTGGACCATGCATATGAGCTGCTGAAGTCGGAACTGGAATCCAGAAGGGGCACGAAGTGGAAGGCGGATTTGCTCATACCCGTACCCGTAAGCGAAGCTAGGCTCTTGGAGCGCGGCTTCAACCAGGCGGGCAGATTAGCGGAAGTTTTATCGTTGCGGCGCAAAATCCCTGTAATGGAACTGCTGGGCCGGACCCGTCATACCGGCAAGCAGAGTTTTAAAGGAAGGGCCGAAAGAATCAAGGCGATGAAGGAGGCTTTTATCTTCAATAACAAGAAGGGGGAGGCCTTTGCTCGTCAGCTGCGTGAACGGGAAGTGTCCCGTATTGTCATTATCGATGATATTTATACAACGGGCAGTACTATACACTCATGTGCTGAAGTGATCCAGCGAACGGCCGAGGCATACGGCGGCCATATTGAGATCTGCAGCTTAACCTGGGCACGCTCATGAAGAGTTTGCATCACTATCACATCAGTTGGAAAAGGCCAGCCCAAATATACACAAGAGTGGAGACGTAGACGTATGGACTATTCCAATCCAATCATGTAATCTAGGAAGATGAGGTATGTTTTGTAAGCACAGATATTAAGAAAGGGGCGGCTGGAATTATGAACCTTGATAATTGTCCTCGGTGCGGCCGGCTATATGTCAAAAATGTTATGGAGTTGTGCCAGCCTTGTATCAAAGAACTTGAACAACAATACGAAGCTTGTGTCAAATACATTCGTGAACATAAAAATACGGATATCCAGGAGCTGTCCGATGCTACGGAAGTATCCATCAAGGAAATTACCCGCTTTATCAAAGAGGGCCGGATTTCCATCGCCAATGCTCCAAATATGATGTACCCTTGTGAGGTGTGCGGCCGGCTGATCCGGGAAAGCCATATGTGCGACGACTGCCGGAACCGGCTGAGAAAAGGATTTACAGATGCTCCAAAGAAGGAAGAGGCTCCCACTACCACCAAGAAGAAGGGAACGACTTATTTCACAGTAGAAGACCGTCATCATTCATAAACACGTTCATAATAGACAAAATTAATGGCACAGCTATTAATATTGCCCCGACCCTACCCGATAAACTTATTAAAGAGGTTATCGGTTTTTTTATTATTTGATTGAAAGGTGGAATGGATAACGATGAAAATTAACGATACCAACAGAGTCAACGGTATAAATCCTTATCAGAAGTCAGTCGAGACGAACGCCGCTAACAGCGTTAAGAAGTCGCAGAAGAAAGATGAGGTCTCCATTTCTGCGGAAGCCCTTGAGATGCTGCGCGCACAGCAGTCGGGAGATGTTGAAAAGACGAAAAAGATTGAGGAACTGAAAAAACTTGTTTCTTCCGGAACATATAATGTAGATGCCCGGGACCTGGCCGATAAACTGCTTCCTTACTTCAAGAACATCCAACAAGACTAGGGGAGTATAAACGATGTCCCTTCGAAAACTGGTTGAATCGCTGGAATTATTAAATGAACTCAATGAGAAACTGCTCCAGCTAGCCGAACAAAAGAAAGAGGCCCTTATTAAAGGGAACTTTGATGAATTGCTGCGTACGACAACTGGGGAATCCTCTTTGATCAAGAGCATCAGGAACCAGGAAGAGGTTCAACAGGAGATGGCGCATGAATTCATGAGAGAAAAGGGGATTAAATCCCGTCTAAGCCTTACGATCTCGGAAATATCCCGGCTTGTCTTTGACCCAGAAGAGAAAGCCTCTCTCTTGGATGTGCAGAAGAAGCTGGTCGAGAACTTAGGGAAGCTGAAGCGCCTGAATGAGTTGAACCAGACGCTGGTTGCTCAATCCTTAAGCTTTATCGACTTTTCCCTTAACCTCTATATCGAAGAAGATGATTCGACCTATTCACGGCCGGATCAGATTAATACAGCCCGAACTGCCAAACGCAACGGTGTTTTTGATACCCGCGCTTAATGTTATAGATAGAGCTCGAACAATGAAGGAGTTGCATTCTCATGACATCTACATTCCATGGTCTCGAAACCAGTAAAAGAGCATTGTTGGTGAATACCGTAAGCATGCAGACGATGGGTCATAATATTGCAAATGCCAATACGGAAGGATACACAAGGCAAAGAGTCAATATCTCGGCTGCAAGTCCGATTTGGCAAATGGGCATGACCAAGAGTCAGGCTGCAGGCCAATTGGGGACAGGCGTTGAGTATGACAGCATCACAAGAGTTAGAGACAGCTATCTGGATCTCCAATATCGTCGGGAGAATCAGGCACTAGGTTCTTACGATGTACTGAATACGACGATGACCTCGATTCAGAACATCGTTAACGAACCCTCGGATACCGGTCTCAGCAGCGTGATGGACGATTTCTGGAATTCATGGGAGACGCTTAACCGCGACCCTTCCCTTCTGAGTGCGCGTGTATCCGTTGTGGGAGCGGCGCAGAATCTTTCGGACACCCTCAAGCATATTGGCGAGTCTCTCACTAATGTTACAACTGACACAAATGCCAATATCGGGAAGAAAGTAACCGAAGCCAATGATTTGATCAATAACATTGCCAAGCTGAATGATATTATCCGAAGAAATGAGAGTCTAGGCGATGACTCTAACGATTATCGCGACCAGAGGGATCTGCTGATCGACAAGCTGTCCACCATTGTGGATGTTACGGTAACGGAGAGCACAGATGGTATGGTCAGCATTACTTCTGCCGGTGTGAATGTTGTTGATGGCCTTAACGTAACGGAACTGACCGCCGCCAATGCCCAGACTGCTACCGGCGGACAGCTCAATGGGTATGTGAAGTCCCTTCAAGAGGTCGACACCATAAGAAATCAATTGAATGGCATGGTTCAGACGCTTGTTACTGGACAGGTCAAGGTTACCCTTGATAATGGATATATGACCTCTAAGGATATGACTGCGCTTAATGACGTAACATTGTCCGATGGTTCGACCATCCTGGCGGGAAATACTATTCCGGCAGGTTCCACAGTCACCTCTTCGATGACGGTGATGGTTGATGGCTTCAATGGACTTCACGAGCTGGGATACTCATTGTCCGATCCGGCGACGGCCGGAACTCCTTTCTTCGTTTCATCTGATGGCGGTGCTTTCACCATTGATAACCTTGCGGTGAATCCCGATATCGTCAGCAACACGGACAAGATTGCTTCCTCTTCCAAGTACGAGACGGTAGGCGGAGTCAATAAGACGATCCGGGGCAACAGCGATATCGCAAGCGCAATTGTCGGCCTCCGGGATGCCGTTTTCCAATTTCCCGCCAACTTGACCTCCTTGTCTCAAGGTACAACGGATGATTACTTCCGGGCACTTACAGGAGACCTGGGATTGCGGGCACAGAATATTGAGCGGAATTTCAATAATGAGACGAACCTGACTTCGGCTTTGGAGACAAGACGCCAATCCGTGAGCGGGGTGTCCATGGACGAGGAATTATCGGACATGATCCGCTTTCAACAGGCTTACAACGCATCTGCCCGAGTGATGACGGCTGTTGATGAGATGCTCGACAAAATCATTAACGGCATGGGAACTGTAGGCCGCTAAGATTAGGAGGATATGAATAATGCGTGTAACAGGGGCAATGCAGAATATGCAGCTTGTCAACAATCTGCAGAGGATTAACGAAGGCATGACCAAAGCGCAGAATCAATTGGCAACCGGGCAAAAGATCACCAAGCCCAGCGACGACCCAATCGGCGTCGGCTATCAGATGCGCTACGACACTGATCTTGCCCGTAGCGATGAATTTCTGAACAATGCTCAGACCGGTTCAGAGATTCTGAAGACAATGGACGCGCTTTTGCAGCAGGCATCAGACGTTATGAAGCGGGCGCGTACGCTTACAATGCAAGCAGCGAATGGTACTTATGACGCCGAGCAGCGCAAGGTCATCTCTGCGGAAATCAAACAGCTTAAGGAACAGCTGGTTACAATCGGGAATAGTACGTATAACGGTCGATATTTATTCAATGGACAGAAGACGGATCAAGCTCCATATACCGTAGTAGGTGCGGCGGGAGAATCAACGGATCCCGGTACGTTCAGCCTTTATGTGAGTCCTGCCGTTAAGGTGCCGGTAAGTCTTACCGGTGAGGATATATTCGGTAAGGCGGGAACGGATAATGCGTTTAAGGTTCTGGATGATCTGGCTACAGCGCTGGACACCAATGATATGACCGGCATTAGTTCCAGCCTTACCAAGATTGATGGTAACGCTGATCAGTTGTCACTTGGTTGGGCGGAGATCGGAGCGCGCATGAACCGCTTCGAATTAATGCAGAACCGCATAACGAGCGAGCAGGTCAATTTGAAGGAAATGCGGGCAAATGTAGCCGATGTAGATGTACCTACCGTAATTACGGATTTGAAAATGAAGGAAGTTGTTCTTCAGTCGGCATTGTCAACCGGCGCGAGAATTATGCAGACATCTTTACTTGATTTTTTAAGATAATGATTTAATTCTTTCAGGGTGAAATGGAGGTGGCGGTATGAGGTCGGCGGGCATCGATTCTAGTGCTTGGGGAAAGTATATTCCTGCAGAACTAACCGTGCGCCTTCGACCGGCGGAGCTCATAACGGACTGGACCAGCGTGTACAATGATCTGGATCTGAAACGGCCGCAGGCGCTCATGAAAGATCTGGAGCAGGAGGCTCGAAGCCAGGGCTTGGAGAATATTGCGATCAAGGCCCAGGAAGGTGACCGTATGGCTAATCTGGCCGCCGGAGAAAAAAATGTGTTTGGCGCAATCGCCCATTCCCGATATATGAGAAGCGGCCAGAAAGAGGTCACTGTGGAAGCCTTGCCGAGCCAAGGCGTATACATTGATTTTCGCATCTATCCGCCGGAAATCCATGTGGATCCGAAAGGAGTTCTCCCCAGATGAGACAGATCAACAGCAAGATATACGGCACTCTGGATTTGGATGACAGTCAGGTTTATAAATTCGAGGCAGGTATCCCTGGAGTCTCCGATATTAGCGAGTACGCACTTCTCCCCATGCATGGGACTTCCTTTTTTCTATTACATGCGCTTGAGGAAGAGGTCAGTTTTTTTCTTCTCCCCGTTCAGGAAGCCGTGGTGGACTACAGCTTTCAGATTACGGATGATATTATAGAGCTTCTAGCCTTGAATTCGCCCGATGATGTAGGGGTCATGGTGGTTGTCAATATTCAGGAAGAAGGGCTATACGTCAACCTGCTGGCACCTGTTTTGTTGTCTCCTTATTCTCATAAGGGATGTCAGTATATTATCAAAGATCAGAAACTGCCTGTCCGTTATCCGCTGAACCCGGAAGGAGGACGACT
>RCUO01000416.1_pt1 | contig 21493 bp, 25 predicted proteins | sample 2166161 | NCBI WGS metagenome assembly RCUO01 (sample SAMN09932617, study PRJNA488358) | compost metagenome | feature: garden; material: soil; isolation source: compost soil in cyclohexanecarbonitrile-enriched culture | place: Germany: Experimental Botanical Garden Goettingen | collected 2016-01-27
CTTAGGATGCTGGTGAAGGGAATTGAACCCCCGACCTACGCATTACGAGTGCGTTTTGTAAGGTTTTATAAGTATTTATTAGGTTCTGCAAGAAGGAAAATGCACTATAACAAGCCCATAAGGTTCTGTAAGTCCCTATAAGGTGCTGTAGGATGGTAGATGAAACGGTAGATGAATGACTACGATATAAGAGCCGCTGGGCAGACCAGCGCAGTTTGATCCGTCGGAGCTGCCGATTTACGTCCAACACATAGCCCCTTGCAATTCGATCAGCAAACGGGTCCCAGAGCCGCAGGGTGACGGGCACGCTATGGATATTCATCACTATGTTCTTATCCACCGATCATATAGAACAATTCCCCACGAGATCAGCCCGGCGGAGTTAACTTATTTTAAATGTTCTTTCAACAGTTTTCCCAACTCTGCTGTATAACGGGTCAGTCGTAGGCTGATCTCCGAACGCATCACATCGCGTGTAAGCCCGAACTGCTCTTGGTAGCCTCTGAAGAAAATTTTGTAGTAGGAAATAAACTCGTCTTGCTCATCAGCCACGAATCGGACATTGCGCTGCTTTAATTCCTTTTGCAGCTCCCATGTATCCCGCATGATTCGATTTTGAATATATCTACCGGCCATCATATACATCTTCATTAGTAAGTTACCCGATCGCTCGATTTCCACCATACTTTTGCTTACCATCGTATCTATGTAAGGTAGCAATATGAGGTCCCGGACCATGAGGCGTTCGGTACTGGTGAGCATGTTTCTACTATTCTCCTCTTTCTGATCTTGTTGCTCGTACTGCTCTACATGTTCTGTCAACAGCATTTTGGTCTTCCAGCGCTCATTGCCACTCAATTTGCTCATTTATAATGTCCTCCGATCTGTTCGGCCCGTTCCAGAGCAACCCCGGATTCCAGTAACGAGGACGCGCGTATGAGGGCACGGCTGCCGTACCGGGTCTTGATCTGGTCAATCGCCCGTTCTCTGTTGAAGGTGCGCACCCGATCGTCAAAAAGGGTCAATTGCATAACACTGTCATCCGTCAACTGCGATATGGATATGGCCAGTCGGCTCAAAGGCATTCCTGTCCAATTATCAACGAATAGCCGATAAGCCGCAGCCGCCACCTCATGAGTCAAGGACGAAGGTTCAGGCAATGTTATTTGCCGGGTATATGATTTGGATTTGTTTCCGTCAGTCTCCGATACCGAAATGGATACCACTGATCCCATATACCGGTAACGTCGCGCCCGCTGGCACACCTCGATCACCAACTCCAGTAACACCACTTCAATCTCCGTCAGCCGGGTATATAAATTCCAACGCAATGCTTTTCCATGCCCAACCGATTTAATCTGGTGCCGTATTCCGGTTACGACCGGACTGGGATCGATGCCGCGTGCAGTCTGCCAATAATACTCTGCTTGAATATCGCTTTGTCTGCCCATCGTCGCGCGCATTTTCTGCTTAAATTCACCCAGATCCATGCGTGCGATATCCCCGATTGTAGTAATTCCCATGCGATAAAAGTTACTCGCCATACGGTTAGCCACCATGAACATTTCATGGATGGGCAGCGGCCAGAGTTCTCTATCTATGTTTCCGTGGTCAAGGCAGAAGGTACCTCCCTGCTGCTTCTTGGCGAAGTTATTGGCCATCTTCGCTAGGATCTTTGTCGGCCCGATCCCCACCCTGGTCCAAACACCTGTAGAAAGAAGTACATGTTGTTGGATGCTATTTATCATTTTCTCAAGACTTCCGCCGAAATAAGCGAGTGTTCCCGTCACATCTAAAAACTGCTCATCAATGCTGTACGGTTCCACAAGATCCGTATAGTTGCGATATATCTCCGAAATGAGCAACGAGACTTTAATATAAGTCCCCATTCGTGGGCGAATAACGACGAGTTCTGGACATTTTGCCTTCGCTTCACCTACACGGGAAGCTGTCGTCACTCCATGCGCTTTTGCAATCGGGCAGGCGGCTAACACAATACCGTTCATGCGTGCTGGATCGCCTACTGCGACAGGTTTGTCTTTATATTCGGGGTGAGCCGCCTTCTCGACACTTGCGTAGAAGGACTGGCAATCAGAAAGCAAAACAATCCGCTCCTTAGACAAATCGCTGCCCCCTTACGATAGTCAGACATGTTGCCCGAATCCAACCGTCACTGATACCAACGATCTCAATCTGCCGCTGCATAATCTCGCCCACTTTGTCTTGGTATATGATTTCGATAATCTGGCCGATACACGTTTTCATGATAATCGCTCTCTAAAACAGGAACATTTGTTTGTATTATAACCCCATCAGGAATTTTTAAGCAATCAGAATATAGTGTATCTTGTCCCAATACTTACCTCAGCTAACGTATGTCACTAAGCATTATAATTATTATGAGGTGAAGTCATGTTTATAAACCCCATGCTGCTGCAGACGGCGTCGGGGCGGTTTAGCAACAGTGAATTTAACCTAAGATCGACGGACATCGTCTTATATATGCAACTCAAGCCGGAACGGTACGACTATATAGTGCCACATGTGAAAGGCGCTGGCGAGGCTCTATTTCGGCAGATTGAAGCCCGTGGAATGGAAGGGGTTTGTTGCAAAGCGTAAAAACAGCGTATACGAGATTGGACGCCGTAGTAATGCCTTACAAAAGATCATCAACTGGACATATGCAGAGGTATACATCACCGGGTACCGCAAGCAGGAATTCGGCTGGTTGGCCGCAGTGCCCGGGCCGTCAGGCAGACTGCGTTCGGTTGGAGTTATCGAGTTAGGGGCTTCACTAGTGCACAATCAGGTCTTCTGGGCCGTGACTGGGTAACTGGTTAAGGGCGGTGATCAGAATTTTGTCTACCTGGAGCCAAGGCTACGGGCCAATGTATGAATGCGGAACTGGACCAAATCTGGGATGCTGCGCAGTCCTGTGTTCACGGAGTTTGTTATTTAATAAAAATAATCCCGCAATGTTTAGCGGGATTATTATTTTTAAGCTTTTACTGTCTCAGGCCGTTTAATTTGAAGTGGCGGAGGAACGAGCCATCCTTTTTCTTTTGTCAAATTAAGAATTCTAACCCCTAATGCTGCTTTAGTTACATGGTACTTCGCAAATAAAGCTCCGATATCAACTCTGATGGATTGTGCCATAACTTGGCTACATGCAACCAGTGCAGCAGCTACATCTGCTGCTATATGGACAGCGATTTCAGGGTCGGTGAATCTTGCTCCAGCAGGAATATCTTCAAGTTTTACTTCTGGTCTTCTAGGTAATACTGGCGCAGGGGCAATTCCGTTATCGGTAAGCAATGTATCGCATTCTTTCATTTCCAGTTCTGCTTGATCAATAAGAGCTTCAATGATCTTTTTGAGGTCTTTGTCACCAGCATGATTCATAAATGCTTGGTACCTCGACACCGCTCCTCTGGCCATCATAGAAGCTTGCCATACACTAAATATTTCACCATAGTGCATCGGTTCATCTTTTGGATCTCCATTTAAAATACCCAATTATTCTCGCTCCCTTTCATAAAATATTTTTACCGATTTATTTTGTCCAGAAACGAAAAATTGATGTAGATATAAATGCGTATTCTCCCTCAAATAATAAAAATACCCGCCGGGCGCGATGCCTGACAGGCATTTTCAATCCGTTATGCAGAAACAAACTGAATGATTCCAATTGCCATTAATAACAAAAACACTCCTACGAAAACCCAAATCAGTGTCATCAGATACTTACGAGATGCTGGCCTTTTCACCTTACTTTCAAGTTCAGTTATACGCTCTTCTAACTCCAGGATTTTTTGATCATGTTCCAAAGGTTAAATCCCCCCTCTAAGAGGCATTCAAAGTTCAAATTCACTTCGCAAATAGTGCATATCTGCGATCCTATCATACGAAGTTACTGTATCACTTAAGACAAGGTGTTCCTATTTTTGGGCAATCGCAAACTGTCTCTTTTCATTCATTAACCACAATTCATACTATAATGGAAATATAAAACAGACGATATATAGAAATAGGGTGACAAGACCACAGAAAGGACATTTCAATAATATGAATGATAAAGTTAAGGGACTCATTCTCGGAATAACAATCGGTTCCATGATTACTGGAGCAACCGCTTTTGCTGCTTCAGGAATGAACATTGATGTAGTAAAAAAGAAGTTCAATATTTATTTTGATGGTTTAGAGCCCTTGAGAGCTGAGGGGTTCATTTACAATGGAAAATTATATCTTCCTGCAAGAACCTTTGCAGAAGCTATTGAAAACAAAGTCATATTAGAAAATAATGACCTGTACCTTGTGCCTTCCGCAAATTATGACGAATTTACGGCTTCGCAATTAGTCAGAGAAAAATATGGTTATTCCGACTCAGTTTATTGTGATATTGAGAAAGACCCCTCGAATCGAAACAGATATTTAGTTCGTGCCTATGAGTATGTCATTATTGATCAAACTACTGGTGAGGAGGAAGAGATTACATTAGGTGAATATTATGTTGATAAGTATACTGGTAAAATCACCCAGAAATGATTACTCATTCAGCCATTTGATGCAATTGAAACAAACCTACCTTGCGCGATGAGTGACGGGATATTTACTACTTGACTGAGACCCGAAACTCAAAACGCTCCCGGAGATACCTTGATCCAGCAATCTTAATACTAACCGGACTGTACCCCTCAACGTGTCCGCCAAAGTCCATTAGATGACCGACCGGATCAGGATCGAGTCGGAACCAAACAGAGACACGGGCACCAGCCAATGAAGCAGTGAGAAAATCGGCGTCGCTCGTAAGCACCATATAATTATAAGGCATACTTTCTTCCTCCAGCAGTTTCAAGGATCTGACCGATGAGACGCTGCTTAGCATGTTGTATTGAGCGACAATGGATGTGAATCGAAATGGATCAGTTGGGTTTACAATTCGGGACAGTTTCCCTTTCAATTCTCCATATTCTATCCATAACGCATCGATAAACACTTACGTTAGAATAGCCAAATCCCCCTTCGGGGGATTTGCTTGAAATGAGTGCATACAAAATCTTGAGAGACCTTTGATTGTTAAAGCAAGCTGTTCAAGAAGTTCTCTTGCTTACTGAACAACAGTCTCAGGATCTTTTTGATAAATACTCAGCCAGTTTGCCCATGTTCTACAAGGGCAAACTGGCTGAAAAGTTGAGTTTTCTTAAAAAAATTCAAAAAAACCAAACGGCAGGAAACTGAAACTCAGGATACCACTTTGTTTCTCTAGAATTCTGCTAAAAGAATTATCGATCTAAAGTTCCCAAGGTACTTAATAGACATAAATTATCGACTAAATAGTTATTCCCTTTTCAAGCATTTTTTTTTGAAAATTATTTAAAACCGATTGATCCAAGTATTCTTTGTGTTGATTGAGATGATTACAGGAGAGCTTCCTTAATTCACTTTTTTTATCTAGATTTATTATCCTAAAGGAATTTTCCTTAAAATGTTCTCCGTCAAAAAACGCTTCATAAAATCGCTCTGTAGAATTTCCGGAACACAACAAAAAATCAAAAATAACTTTAAAACCACTTGAGTAAGCTGACAGGTCTTGCGTTAATTGAGAAAGGTTTGTTAGAGGAGTTTCATACGATGTAGATATTATACAATAAGGATACTCCATATTGTCGATTCGTACTATATCATATGTCTTCATTACCTCTTCACTCCTTTCCACAGTCGCATTGATCATATTGTATAATATTCGTCGATAATTTGAAAAGTACTTGTTATTATCCCTTTTGCCTCCCCTAAATTTTCAATAACAGGTGTTTGATCTATAGGAGCACATGGATTAGACCAATGAAAAAGCCGATGTCGATTTACCTTGAAAAAATTATATACCCTCTCCATGTATTCAACTTTAGCAGGATTATTCAATACAGAAATGTAACTGGGGTCTAATATATATTTACCCGTTCCAGGTACCTTATTATACATCGAGAAAGTATTATTTTCTAATTGAATCCCATTACTTACCAAAATGTATTTCAAATGGCCTTCTAATGCTCGTAAAGATGGGAAGGCTAAGAAGGTATAGTCGAACATATCACCCTCTAATTGTAAGTTATAAATAGCTTGGTGAAGTACCTTTTTTAATTTAGGGCTGTGGTGACTGTGGCTGTAAGGAAAAAAGCTCGAATACACTTGTTCAATATTAGTCTTCTTTATGTCAACATTAAAGTAATCATTGAATGTTGACGGTATTTTCTCTAAGTCCAAAAGTTCAGTTATATAAGATATCGCTTCATTGAATAATAATAATGGCCTTCCTTGGATCATGACTTTACTTGTTGTGTAATAATAATGTATTGTCACCTCTTCTCCAAAAATCCCAGTCATTTTATGAAGTTCATGATGCTGCCGCACATCACTTGAATGACTCCCAGTTGAACAATATGTACTTTCACTCAATAACTCAACTATAGCTTTAAAATCATTCACCTCAATGTCAGGAGCAACAAACCACTTGGATTTAGAGTGCAGATCTCCAATAACACACTGAGGGTTCTCCATAATAAAAGCTGATAATTCATCTTTTATTGAATTCTTAGCACCACCTGAGATATCAATTGTTGTACTGCCATTTTTGTTGAAGTGAAAATCTATGTATAGACTTACTTCCGCTGTTTTTATGTATACACGATTTCTACTTCCGCTTTTATGTTCAAAGTCAGAAACCTGAGCTTCTTTTCCATTCATTAAGAAATACTGATTAATAGTTGGAATTATTTGATGTCTATTCAAATTAAGATTTTTCAAAGTACTATCACCCCTATTCAAGATCAAAACTCAATTGAGAAATTTGAGAATTCTCCATTTTTGTCTTTAATTTCGCAAAAGAATGTCCTCATATTGTAGTCTATTACAGTATGGATAGAATCTATTGATTTAATATTTTTATTTTCAGATACCCATAAAGCTTTAGCTAATTTCTTTAACTTGTTCTCACTAATTTCAAAATCCTCAAACTTCACTAGGAATGAATTTTTAGTATTTTTATCCTTACCAAACATACATTTTCTAAATAATTCCAAATTTTGTTCTACTAATTTTTTCTTTTCTGTATTAGGGGATTCTTCATAGTTAAGAATAGACTCTTTGGCCAGTTGATCCGCAATTTCATTAAATTCATTTCCAGAGTGAGCCTTAACTTTTTGAAAAGTTATTTTGATTTGCCTTTCGTATTTCTTAATAAAATCTACATATCTTTTTGTACCTGTTTTATTGGCCTTCCAGCTATTGTTAGCCCATTTTTCAATTCCTTCGTAATCAAAACAAATTATTATTTCCGAGAACCTATTATCGACAGCCCATTTTATTGCTTCCATTGCTCCGAACAACTCTCCAGCTACATTTCTCATGCTTATCACATCTATATCAGAACTGACACCTGATAATGTAGTGCCCTTACCATCTAAAAAAACGCAAGCATATGAAAATAATCTTCTATCCGGGGAATAACTACCGTCAACGTAAACTGTTATTGATTTACCAGCTTGTTCATGCTTGAATTTATTTTCTCTATCTTCTGGATTCAGGTATTCTATAGCAGCAGCTGAAGTTGCAAAGCTTTTATACTCTGCACCACTAAACCCATCAATCTGCCCCTTACATTCTTCCCAATTTTGATAGATTCCTGGAACTCTACCTTTCCTTACTGCATAAAATTTTTTTGAAGACAATATATCACCAACTTCCCCAAAATTAAAAATTATATGTATTAATTATTGATAAAACAAAAGCACCCCAACAAGCATCAAGCGTTGTCGGGTTGCTTTCCGATGCTTCAAGTATTTCCAGAATATCACATGAAATACTATATAGGAAAGGGTGAATTTTCCATTTAGTGTGAATGCCCTTTCCATACTTAACACCAACAGTTTGAATTGCCTCATATCATTCAGTTTTCCGAATGTTGGAACTTAACTTGCTGCCTTTCCAAATTCTGATCTTTAGCTGACACACGAACATAGGCCATATCCACGTCACATACCCCCTCATTAAGAAAAATGCTTCAAAAATCCTGTCATCATAATGAAGCACTTCAAATGTCGAAATCACACTTTTTGAAGTAACTTTTCACTCCAAAAGCAAGTCTCTCAAAAAGCATGCTTTTTGAGAGACAAGAGAAAGAAAGAAGCAGTACAAAATAAGAACGACCTGAACATAATCCTTGCATATGAAGTCACTGTTAATCTGGCAGTTCCATTTGCACCGGAAACTGCTCCATATCCTTCTGCATAAATCCGATCCGCTTGGCGACAAATGCCTTGCTGGTTGCTCCCTTCTGACAAAGCTGACCGTAGGGGCTATCTGTCTTGTACCGTTCAACTAAAAACGATTTTGCCCACTGACCGAACTGATCTTCCGACCAGTTTTCCTTTTTTGCTATCTCAGCAACTTGGAACAATGACCCGACATGAACCTTCTTCAAACTCTTCCGTTCCTTCACATCCCAATTGCGAAAGGCTCCATGAAGATAGTCAATCCGTTGCTCAACTTCGTTCAGTACCTTTCCAGGAACTTCATTCAGGCTTGAAATGAAGCGCCCAAGCGCTGCACCACCAAAGTCAATATCCTGCTGCATAACAACGGCCACGAATTGCCAGATCAGTTGTTCATCCACATATCGCACCCTGTCAGCCTCAGTAAATGCCAGCTTCTCGAAAAAGACATGCTGGGCTGTGGCCTGTACAGCATCCCTCACATCAGCAGCTACCTTTACACGCGTCTTCTCAGTGGATGTGAGCGGCACGGATTGGTTCACCCGGTAAAACAGTTCTTCGACTTGTTCAAACGTGCAATCCCGGAATTCAGTGACGGTGAAATTATAAGTCAGGAACTCAAACTGTGTATCACTGGATAGCTCCGAGCATTTCTTACCAGCCAGTTTCTCACCGTTGAAATCTGCTGTACCGTTACTGAGCTTGTAAAGACCATCCTGAAAGAAGAATGTGGATTCCCAACGTTGCCGGCCATCAATGACCCAAACGTTATCATCACCATTGTCCCAAACCAAAATGTTCGGGATATACCAGTCCTGAATCATGGATTCGACCAGAAAGGAACGCCGATCATTTTTCCATACGGAATTGCGCTGAAACGGAAGATCAAACCGAATCCGTTCCCGCATGTTCAAAAGGCTTTTTGTTGTCCGCTGGATACTTGCTCTTTTCATTTTCATTAGATTTTCCTCCAGTTCAAAATAAAAACGAACCGGTAGCTGTTGCCCCCGGCTCGTCCATGTAGATTAAATTTCAAACGCCTGATACACGGCCTCATCTTCAAAGCTGGATGCCTTCACCACTTTATCCGAGAAGTGGTTCACCGTAGTAGCCTTTTCATTACCAAGCAGTATTGAAAGCACCCGAACCTCCCGTTTGGTCTTAAACTCTTGCCATTGCGTCAAAAAATCCTCGTACAATGTTGCCTCACCATCTGTAACAAATACAATGTCTGCTTTATTGAACCGGCTTTTCTGAATAACTTTCGATGCCTGATTCAGCGGGTATTCAAAGTTTGTTCCTCCCCCACGAAACATTTCGGCCAGATTGATCATGTCCTGAACCGTAATCTTTCCACGTTCATAGATCAGAGGTGTACTGGCAGTTCCTGAAAAGGGAATTAGGGCAAAATCACGCCGTTGCTTACGGGCGATGCTCATTAAGGCAAGTGCGAATCCCTTAGAGCGTGTATCTTGGCTACTCATGCTCCCTGATTGATCCAAGCACAGGACAATCGGCCCTTTGCCTAGCTGCTCCTGCCCCTTCAAATCATACTGAAGCATTTGTCCCTCTGCATACCGACGAAGAGTGTCCAACCTGGTTGCAGGGTGGCTGAGAAGCATTAGCTCTGAAGGCAGCAGATGCTCCGGCGCATTTCCCATCGTCACACCACTGCGATTCGTGGCCTGCTGCGCTTTGGAACGCTGCTTTTTCTGAGCTATGACTTTTAACCTGCCTGTCCACTCTGCAATTTGCTTCAGCTTATTGTTATTTGCCAGTGCCTCACCAAAGCGAATTTGTTCACGAAGCGGAACCTTGCGAAGCTCAGCATCTCCGCTTCCGGGCTGTAATCCTCCGAAGATGGAAACAAGGTTTCCCTTGTCCTCTCTGGCTTGATTTCCGGCTTGCTGTAGGGCTTGGGATAACTTCCCACCATTCGCTTCTAACGCCTGCTCCAGCGCTGCTACAGCTTGCTTCATGGCATCCTGATCTCCAGCAGTTCCCTCAGCAATCTGCTTCCGCCATTCCTCGTCCTTTCTCGTTTGCTCCTCTATCCAATTCGTGATGGTTTCACTATACCGAGCTGTTCCTAAAGCCGAAGCAATGTCATCCAGCCGGGTAAATTCCCGAAAGTCATGGTACGCCTCTTCGTTCATAATGCGTTCCATTATGACATGGTTCATCTGAAGTTCAGGCGCAACTTCTGGTATAAGCTGGGGACTCATTTTGAAAAGTCCTGCCCACACATCGCCAAGCAAAGGGCCAAGCGTAGGGAAAGAAGACTCTCCCTTACGCTTTACCTCTTGCAGCTTGGCCGACATATCCATGATCTGCTCAAAACGACGACGATCGAACGAATCTGTATTTAAAACTGACTCATTCATGGTCTACACTCCCAGCGCTAAAGCTGCGACTTCCTCCAACGACTTCTTCACAAGCTCTTTCAAGTCGTTGATTTCGCTTCGCTGCGGGTAGCTTTGAGCCAATTTTTCGATGTCTGTGGACAGCATCTTCAGTTTCTTGGTTGCCTCCATCGCCTGATCCGGCGTGCTGTTCTTCTGTACTTCCTCCAGCACTTCCTTCACTTGTTGGACAGTTTCCTCCATTTGGCGCTTCAGCGCATCTTGCGCATGCTTTTTGACAATAGCCGCGACCTTCGTTCGTTGCTCAGGCCGTTCCCACAGGCTATTTTTCAAAAGCAGCACGTCTTCTCTCTCCGCATGATCGCGTCCGGCCAATACTGCCTTCGCCCGGATAATGGACAAGGACTGCTTGAATCTGCGATCAGAGGGATGAATTCCCTCGTCCTTCAGCTCCTTACGGATACGGCCTAACGTTTCATATACATCATCTGGAATCGTCACTGTATCACTGAAGAACTGAAGCTCAAACAATTCCTCCAGTGTCATTTGGGCTGGTAATGGAGCTGTCCCCTTGAGCATCTGAAGGAAAGAAGTTTCTTCACCGATGTAACCCACTTCAAAGCGGATTAAGAAACGGTCAAACAAGGCTTCAAGCCCTTCGCCTTCCTCCGGATACTCATTCGAACTACCGATCAAGGACATGAGCGGGACCTGGGCTGGTGCGCCATCGTTATAGAACAGGCGTTCATTCACTAGTGTTAGAAGGGCGTTCAGAATCGCGCTATTCGATTTGAAAATTTCGTCCAAGTAGGAAATGTGAGCCTCCGGCAATTTACCAGTGGTATTCCGCTTATATACACCCTGTTCCAGTTCCTTCAAAGATAGTGGCCCGAACAGTTCCTCCGGCGTAGTGAAGCGTGTCAGAAGCCATTGGAAGTATCCAGCTCCGGTAATCCGGCTGGTCAAATCACTGACCAATGCGCTCTTCGCCGTGCCCGGAGGCCCGATCAGCAGGGCATGTTGACGGGCAATCATGGCGACCAGCAATGCCTCGACTACTTCCTGGCGCTCCACAAACTGCTGGGACAATGCATTTTGAATATCTTGAATTTTCATATTAAGCCTCCACGATTCATTTTTTTTGAAAACAAAAAGAGCCGAAAATTCCCGCGTGGGATTTCTCAGCTCTTGATTTTAATAAAACAATGGTCTGTGAGTTACGGATTATGAACGAGGATTAAAAGCACCTTCCCGTTCCAACGCCTCCAATAGTCGTGATTCATTCTCCGCAGCTTGAACCGGGTCAGCTTCCGTGACCCCAAGTTCTGCCTTAACCAATTGGAAATAGCTTTCAGGGATTTTCGAAAAATCAATTGTTATCACGGACTTAAGTTCGTCAGGGATACTTTCTGTAATGCTTTCCACGACAGCGGTAGAATGCAAAGGGTAATGTTCCTCCCCATCAATGATTTCGTAAGGGAAGTTCGTCGTCCGGACATCGTTAATCAACATGTCTTTAGTTCCTTTCATCGTTTAGTCACCGCCCCTGTATTTGATGTAGTCATTATACATCAAAATGGCGGAGTGCTACATATGACGGCCACTCTCAGGGCGAATCACTGTAATAACTGAAAACAAAAGTCCATTTTTACGCTTCTTGATTGCTAAACCAATAGCGATTTTGCCACTTTCTACTGGCCCAGCAATCGTAAGTACCGGGTCTTCGTTTGAATAGGGGTTCTCTCCGAATGGATAACGCAAAGGTGCATGCATTTCGCTTGGAGCGAAATGATACAGTACCGATTCCACTTCCTTCTTCGTAATCTGTCTCTCCAGCATACGATCACCAGCATGTTGGCTATAGCGAACCTTGTCCATATCAATGTGTTCGCGCAAAACTTGTGAGATCAGCGCCCAATGTTCAACAAAAGCCTTTCCTTCCATAACTTTTAGTCCTCCATACTGCGTAAGGCCGTTGTGACTTTTTCCCGGATCATCGACACGCAATGCTCCATGTCCTTCAGATCACCGGTGATGATACTTTCATATTGCTTGAAGTCAGCCACAACGCGCTTCGCATCGTACAGAATTGCTTTCAGCTCGTTCTTCTTCATACCGTCAGCAATGCCACCCTCACAAGCCCGAAGCGTATCTTGCAAGTGCTGGTGCAGCTTGCGAGTAATCATGTTCTTCATATCGCTCGTATCAATCAACGGAATTTTTTCTGCTTCGCCTTTTTCCAGCGAAGTCACGAGTTGAACCAGTGATTGAAGCTGTCCCTCAAACTGTTTTGGAACAAAATAAATGCCACCGCTCGGTCTGACCGGCGTTGGTGACATGCTTTTCAGAATATTGGAAACCAGTGTCCGCAAGGTCGTAGCTCCATAGTGCTGCCGATAAATATCAAAGCGCTGGGCTGCACTACTAACCAACTGCTGGGCTGTGGCTGTTACAAAGCCTGTATCAACTTTTCCCGTTTTGCGATCCAGCACTACGGAACCCGCATCGCTATGGTAATCGAGCCGTCTGCCTTTGGTGTCCTTCGTTTCGCACACGAGATTCCGTTGCACGAATTCATTGGTGGAAGCCACCTCACGGTACATGTAGTTTTCGTAAACACCTGGAGCGACCTCTTGTTTGAACTTATCACTGGTTGCTCTACGGAAAGCGTCAGGAAGCCGAATTTCATGAGGCATCCACCCTTCTCCCAATCCGGAGAGAATGAGCTTATCCTTCAACTCATTTGGCGTAATCAGCATCTCAGACACTGAATGCCATGTCAGGTGTCCAATCACATTCTCATTATCGGCCTTGACCGCAGCAACATCCTTTAAAATCGAATTCATTCTCCCTTACCTCCTCTGATATAAAGCAGATAGCCTACTCGCTGGCAGTACTCCAAGCGAGTCATTCCACCCAGCATATAGGCTGCAAACACCCGTTCAATGCTGTGAGGAACCGAACAACTGGAGATCATCCAACTTCTCAAAGACACGCCTCATCACACCTTTTGAATGGAATAAAAAAATCCGAACAAGTCAGCTTGCACTTGTTCGGATTCTCTACAATCTGGATTACAGTCGTGGCGAATGCCAGACAGCATCTTTATGATCCATACGCCGGTTCAACATCTCCATGTCTTGCACGAGTCGCTTCCGGCCTTCCTCGCGATGTTCGAGATCATCCAGCAAGTTATGCGCATACTCCATGATCTGCTGGACACTTTCCCAAAACGGTTTTCCCTTAAGAGTCAGGATATTTACTCTCCCCTCGTCTGTATCAGTTCCATCTGCACCAACTACCGCATAGGACGGAATGTAGAAAAACTTCTTATTCATGCTGTAAAACACGCCTCCCTCCAATTCAATCTCCTTTTCCTCGCTCCCAAAAAAATCGGGAATGACGATTTGAATCACGTTAGATATCGAAGATAGAAAACTTTCTGCCTTTCTCCGACGCTCCCGTTCCTCCGCTGCAAAACTTAAGGCTTTACGTTCCGTTTCCGACTGGGCATTAACGGACTTCTCTGCTTTTTTCCAAATAAACATGTTTCATCAACCTCTCCATTTTTAGTAGAACGCAAAAAAGCCGATCTTCGCATGAGAAATCCATGCAAGGATCGGCTTTTAAATACGCTTATTGATTTTGAATAGACGACAGTAACAAATCTTTTCCAGAGTCCTTCCGGCACTCTCACCCTTACCTCTGGCAAATGAGAGTTTGGGGTATAAAAGCTCTTGGCCTGCTTTTACCTCACTCTTCCTTTCTATGTCTTCAGCATAGAGAGTCAGCAGGATCGAGGAAACCATAATTCCTTTCGGAACACTACCCGGCCAATAACATGCTGTGAAGAATCAGCATTAAGGCATCGGGCCTTGCCTTTGTCTCCTGCAAATGGGAGTGTAAGGTGGAATAAATATAGTTTTATTATATTTCATATACCCTTGAAATACAAGCATACGTTCGATATTTATCGTTTGTCTCTGATAATGACATCCCATAACTGTTCTTAGACAACGTCACCATGAGACATGAGATAATGAAGAAGGTGTGGTTGTGGAAACGATAGGGAATGGTAACGAATAACAAAAAAATCGACAGTTAACTCAATACACTTTTTTCGCTTCTATTTTCCATATATTTTTTTGTAGCATGAACCAATTGAGAATTACTTTCTGTTCCATGTATTAATGTATGCATCAACAAGGACTGGCCGTTAGTTTCTTCTAGTGATTTCAATATTCCACTGCGAACTAATAATTCAGAAGATATCGTTTGATTCAATACATTCGAGTTTTCTTTTCTCTGTAGAATCCTATAAGTTGTATTTATGTCTTCACTAGATATAGGGCGACTACCTATAACTAACAGATTTCCCGTTATGATTCTGTCCCTTGATACTAAATACTTTTCCAATAAATCAAATGTTCTAGCTTTTAAATCTATCCATTCACTAAGCGTCTCATTTTTATCCCGTCTTAAATTTCTTATTCTATAATTCGTACGATCAAAATCGGATTCCAGCAAATTCATGGCATGTTTTTGTTCCATTCCACAATCAAACGCTAAAGACCATACTAATGGTGCAAGCAGTTTATAATTCGAATAATCCATTTTCCTTTGTTTAATAAACACAAATTTAACTTTCTCAGAGAAAAGAAATTTAATTCGTTCCTGTTCAATTAAAAAATCAAGAGAGGTCTGTGGACGCATTGGCTTTAGTGTACTTATATTTTCTCTAATTATAAGTGCCTGTTCTTTATCAATTCTTGTACTCTCTACCATGTACGAAAGCAGTTGATGAACGGATGCTGAAGCCGTATCTCCTGTCCTGTCTCCATAAAAGTTAGAAATTGAATCACTCTCAAAAAAAGATGAGAAATTCATTACCTTATCTTTCCGAAGAAGAATATTGGAAAAGTAATAATTGATATCAGCAAAGTATCTTTTTTTTACTTCAAAACTTACCCCACTCTTCTCTGTAAGAAAATTAGAAAACTCCGATAATATTAAATGCAAATTTTCTTGGTCATTAAGGATAAACATATATTCTTCCCCCTCATCAACATTATACATCCCATTCCAGAATCACCCATTCATCGCAATTGTCTGGGGAGAAACTCCAGAAGGACAAGCCCACGTCGCGTGCTCCTGACGTTTCGATGTGAAACTGTTAATAAAAAACAAAAGTCCGGATTCGAACTCCGAACTTTCGATTGATCTTCATATGATTTTATCGTCTGGTTCAATTGTCCTTATTCGGTAATTATCGCAAAAAACTGCGGCCCTAATTATTTGCTACTTACAGGAATCCTAACTCGCTACGGAAGATGGTGCATTCCCATGCACGCAGACAGTCGTGGCGAACGCCCTAACACACCATACGGGTCGGCTTCCGCTGTCCTCAACACAAAGTTATGACCAGATCTGGTGAACATGGCACTCCAACATGCTGCCGGGAGTATTACCGATCGGCCAGTAGGAGGCTTGCTCGATCATCTTTATATGTCACGATCCGAGGTTCGCATTGCGGCAAACCAAGCATCGATAGCAGTATGGAAAGACCCTAATTTGAGTTGAGTTTTTTTCATCTTGAGACTGGTAGAAATGCATCGGCAGGACAAAGGAATCGAGCTGCACTGCCATTTTCAACCTTGTACCTGCTTTTTCTAGCGCTCAGAAAGGCTCAGATAAGGCCGTTATGGGGCATTTAAAGCACTCTAAAGTGTTGTACAAACTATTGAAATGATGTTACAAAAAACGAAGCTTGGATATTACTGAGTATGTAGTCCTTACTTGGATTTTTATCTAACAAAACTTCCGCTATCCTCAAGATGTATTTTAGTTGGCTTTTGCTAAATGCATTGTAGTTATCTTGTGACAAATTAAAGAGCCTGATATAATCCTGATTTTGTACTTCCCCTGATTCGATTCTTTTATAAATCTCCAATATCTCCTCTTTATCACCAGAACCCAGGTTATTTAATGGAATCTTTTCATCTTCTAAATTAAGAGTGCTAATTTCTGCTCTCATAACTCCCACCTCCCACAAATACATTTCGACATTAGGAAGGTTTTTCCTTCTGACCCTTAATGCTGCCAGAAAACTATGCTGTTCCTTAGTAGCCCCATATGCAGTCCTGACACTTCAACGGTTGCCAAAGCGGATCTTTAAAACCGCTGTTGCTTCCTGTTTAAAATAATTCCCCCAGTAGAAAAGAGCCGTCCACAATGGACGACTTTGGCGGTTCAATGTAAGATATTTGTTGATAAAATCACGCTCTTCGCAAAATTCACACGCCTTTGAAAAACTGACATCCGCGCCGTGCCCGCAGCAAATGTTCTGAGTTGCTTGCTATAAAAGCATCTACACTTAGTAACAAGAGAGGAAGAACAAAACCATTTTACTGAAATCAGGAAAATGGAGTCAATAGAAATGATATCGAAGAATGTCAATCAACTCACATTTTTCTACGTTATTCTCGCTCACCTTCTTTTTTTGATATTATGTCAAAAAAGCTTATTCTGGTAATATACCAAAACGATAGGAGAATGTAATTTGGAATTATTAGAAAAGTATTAACCGAGAGTTCTAGCTTTACTCTTCGTTGCTCTAGTAGTCGTGGTGTTGACAAAGGGATTCTTTATTGCATTTGGAACGTTGCCTGAAAGAATTGCTTTTTTTGGAGCAAACTTCGGCAAGTAGCAGAAAAAGCGAGAAGAGGTCCGTCCTAGTTAAGCGCCGCTTGCGCGTCCGTGCATGTCACTCTAGCCTGCTTTCCACAATGTCATAATTACTTGCAATAGAGTCACTTAGTGTTCAAATAGCGGCCAAAGACCGGCGGCCCTAAAATCTTTCAAATTTATTCATGCCTTTATCCCACTCATCTTGAAATAATATAACACCCATCTTATCAAAATATTGTTGTAGATGTATTTTTATATAATCTAATCTTTTTCTGGAGTAAGAATTGTATAACAAAAAGTTCTTCATAGGCCAGAAATCCAAAAGTTTCCTCTTATTATCCATAACTTTGAAAAGAGAGGGGGAATTTGTTTTTCCAATTACGCTAATCAAAAACTCATACTCCTCAATGTCCATGTGAATAATGCATCGTATAGGTAATTCTGAGATCCCATAAAAGTCTTTTTGAATTTCTTTCTCAAAGCTGGGGATGGTTGGTACAGAACCAAGTGTTACTACAATTAAATATATTTCCTCTACCCCAGCCATTGTATTATGCTTTCTGTCTTGTAGTTCTTTGATTCTACTGTGCAACTGTTTAAAAGGCTTATTAATCATTTTTTCAATATCAGCCTCGATCGAGTCTTTATCATTACTCACTATTGAATTCATACTAAGTCTATAGTTCTTTGCTTCAACTGCTAATAGCTTTGTTCCTAACTTTATCATGCAATCAGGAGATTTGTTACGACCATAAGAAAATTCCCCAATGTATTGATATGGCAGTTTGCTACCATTAGTAGCCTTATCAGAAATAATATCAACATACTTTTCAAAACAGCGTCCAATGAAACTTATAACTTGAATATCTTCTTTTCCATAACAGTGCCTAATTTTATAAAATAGCTCAGCAAAAGCTTGCTCTTCTAAAAATTTCAGACTAATGGGAATATAATAACCATTGGGTAATAGAATTAATGGTTTTTGTTTAAATTTTGTGAAATTCCAAGGTTCATTAATATGCATAAGAGCCCAATTTCTTGCTTCTTCAAGTGTCATTGATAATTCATTTAAGACCAACTGAATATTCTCATGATTTTTAAATTTTGAAAAATAATCTTCACCTCGTGCGAAACGTGGATCAATAGTATTCTTCTCTTTTTGAAAAGAAGCATAGATGCCTTGAACAATAGCTAAGTACTCTAATATTGAAAATCCGTACTTTTTTTCAAATTCACCATTAATATCCATATATTCATTTTTTTCAAAGAAATCAGAATTTTTAGCTATATAATCATATATTAAGGCAGCCCGAGTGAGAGATGATCCAATATCATGGTTACTGTTAAACGCCATGTTCGTAAATAAGTCGTAGTAAAGCTTTTCAATATCTTCTGTATGGTCAATATACTGATAGTCAGAGACTATTAAGTTCAGGTATACTACTAAAAATGTTCCTCTATCAATCTCCACCTCTTGTGTAATCTTACTTAAATCTCCATACGCTAAAATCCACTTCCATACCGACAATAACCCTTGAGGTGCGTAAAGAACTTGATTCTCAAGTTTTCTTGTCATTAATTTAACATCCCCGCTTGTATTGTCGCATAAGAAATGAATAAATTGCTTCTTTATTCTTTTGTCATCCCTATCTATAAAATTCATCTGTGAAAGGACAGTTAACAATCCGCCCATTGGCAAATCCACAAGCCATCCTTTCAACTCCTCGGTATCGTACATACGGCCAAAAAGATCACTGTAAGTACTGTATACTTGAATATTATTACTTTTCTTCACAATTACCTGCCCCCAATTAATAGAAGACCCTAGCTATTCACAGTATCCTAAAATATACCTTTCTAGTAAACATCAATTTTCCGTCAGCCATTCTAACATTTAACGTATAAAAATATATCAATGGTGATTTTTGTCGGCGTATAAAGGTAAATGGAATTATAGAATATTGATAGATAATAATTTAATTACTAAAAGGGAAGTGTTATTTTGACTAAAGAGGTTAATATTCATTTTCATCCGGGTATTTATCGGTTTTTATGGCCATATCTTGCAGCAAATTTTTCAAGAAATGATAAACAAGAAGTAGCAGTTTATCATTGCGACGTTGAGATACGTGTTGGCCAAGATGAAGATATGCAGGTTGGTAAGCTAGTAACAATTATTGTTACTGCTCGAGACAAAACTCCTGGGGTACAGAATTTTATTGAACATATCGCAACGAAAATTCGCTTGTCCTTCTTTGATGCCATCTTTCATGAAAAACACTGGGAGAAACCAATTATTTCAGAAAACTCGATCCGTTGGATCGAACGACACTTGTTCTCGCAGCATCCAGGGTCAACAATGGATGATGAGATCAACGAAGTTATAATGAAGTGGGATGATGTACGACATGCGTATCACTCGCCTACTTGGAGATCAATGGAGTAAACCGAAAATCACCGAATCTCAATCCGTCCTTCTGGAAGGTCTCAACCGATCGGACAATGCCTGCTTTAACGATCTTCCGGTACAGTTCTTTGCTCTCCAAAATGCCAACCATGACTTCAAGCTCATGCTGTCGGATTAGGTTTCCATCTGGTATTCCCATTGTGTTCTCTCAGCCCCCATCAGCGGGCCGCTATCTCAAGCTAGGGGAACCTCAGTTTGAAGGGAAGGACATTCGCACGTTCTCTTATTTTCTTTTATTATGAATTAATACTCTAAACGTCTATTTTGATAAGTCCAAAAAGACAGGTTAGTAATGCTAAAGAGATGTGTTCTGCTATCTGTGAGTTCAATTTTTTCGCCCATTTGTCCAACTATACAACAAAATTCTAAATTATAATTTATCGACCTATAATATCTGCCATTACTAGTGTATTCACCAACACAGTTATGCTTATCGAGATATTCTAAGTCATTATTTGATAACCAAAAGACTCCGTTTTCAACAAATTCAGGATAAATCGCTTTACTTAAGTTTCGTTGGGACCCAGATACATAGTTCGAATCCATTGTTTGCAAAACATCATCACTTAATGAATCATAAGGGATATTGCCATTTACAATACAAAAACTAGAATTGCCTCATTATCAAATATCATTTGAGAAAATGAATCTCGCTCAATAGAAAAAGTAGTAATTTTGTCAGAAGACCCCGGCAAAATTAATCGTGTTTTAACTTGTAAAAAGTAACTTTTGGGTTCTGCTTCTTGTCCCGATATTAACAACCCGTTTATTAGTGATATGAACGTCGTATTCAAAATCAGGAGAAACTTTCGAGGCTTCATATCCTCTCATAATAAAATCCCCAATTACATACTGTTCTCCACCAATACCAAATTAATGATTATCCATAAAAGAATCCGACATTTAATATTCCCCCATCTGTCATTGAACTTATAAATTTTATCGGTTTGATATACCCAATAATTTAAAACTCAATTAATATTCTTGAAGGTTAATTGCATGAATAGATAAGTACCGTCTCCAGACAGTAGTCAGCAGGCGGTCTCCGTACAAATCCGGGGCCTTTCCCCTCAGGTGAGGATAGAAAACCGGTTTATTCTGCCAGCGCTACTACGCGCAGCTGAAAATGGCTGCGTTTTTAACCCATACACATTGGCTGTGTACAATCATCCTGGCAGTGTTCATGGCGTCTTCGAGCTCCCTCTGATAAAACCATTGGTGGAAGACTTAGATCGCGGTAGTTGGGTCCATGAGGCAGCGTATCTCCCGAAGACGGCATGCAAAAAGCCCGCAAATTCCTCTTCGGGCATGTCTTCATTCAATATGCTGCTGCAGCCGTCGGCGGCCAGCCCTACGGAATCACTCTCCACGGCCACGTTATACGGAGGGTCCGTCACAACAAGCGCCGCTCGTGTGCCATCCATAAGCCTTCCGACATCTGCTTCATCCGTTGAGTCGCCGCACATCAGCAGATGCGGCCCGAGCTGCCAGATATCGCCCCGGCGAGTCTCCGGGGCTTTGATTTCATTAAGAGCACATCAGCGACTATTCTATAAATTAACTATCCAATTTCGGGTACTTATTGTTTTTGTAAAATACATACTTTTCAATTAGATCGTTTGTTTTTGGATGAATTTCCTCTAACTGACTAAGCACTTCTCTGATTTGTTTTTCGGAAGGAAAAACCGAGCTTTCTACATCTATTAATC
>RCUO01000418.1_pt1 | contig 21488 bp, 17 predicted proteins | sample 2166161 | NCBI WGS metagenome assembly RCUO01 (sample SAMN09932617, study PRJNA488358) | compost metagenome | feature: garden; material: soil; isolation source: compost soil in cyclohexanecarbonitrile-enriched culture | place: Germany: Experimental Botanical Garden Goettingen | collected 2016-01-27
ATGCGGAAGAGGCGCAGGACAGAAGGTCCCATCATTGTTCCCAGCACACCGGTCAAGATTACAAAAACGGCCGTGATGCTGGGAACGCCCCCAATGCTTTGGGAGATGCTCATGGCAATCGGGGTAGTTACTGAGCGGGGCACGAGACTGGTAGCCAGTTCGCCGCTTAAATGCAGCCATTTAGCCAGCAGCATCGAGGAGAGCACCGCAATAACCGTTCCTGACAGCACGCCTGCCGCAATTTCGGCGGCGTGCTTTTTGAGCACCTTGAAGTTCTTATGGAGTGGGATTGCAAAGGCGATGGTTGCCGGCTGCAGCAGATCTGTCAGCCATTTGCCTCCCGCATTGTAGGATTCATATGGAATACCTGTCACCAGCAGTACGCCGATAATAATCAGCGGAGTAAGAATGAGCGGTGAAAAATACATTTTGCCGCTGGAGGCGTATACCCGTTTGGCCAGCAGGTAGATTAGAAGCGTGAGTCCAAGCAGAACCATTCCGGTAATCATGAGCCTCTACGCTCCTTTACTTTATAGATAGCGCCTGTCAGCAGGCCAGAACCGGCCATGACGGCAAAGGTGCCGACCAGTACAACAGCCAGCACCTGCAGGCCGTTCACCTCAAGCAGACTGGTATATTTCATCACTCCGACAGCGGAGGGAATAAAGAACAGCAGCAGCTCAGCCAGCAGCCACGAGGCACCGACCTCCACCCAGCTCAGGCGGACCGCTCCGGCCTCTAGTAGCAGAAATAATATAAGCATGCCGATGATGCTTCCCGGGATGGGCAGATGCAGCAGCGGAGTCAGTGTATTAATCAGCATGGAGAAGATCGTAAGTCCGGCAACCTGCAGCAAGCCTGTAGTCAGTTTTTTCATAAGGCTTCGCCCCTTTCAATATACTGAAAGTTTACAACAATTATTTTCATAGGTAAAATGAATAGATTGAATAAGTGACATTCCTTTTGTCTATAGATGAGGTGGAGCTTTTGGATATCAGACAATTGCAATATTTTGTGCAGGCAGCAAGGCTGAACAGCTTTACCAGAGCGGCGGAATCGCTGTTCATTACCCAGCCGACGATCAGCAAGATGATCCGTAATCTTGAAGAGGAGCTGGGTGCCGAACTGTTCTACCGCGAAGGCAAAAGCATCAGGCTGACCGATGCGGGCGAGATCCTGCTGGCCAAGGCGCAGAACATCGTTGAGTCCTTCGCTAATCTGTCCAGCGAGCTGGACGGGCTGCGCAAGCTGCAGCGCGGACATATCCGGATCGGCCTGCCGCCGATGGTGGGGGCGAGCTTTTTCCCGGCAGTGATTGGGGAGTTCCACCGGCGGTATCCTGATGTGACCATCCGGCTGCATGAAGACGGAGCCAAGAAGGTAGCTGATGATGTGGAGACGGGACTGCTGGACATCGGAGCGGTTGTGCTTCCGGCGGATACGGCGAAATTTCACTGCTTTACCTTTGTTGAAGAGAAGCTGGAGCTGCTCGTACCGGCAGGCCACCGTCTGGCGGCTGAAGAAAGTGTTGCGCTCAGGGATCTGGAAGCAGAGGAGTTCGTGCTGTTCCGTGAGGATTTTGCCCTGCATGACCGGATTATTACCGAATGTGTAAAAGCCGGGTTTCAGCCAAATGTTGTTTATGAGAGCTCTCAGTGGGACCTGATCAGCAGGATGGTCGAGGCAGGGATGGGCATCGCACTGCTGCCGGAGACCATCTGCCGTGATATCGACCGTACACGGATAGCGGTTATCCCTCTGTCAGACCCGGTGATTCCCTGGCAGCTGGGCATGATTTGGCGCAGAGACCGTTATTTGTCGTTTGCTGCCCGGGAATGGATCGCTTTTGCCATGAAGGTTCTCGGGGAGCTCTATCTTCCGCCGCAAAAAAGTGATAAAATGAAATAAATGTAAAACTTTCTATGATATATCCGACATTTTTTTCTTTTTTTTCAAAATATGTTTTTTGGCATCATGCCTTATGATAGGAAAGAAGTTGATAGAGGGCAGGTGACTGAATGATGAAGTATTACCACAGTTCCCATGAAGATCGAAACGATTACCGAGAAGATGAGTTGTTTTTAACTATAGAGAGCCTTAGAAGTGAGCTGCTGGAGGTCGCACAGGAACGCAGCCTTAGCGATCATATGGTGGTAGAGCTGAGCCAGCGTCTGGACGGATATATTGTTCTGGCCCAGAACAAAATGATGGAGAGCCTGAGGAGCCGCCAGAATGAGCCGGCCCCCTACGGAACCCTGACCAAAAGCAAACGGGTAAGACGCAAGTCAGCACTGCAGCAATAATAAGGCCCATCCGGCGTTCCTTTAACCTGGCTTATCTCCTGAGGTCCCGCATATAGCGGGGCCCTTTTGTTGTGCTTTCAATAGCCATTACCTATAATGGAATTAATAAGAAGTCTAAATATTGGTTTGCGGAGGAGGATGCCGCATGGAGAACAAACTGACAACATTACGTTCTGAAATTGAGGGGAATCTGTCCCGCTCCGGGCACAGCCTCGCTTCGTTTGCTAAAGTTTCCGGCCTCAACCGCGGCAGTCTAAGCGCTATTCTCCACGGTAATCCCCCTAAGCCGGTGTCTCTGGGGCAGCTGGATGCGTTAACAGAGGCCTTTGGCTATCCGGAAGGCTGGTTCTATCCGCTGTATATAGATGAATGCTTCAACGAAGAGAGAGTCTCACGTCGCAGGGTAGAACCCTTTCTGATACGCTGTGCCGCCGCCGGCCGCCAGCAGTGTGTAGACGAAGTTATAAACCGGATCATGGAATATCCGAAGCCGCTGGATGTCATCTACTCGGTAGCAGAGAAATTGTTCACCTCCGGGCTGATTCAGGAATCCAGGGCTCTTTATAAAATCATTGTGGAGCAAGAACAGGACAGCTACTCTGAAAGACTGGCTGTCAGCCAATACCGGATCTTTAAGGCGCTTGGCGTGATTGCGGATATGGAAGATATGCTGCGGGCGGTCATCGCCTTTGAGCCGTTCCGCGGGCGTCTGCCGGAGCATCTGCAGCTTGAAGGGCTGCTGAAGCTGTCCAATGTCTGCTTTTCCCTGCACAGATGGAGTGATATGGGGAAGTACAGCGATGAACTCAGAAGCCTGGCAACCGGAATCTACCGGGAGCAGCTATGGAAAAAGACCGGCAGGCGCGCTGAAGAGCTTCAGCTGCTGCGGCCGCTGGTGCTGTATTATGCCCAGGGGCATCTTCTGAAGGCTACCGCGCTTACCAAACAGGGAAAGTACGAGGAAGCTTTAGCTTTCACGGATCTGTATGCCGACCTCAGCTGGTTTGAAATGCTCGATGATGAGGGGCTGCGCCTGGTGGATGCCTTCAAATCATTTGCAACCGGCAACCGGTATACACTGGAGCTTCTCAAGGGGAATATTGATGTCTTGCCGGAGTATACTGCTTATCTGGCTGAGCATCCCTCTGAGGTGCTGGCCGGTCTGGTCAGCATTCTGGAGGCTGCCAACCGCTTCGGCTTCTCTGCCGATCATGTGCTGGAGCGGTTTTCCAGGGAGATGGCCGGCTTCGACCAATTCAAGGATTATATTAATATTGACCGCATTTACCGGCTCGGCTATCAGCTGGCTGCCTATTATTTAGAACGCGGGCAGATCCGGCTGGGTGTAACGTACATTCTGCAATGCCTCAAGACAGCCGTTCAGCTGAACAGCGCCAGGGATATGATTGATTGTGTAGCCTTGTTTGAGGCAAACCGCGGGGAAGCATCCGGACAGCAGCTGATCAAGTACAGTGAGCTTATTACAGGTCTGGCAAAAAAGCAGGGCCCGGCTGAGGAGGAGCGCCCGCTCTCCGGCATTGCCGTGCGGTCCTTCTGAACAGTATAGCTCGATTATACAGACTCCTCCGCCTTCAGGGCGGGGGAGTTTTTGCGTGCGTACGGCGACAAAAAGCTGTTCTCCGTTCTGTAAAACTTGTAAGCGGTTTTAAGAATTGACAAAGGAATGGCCTGAAAATATAATTAGGTAGCCTAATTAATATTGTGTTTAATTATTAGTAGACCTAACTAAAAATGAGGAGGCGGGATTCATTGGGATAGAGAGCGAAAATCCAGTCGCACAACGGCTGTTTATGGCCCTGCGCCAGCTGCGCAAAGCACATGTGCATCAGACGGTAGACGGCCATAAGCCGAGTGAACTGACTTTATTGATATGCCTCGCCAGGAAATCACGCTCACCTGAGGAGGGGCTCAAGGTTTCCGAAATCAGCCGGCTGCTGGAAATCACACCTCCTACAGTTACCCAGCTGATTAACAGTCTTGAGGCCAAAGACATGGTAGAGCGCCAGCCGGATCCTTCTGACCGCAGAGTGGTGCGGATCCGGCTGACGGAGCAGGGCAGGATTGTGACCAGAAAAGCGCGGAATCATATGGATGCTTCACTGGGTAAGCTGGTGGAATATTTGGGTGAAGAAGAGAGCAACCTTCTAGCAGACCTGCTGATGAAGGTGCAGACATTCATCGAAGAGAATCCGCGGCCGGATTTAGACCTGTTACAAAGGAACGGAGATGAGAAGAATGATTAAATTGTTAAAAGGGCTGAGACCCTTTCGGTTGGGCGTAGCAGCGGTACTGATTCTGGTCTTTTTGCAATCCATGGGAGATCTGTACCTCCCAACCCTGATGTCTGACATTGTGGATAAAGGGATTGTTGAGGGAGACCGTTCCTACATCTGGAGAATTGGCGGTTACATGCTGCTGGTGGCCGGCGGCGGTGCGCTGTGTTCGGTAATTGCCAGTTATCTTTCAGCCAAGGTGGCTGCCGGCTTCGGCAGAAATACCCGTTCACGGATGTTTGAGCATGTAGAGAATTTCACACTGCATGAATTTGATAAGCTGGGCACTGCCTCGCTGATTACCCGCACTACTAACGATATTACACAGGTTCAGACTGTATTGACTATGATGCTGCGTATGATGGTCGGCGCTCCGATGATGATGATCGGGGGGATTATTATGGCGGTATCTGAGGATGCCAAGCTGTCCCTGATCTTTGTTGTTGTCATTCCGGTGCTGGTTGGAGCGATTTTCCTGATCGGAATGAAGGGCCTGCCGCTGTTCAAAGCGATCCAGGTGAAGCTGGACAACCTGAACCGGGTGCTGCGTGAGCATCTGACCGGTATCCGGGTTATCCGTTCCTTTAACCGGATTGAGCATGAGAACAGACGCTTTACTGCAGCCAACAGGGATCTCACGGATACAGCGATTAAGGTTAATAAAATCATGGCCGGCCTGATGCCGATTATGATGCTGGTCATGAACTTCTCGATGATCGGCATTCTGTATTACGGCGGTATCCGGATCGGTGACGGCGACCTGCAGGTCGGCTCACTGATGGCCTTTATCCAATATGCCATGCAGATTATGTTCTCTCTGATTATGGTTTCCATGATGTTCGTATTGATTCCCCGGGCCTCCGCTTCGGCGCTGCGGATCAATGAGGTGCTTGATATGAAGCCGGAGATTATTGATCCGACAGCAGGAGACCTTCTGGCTACGTCAGATGCCACCAAGCTGGATGGACGCGACGGCCTGCGCGGCTACGTAGAGTTCGACAACGTCTCCTTCTCTTATCCGGGAGCGGAGCAGCCGGCGCTGTCCGGCATCAGCTTCAGCGCCCGGCCGGGTGAGATTACCGCGATTATCGGCGGTACCGGCTCAGGTAAATCCACGCTGCTCAGCATGATCCCGCGGTTCTATGATGTTATAGAAGGTGCTGTACGTGTAGACGGCGTGGATGTCCGCGAGATGACGCAGGAGGATCTGCGCAGCAAGATCGGCTACATTCCGCAAAAGGCTGTACTGTTTACCGGTACAATTAATGAAAATATCCGTTACGGAAAAGACGATGCAACCGATGAGGAGATCCTGCATGCAGCCAAGGTGGCCCAGGCTTATGATTTCGTATCGGCGATGAAGGAAGGCTTCGGTTCGCAGATTGCCCAGGGCGGCAGCAATGTCTCCGGCGGCCAGAAGCAGCGATTGTCGATTGCCCGGGCTCTGGTCCGCAAGCCGGAAGTATACCTGTTCGATGACAGCTTCTCCGCACTTGACTTCAAGACAGATGCCAAGCTGCGCGCTGCCCTGAAGGAGGAGACCACGGAATCGACCGTGCTGATCGTTGCACAGCGGGTCAGCACGGTTATGGACGCTGACCGGATTATTGTGCTGGATGAAGGCCGGGTAGCAGGCATCGGTAATCACCGCGAGCTGATGGAGAATAGCGAAGTGTACCGCGAGATTGTATCCTCGCAGTTGTCAGAGGAGGAAATAGCATGAGTGAAAGAAATCAGCAAGTGAAGCCTCCGGCACGGCGCGGCGGCTTCGGCCCTGGACCCGGCGGTCCCGGCATGGGAATGCCTCCGGAGAAGGCCAAGGATTTCAAGGGCACGCTCCGCCGGCTAATCACGTACCTGCGTCCGCGCCAGGTGCAGCTGCTTGTCGTCTTAATCACGGCTATAGCCAGTACCGTATTCAGCATTTTTAGTCCGAAGGTAATGGGGAAGGCTACAACCAAGCTGTTCGAAGGCGCCTACGGAATACTAACGGGTGTGGAGGGAGCGGCCATTGATTTTGGTTATGTGAATAATATTCTGCTTATCCTCGGCGGATTGTATCTGTTCAGCTCTTTATTCAGCTACGTACAGCAGTATGTAATGGCCGGAGTGGCGCAGAAGGTTGTCTTTGATATGCGGGAGCAGGTTAACAGCAAGCTTGAGCGCCTGCCGCTGAAATATTTTGATTCGCGTACCCACGGGGAAATCCTCAGCCGTGCAACCAATGATGTGGATAATATCAGCACAACGCTGCAGCAGAGCTTGACGCAGCTGATCACGTCCATCGTGACGATTATCGGGGTTATCATCATGATGCTGACAATCAGCCCGTGGCTGACCCTGATTACAATCATTACTCTGCCGCTGAGCTTTGTGGTTATTATAGCGATTACGAAGCGTTCCCAGGGACAATTCATCGGCCAGCAGAAATCACTCGGCCAGCTGAACGGCCATGTTGAGGAGATGTATACCGGACACCGGATCGTCAAGGCCTTCGGCCGTGAGCAGCAGTCGCTCAGCGAATTCAACAAAATCAACGATGATCTTTACAACTCCGGCTGGCGTTCGCAGTTCATGTCCGGGATGATCATGCCGCTGATGATGTTCATCGGTAACCTTGGCTACGTGCTTGTCTGTGTAGTCGGCGGGATTTTTGTAACCCGTAAGGTAATCGAAGTCGGTGATATCCAGGCCTTTATCCAGTATTCGCGCCAGTTCACAATGCCGATTACCCAGACCGCGAATATCGCCAACATCATTCAGTCGACGATTGCTTCAGCCGAGCGTGTCTTTGAACTGCTCGACGAAGAGGAGGAAGTTCCGGAAACCTCAGTATCCCGGTCTAAGCCTGCCGCCGGTGCTGAAGAGGGTGCTGTTGAATTCCGTCATGTGAAGTTCGGCTACAAGCCGGATGCGATTCTGATTGAAGACATGAACATCGATGTTAAGCCGGGACAGACAATTGCAATTGTCGGACCGACCGGTGCCGGCAAAACGACGCTGATTAACCTGCTGATGCGCTTCTATGAAATCAGCGGCGGCGAGATCGTTATTGACGGTGTGAACATCACCCAGATGAAGCGCAGCGAGCTGCGCAGCAAATTCGGGATGGTGCTGCAGGATACCTGGCTGTTCAACGGCACGATCCGCGATAATATCGCGTACGGCCGCGAAGGTGCTACGGAAGCCGATGTCGTACGCGCAGCTAAGGCTGCTCATGCCGACCACTTCATCCGTACGCTGCCGCTCGGCTATGATACGATCCTGAATGAGGAGGCGTCGAATATCTCCCAGGGCCAGAAGCAGCTGCTGACGATTGCCCGGGCCATTCTGGCCGATCCGTCAATCCTGATTCTGGATGAAGCGACCAGCAGCGTCGATACACGGACTGAAGTGCAGATCCAGAAGGCGATGAAGACGCTAATGACCGGCAGAACGAGCTTCGTGATTGCCCACCGGCTGTCGACGATCCGCGATGCCGATCTCATTCTGGTCATGAACCAGGGCAGTGTAATTGAAAAGGGTACCCATGTCGAGCTGCTGGAGCAGGGCGGCTTCTATGCCGATCTCTATAACAGCCAGTTCTCCGGCGATGATCTGCCTGACGCCGGCTAAATTACGCCTTATATCACTCTTTACCGGCACCGCCCCTGTAAATACAGGGGCGGTGTTTTTATTTGGCGGAGAGTGGCAAAGCTAAGCTTTGAAGCGCCATTTTCAAAAAAAAGATTTGCTTAAAATTTTCAGGGTATATATGATATGGAGAGAAAATGACCCGCGGCTCATTTTTAAGAAGAGCCGGGGCAAAGAGAGGATGAATAGGATGTCGGGCTACGGGAAATGGGTGGCTGGCCGTATTACAAAATGGATCACATTGCTGATCTGGATCGTGCTGGTGGGAGTGCTTACGCTGTTATGGCCTTCCGTAAATTCACAGGTAGTCAACAATGCACAGAACCTTCCGGATGACTCACAGTCGGTCCGTGCGGCGGTTGTTGCTGAACAGGAGTTTCCTGGCGGCAGCGGCGTCCCTGCCTTGTTAGTATGGCACAGGGAAGGAGGATTATCAGAGCAGGACTTATTACATATTATTGCGGTATACGGTAAGCTGGAGCAGCAGCCGCTGCCCTCCCAGAATTTTGTTCCTCCGCTGGGCCAGCTGCCGCCGCAGGCGCTGCAGGCTTCTCTTTCTGAAGACCGCAGCACACTGGTTACACCAGTGCTGTTCGACAAGTCGGCGGACAGTGATAAGCTGGGGGAGGGTATAACGGAGCTGAAGGCACTGGTCCGTGAAGAAACAGGCAGTGATCCGGCTGCGGCAGGCGTAGACAGCAATGAACTGAGTCTGCGTGTATCCGGGCCAGTCGGCATTTCGATTGATGCTACAGGCTTGTTTGAGGATGCCGATGTCTCTCTGCTGATTGCAACAGTAGTACTAGTGCTTGTATTCCTGCTGCTGATCTACCGCTCACCGATTCTGGCGCTGATTCCTCTGGTGGCCGTGGGCTTTGCTTACGGGGTCACAAGCCCGCTGCTCGGCCTCATGGCCAGAGAGGGCTGGATTACTGTAGATTCACAGGCGATCTCTATTATGACCGTTCTGCTGTTCGGCGCAGGAACAGATTACTGCCTGTTCCTGATCTCGAGGTTCCGCCAGATGCTCAAGGTAGAGGAGAATAAAGGGCGGGCTCTGCTGAGCTCAATCAGCCATTCCTCCGGGGCTATTGCCATGAGCGGCTTCACCGTTGTGCTGGCGCTGTTCGCTCTGCTGCTGGCCAAATACGGGGCCTACCACCGCTTCGCCGTTCCGTTCAGCGTGTCCATTCTGATTATGGGCATTGCCAGCCTGACGCTGGTGCCGGCGCTGCTGGCTATCTTCGGGCGGATGTCATTCTTTCCGTTCGTGCCGCGTACGCCGCAAATGGAGGAGGAACGTGCCAGAGCCAAGGGCAAGCCGGCTCCGAAGCCGAAGAAGTCCGGTTCAAAAGGCATTGGCGGCCTGGTGGTTTCCCGTCCTTGGACGATAGTAGCCGTAACGATTATCGGCCTGGGAGTATTGGCCTCCTTCTCCACCGGCATTAAGTTTACTTATGATATTCTTTCCTCATTCCCTGAGGACATGGAATCCCGGCAAGGCTTTGATCTGATCGGCACGCAGTTCTCCCCGGGCGAGCTGGCTCCGGCCAAGCTGATCATTGATACAAAGGGAGAGGTCAGCGGAGAGGATTTCAAGACGATTCTTGGAGGACTTTCCTACGTGGATACCGTATCAGATGTGCAGCAGGGGGCGGTGAATCCGCAGATTATCGGCTTTGACCTGGAGTTCAAGGACAATCCGTATTCCCTGGAGGCGATGAGCCATATTCCGGCACTGCTGAATACAGCAGAGCAGGCTTTGGTGGAGTCGGGCTTTGAAGAGGCTCAGGCACAGGACAGCGTATGGGTCAGCGGGCAGACTGCTACCCAATACGATACAAAAGTGCTGGGTGAGCGTGATACAGATCTGATTATTCCGGTTGTTATCGGCATGATTACGATACTCCTGCTGGTCTACCTGCGGTCTGTGACGGCAACCGTCTATCTGGTGGGAACCGTTATTCTCTCCTTTTTCTCTGCGCTTGGCCTCGGCTGGATTATTATTCATTATGTGCTGGGTGCAGATGCGATCCAGGGGGCGATTCCGCTGTATTCCTTCGTATTCCTGGTAGCGCTTGGAGAAGACTATAATATCTTTATGATCTCAAGCATCTGGAAAAAGCGTAAACGGATGCCGCTGAAGCAGGCAATTGCCGAGGGGGTCAATGAGACCGGAGCGGTTATTACCTCCGCCGGCCTGATCCTGGCCGGTACGTTCGCCGTACTGGCCAGCCTGCCGATTCAGGTGCTGGTGCAGTTCGGCATCATTACCGCCATCGGGGTGCTGCTCGATACCTTCATCGTCCGGCCGTTTCTGGTGCCGGCGATCACGATGCTCTGCGGCCGCTGGGCGTTCTGGCCCGGCAAGCATGAAGAGCCGCGGCCCGAAAACAGCGCACAATAATCCGGCGGATGCCTAACCAGGCAGACTGCCTGCCAAACTAAAGACAGGGATGCCCGGGCTATAGCGGCCTGCGGGCATCCCTGTCTTTGTATAGGCGGCCTTATTCAGGCATCCGCTTCAAGCTTGGCCAGAGGCACGGTAGCCGGCCTCTCCAGCACATCACCTTCATAGGAGAAACGGGAGCCGTGACAAGGACAGTCCCAGGAGCGTTCGGCGTTGTTCCACTCGCATTCACAGCACACTCCCGCCAAAAGAAACCTGAGCAGGTACATGTGCATGAAAGCAGGCAGCATGTGTCAAAATAAGGTACTACTACCGGAGAAACCCGGCTTGGGGGGATGAATGATGGCGGAACAGCAGAATGCGGAGGAGATATCCCTGCAATGGATCAAGGGACAGCTGGACAACTTCGCCGACCTGGAGGACAGGCAGCTGACGGCGCCGGCGGGAACGGGAAAGCTGCTGTATGTCAAAAGCATCACTGATCCGCAGATCATGAACCGCAGCATTATCGCACCCTTTTACGAGATGAATGATCCGGCAGCCTATGCGGAATATCTGGCGCATTACCCGGGCAGCGAGGCAGTAAAGGACAGCAAGCAGGTGCTGGACCTGATGCTCGGCGGCTATGCCTGCGTGGAGGTGGAGCAGCGGCTTATATTCTTTGATGCTCTGAAGGCGGAGACCAGCAGTGTCAGCCAGACGATGACGGAAAGTGTAACGCAGGGGCCATCAGATGCACTGACAGAAAATCTGGCAGTGAATCTTAACCTGATCCGCAGGCGCTACCAGTCGCCAGAGCTGAAGATGGAGTCGATGCTGATCGGCAACATTTCCAGAACCAAGGCAGCGATTCTGTACGATGACAGCCGGGTAAATCATCAGGTGCTTGATGAGCTGCGGGAGAGGCTGAGTACACTCCGGGTAGATATATTGCAGGCTGCCGGGGAGCTGGAAAAATACATCAACAGCGACAAGGTGCGTATTTTTCCAAAAACGATTGTAACGGAGCGGCCTGACCGTGTGGTCTTTAATCTGGCAGAGGGTAAAATTGCCGTCATGCTGGATACAACGGGCTTCGCGATTATTCTGCCGGTAATCTTTAATGATTTCTTTGTGGCGATGGACGATAAAATTCAACTGCCCTTCGTCGGCCGGTTTTTGAAGCTGCTGCGTATTCTGGGCGTAGCCATGACGCTGTGGCTGCCGGCGCTGTATGTGGCCTTCACCTCTTACAATCCGGAGATTGTGCGTGTTCAAATTGCGCTGCTGATTGCCGGCAGCCGGGCTACCGTACCCTATCCCTCCTTTGTAGAGGTGCTGATCATGCTGGTCATGATGGAATTTCTGACGGAGGCGAGCCTGCGGCTGCCGCGGGCTATCGGGCCGACGGCAACGACAGTCGGCGGCCTGATTCTGGGCCAGGCGGCAACAGCGGCCGGACTGGTCGGTAATATTATGATCATTCTCGTATCCGTTGTGGCCATCTCTAATTTTATGATTCCGCTTAATATGATGAGTTTTTCGATCCGTGTTCTTAAATATCTGTTTGTGATAGTCGCCGCAGGAGTAGGGCTGGTTGGTGTCGTGGTCTGCCTGGTGGGGTTCACTATGTATTTATGCAGCCAGCGCAGCTTCGGCCAGCCATATTTCAAAATGTTCGCTTTGGACAGACTGGGATCATCCGGCAGGCAGAAGGGCGGCGGAAGCTGATGAATCAGAGCCGTTACGTGTATTGGCTGTTTTTGATGAACAGCCTGCTGAATATATTGAATTTTGTCCCGCGGGAGCTGCTGGATGCCCGTTTCAAGGGGGCGCAGACATCGATCCTGGTTGCTGCTGTTCTCGGAACCGCCTTTCTGTCCGTCTTCACTATCCTGATTGCAAAGTTTCCCGGCAAAAGTATTCAGGATATTCTCGAAACCGCTCTGCCGAAAGGGCTGATTATTCCGCTTATCATTATGTTTGCCTCCCTCTGGTGTGTTGCCGGGCTGATCACGGTCCTGTCATTTGTGGATATAACAATGCGTTTTGTCAGTCCGGATACCGGCCCGGGGCTTGTGATTCTCAGCTTTCTTATCCTTGTATGCTTCTGTGCGCGCATGGATTCCCTGTCCGTGCTGTACGGAATGGAGATGCTGCTGGCAATCATTCTGCCGCTGATTCTGTACGCGATTATCAAAGCGCTGGTTAATCCGGATTTCAGCTGGGATTCCGTGCTGCAGATCATGACTTATTCTGCTCATGCACCCGATCTGAAAAGCATTGCTGCCGCAACCTTCTCATTCAGCGGCTATTTCAATCTGGCTATCTTTAACCGGGTGCTGCCCGAGATGAAAATGAAGCATAGCTGGGTCTATGCCGTTAACGGACTGGCTGTACTGCTGCTGACCTTCTATGTGCCTATAGGCTATTTCGGGACGATCGGTGTGGAGAAGCATGTCTATACCTGGTTTTCAACAGCAGACAGTATCCGGATTGATACCTTTTTAATAGAACGGATGCTGTTTATTTTTTATTTTGCCTATCTCACGCTTTCCCTGGTCAGCGTAACGATTCACTGGCATGTCGGCAAGGAGCTGCTTACCGGTCTCTTCCCGCGCAAACAGGCGAAGAACCGGAGTAAGGGCTGGAAGGAGCTGGCTATTCTCGGCATGTTCAGCGGAATAACCCTGATCTTAATGCGGCTTGACCAATACCAGCTCAATGAGTTCGGCGTTGTGTTTCTGTATACCCGCTGGTGCGGGGAGCTGTTTATGATTATGCTGCTGTTTTATTGCTATGCTGTTGCTTACAGGAGGCGGAATTCGTGAAGAAGCTGCTGCTGTACGTTGGAATTATGCTGTTATGCCTTACAACAGGCTGCGAATACAAGGATATAGACCGGCGGATCTTTGTGGTTGCTATCGGTATTGACTCCGGGGAAGAGGAGGATTTCAGGGTTAGCCTGAAGCTGGCGATCCCACAGGGGGAAGTAACGAAGATTGATGAGAAGATGCAGATTATTACGGAAGAATCCCACAGCATTTCTGAAGCGCTGCGCCTGATGAAATCAAGGGTTGAGAAGGAGCTGGACTATGTGCACTGTAAATCGCTCATCATAGGTGAGGGGCTGGCCGGCCGCGATATCAGGCATGTGCTGGACTGGGCGGTCCGGCGCAGGGATATTCAGCTGATTCTTAACTTTGCCGTCGGGCGTCCGGCAGCGCTGGATGTGCTTAAGGTCAAGCCCCCGTCCGAGCGGATTCCCTCCAACTCGCTGATTATGGCAATGAGCGGACAGGGAACGGAGTCGCCTTTTATCGCAAGCGTCTATTCCTACCAGCTGATGAGGGATGTTTACGAGCAGGGCAAGGATCCGATATTGCCGGTCATTGAAGCTGAAGGTGAGACCCAGTTCAGGATAGACAAAATAGCTCTCTTAGACAAACAAAAGGTGCAGCTGGTTCTGAATCCGGAGGAGTCACGGCTGTTTAATCTGCTGACCCGGCCTGATCTGCGGACCAATTTTCCGGCAAGGGTGGATGAGAGTGAGTTCCAGTACTATACAGAAAGCAGCAAGTCCGCATACAAAATTATATCTTCCGAACCGGGGGCGCCAGTTGTCCGCTACAAGATCAAGATTAACGGTATTGTGGAGGAGAACAGTACCCAGGAGCTGATTACCCATAATCTGCTGGAGAAAATATCGGATGCCGGCGAGGAGGCGCTGGAACAGTCGGTAGAAGCGCTGCTTGAAAAAATAAAGGAGAAGCGGCTTGATCCCTTCGGGTGGGGGCTGCGTTACGGGACCAGACACTGGAACAACGAAACGGAAGCAGAGGACTGGGCGGCGCTGTTTCCTGACCTGAAATTAGAAGTTGCTGCTAATGTCAGGATCAAGTACTCGGGGCTGATCAAGTAAAATGGACGGGCGGACTGATTGACGCTGAAGGCAGCAGGATTTATACTTGATCTAAAAATAAGTTAAAGGATGATAACGATGAGAAACCTGAATTTAACCTCACAGCGGCAAGCCGTTTATGATATCGTCCGTAATTCGCATGACCATCCGACTGCTGCAGAAGTGATGAACCGGCTGGTAGAACAGGGGCATAACCTGGCCTACGGTACGGTCTACAATTCGCTGCGCTATCTTGCTGATAAACAGATGATCCGTGAGCTGAAGCTGGGGGAGGCTGCCAGCAGATATGATGCCAAGATGGATGATCACCAGCATATCCTGTGCGAGGTCTGCGGTGCGGTGGACGAAGTGATGACCCATGTGCCGCAGGAGTGGATGAGCAGCGTTGCCGCTGAGACCGGATATAAGATCTCTCATGCCCATGTTGTCTTTGGCGGCGTGTGCCCGGCATGCAGCAATAAAAGGCTGAATTAGGACCGGGGACACGTATATTACGGCGGATAGAAGCAGGACGGACTAATAGGAATATAATAAAAGACCGCTTTCATTAAAGCGGTCTTTTTTGCTGCGTTTATATAAAAATTATCAGATATTCTAGTAGAATAACAATAATTAAAGCTGGAAAAAAGGGTTTTAAGCAGCGGTATATAATTATATAACATGGACAAGTCACTCATACTTAAGACCTAAACGAAAGAGAGCGTGAACCCCTTTGGGCAAAAAATCCGCGTTAACATCCGTATGAAGCTTACCCTTACATACCTGCTCGTCCTTCTGGCACCAAGCCTGATTATCGGCTGGCAGACCTACGAATCAGCCAGCGGCAAAGTGGAAGAGCAGCTGGTGACCAGCGCTGCTGAAAGTGTAGATGCGGCCAACGCGATTATCAATGCCAACATAGAGTCCAGAATACACGATATTGAATATTTCGCGGCTCAGCTGACCGCAGATGCAGTCAATGCGGAGGCTGCCGGGACTGCGGCGTCTATTACAGCCCGGCTTAGGGAGTATGCGGCACTGCATCCGGATGTCCTGGATATTTATGTGGGAACCAGCCGGGCAGCGGTACTGCATGCCTCAGAAGCTGAACGGCCCGAGGGCTATGATCCCCGCAAAGAGAATTCCTATGTAAATGCACTGAAGAATGGCGGCGGAACGGTGCTTTCCCCTGCATTTCAGACTGTTAATAATGAGACGGCGATTGCCATTTCGGCTGTGCTGGGGAGCGGTAACGGGGTGGTGGCCCTGGATTTGGATCTGTCGGCTCTGGCTGAGCTTACTGGTATTAAAGTCGGCAAGCAGGGCTACATTTTCATTCTGGACAGCAGCAAAAAATTTCTGGTTCACCCGGTAGAGACAATCGGCCAGGAATCCTCCGAGCCGTTTGTGAAGAGGATGTTTGAGGCAGGGTCCGGCTCCTTTGACTATACCTATAAGGATTCGGACAAGAAAATGACCTTTATGCAAAATGAACTGACCGGCTGGAGAATCGGCGGAACAATTGATAAGAATGAGGTATCGGCTGCAACTGCCGATATCCGCAGGACAGCCCTTATAGTCATCGGAGTTTCGGTTGTACTGGCCCTTATTCTGATCTACTTCAACGTACAATCCATTCTGCGGCCGCTCGGCAGACTCCGTAAGGCTACGGCAGTCATTGCGCAGGGTGATTTATCCCAGGATATCGGAGCGTTCCGCCGGGATGAGATCGGCATGCTTGCCGATAATTTCGGGGCAATGGTTGCCAGTCTGCGCGGGATGATTATCAGTGTGCAGGAGATGACGGACGATGTATCCTCCTCTGCCGAAGAGCTGGCTGCCGGGGCGGATCAGACGACTAAGGCGATTGAGCATGTGACTGTAGCCATCCAGGAGGTTGCCGCAGGGACCGAGCGCCAGGTGGACAGCATCGAAAAAGGCACAGAGAGCACCGCGGCAACTGCGCATGAGGTCCAGCATATTTCCGGCTTCATGGAGCAGGTATCGGCGATGATGGACAAGACGTCGCTGTCTGCTGCGGAAGGTAATGAATCGGTCATCAGCGTGGTCGACAAAATCAACGGCATTCATGAAACGGTAGAGGAACTGAGCGGTGTCATTGATTCGCTGAATGTGCGTATGGAGCAGATTCAGGGAATTGCCGGCGTCATTACCGGCATATCCCGCCAGACCAATCTGCTGGCGCTGAACGCCTCCATTGAGGCCGCGCGCGCGGGCGAACAGGGACGCGGCTTTGCAGTGGTTGCCTCAGAGGTGCGCAAGCTTGCTGAAGAGTCTGAGAAATCAGCGCGGATGATTTCGGAGCAGATCTCTTCGATTAACGGTGAGATGAAGCAGGCTACAGCAACCATGGAGGATGCCAGAAGCCGGGTGTCGGACGGCATTATGGCAGTCGATACCACCGGCCGCTCCTTCTCGCGGATCCGCAGGGCTGTAAAAGGTGCGGCGGAGAAAATTGAAGCGATGAACGGTGCGGTGCACACCCTATCAGCCGAAGCGGCCAGCATGGAGCGGGCGATCGGCGAAATCGGAGGCATCTCCAGGGAGGCGGCGGCCAATACAGAGACGATCTCTGCCGCCGCCCAGGAGCAGCTTGCAGCGGTGGAAGAGATTTCATCCTCAACGGCTAACTTGAGCCATCTGGCCGAGGAGCTGCAGAAACTGGTCAGCCGCTTCAAGCTGCATGCGGAGAACAGGCAGTGATAGGACAGGAGGCTGCTTCGTGCTTTTCTTTTTAGACCCTTTGCAAGTATACTGGTAGACAATAATGCAGGGTTAACGAGGGGGAGCGAAGTTTATGGCAGAGCAGTTAAAAGGAATGACCGTTGCCCTTGCAGGGCCGCGCAAATCGGAAGAAATGGCCAAGCTGGTTGCGAATATGGGCGGTATCCCGCTGCTCCGGCCTGCCCAGGGGACGGTGTTTCTGGATGATGAGGCACTCCGCCAGGGTCTGGACACATGGATCAAGCAGCCGCCCGGCTGGTCGGTTCTTACTACCGGTATGGGGCTGGATGCGCTGTTTAATATGGCGGAGACCATGGGGAACGCCGGACGCTTTCTGGAAATTCTGGGCGCAGCGCCTATTGCGGCACGGGGCTATAAGACGGTCAATGCCCTTAAGAAGCGCGGGCTGGTTCCGGCCGTGCGTGATGATGACGGAAGCACCAGCGGTCTGATCCGCGGGCTGCAGGACCACAATCTGCAGGGAAAGGAAGTCGTACTGCAGCTGCACGGTGAATCTGCGCCCCGTCTAACCGCCTGGCTGGAAGGTGCGGGCGCGACGGTCCGGGAAGTGCAGCCCTACCGTCACACTCCCCCTGAGCCGGGCGCACTTGCGCTGCTGCTTGGTGAGATCCTTGAGGCAAAGGTGGATGCTGTAGCCTTCACCAGTGCACCGCAGTTCCGCTTCTTGTCGGAATATGCACGGGAGAACGGGAAGCTTGAGCAGCTGCTGCATGCGTTTGAGCAGGAGGTGCTGGCCGTTTCTGTAGGCAAGATTACCTCCCAGGCGCTGAAGGAGGAAGGTGTGGGGCGGATTGTAATGCCTGAGCATGAGCGGATGGGCAGTATGTTCGTTGAGCTGGGGCGTTATGCGGCTGCCCGCCGCTAGGGCAAGATGCGGCTGCCTTTTCCCGCTCCCTGTGAGCGGGAATTGTTTTTTGAAATATAAGAATTTATATGTTTTACGCTATCAATAATCCTTATATTTCTCGCAGAAACGGTTACCGCCTTCTCTGAAGGACGGCATAGCCGTTTCTACTTGGCCGTTTAATCTGCGGTTTAATATGAGATTTACGTTCCATGATCATGGACATCCAAGGCAGTTTTCCTTAAAATAATAGCAACGTATATGACAAAATCTGCTGCAAGAATCATGAAGGAGGATCCTATGGACAAGAGAAAATGCCTGCTCCTGGGCGACTACACTCATCCCCGTTTTCACCCTCTTCAGGGTGTGGACCAACAAATTGGCGAAATTCTGAACGATCTGCTGACCGTTCAGTGTTCAGAGAATAAAAAGCTGCTGCTCGGCGAGCATCTGGCGGGATACGATTTATGCATAGCTTATAACGAGCTGTGGAACGAGACGGTCTCCCCCCAGCAGACTGCGGGTCTGCTCAGTTACGTGAGCGGAGGAGGCGGTCTGATCGTGCTGCATACCGGTATTTCGCTGGCGAAACGGTACGAGCTGGCCGGTCTGATCGGAGCAAGGTTTACGACCCATCCGCCGTATGCTCCGCTTAACTTCAAAGTGCGTGAGCATGATATTACAGAGGGCATTGAAGATTTCCAGCTCGATGAGGAGCCTTACCGCTTTGAATTCGATCCGTTCACGGAAAAGACAGTGCTGCTGGAATACGAGGCTGACGGAGAGACCTACCCGGCAGCCTGGTGCCACCGCTACGGGCAGGGACGTGTTGTATTCCTGATGCCCGGCCATCATGAGCCGACTTTCCGCCATCCTGCCATCCGCGAGCTGATCCTGCGGGCGGCTACCTGGGCGGCGCGCATTCCAAGATAATCTTATTGCTCGGTTTAACATTTGCCCCTTGCCGCCTGGATTTTGTGAAATAGGCCGTCAAGGGGTATACTTTATCCATAACTGGAATCTTTGGGAGGAAAAAGCTATGAGCGATCTGTTCAAAAAAGCAATCTCACTAGGAGTAGGCCTCACCATTGTCAGCAAAGAAAAGGTCGAAAAGGCAGTAGATGAGCTAGTCAAACGGGGGGAGCTGGCTCCCTCGGAATCCAAAGCGCTGGTAGACCGGCTTGTGGAGCGCGGAGAAGAAGAGCGCGGTGCATTCAAAACCACCGTGCAGGAGCAGGTACAGAAGGTGTTAAAAGAACTGAAGGTGCCCGTGCAGAGTGATATTGCCGAGCTGGAGGCCCGGATTGCTGTCCTGGAGCGGCGCGTAGCCGAGCTGGAAGGCGGCACCGCTGATGCTCCTGCCTCAGATGCTGTCTCTGCCGGTGACGCCCGGGAAGACATTCTGACGGATACGCGTACGGATTAAATGGCAGTAAGAATCAGACATGCCGGACGGTACCGGACCATTGCCATGGCGCTTATGCGTCATGGCTTCGGTTATATGGTGGAGGAGCTGGGCCTCAATCATCTGCTGTCCCTGCCGCGCCGGATGATGACCCATGAGACGCATGCCGCCCTGACGCTCGGAGAGCGTATCCGGCGGGTACTCGAGGATCTGGGGCCGACCTTTGTAAAGCTGGGACAGCTTGCCAGCACCCGCTCAGACCTGCTGCCCGAGTCCATTATCGCCGAGCTGGTTAAGCTGCAGGACAGCGTACCGCCGTTCCCGGCGGAGACTGCACGCAGCATTGTAGAGCAGGAATTGGACCAGCCGCTGCATGATGTTTTTGAATCCTTTGAGAATACGCCCATCGCCGCCGCTTCGATCGGCCAGGTACACCGCGCTGTGCTGCACGGCGGAGTGAGCGTGGCGGTTAAGATACAGCGTCCGGGTGTTACACGCACGATGCACCGGGATCTTGAGATACTGCAGGACTTAAGCATTTTGGCTGAGAAAAAGCTGGACTGGGCGAAGCAGTACGGGCTGGCAAGGATGACCGAGGAATTCTCGCGCTCCCTGCTGGCCGAGCTGGACTATGCCCAGGAGGGCCGAAACGCCGAGCGTATCGCCGCTCAGCAGCCGGATCAGGCCAAAGGCAAGGTGGCCATTCCGGCTATTTACTGGGACTTCAGCTCGGCCCGGGTCCTGACCATGGAATACGTCAGCGGTATTACGCTGAACCGCCGGGAGGAGCTGCTTGCGCGCGGGCTGAAGCTTAAGACCGTGGCACAGCAGCTGGTCGAGATGATGCTGGACCAGATTTTTATCCATGGCTTCTTTCATGCCGACCCGCATCCCGGCAACGTGATGCTGCTGGAGAACGGCAAGCTGGCGCTGATTGATTTCGGGATGGTCGGACGGCTCAGTGAAGAGATGAAGGATAGCCTGTCAGCGCTCATTATCGCGCTGATGCGGAGAAATACCGATTCGATGGTACGTGCTATTCTGCGTCTGGGGGTTATTCCCGAGGATGCCGACCGTGCCGCCCTGCGTGATGATATGGACCGGCTGCGCGAGTCTTATTACGATATTCCGTTCAATCAGGTCAGCATCGGCAAGGCGCTGAATGATCTGTTCGGCATCGCGCGCAAGCACCGGCTGGTCATCCCGCCTGATCTGGCTATGCTCGGCAAGACAATGCTTACCCTGGAGGGTGTAGTGGCCAATTTGGACCCGTCGTTCAGTATTGTGCAGATGGCTGAGCCGTTCGGCAGGCAGCTGCTCAAGCAGCGGTTCAGCGGCAGCCGGGTGCAGCGCAAGCTGCTCGGCGGAATAGCCGACCTGGCCGAAAGCCTGGTGGAGCTGCCGTCGCAGGCCCGCCAGCTGTCGGCGCTGATCAGCAGCGGCAAGCTGAAGGTTGAGGTCGGCCTGCCGGAGCTGAAGAACCTGGAGCACAAGTTCAGCCGGGTGGGCAACCGCCTGTCGTTCAGCATTGTGCTGCTGGCCTTCAGCATTATTATGGCCGGCCTGATCATCGGCACCTCCCTGCGCGGCGCTCCGTCGCTGCTGTGGGATTTTCCGACCGTTGAAATCGGCTCGGTCATTGCGCTGCTGATGGTGATCTGGCTGCTGCTGTCGATCTTTAAGTCGGGGCGGTTCTAGCCGGCACCATTATTATTTTCAAGCTATTTACACAAAGACCCCAAGATCAAGTACAATAAGAAGGATAACTTTCTAAGAATATAAGAATGTATATGTTCTACGCTATAGACCATCCTTATATTTTGCGCAGAAACGGATACCGTCCTGTTCAGGACGGCAAAGCCGTTTCTTCTTGGCTTACTGTTTCCGGATGGCTGAGACCGGACAGACTATTGTATAGAGTGTAATGGAACGCAAAAGGAGTGCCGTCATGAA